>Ga0181579_10001744_pt1 | contig 17819 bp, 9 predicted proteins | sample 071ome_24_FD_132996 | JGI IMG/M metagenome (GOLD analysis project Ga0181579, IMG submission 132996) | Coastal salt marsh microbial communities from the Groves Creek Marsh, Skidaway Island, Georgia - 071402CT metaG (megahit assembly) | ecosystem: Environmental > Aquatic > Marine > Intertidal zone... | reverse complement strand
CGTACTTCCCGCTGCCCGAGCACATCTTTTGGCCGGTTCCCGCGTTTGGGACGTCCGAGTTCGTCAACTTGGTGACGCTCGTCGGAACCATCGTCGCCATCGCGCTCGTCGGGGTCGATCTCGCCCTTCGCGTCACGCACGAGTCGAAGAGTCAAAGGAGCAAAAGAAGAAATCCAAAGACGCTCGACGGCGTCACCAAGGTGGACCTGAAGCTGTCCAAGAAAGAACAAATCTCTCCAGACACGATTCGGTTAACGTTCGAGCTTCCCAGTCCACAACACGTGCTGGGACTTCCGGTCGGACAGCACGTCGGGCTGTCGTACGTCGACGCCAAGACGGGAGATCGCGTGGAGAGGCCGTACACGCCCGTGTCGAGCGACGACGACTTGGGTGTCGCCGTGTTCGTCATCAAGGTTTACAAACCGTGCGAAAAGTTCCCGGAAGGGGGCAAGGTGAGCCAGTACCTAGATTCTCTCGTGCCGGGTAAGGATGTCTGCACGTTCAGCGGTCCAAAGGGGATGAAGCAGTACGCCGGTCGAGGAACGTTTTTGGTCAAGAGGTTGAAATCTCAGGGTGGCGGGTTCGAGAAGCGCGCCGGGATCAAGCGCGTCGGCATGATTGCCGGAGGAAGCGGAATCACGCCCATGTTGCAAGTCTCTAGGGCTATTTTAGACGGCGGCGACAAGGGTGTGAAGATGAACTTGCTCTTCGCCAACCAAACCGAGGCGGATATCCTCTGCCGCGAAGAGATTGAAGCCGACGTCGAAAAGCACGGCGCCGAAAAGTTTTCGGCGCACTACACGCTTGATCGACCGCCTAAGAAGTGGGCGTACTCGAGCGGCTTCATCACCAAGGAGATGATTCGAGAACACATGCCGCCGCCGGGTAAGGGGACGCAAATTCTCATCTGCGGTCCCCCGCCCATGCTCAAGTTTGCCGTCTTGCCCGCGCTCGAGGCGTTGGGGTACACGAAGGACATGTACTTAACGTGGTAGATAGATAGAATGGACGGTCCGGTGTCGGTGAAGGAGAACAAGATTATTAGTATAATCTCTACTACCAGTGGTACGTACCGGTAGGTTCCTGTAACAAACGCGAGTAATTTTTAATTTTTCCACTACTAACTATAGTACGCGCGTGCGTCACCGCTTGATGGGCGCGTCGAGTCGAGCGATGAGTTGCTCGAGACCGCTCTTCGTGATGATGAGCGTCCTATGTCGCAAGATGCTGTACACGTTGAGCCCGACTTGCGGCAACACTTGCACGTGCGGCAAGTTGCGCGCGGCGAGTCTCACCGCCGTCGTCATCGGCGTGTCAGCGGTATCCTCAGCAGTCGTCGGCTCAAACTCACCGTCAACAATCAATGCAGAGTGATACTTACCGCCCGCGGCTAAACCAATGTCACCCGTGAGACGTTCAAGTGTGTCTCGCATCGCGCGCGTCTTTGGCTCGATGCCTTCAAACGAATCGACGACGACGAGCTTACCCTCCGCCGCGCGCGCGCTCAGCGCCACCTTGAGCCCCATGCGCCGAACCTTTTTCGGCAAATCGTGCGCATGCGATCGTACCACCGGTCCGTGCGCGACACCACCGCCTCGCATTTGCGGCGCCTTGAGATTACCCACGCGCGCGCGACCTTGGCCCTTTTGCGGCCTCGCCTTTCGCGTCGTGCCCGAAACCTCCCCGCGCGTCTTCGTCTTGTGCAAACCCGACCGCGCTCGCGCTCGCTGCCACCGCACGACTCTGTGCACGATGTCCACCCGCAGAGGCACGTCGAAAATCCTACCGGGAAGCGCAACCTCACCCGTCACCTCGCCGTCGTATCCAAACGTCGGCGTCGGCGCGTCGGCGCCCAAACCTTGCGTCTCGGCAACGTTCCACCGCACACGCATCACCCCCGTCGACAAAGAAGACGACGTCGACGCGTTATCGTCGTTACCGTCGAAAAGCCCCGCGTCCGTCGCACCGTCTTGATCGTCGTCACCCGCATCTTCGTCTTCTTTTTCGTCCGCCGACTTGGACCTCGTCGCGTCGCTCGCGAACCCTCTCGACGTCGTCTTCGTCGCCGCCCCGAGTGGCATCGTCGCGAACGCCGCGCCACCGTCGCGCGAACCACCGAATGCTGAGTAAACCACCGCGACACCACTGGACGCGTCTCTCGTCGTCGTCGTCGTCGTCGTCGTCGCAGAACGCGAACGCAAAGCCGGCGTTGCCGTCGTCGTCGTCCACGTTCCCATCGAGCGCATCTGCATCAGCATCGCCGTCGTCGCTCTCAACGCATCCCGCGGTCCGCCGCTCGATCGCAACATCGACGACGTCACGGCTGTCGTCGTGCCCGTGGATAAACACCGCCGCATCCTCGCCGTCGACGCGCACCGAAGCGCGAGCGACGTTTGACGAAGACTCGGCTCGACCGCGGAGCCGAAAACCTGCGCCCTTACCTACTCTATGTTTTTTTGGACCATATGTTGATTTTCTAGATTCGGTAGAAATGTTATTCATGGGTTTGTTTCATCTAGAGTACATACCAGGGGTCGATCGCACGAAAGTTGTTGGCGCCACAACGCGACAATTCGCGAGAGGTTCCGGTCCGTCCGAGCCGGAGCGTTGCGAAACGAAGAGCCGAGCTCGTTCGCTGTCGCGACAACGCGAGCTTTACGAACGACCCGCGCGCGCTCTCGGGGATAGTCGCGACCGTGGACGCGAGGACGACTTTCGGGACACAGTCAATCAATCGAGATAATTCGAGACAACAATGGGTGGACTCTTAACCGGCGCGGCTGTGGCGGAAACGATGTCGTTGACTGGAGGAAGCGCCGCGGCGGCATCCAGTGGTGGCACGGCGATGCTGGGGACGGCGACGACGGCTGTGGCGGAAGCCGCGGGATCGCTCGGAAGCGTCACGTTGGAACTGGGCGGTTACGCGGTTTCGGCTCCGGTGGTTCTGGTCGCCGCCGTGGGCGTGTGCGTCGCGGCGTTGACCTCGTATTTCGTGGTGAAAAGGTTGAGAGGATCGAACGAAGAGACGCAGAGTTTGTTGAGAGGGTCCGCGTACGGGTCTAGAGGCGGGGAGGATATGGTTTGAGTTTTTTTTTGTGTCGCCTCGCTCTGTATCATCACCATCACGGATTTGTTGTGTAAATAACTGCTACTGAATCTTATCAAAGCGTTCTTCTTGTATACGACGTGCTTGATTTAAACGCGCGCCTTCTTGCCGGCCGGCGCGTCGTCGTCGTTGTCGTCGTCGTCGTCGGATTCTTCCTCGTCGATATCCTCGCTCTCCGGATCTTCGTCGTCCTCGAATGCGTCATCGTCTTCATCGTCTTCGAGCGGTTCGTCGCCGTAGAGATCAGCCAATCCCATTTCTTCCTCTTCGCTGTCGTCGTCGTCATCGTCGTCATCGTCGTCATCGTTGTCATCGTTGTCATCGTCGTCATCGTCGTCATCGTCGTCGTCTTCGTCGTCGTCGTCATCTTCGTCGTCGTCATCCTCCTCATCGTCGTCATCATCGTCGTCGATTTCGTTTCCAAACTCATCCCGACCATCGAGAGAATTCAACGTCGGCATCATCGTCATAACCTTTTCGTGATACTCCTCATCATCCGCCAACGGGTTCGCTTCCAATTCGAGCACCGCCAGCGTGAGTTCGTCCGCCAGCGGTTGCAAATCCTCCACCGACGCAATTTTATTATTCGCCAGCGACAACGACACGAGTTCTTTACACCCAACCAAATCCCCGAGTCCACTCGCGATTCGATTATCGTTCAAACTCAGATCTTTCAGCTTCGGGAGCTCGGGGAACCCCGCGAGCGAGGTGAGCCCGCACGACGCGCACGACAGCGTCTGCAAGTTGACGCATCGTCCCAACAAGTCCCCGTCGATCGTCGCCGACTTGAATTTCGAGTCGAGGTACATCGTCACCACCTTATCCGGGCTCGTTCCCATTTCCTCGCACCATTTCGTGATCGCCTGCGTTCGTCGCGTCGTCGCTCGTCAGTCGCGCGTTCATCCAAATCAAATCAAATCCACTCGATCCTCCTCTTCTTCTTTGCGTCTTCCAACTCGTTCGTTCGTTCGCGCCGAAACACGAAACACGCACCGCATCCATGGTTGGCGCAGACGCGGATGCGTTTCCTCACTGCTCGTTCGCGTCGGTTTGTTTTTTCGTCGTCGTCGTCGTCGTCGTCGACGTCCACCGAGGCGGGCAGTGTCGTGTGTGAGCACACTGAACCGAATCTCGTTCCAACGACCCTCAGTGTGTGCCTCACCACTCACTCGTTTACAGATAGACGTAGCCCCCGCCCGCGAGGCCATGGCGCGTCGAACGCGACGCGCGCGGTGGGCGTTCATCGCCGCGGTCGTCTGTGTCGCCGCGACCTCCGTCGGGGTCCCGCGGGCGGGGCGAGGACGGGGCGATGAGACGGCGACGTCGATGACGATGTTGGAGCGTAGGAAAACGATGATGACGCAGACGAGCGTGGATGATCGGGAAGAGATTGTGGCGATGACGACGACGACGACGACGACGACGACGACGACGATGCCGTCGCCGTCGTTTTCGCAGCCACCGCCCCTAGAGGAGGAGGAGAAGGAGGAGGTCGTCGCCGTTGATGACTTTGAGTTGTTGGACCCGCCGAAACCGACGGCTTCTTTGACGTCGCATGTCGCGACTTCGGCGGATTTCCCACCTTGGATGGCGAAAATGTGGAGAGAGAGCGTGAAAAATCTAGACGAAAGCGCTCGGGACGAGCTACAAAAGAAGATGGATGTCGTGCCGGAGGTTTTGCGAGAGATGGCGTTGAAACCCGGTCAGGAAATGTTCGTGACGTTTGGTACGCACAGCGTCAAGGATTTCGTCTTCAACTGGATCGAGGCGACGAAGAGATTGAAATTGGAACCGATATTCGTCGGGGCGTTGGATGAGAAGATGTACGAGGCGTGCGTTGAAGCGAGGATTCCATCCATGTTGCTCACGGGGCGTTCGGTGTTGGAACAGAGAGACGAGACGTTCATCACGGCGAAGAGCGAGGCGTTTAAGAAGATGGGAACGGTGAAGACCAAGTTTATAGAAGATCTACTCGAATTAGACGTCGCGCCGATTCTTTCGGACGCCGATGTGGTGTGGATGAGAGATCCTCGGGAGTATTTCAACGCTGGGACGTACAAGTATGCGGATTTATTGATTTCGAGCGATTGCGTTGACGTCGTTGCCGACAGAGAGGATCAGGGCGGATGCGACCACGTCAATTTCAACACGGGCGTCTTACACATCCGTCCCACGCCCGGGGCGAAAGAGTTTGTGCGGAAATGGAAGGATAAAGTAGCGATGAGCACGATTGCGTGGATGCGGGATCAGCCCGCGCTCAATTTGCTCGTTCGAGAAGGTGCACCGGCGTTGTCGCCGGCTGTGCGTGTTCCCGATGACAAGCGCGGTCGGCCCGGGTATCGATCCGTCGTGTACGCGGCTAACAACACGCTGAGGTTGGGTGTTCTCCCCGTTGCGGCATTCGCAAATGGACACACATTCTTCGTGCAACAGCATCACGTGCACCATCCCGAGGATGGCGCCCCTTACTCTGTACACACGACGTACCAATACGGCGACTCGCACGAGTACGCATACGGCAAGCGTCAAAGGTTGCGCCAACACGGTCTGTGGTTCGTGGACGAAAACGCGTACTGGGAGTCTGGTAAATACCTGACAATTTCTACCGAGGGAGTGCAGGTGCGTTTCAACGGTAGCGAGGTTGTCGGGACCGGTGCCGAGGACTACAAGTTGGCCATAACGCGGCACTTTGAAGAGGACAAATTGCGGCGCGTATCCATTCGGAACGGTTTAGCCCTCGCCAAAGCGCTAGGACGCACGTTTGTCTTGCCACCAGCAAGGTGCTTTTGCGATAAGATTTGGAACACGCTCAAAGGCTGTCGCGCTCTGGGTGCGGAAACCGCGCACTTGCCGTTCGAATGTCCGATGGACCACATTTACTCGGTCGAGCACTGGTTCAAGTACAACGTCGATTTTCGACCGGCGGGTTTCCTCGAAGACGATCGGGTTCCGTTACGCGTGAAAGACGACGTCGTCCGCGTAAAGATTGATGACACTCCTCCTCGACATTCGACTTCCGGTTCGGGCGATGAAGTGTTGTTGCGTCCAGGATTCACAGGTAAACAAGCCGTCAAGGCGCTCGCGAAACACAGTGGCGCATCCGTCATCGTTGTGGACAAGTTGGGCGAGGGTACATTTTGTGGATTCGGCGACGCAATGGAGGATACGAAATTCGATTCCGTGGCGCACTACGCGTTGTTCGCAGATCAGTACTTTTGCTTTGAGGAGCCGTGGCGCGCGCAAGGGCGACCGAGAGGCCAAGGAACGGAATGGGAGCCGCGCGTCGTAGAGCGCCACTGCGGCGTGCCCGAAAAGATGCAGAGACGCGCCGCCACCAAAGGGGTTGTGAGTGAAATTTTGAAGTCGCCAATGACGTGCTCTTGCGAGTGGGGATACTTGCAACCTCAAAAGTTAGCAGAGACGACGTGTGGGAAACATTATTAGACGATAGAATGCTGCAGCTTGTAATTCTCACGCGCGTCAATTAGAAATGCGGCAACGTCGCGTCGGAAACCTTTAAGCGCGAGCTTACGTACGACAACTGTCACTCCCGAAAGATTCGCACCTTCTCTCGTGGCCTCGTCCATGATAATCTGACCTCGCTCGGCTTGATGTGCGAACCGAGCCGAGAGCACGACGGGCAAGCCGACGACGCTGTGATGATGGCGTATGACGCAATTCGTATTGCACACCGATCCAATGTTGACCGCTCCGCTTGACACGCCGCACGAAGGCGGGTGTCGCGTCAATGAAAATATGTTCTCCATCATTGCGCGTATCACGTCAACGGCGCGTCTCGTGTCAAGCGCACTCTCGATTATGAATGCGCACAAGCATGAGGGACCGTTTTCGTCAATCACTGCCTGCAGCAGTATTCCCTCACCGCGTGCCAAGTTCCGTTTCACAGTCTCGAGAGACCTGATCAAGTCGTCGTGACAATCAAACGATAAAAACGTCACGGTGCAGTCTTTCGTGTGAGGATGGCTGTCTCCTATTTGCGCGATTGAGGCTCGGGCGCCAAACTCTCTGAGCGCGGTCGTTCGACAGAGAGAGCCAGCCCCGACAGACTCGGCGAGAAACTCGCGACACGCCGCGCTGAAGACGACTTTCCCAGGCTTCATCACGCGCTTGAGAACTTGCATGTCGCTGATTGCATCGCCCGACAGAATGCTACCGCCACACAGACTCTCACCAACGTTTCGATACACGCAGACGCTTCCGGCGGAGACGACTGCTTTCAATTCAACCTCGAACGACTCGCATAAACGTCGCCCGTGGACGTGTTGGAGTATACCTTGCGCGCAACATGCGGCGCGCGTGATGATGTGTCTATACTGCGAGGAACGACGACGACAATCGTCCGTCATCCATACCGCCAACATGGCGTCTCCCATGAAGGCCCAGACAGTACCGTCGTATGCGTCGACAATGTTTGCCATCGAGGAGAAGTACTCGTTCAATATGATTCTAACGCGGTTATATCTTCTTTCGCAACTGTTTCGTTTGCGAACGCTCTCTCGCCGTTGACGCGTCGATGGATCGTTGTCAAGTGTTGTGTTCATCATACGCACAAAGTTCTTCATGTCGACGAGCATCACCGCTGCGTGAGCGCCTGAGATGTCTTCGCTTTCGTTCTGCGCGATTGCGCGTGAGATGGAGAAGTCAGTCATCGACTGTGTCGCTGAAGCAATCAAGCCATCATCGTTATCGGCGCCACGTTGTAAAGCTAGTCAGTTCTATTACAACAGTGTTCTCTCTCTCTTTCTCTACGGCGTCCGTCTAAATTTGGCACATCGTTTGTTGGTTAACCCATCCACTAGAAAAAATCTCTGTATCCGCTTTAAAACTCCTCGAGACGGAGTCATCGTAAAGCCTTACGACGTGTGTGGGTCGTTCGCCATCACTGGCGATCGAACCACCGTGGATTTTCAAGAGCTGCTCCATGTTCTCTCGTTCGCACGTGAGAATTGCGCGAGAAATGTCGTCGTTGTCGTGAACGCGACTTCCTGAATCGTCAATTTCAAACACAAATCCGTGAAATGTCATGTACTTATCATTTGTAAACAGAGATGGGTACTTGTGTTCGAGCTCCACGATGGCGGGGCGTTCGGCGGTCTCCCAACGCTTTGACTGGTCTCCGACGTGATTGAGAAGCGCGTGAACGTCCTCTTCGTTGCACGGTACAAGGTGATTGTCACCGTAACGGTCCATGGTTTCACTACCAAACCAAGTCGCCGCTGCCAAGTGCAAACGGTGGCGAGGACGTATATCTATAACTCGTCCCTCTCGGATGCACTCTTTGAGCCACGCGATCGTGTACACATCACCCTTGGCGCACGCAGCATCATATTTTTGCCCTTGCGCATTTGCGGCGATGGAGTGCGTCACGCTCTCGTGCCAAAATTCGCTCGTAGCGCCGCCTCGCGCGATCACCTGATGGAAAAGTTGCTGTTTTTGATCGCGACTTTCCGCATTAACGACGTGAATGTCAAGTCCTTTGAAAATGTCTGATTCCTTGACGACTGAGGAAACGTTGACGGGCATCAGGTGCGACGGAAGCAGCGTCGCCGCAGTACGAGATCGTTTCTGCTGCCTCGTGTGACTACCACCGCGTTCGTCATCGACATCGACACCAATGTTTGGTCTGTCTTCTTCAATCGTTTGCTTGAGTTCGTCATACGTCATGATGTCGGACCAGAGCTTGTCGTAGCGTAAACCGGTGACGCGCGGGAATCGCAAGCTGTATCCAGAGGCGAAAGTTCTAGTGCGAATCAACCGAATGTCACCCTTGATTCGAACCACGACGGATCGCTGTGGCGGCCATATCCAAACGTCAGGCTTTTCGCTGTATGCATCAGTCACCGTGTAGTTGCAGTCTTTCGGTTTCTCGCGATGCATGCAATCGCCCAATCTGTTGCGCAAGTCGTCCAGCTCGGCGCCGCTAATCCCAGTACCAACTTTACAGAAACTCATGATCTTAATCCCGGCCGTCAATGGCGACGCATTCGTGGACTCGATGATACCGACGAGGAATTGTGAAATCTTTCCACCGCGCAGCTCGCCCGCGCCGTAATAACCCCCAATCAGAAGAACGTCAAGATCCTCCGTCTTTAGGTAATCCGGTTTTATCTTCATCCAATTTGAGCTACGGTCTCCGGGGATCCACTCTCCTTCGAGATCCTTCACCACCAATCCTTCTTCTCCCCGTTCCACGGCGTCTAACAGCGCGCGTTCAACGTCCATCTTTGACGAGCCGTACCAGCAATACTCAGACTCAGGGAGCGCGAGGACTATTCTCGCTTTGATGTTGCCGCACGCGACGGAGACTTCTTGAACGTGCTCTCTGAGCTTTTCGTGACGCTCGGAGAGCTTGAGGTGCCTAATGCTCTCGTCACCGACGTAGAGAATGTCAAAGGGAACGTACACAAGTTCTAAATCGCCATAGGTGATTTGTTTGACGTTCTCAGCGTACCAAGCGTATTTGGAACTATGGAAATCATCCGCACCTTCTTCTTCTTCTTCTCCGCCTCTATCTTCCAGATGTCCCGTCAGCGGAAAGGGCTCATTCTTTGGTTTCCGCATGTTCGCCGCCTTGACCAAGTTCTTTATCGCTCCGAATGGGTACCACTGCTCCCGAAGCTTGTTCCAAACGAGCAGTTCGCCGTCTAAGATGCATCTCTTGGGAAGATGCCTAAACAAACCATTCATCACATCGTAGCCTCGCGGCCCGAAATCGTTCATGTTTCTCGTCCAGTAATTGATTCGCTCACCATCCTTGTGAATCTGTATTCTCTCGCCGTCGAATTTCGTTTCAATGACAAATTTATTTCCCTTGAGTGATTTGAAGAGCGACGCGACCGAGTTCTGTCGCTTGGCCAGCTGAGGATTGATCAAACCTTGACCGACTTCGATGTCTTCTCGCTTGAGCCGCACATCCCTCCTGGGCAAATCCTCACATACGCGTCGCAAATCGCACGTCCAATCAAACAGGTCCTCCGCGTCGCGATGGAAATGTCTCAAAATGCTCTTATCCCCCATTCTAATCTTTGTTTCTTTCAGAATCACCGCGCAGACCCACTTGACTTGCGTCGCATCCATTCTCGAAAAGAGCTTCCTCAAAATCGCCGCTCTCTCCTCCTTATTCCCGCTCGCCGCCAACCCATCCAACGACTCGTTCACCTCTCCAATCGTCACGATCCCAACGTCCTCGTCGTTCTCCCGCCCTGCAAGGTGCCCCGCCGCCAGCACGTCTTCAATCACCTTTGGTAAATTCCCAGCACCCTGTTGCTTCCACTCCTCCAACCGTTTCGCGTCGGCGCTCGCCCTAGACATATCAAACGCCGCAATCACCACCTTTGCCAACGCGTCGTGCTTCAACCGATACGCCACCCTCTCCTTATCCAATGTCGGCAGTAACAACCGGTACGCATCGAACGCATCGACGCGCGCGCCGTCTCTCCTCGACTGTAGATACCCGTCGTGAAACGCGTCCAACGCGCGATACCTACGTCTCGCATCCGCCTTACCCCGTCCTCGCTCTCTCTGCACGCGCTCGAACGTTCGACACAACGCGCGAAAAGGAACGTCTCGCGCCGACGCGTACGAGGTCGTCGGTTTCGCGCGCGTCAGCGCGCCAGCGTGTTCATCGTCGCGTTCCTCGTCCATCAGGTGCCCAGATTCGTCAACGTGATGTGCCGGCGTCATCCTTCCTCTCTTTCCCGCCTCGCACCGTGATCGCACGCACGATCGATCGATCGCGGGTTCTTTCTTCTTTGTTTTTGCCCCTCTCAACCGATTGCCGGTGCGCGCGCGCACCGACGAACGGTTTGGTCCGTGTCGCGAGGAGTCGTCGAGTGACGACCGTTAGTGCGTTAGTTCGGCACTCGCACGCGTTCGTACCGACCAGACAGACGGACGGACGGACGAACGACGCGCGCGCGAAACGATCGATGCGCGACGTTGCGTCTTCGTCGTCTTCGTCGTCTTCGTCGTCTTCGTCGCTCGCCGCGTCGACGTCGACGTCGAGCGCGTCTAGCGAGGCTTCGAGACGAAACCGCGAGCCGCGGGGTAGCATCGCGATGCGACGCGACCGACGCGCGCGATGGGCGCGAGCTCGGGCGACGATGACATCAGTCGTGGTCGTTGTTATCGCGCTCGCGGGGCGGATCGGCGCGTCGGCGTGCGTCACGCCCGGGGGCGTCGGTGGGAGGACGGTTTTGGCACGTGCAGAGCTGATGTCGTACACGACTCGTGCCGAGCTCAAAGGCGATGGTGGTGCTGAATACGACGCGCAGGCGGTCGACGCGTCGTTCAAGAGGTGTTTCGATACGTTTGTGTTCGAAAGCGATGATGCCTCGTCGTCGTCAGGGTTTAGGTGGATGTTGACGGGTTGGCCGACGGCGAGCGCATTGAGTAACTCAACTTCGTACGCCAATGCGACATTTGTCGCCGACGGGAGCTTGAGCGCGATACTGAGGCCGGATGTCGAAGGGAATTACACGGCGGTGGTAGTGGATGCGAATGATTGCGTGGCGAGCGAGAGCGTGCGAGTGGAGGCGGTTTGGACGTGTGAACCGGGATCAAACACGTCCATCGCGCTGGCGTTTATCGGATTTGGTGCATTGTGTTTGTATTGGTTTGGGAGAAGTCTTCCGGCGTCAGACTTTAACGACGAACGCAACGTGCTGCTCGACGTCGGGGCGTCGTACGACATGATTGGAAGGGGAGAGGAAAAGGCGGAGAGAGAAGAGGAGTTTGAGCAAGAGTTGCAGGAGACGATGACGTATATCAAGACGGAGTACCTTACGTACATTACAAAGCTCGATTTAGAAGCCGACGTGAAGAATGCGACGATTGAGCGGAGCCGTATCGCGCGCGAGAAAGCTGCGAAACAAAAGGGTCTCTGGACGCCGGAGGAAGAAGCCTACCAAAAACGGTTGTACGAACAGGAACTCGCGGATCGATCGCGAGCGGCGTTGAAGGACAATGCGATGTCCGCCATCGCAAGGCGATACGCCGCCGTCAAGTATCACGCATCGCTCCGAATGACAGTCTTCAAGATGAAATTAGATCATGCAGTGTCACAAATGCTGAACAGGGATTATTGGTGTCAGCAGCTGCTCCGTTTCCAGTTGTGCGTTGAGTTTTTCGCATTCACCGCGTTTGCGTGGAGACGCACGGCTCACTCCAACGAAATGTATAGGGACGGTTTCGCGGGAATCGTGTTTTGGTCCAACTTGTTCGGCCCAGACCTAGCACCTCAAGCGGCCGCGTCGACTCTTTCGAACATGTTCGTGTTGATGCTCTTCGCAGCCGTCGTGCTCCCACTGTTGGCAAAGTTTTGCGAAAAGGTTGCGAATCACTTGAACGACACAATGTGGCTGTACGCCGAGCTCGTTGAGCTCGGCGGCGATCTGAGCTTGGAATACTACACCGGTCTCGGTGACGACGGGGGAGAGGGCGACGATGAAGATGAAGACAGCGATGCGATACTAGAAGGCGGCTCAGGGATACTCGACAAAGTACGAAACAGATTCCATTCCATCGTGCGCACCATTTTGTGTCAGCCCCGTCCGAGAGCAAATGACTTTGAGCCGGTTCGCGACGGTGAGAAACAACGCACGCGAATTGTGCGTGACGTTGAGTGGGAAAGAGCGAGCGATGCTCGCGTCATGCGGACGGTTCGCGTCGAAACGGCTTCGCCGGCGAATGCGCGATACATTCCGCGCAAAGCGGCGCACAGAATGGAAAAAATGGCAAAGTCTGCTTTGTTGTGCAGGCGTCGCTCGCAGACGGCGGCAAGCTTGCAGGCACGCTTGACTTCTGTAGCCATCGTGTTGCGAGTCATCATACTTCGCGTCACGTTCGTACCAATCATTTGTTCATCCCTTGGATTTCTCATGGTGACCACTTCGTTTACTCCAACGCCTTGGGTGCACTTGTCAAAGAAGAGAGACGCGGCGTTCGGCGCCAACATGGTCAACGCTCTGTTCGTCGGGTTCGGTGGAACATTCATCTCCATGAAAACTGCGATAGACACAGAGTGCGTTTCGGCAAACTTGCGACCGCTGCCATCGTTCGAGCTCGTGAACGTCTTTCTCAAGCTTTTGATGGCGACATTTGCGGCTTATGTTGAGGCTGAACTACCCGCCGCCGGTTTTCCGGCGGCGTCAGCCGACGCGCGCATACGTTCTCTGAATACGGGTCGTGACTTCCTGTTGATACTCGTTTGCGTCGTATTGCTGGTGTTGCACGTGCAGAAGCAATCGTTGCGAGGGTTTGGTCAGCGATGGAACGAGACGCGCGCCGGATCTTTCGCTGGAGCTACGTTGTTTGCCATTGTTACATTCGCCGCTCGCACTTTCAATGACCCACCGTGGCAGGCGCACGGGGTCGAAGCGCAGTCTTCGTGGAGTCGACCCGGAACAGTCGTTGGCATCGTGGTCACAATCATAGCGATGATTGTGGCTCGAGTGCTCAATCACCAACGAGACTTTATATGCATCAATGATGAGGTGCGAAAGCTGCGGGACCCGGAGCAAGCGGAAAAGGCTGATGAAGTGCTTTCACCAGAGTTCGTCGAGGCGCAGGTTGAATCGGATCATCGTCGTGATCGCGTTGTCGCTCTGCTCGCGTTTTATGATCTTCTCGACGTCGAGCAGCGCACAAAGCTCGTGTCATCGCTGTTGAAAAAGACCAAAATGAAGAAGAAATCTGAAACTCCCGAGGAAGATTGGGAAAACGCCACCGACGCATTTGACGAACTCAGCGCACTGCTGCACTGCTGCACGGAGGATTTCGATGCGTCTTTTCTAGCCAGAAGCGGAGAAGAACTGTACCGTGAAATCATAGATCCATTCGTGAAAGCTGTCGTGGAAATCACTTTGTGGTGCAACGACGAGAGCGACTCCTTGGCTTGGGGAGGCGTGCAGCGTCTTGTAGGCGTGATTACAAAGTGCATCAAAGACGCAGAGTCAAAGACACTCCTGTCAGTGGTGGCGAGCGTGACGATGGAGTGCGTCCAAACGGTTGAGTTCGCAAACGTCATGGCGACGCTTTTATTTAACGCGCATGACATTGACTTGGACGAGACTGACGGGGAGTTTGACATGTCCTTCAAGACGCTCCGACTCATCATTGACGATGCTTTCGCCATCACTTCACCGAAATTGGCCACCAAAGTGAGCCAGCCGGTGACGCATATTCGCAATCCAGACACTGACGAGCTGCGCGCGCTTGATCGATCGGAACGCGTTTTGTATGTGGCCCAAAGCTGGCTGCGGGTGGAACAGGATGACGACGAAGCGCCTGAGTATACGGCATTTACTAAAATGGGATATCACGCTACGGTTACCAAGCTTCGACAAGAAGCCGATGAAGAACGAACTGAAATGGCGAATGATTTCATGAGCACGCTGTTAAAGGCGACGCTGAGCATCGATCAGCAGATTGCGTTTTATGCCATTCGTACGGTTGCCACGCTCGTGCGAGTGGGAGGGGCGACGGCGAGCGTCTTTGAGATTGACGGATTACAAGGAATTTTTGAGTGCATGGTTCGTCATTCTGGCACATCGAACGCCACTTTTGTAGCCGACATCATGCATGCGCTGATACATGACGTGGCCACTCGATCAGATCTGCTCAAGGCTCTCGCGGGGATGATTACAAGCTTGAGCGCGAGCGACGGAACTATCAAGCTGCATTCGAGCGAGCTCATGCATCAAGTCATCAAACTCGAGCTCAGCGCAGTGCAACGGGCAATGGTTGTGCGCGACGATCGCGGAAAGCACACGCCGTACGTCGCAAATATGTCGCCACATGCGGCACAGTTAGCCCACGATGCTTTGTACAGCATGCTCGTCGATACAATGCCTGAAATCCGCGAAATCGCCGTCGGCGCCTTGGCGGACCTCGTCTCTCTTTACACTCGCGGCGCGCAAGGGACGTACTACATATTCCAGCCGCTCAAAACGACTCCCTACGTCGACGCTGCGTTCCGCAAATTCGTGGACGAACGGGAAAGGCGTCTACCGGGGGGCGCACTGATGGCTTCGCGTTTATCTCGCAAGCTGAGACGCGTGGAAGTATTGGCGTCTGATAAGAGGGATGCGGACAAACTCATCGCCGTTTACTTAAAGGTGATCGATACGGACGATAACGATCGCGTTCGTTCCGCGGCTGAGAACGCGCTCGATGACATGAAGCGTCTCCTGGGCGATGAATTGGGTGCGTCATCCGTTACGCTGTACGACAGACAGGTTCAAGACGCTAGAGGTTTGGGTGCGCCGTCCCGCGAAACGATGCGCGACGTCACCTCTCAGTTACACGACGCGGTCCAAAAGCGACGCGATGCAGACGAAACAGGCGCGAAAATTCGACTAAATGAGTTTTGGCGCGAAAAGAAATTTGAATCGAGCGAGTCTCGTCCGCACTCGACGCAAGGCGGCAAAGTGGAACGAATAGTCAACGAAGACGCTACAGCAGAGTCAATTAACAAGACGCTCGGCGGGAAAGTCCCCCTGGTAAAGACTGCGACGGGTTATAGACGTACAGAGAGTTCTGACGTCACGTTCATTCGTCACCCTCCTCCAGACGCGCCAAAGCCAGCCATCGAACGCCATCGTCTGGCGCGAAGTGCGAGAAGAGCAGATCGCCTCGCGAAGCGCGACGCTTGCACGGAGAGATGGTACGGATCCGATGAGTTTAAACGAAAACCGAGAAGTTCTTCCGCCAGGGAAACGCAAAGGGAGGTGAAAATTGACACGCTTAATGAAAGGCCAACATTCACTGCGCCGAGCTATGGGGTGATGCGATTACCTCGAGACTTTAGAAAACCACCAAACGTAGATAATTAGAGCTACTAGATTTTATTTAGAAGAAAAACAGAGTTTAACGAATCCATACGCGTGTTTACTTGCCGTTGACAACGTCGGCGATGGATTGAAGCCACGTTGCCGCGGCGATAGCGCCTGGATCAGGCGTCTCCTTCAGCACGTCCTTGTTAACGTAGCTTGATCTTCCCGCGCGAGCTGTCATGTTCTTTGTGTCCATAGCGCCCGCCTTGGCCGCCTTTGCCGCTTCAGACGCAACCTCCGTCGTCGGCTTTTTACCAAGCTGCGCTATCCCCGCCATGGACAATGCAGGAACGAGTGCGTCCAACATTGTGCGGTCGCCGGCTCTTGCGCCTCCGTATTGCATCATCGCGTGCACGCCGGCGGAAAATCCAACCAAAACCACCTCAGCCGAAGGTGGTTTATCTTTTGCCAACTTGTTCAACTTGTCCGCAGCCGCGGTGAAGAATATGTCGTACAAGACGCCGCTCGTACCTCCCATGCTTTGTCTAATCGTGTTTCCGATCGCGCGAGCGAGCGACGCGACGTCGTCGCACGGATAACCGTCGGCGTCCTTCTTCAAAGCCTCAGCACCTTTGCGAACCGTCGTGCCGCAGTCACCGTCACCGACCGCTTGATCGTACTTTGTGAGATCAGCTTCGACGGCTATGAGGTCATCCGCAATCTTACGAATCACCTTGAGCGCCAAAACGCCTTCTGGAGTCTTTGGAGCTTCTTCAGCGCGAACCGTTGTCGACGCCTCCGAACCCTTTGGTCCCTCGATAAAGAGAAGCTTGGCGTTCGTCAAACGCGCATTCTTCGGCCACGCGGAGCACGAACACGGAGCCTCCAAACGACTCACGCGCACGTCGTCGTCCAACGCGCACACGGTGACGCTAAATCCATTCATATCAATGGCGGACATGAACGTTCCGACGTACGCGTGCGTCACGCGAATCTTCTTCTTACACGCCAGCCACGCGAATGCCGCTCGCGCCGCGACGTACAACTCCATGAGCGGTGTCGCACCGAGAGAATTCACCATCAACGCCACCTTGGAGTTCTCCCCGAGCTTACCAAGCTTTTCGTTTCGCTCAAACACGCTGGTCAACAACGTCTCCACCACTTCGTCGCAACTCGCTACCTTCGCCGTTCTCGCCCCTGGTTCACCGTGAATCCCCAATCCGAGCTCCATCGTCCCTTCAGGAATCTCCCTCGCCACACCCGAAGACCCGGGCAAGGTGCACGCCTCGAGCGCGACACCCATCGTACCGACGCGTTCCGCGCACGCGCGCGCCTCCTCCGCCACCTCTCGCAAACTCTTCCCCGCTTTCGCCGCCGCCCCCGCCACTTTATGCACGAACAACGTTCCCGCCAACCCACGCCGTCCCGCGATCCCGACCTCTTCTTCCGCCATCGCGCAATCGTCACCGACAATCACCATCTCAACCTCCAAGCCTTCCAGTTTCGCCCGCTCCGATGCCAAGCCAAAGTTGAGCCTATCGCCCGTGTAATTCATGACGATCAACACCGCTCCCGCGCTTCCCGCCGTCGCTCGAATCGCGCTCAGCACCGCCTCCACGGATGGACTCGCGTAGACGTTTCCACACACCGCCGCGGTGAGCATACCGTCGCCGAGGTACCCCCCCATGGCTGGTTCGTGCCCTGAACCACCACCAGAGATGACTGCGACTCGATTGGGCGACGTTTCATCGTCGTACACGAGGACGTTTTGACCGGCGATGCGGGCGATGTTAGGGGCGGAGAGGCACACCCCGTCGAGCATCTCCGCCACGGCGTCGTCGGGGGCGTTAAGAAACTTTTTCGTCGGCATTTTTTCGTTTCGTTTCGATGGGTCCAGAGAGAGAGAGAGGCGTCGAGTG
>Ga0181579_10001742_pt1 | contig 17837 bp, 17 predicted proteins | sample 071ome_24_FD_132996 | JGI IMG/M metagenome (GOLD analysis project Ga0181579, IMG submission 132996) | Coastal salt marsh microbial communities from the Groves Creek Marsh, Skidaway Island, Georgia - 071402CT metaG (megahit assembly) | ecosystem: Environmental > Aquatic > Marine > Intertidal... | reverse complement strand
TGTCTCCGGTGGTGACGCTTATTCGAGCGGTGCGGGAAATTCGGGGTTTTCGGATGCCCGCGCCCGTATGAACCGGGTTGGCTGGCCGCTGCTGCGTACCTGCTCGAGCCAGAAATCACCGTCACCCCTGATCGACTGGCCCAATGCGGGCTGGCAGAGGCCGACAATAGCCAGAAGCAGAACGAATGGTCGATAGGGCATGGCTGGCTCCTGGCGCGATGGCGTTACTCGAATTGCAGGTAACCGATCCGGTTGTTCAGCGGATCGGTGAACCACAGTCGGTCAGTCAGCCGGTCCGGTGTCTGGCGATCACTGCCGGCACTGAGGCCCACGGTCCTGGCCGGACCAGCGGCGACCGGAAATTCGGTAATGACGCCGGTGGGTGTGACCCGTCCCAGCATGTTGTTCTTGGTGTACCAGATGTTGCGGTCTGGTCCCACGGCGATATTGATGGGGGTGGAGCCCTCGCTGGGAATGGCAAACTCGCTAATGCCGCCATCCATGCTGATGCGGCCGACCCGGTTGCCGATCACCGGGGTATTGTCCATGGCACCGTTGAGTTCCAGGAACCACATGTTGCCGTCGGCGCCAGCGGTGATGTCACCTGGCCCTGTCTGTGGCCGGGGCAGCCCGAATTCGGTGATGTCGCCGTCCGGTGTGATGCGTCCGATCTTGCCCGCCTTGAATTCCGAGAACCAGACATTGCCGTCGGGTCCGGCAGCCAGGGCCCTGGGGCCGCTGTCCGGGGTGGGGATATCCCACTCGGTCACAACGCCTTCCGGTGTGATGCGCCCGATCCTGCCGGCGGCGAACATGCCAATCCAGATATTGCCGTCGGCATTCAACGCGATGGCCCGCGGCTGGGAATCCGGTGACGACAGGGGGTATTCGGTGATCTCGCCGTCAGGGGTGATTCGCCCCATCTTGCCGCTGTTGTGCTCGGAGAACCACATGTTGCCGTCACTACCCAGTGAAATGATGCGGGGCGATGCATCCGGCGTGGGGAGCGGGTATTCGACCATCCCCGAGCCATCCGGGTGCATGCGGCCGATGGCGTTCGCTGAGCTCAGGGTGTACCAGATGTCGCCATCGGGCGCGATGGCGATGGTGGTGGGACCGGCGTTGGGGGAGAGCATGGCGAATTCCGTGACGGTGCCATTGGTGGCAAGCGGCTGGTCAAGCACCTGCTGCTCATAAAGCGCTGGGGGGATGCGGACGGAAATGGTTTCCGAGACGTTGTTATCGGGTTCCGGCGGCACCTGGTCGGAGCAGGCGTTCGCGAGAACAACAGTGGCTGTGACCAGGACTTTGCACAGGCGATGCATCGTCATCAGGCCTCGAAATCAACCGGTACCTTGGGGGCCTTGCCGTTCTTGATGTCGTCCACGAGATCGGGGTTGCCGTTTTCCCATACCAGCAGCATGGAGCGTTTCGGACTGAAACCCTGGTGCCGGCAATAGGCCGGCATGGCCGCCATGTCACCGGCCTTCATGATCACGCGCGCCAGCGGCTCCCCGGTTTCCTTGTGGTCGCAGTTCCAGTGGATTTCATCGCACATCTGGAAGAACCATTCGACACGATCGTTGCCGTGAATGATGGGCAGGATATGTTCCTCGGTTGTGGGACACATGAAGCTGTTCTTCACGACGGAGGTGAAGGACGGGTTCCAGGTGACCTGGGAGCGCGACAGGAAGGCGAACAGATTGAAGGCATGCACCTCGTTCTCGAAACCGGGTTCCGGATGCACTTCAGGGGCATCCTGGGGCACATCGGCAAAGACCCGGTTCACGGGAGCACCGCGTGCGTCGGTTCTCAGCGGGAGATCGCCTTCGAGACCGACACAGCGCCGCGCCAGTTCGCGGGCCCGGGTGATGGCGGGCATGTTGTCGCCGTGTTTAGGACCGTAGGGCGAGCCGGTTTCCTGCGGCGCCGCGAACGGGTCGAAACCCGCGTTGGTCCAGTCGGCAAGCATTTGTTCGAACAACTGGCGGATATCGTCGGTGGGGAAATTCTCCATGCGATCTATGCCGGCATCTTTCATGGCGCCGTTGAAGGACCCCGCATACATGTCCACGGTGCCGTAATGGTTCACGGTGCCGATGACATCATCGAAATTGACCCAGCCATAGAAGAAGCCCCAGGCTACGTCCCGCATCAGGGCGCGCAGGAAGTTGCCGGCATCCATGGTGTGGCTCATCGGGCGGTCGTCCAGCGTGCTCCAGGTGATGTGGGCAAAATACTCGTCGCGGCGGAAGTTGAAGCCGCCGAGAGTGAAGTCGTTGTATCCGTGCATGTTGGTCATGATTTGTTCTCCTTACGCGGTCTGGCAGATGCTGGACCAGCGTTCGACGGACAAGTCGCCCTTGCAGGTCTGCAGGATAATGACGGCGGGTTGCTTGCTCCTGAACTGGTATGCGCTGCCGGCGGGCAGCATGCCCTGGTGGCCGCGGCCCAGCTTCATCCAGCCCATTTTGGTTCCCCTGGGCTCACCCGCTACCAGAATGGCGCCTTCCTTGTCCGGGTTGCTGACGGCCTGGGCGCTATCCAGCTTGACCAGGTGAATCTCTACGTTGCCGTCCATGCACAGGGCGAATTCGTCGTGGGCGCAGGTGTACCAGGGTGAATCACCCTCGGCGCGTATCGCCTCGAGTACGTATTCCATATTCTGGCCAAAGACGACCTTTTCATAGGGTTTGCTGCTGGCGGCAATTTCGAAGCAGTTCGAAAACGCGTAGTTGCGGACGTCGTCCGCGATAGGTTCGACGCGGCCCTTGTCGTAATCGTTGAGTGAGCCAAAACGGGTGGTGTATGTGGATGTCATTGATGTTCCCCTGGTCAGGTTGCCTGTGATTGTTGATTTGGTTTCAGGCTGCGTCGGAGACTGGAAGGAGCCAAAGTCACACGGACGGACTGCTGAGACTACCAGTGAGCCCGGTTGAATTCAACGCGCCAGGGGGTTCGTGAAATTGCCATACGAGGGCCGCGAATTAGCTGTTGTTCTGCAAAATATTCTTCGGTATCTTCCCTTCTTTTTCGTTGATTTATTCAATGCGTCAGGCAATGGCAGAAAATACCGGACAAGCAGAGAAATCGCGACCCGTCAGTATCGGGGTAGGTATCGATTTCGGCACGTCCAACAGTGCCGCCGCGCTCTTTGATGGCAACATCATTTCCCTGGTGCAACTGGAAGAGGGCAGCCCGATCATGCCGTCCGCCAGTTACATCGACCGGGACTTCGTCACCTGTACCGGCCAGGAAGCCATCGATACCTATATCGCCCAGAACCAGGGCCGCAAGGTTGAAATGAGCGTCGAAGTCATCGGCGAGGCCAGGTCCAGCACCGGGCAAATGGATATGTCTACGCAGTTGCCGATGGAAGCCGACACGCATCTCGTGTACGGCCAGGCCTTCAATGACGGTAGCTTGCCAGGTCGGCTGTTTCGAGGCACAAAGCGCCTGCTCGGCAGTGTGGATACCCAGCGCATCATGATCTTTGGACGTGCCTTTCGCCTGGTTGCATTGATCACACCGATCCTGCTGCGCATCCGCCTGGCGATCGAGACGGCCTGCCAGCAGTTGCCGGGATTTTCCGGTCCGGTGAAAAGGGCCTGTATCGGCCACCCGGTGAATTTCGAGGGACGCGATCAAAACCACAACACAGTGGCGCTGGAGCGCCTGAGCGAAGCCTACGGACACGCCGGCATAACAGAGCAGTATTTTTACCCCGAGCCCACAGCGGCGGCGCTGAGTTACCTGCATGCCAATCCAGGTGAGAAAAGCGAGATCATCCTCACCGTCGACTTCGGCGGCGGTACGCTGGACCTGTGCATCCTGAAGCGCAATGCCGCCCATTTTGATGTTGCTGCCATCCATGGTGTCGGGCTTGGCGGTGATCATATCGACCAGGCCATGTTCAGGCATATCCTGTTCCCGCTGCTGGGCAAAGGGGAGCGCTGGCGGCGGGAAGTGGACGGCAAGGAAATCGAAACGCTTTTCCCCTTCGATGCCTACGAGGACCTGCTCATAAACTGGACGGTGAGCTATATCCTCAACCAGAATGAATACACCACTCCGGTGCTGGACAAGATCCGCCAGGGTGGCGAGTCGGCAGTAAAGTTCGAGCGCCTGTACGAACTGATCACTCAGAATTATTCCTACCAGGTCTTCCAGGCCATCAAGGACTGCAAGGCCGATCTGTCCACCAATGCGGTATCGCTGCTGGATATCCCTGAAATCGATGTCGAGACCGAGATCAGCCGCGCACAGTTCGAAGGCATGATCGCCGACCTGCTGGCAAAATTCGAGACCGCCGTGGACGAGACCCTGGCCAGGGCCGGGATGCGACATGAGGATATCCACCTTGTGCTCAGGACAGGCGGCTCCTCATTGATACCCGCGGTACGCGATATCCTGGAAGCGCGTTTTCCCGGCAAGGTGGTGGAGCATGACCCGTTCACCAGTGTCGCCGCAGGCCTTGCCCTTGCGGATTACTATTCGCACGGCCAGTCCCTGCTGCAGGAACAGGAGTGATCCCGACAGTCGTGGACCGGCCGCCGGAGGTTTTGTCTGCTGAATTTTTCGGGTATCTTGCAAAAAAACAATCAGAAAGCCCTGCCATGAATAAATACCTGCGGACGGCAATGACCGTTTCTCTTGCTCTCGTGTGCCTGCCGGCACTTTCCCAGTGGCCCGCCTATCCGACAGCGGATGTGCCAAGAACTGCTGATGGCGCGCCTGACCTCGAGGCACCACCACCGCGCACCGCATGGGGCACGCCGGACTTTTCCGGAATCTGGGAGAACTACCCCCCGTTTGGCCAGGCCAGCCCTGAAGATGTGCAGGATCCTGACGCACCACCCCTCGCGGCTTTCTGGGACCTGGGCGAGAATTTCGAGAACGGGCTGCCCTATACCGAACAGGCGCGTGTCCTCAGGGCGGCCAGGATGGCGGACAACATGAAAGACAATCCGGATGCCCATTGCTTGCCGATAGGCTACATGCAGTTGCACAAGCATCCACAGCCGCACAAAATCGTGCAGACAGAAGATCTCATCGTCATGATCTGGGAAAGCAATGGCGGCTTGCGGCAGATATTCCTGGATGGCAGGGAGTTGCCGGACAGTGACGCCTTGCCCTGGTGGTACGGTTATTCGGTCGGGCACTGGGAGGGAGATACGCTGGTGGTTGAATCAACCGGCTTTCGGGATGACGTCTGGCTGGATGTTAACGGCAGTCCGCTTACCAATACCGGCAAAATCACCGAGCGCTTCACCCGTGAAAATTATGGCCGCATGAATATTGATGTCACTATCGAGGATCCGGCTTCTTATACCAGGCCGTTCACCGTCAGGGTCGAGCACGGCATCATGCTCGACACCAACCTGATCGAATTCATCTGCAATGAAAACGAAATGTCCTCGCAATTCTTTGATCCCTGAGTATTCCGGAGAACATCCATGAAGCTATCCGTATTTTCGGCCTGTGTCTCCCTGCTGGTTTTGCCGGCACTTGCCTGTGCGCATCATGCCTTTGATGCAGAATTCAGTCGGGACCTGCCAATCGAGCTGGAAGGCACGGTGACCGGTGTGCAATGGTCCAATCCCCATGCCAGGGTTTATGTCGACGTGGCTGCAGAGGACGGCACCACCAACAATTGGAACCTGGAACTGGCCAGCCCGAACATGTACATGCGCCAGGGCTGGGGCAAGGACACCCTGCAACCCGGAGAGAAAGTCATGGTGACTGGTTGGCGTGCGCGCAACGAGCCCTACGTGGGCAATGTAGGGACCATCAAAAAAGAGGATGGCCAGGAACTGTTTTCCCGCGCCGGCCGCAATAACTGAGCCTGGGAAGATTCTGGCCATGGCCGGGATGCTGCCAAGCCCTGCATGTCAAAGAGCGGGCGCGAACAATCCGGGAAAGGAGTTGCTGGGCGTCAGCTGATCTCGCCCTGTTTCACCAGGGTCATGTTCTTGTGATTGGCAACCTGCTGCAGCATGTAACGATAGTACTGTTCAAACCCCGTGTGCTGCTGGATGAGCCGGCAGAACATGTCGTCGGCCTCCTCGAATTGCTTCGCGTAATAGCAGTCCAATGCCTTCCTGTGCAGGGCCAGTATTTTTTGCCTGTCGTCTGGAATGTCCGATTTCAGACCGATGGGATGATAAATGCGGGAAATGATCTTTTTGCCGCGGACATGGACTGTATCCAGCTCCATGAACTCCACTTCGTCGACACTCCTGGCCGTTTCCTCACCGCAGATGGTGGAAACATGATATACGCGGGTCATGGTCTGCAGGCGGGAAGACAGGTTAACGGCATCGCCGATGACCGTATAGGCCAGACGGTAGCGTGAATCCATGTTGCCTACATTCATCATGCCAGTATTGATGCCGATCCCCATGGTCTGGTCGGGCCAGCCGCGTTCACTGTAGGACTTTGACAACCGGCTGACGGCACGCTGCATCTCGAAGCTGGCGAGCACCGCGCGCCGGGCATGGTCCACCTGGGTCACCGGGGCGCTCCAGAACGTCATGATCGAATCACCGATGTACTTGTCGATGGTGGCACCATACTTGTACAGGATGGCGGTAAGTTCGTTGAAATAATCGTTGAGCATCTTGACCAGTTCTTTCGGTGTCATTTGCTCGGATACACCGGAAAAATTCTGCAGGTCGCAAAACAGCACCGTCATGTGCTTGGATTCGCCTTCAAGATTGATGCGTTCGCTGTGCGTACTGAGCTCCGCCACGATTTCAGGCGGTACATACTGGCCGAAGACGTCCAGAAGTTTCTGTTTCTTCTGGGTCTCGGAAAAATAGGTCAGGAGTACATTGACGCCGAACAGCATCAGCAGTACCAGCAGGCTGTACTGCATGGGGATGGAACTTTCACGGAACGGGAAACCGATGCCCAGGGTGGCAGGGGGGACTGTCAGGAAAAGGACCAGGACCGAGGCAGCGATGGGTGTGAAGATCGGCAGGGTGATACTGAGTAGAACACCCGAGAACAGCATGAAGATGAATTCGGCCGAGCTGGCCGCTTCAGGCAGCGCGATATCGCCCGAGGGCGTAATCATGCTGTCCAGGTTGATATGCAGGCCGGGAAAATCGGAGGGATCGATATCCAGTATTCCCAGGGGAATGAACGAGAAAAAGCCAACGAGGAGCAACAGAAATACTGCCTGTGACCATTCCGTTTTCAGGGAAGCATGGGTGATTTTCAATGCCGGTAAATTCATGATCCCCATAAAATTTGTTCGGCCAGGTGACAGCATTACCAGAGCAGCAAAATGTTACTTAAAGGGCTGATTATAAACATACACCATTTGTGGGAGTATTCCCCGGGCACGTGAGAAATTCCCGTTTCATCCCGAGCGCCTGAATGTGGGGCAAAAAAAACCCCTCAAAGAGGGGTTTTTTGGTTGTTTCTTGCCTGACGGCTTAGATACGGTAGCAGACCACGTAGTTGGTGTCTTCAGCGTATGCTGTGGCTGCGGCCATATCGGTCGGTGCATCTGCGCCCGTGGTATCGTCCTGCCCCCTGAAACGGCCGCTATCCGCGGTGCCGTCGTCAAGCTGCTGGTCCAGCGCGATAGCGGCAGAACCGGGCACGTTGCTCATGCAGATCTTGATGCCGGTCAGTGAGGTCCACAGCGTGGCACCCACGACACCCACCAGGCCGCCAAACGGGTTGGTCGGCAGGATGGCGGCTGTACCCAGCGCTATGTCAGGGTCACCGGTGATAAAACCGGCAGCGCGCAGGTGCTGGAAGAACAGGGCGCCTTCCTCTGCCGGGGTGCCGGTATTGACGCCGGTAAAGGCATTGGCTGCGGTGGCATTGAGGATACCGTTGGTATTGCCGCCGGCAATGCTGGTATTAACGGCTGTATCCCAGTTGCCGCCCCTGGTATCCAGGGCTGCAGTGTTACCATCGTCACCCGGCATACGGCCGTAACGGTCCTGGTAAGAGAAGGCCGCTGCAGCGATACCGTTGAAGGTATTCGTGGCGTTTTTCACGCGTGAGTTTTCAATAAGCTGCTGTCCCTGCAGCACACCGCCCAGCAGGAGGCCAATAATGACCAGCACGATGGCGATTTCAATCAACGTGAAACCCCCTTCGCGCGCCTGCATGTTCATATTCATCCTGTTCATGTGTTGTCCTCCAAAATGCCATTCTTGTTGTTAGCAACTTGCTTACTGGGCCGCCGTACCGGGGTGTGACCGTGTGGGTACAGTACGCAGGTTAATGCAGTTTTCGGCAAAATACCAGAAAAGTCTTACCTATATGCCCTGTAAGTAACAGATTTCTTTACTGTTTTCAGTAAAAGGAGCAGCCTTTTCAAAGGCCGGCCAGGGCCAGCGCAAAACCCTGGCACAGCAGGCCGCCAACGACGGTCATGCCCAGTCCCCACGCCATCAGCTGGAAAAACACACGTCGTGACTGTTCCGGGTCGCTTACGGTTGCCAGGCAGATGGCACCGATGGTGGATATGGGCGACACATCGACCAGCGACGAGCCCACGTTGATAGAGAGGGCAATCGCCAGCGGGTCACCACCGCCGAGGTTGGCCACCAGGTCCGGAATGATGGGCAGAAATGCCGGCATGACCACGCCCGACGTGCTGCTGTAGGCGGAAATGGCACCGGTGATGAAGGCAATGACGCCATAGATGGTATCGGGCGTCGACATGGCGGACAGAAGGGCTGTGAACAATTCCATGCCGCCGGTCTCGTCAAGCAGGGCGACCAGGGTCGCGACACCACTGACCATCAGGATGACGCCCCATGGCATGCTGCCAATCACGTCTTTTTCACTGGCGGCGCGACTGACCAGCAGGATGCAGGCGGCGGCGTAGGCACTGAACCCGACGTGCAATCCAAAACCGATGACGCCGATGATCCAGCCAACCATGACCAGGGTGGTCAGTTTCTGGTGGCGGTCCAGCCTGGCAGGCTCGGTTTGCAGGGAAGCGCTGGCGTCATTGTTGCCCCGGGACCTGAGTACGAAAACCAGGTAGGCCGCCGCGGCGACGAGCAGGTGTGCCATGAAATTGGCCAGGAAGACCTTGAATTCCTCACCGCTGATGCCGGCAATTTCCATGCGGGAATTGGCGATGATGCCCACGGTGCTGACAGGCGACAGATTGCCGGCATTACCGCCGTTGGCCACCATCAGGGACACGAGCAATGGCGGCAGCTGCAACCGGCGGCCAATGGTCATGGCCATGGGTATGATGAGCGCAATGGCAGATATGGCACCGGGCCCCGCCGCCGAGAGCAGGCCGGTAATTATGAAGAACAGGATCGGCATCAGCATGCGGTTGCCACGGATGAGATGCATGGCATGTCCGGCCAGGGAGGCCAGGGTGCCGTTGCAGTCGGCAACAGCAAACAGCAGGGTGACGCCGGCCAGCGTGAGGAACAGGGCAGTGGGGAAACCACCGAGAACGGTTGCAGTTGGCAGGTCGGCCAGGTAAACGCCGATCAGCCAGGCAAAAGCGAAGGCAATGAGACCGACGTTTATGCGCGAACCCATGGACAGGACCAGCGCCACGAGAAGAGCCAGGAGTGAGATGACGGCGATGCTCATGGGACAGGACTAACGATAAAGCGATAAAGGGATAAAGCGATAAAGCGTAAACATATCAGTGTCAGTGGAGATTTCATTACAGCGTTCTTTTCACATTCGCCGGTACTGTTTCTGGAGTTGCATCCGAATACATACGCTTCATCCCTTTATCGGTTTATCCTTTTATCGAATCACTGAATCGGAACCAGTACTTTCTGTTCAGTTGTTCCCCTGCATCGCTGCGGGCAGTTCACCTTTCGACGCCGTGTCCCAGTGTTCGATGACACGACCGCCCTCGATACGGAACATGTCGAACCAGGCCACGTAATAGATCTCGCCGGGTTTGTTCGGGTGTGGACGCTCTTCCTGCAGAACCTGCACGACCAGGTCGCCCTCGGCGACCAGGGCGACCAGGGGATCTTCCAGCGTGGTTTCGATCGGCGTATCTGGGCGCATGGCGAAATAGGCCTTGGCGCCGTCGCGACCTGTGGCCGCGTTCGGGTTGTGCTGGATATAGATGGGGTCCATGTAGATGTCGGCGAGTTCCTCGGCGCCGGATTCGGGGATATGGCGCCAGAGATCGAATACGAGGCGCTTGTTCATGAACAACTGCGGATCATCGTTGTACAGCATGTCCAGTTGCGCCAGGCCCTGCGTGCCGATGACCGGTACGGGTCCGCCGTTGCCGAATTCTGGCGTCTCCTGCCCGCGCTGGATCTGGCCGGAGTCCCAGTGCTCCACAATCATGCCATTGTCGAAACGGTACATGTCGAAATGGGTGGACGTGTAGGTGCCGTTGCCTTCGGGTTCGTCATATTCAGTGACGAAAGCCATCACGACATAGTCGCCTTCCGCGATGATGGTGACTACAGGATCCTGGACGGTATCCGGCGCCACATCCTGGCGCGGTACGAAGGCGGAAAAAATCTGTTTGACTGCTTCCCTGCCGGTCGGGAAGGAAGGGTTATGCTGGATATAGTCTTCAGCGAGGTACTGGTCAGCCGCTTCCACCTGGCCGGCATTGATCAGCTTGCGCCACATGTCATAGGCGATGCGCTTGTTGGTGCGCTGCTGCGGTGCGCCGATCTCGAGCAGGAAGGCGTGGTCGGCATGAGCGGTGACGGGGACCGGTTCGCCGAATACCGTCGGGCCAGGGGGCGGTGCCAATGAGCGGGAACCGGTTGCGGCATCCATGGACGTGGTCGTGCCGCAGGCGGTCAGGAACAGTGAGGCCAGGATGATGGCTGCGGTTGCGGAATTATTCAAAATGCATTCCCCCTTTTTTGCATGGCAAGGTCGTGGTGGGTTTTTATAATTGGTGGCCGCTGTCTCGGACCAATCTTGTTGTTTGTTCTTGTTGTTTGTTGGCGTCTTGCCGGCTGTCCGGTTCGGGCCATGATAACCGCTACTGACCGGCGCTGACAGTACACGGGGTGTGCAATCGCGGACCGGGGCCGTTATCCTTCGTGATACTGGTCCCTATGGATGCATTGCCATGGCCCGAAGCTGCCGACTCCTGTCCTGCCTGCTTGCCGCGTTTTGCGGCGTTGCCCTGTATGCCGGGGCTGCCCTCGGGCAAAGTGAGTGGCGGGAATATCCCAGCATGGAGCGGGGCAGGAACAGTTTCAGGCTGCCGGCGGATTATCTGGAACCCGGTGAATTCGTGGTGGGACGTCTGATGTTTCCCCAATACGAGCGCGGGCCCTTCGGCAGTGGACCGGGTGACTGGCGCCGCGGTGGCACGGCCTGGTCCGTGGATTACCCGGAAGGGGACCGTGTCTTTGCCATGCTGCTGGAGCGCATGACCACGCTGAGCGTGCGCTCGGTGGAGCAGCCGGTCAACCTGGACGACGGCGATGATGCCTTCTACTGGCCCTTCCTAATCTCCGGTCTGGTGGGCAGCTGGAACCTGACCGACGCCCAGGCGGTGAAGCTGCGCGAGCATCTTCTCAAGGGCGGCTTCCTGCTTTGCGATTCCTTTTACGGGGATTATGAATGGAGCGGTTTTCTCAAGAGCATCCAGAAAGTATTCCCGGATCGTCCGATCATCGACCTGCCCGATGATCATCCGGTTTTCCACATGGTGTTCGATCTTGCCGACAAGCGCCAGATTCCGACCTGGCAATACCTGCCGCGTGGATACCGGGAAGGGGGCTCAGAGCCCAAGTGGCGCGCCATACTCGATGACAACGGACGCATCATGGTGATGATCACTTTCAACAACGATATCGCCGACGGCTGGCAGCGTGCTGACGATCCTGGTTACCCGCAATACGAGGCCAACCTGTCGATCAGGATGGGCGTTAATTTCGCGGTCTATGCCCTGACGCACTAGGCCCTAGCGGGCGAGTTCCGGAAAATAGAAGGCCAGGGCGTTGGCGCCGAAGATTTTGCTCCTTGCTTGCGCATCCGTGACCAGTTCATCCAGCCAGCGAATGGTGTCGGCAAATTCCAGTTCCCCCTCGTGCCCGACAAAGGGGCAGTCGCTGGCCCAGAAGAGGCTGTCGGGTCCGCATTCCTGCAGGTAGGCGAGCAAGTGCTCCCCGGCGATGGCGCCGATTCGGTAGCCACACGACGCCTTCACCCAGGCCTTGCCGCGATTCACGGCATCGGCAATAGGACGAAAAGCGGGGGCGTCCTTTACAGCATCAGGTTCAGGCCGGCCCAGGTGGTCGATGACCAGGCGCGGCCCGGCATTTTCCAGATGCGGCAACAGCTCTGGTATGTGGCGGCCTTCAACATGCAGGTGTACATGCCAGCCATGGTCGGCAAGTGCGCCGAACAGGCGCCGGTATTGCGGTGAGCGAATATCGGGCAGTTTGTCCAGGCCGATGAATGGCAGGCGGATGCCGAGTATGCCTTCCTGCGTCATGGCATCCAGCGGGTACTGGTCAAGCTTTTCCGGGTTCAGGATGACGGTGCCGCGCAATCTCGGTGTCATCTTTACGCACGCCCTCGTGTAATCGTTGTAATCGCCCCACGGGCTGGCAGCGGCGATCACCCCGTAATCGACATGGTTGCTGTTGAGCTGTGCCAGGTAATCATCGAGGGTGAAACTGTAAGCGGGGCAATGGCGCGGGTTGTCGATCAGCGGCATGTCCAGCGTGAAGATGTGTGCATGGGCATCCACCATCAGTGAGGGCAGGCTCATAAGGTTTCGATGCCTGCCGCCTCGATCACCCTGCGCCATTTCTCGATGTCAGACAGAAAGCGCTGCTGCATTTCCTGTGGCGTGTTGGCCCGGGCCTCGACCCCGAGCTCGGCAAAGCGTGTCCTGATATCGTCGGTGGCCAGCACACTGGCGATGTCGGCATTGAGCCTGTCGATGATGGCGGGATCAGTGCCCGTCCTGGCATAAAGCGCATTCCAGCCGGTCACGACGAAACCGGTGATGCCGGCTTCGACCGCAGTGGGAATGTCGGGCATGGCCGGGTTGCGCACTTCACCGGTAACTGCGATTGGCCTGGCCTGGTTGTTGTCGATGGCGCCCTTGAGCGCAGTATAGGCGTCGATTGCCAGGTCCACTTCGCCGCGCAGCAGGGCGCCGAGAACATCCGGGGTGGTGCGGTAGGGGATGATCGTTGCGTTGTTGCTGGCCAATGACTTGAACAGCTCCGCCGACAGGTTCTGTGTGCTGCCGGGATTGATGGTGGCAATGCGCAGGTTGTCGCCACGGGCTTCGAGCAGTGCCTGCAGGTCTGTGAAACCGCTGTCGGGGTTGACCAGGAGGACGAGGTCGAACCAGGCGACCGCGGAAACGGGTACCAGGTCCTCGGTAATGTTATACGGCAGGTCGTCGAAGAGGGTCTCGGTGATGGTGGTGCCGTTGGTGAGCACGATAAGCGTGTAACCATCGGCATCGGCATTGAGCATGGTGGTGGCGGCGGCCACACCGCCGGCGCCGGGCCGGTTTTCCATCACCAGGCGTTCACCCAGCAGTTCCCCAAGCGGTTCACCGGCAAGGCGCATGGTGACATCGGCCAGGCCGCCGGGGCCAAAGGGAATGATAATGCGGACGGGTTTGTCCGGCCACGTATCGGCGCCGCCAGCCGTGACGTTGTCCTCCGAGCCGCATCCGGCCAGAGATATTGCCAGCAGCATCAGCGTGAACAGGCGAAGTACTGAAATCATGGTGCAGGTTGAACCTTGTCTTCTGTGAGTGTCGCCTTGCGCCGGAATGAAAAGACCAGCAGCACGGCGGTCATTGCCAGGAACACCGCGCTGATCGGCCTGTCCACAAAAGTGGCCAGGCTGCTGTCTGACAATACCAGTGCGCGCCGGAAATTTTCCTCCATCAGCGGACCGAGAACAAATCCGAGCAGCAATGGTGCTGACGGAAACCCGTGACGGTTGAAGTAAAACCCCATTATGCCGAATACCAGGGTCAGCAGCACATCGGTACTGTTGTTGTTGACGCTGTAGACGCCGATACAGATGAGGAACAGCACGGCCGGAAACAGGAAGCGATAGGGGATACTGAGCAATTTCACCCACAGGCCGATCATGGGTAGATTGAGGATTAGCAGGATGATGTTGCCAATCCAGAAACTGGCGACCACCCCCCAGAACAGGGCGGCGTCCGTGGTGACCAGTTGCGGTCCCGGCGTGATGCCGTGAATCAGCAAGCCACCCAGCATGACGGCCATGATGGCGTCGCCCGGCACACCCAGGGTCAATGTGGGAATGAAAGCGGCCTGCACTGAAGCGTTGTTGGCGGCTTCCGGAGCCGAGATTCCTGCCACGGCGCCGTGGCCGAATTTTTCCGGAGTCTTCGAGAGTTTCTTTTCCGCGGCATAGGCCATGAATGTTGCGATGGTCGGGCCGGTGCCGGGCAGCATGCCGATGAAGCTGCCTATAAATGATCCACGCAGGCAGGAAAAGCGGAACGCCCTCCAGTCTTCCGGTGTGGGCAGCATCTGTTTGAAAGAGATCTTTTCCTTGCCTGCCTGCGGCACATTGCCTGCGGCGAGATTGTTGAGGATTTCGGCGACACCGAAAAGCCCCATGGCCAGGGCGACGAGATTGATGCCGTCTGCCAGTGCAGGAATGCCGAATGTGTAGCGGAACTGGCCGGAATTGATGTCGGTGCCAACCATGCCCATCAACAGGCCCAGGCTGACCATGGCCAGGCCCTTGAGAGGCGAACCCACCGACAGCGTCGAGGCCGCCGTCAATGCCAGCAGCATGATGGAAAAATAATCGGCGGCGGAAAAACTGATGGCGAACTCGGCCAGCACTGGCGCGAAGAAGATCAGCAACAGGATGGCGAAACTGCCGCCTATAAATGAGGCAATGGTGGTGATGAAGAGAGCGATGCCCGCCCGGCCCTGGCGGGACATCGGGTAGCCGTCCAGGCAGGTGATTGCCGCGGGCGCGCTGCCGGGCACATTCAGCAGGATCGACGCCGTGCTTGAACCGTACTGGGCGCCGTAAAAAATTCCTGCAAGCATGATCAGGCCGAGCAGGGGTTCCAGGTGAAAGGTCAGGGGCAGGCACAGGGCGATAGTGGTCAGCGAGCCGATACCCGGCAGGACGCCGATAAAGGTGCCAAGGCTGACTCCGATGAAACAGAACAGCAGCGCTTCCGGCGTCAGCGCCTGCTCGAATCCCATGGACAGGAGACTCAATGTTTCCATCAACCCACCGCTTCGAGCGGAACACCCAGTTGGACGACGAAGAGGAAATAACCGGCGACTGACAGGATGCCGGCCATGATGAGTATGCTGCGCCAGCGTGGTCCGGGCAGTGCCAGGGCGGTGAGTACGACCTGGGCGATGGCAGCGACAACGAAACCGGTGCTTTCAGCCAGCAGTACCCACGCAAGGATGCCGCCGCTGACGGCGCAGAAGGGGCGCCAGGCAAAATCTTGTCCAGCAGCCTTACCGGCCCCAGCCCGGGTGATCGGCCATTCCCGCCAGAGGATCAGTGCGGCCAGCAGGGCCAGTGCGATGCTCAGCATGAGAGGCACGAAACCGGGCCCCATGTCGGTGAAACTGCCAACCTCGTAACCCCATGCGATACTGCCGGCAATCAAGCCGATCAGTATCAACAGCAGGACTGGTAGCCGGGCGACAAGGGAGGGTCGAAGGAATTGTCTGAAAAATCTGGTCAATCTTTTACCATTCGGTACTGCGTGCAGCACATCGTATATCCGGTGATCGATGCCGACAGGTACTGGAATTTGGCAGCGGTCTTCTGGCGAGACCTTGGTTGGGGCGTTATTCTCCATTAAAACATAATCCCGGCCAACTGTTGGATTGTATTTATCAGGGGGCTTTCTTATGCTTGCCTGAACGTTACCCGAGGTACTACCTGTGCACCGATTACTGTATATCCTGTTGCTGCTGTTCCCGATTTCCGCATCCGCCCACCATGGCCTGGCCAATTTCAACCTCAATGTTGATATCACCGTGCGCGGTACCATCACCGATATCGCCATGGTCAATCCTCATTCCTGGGTATATATCGATGTCATCAACGACGAAGGCGCTAGCGAAAACTGGAAATGCGAATTGCGCGGCGGCACGGTGCTGCGACGTTCGGGGTGGACCGAAGACCTGTTTGTAACCGGCTCCAGCGTCACCATCAGCGGTTCTCCCGATCGCTTCGAGGAAAACACCTGTTATACCGGCACCATCACCTTTGCCAACGGCCTGAGTCTTGACCGCTACGAGCAGATCACTGATGCGGACAAATACCTGCGGCAGAACTTCGAGATGAGGCGCCTGCCCAATGGCGATCCGGATATTTCCGGTGACTGGGCCGCGGAGCAGGTGGTGATGACCGACCCGCGCGGCCTGGAGGGAACCCTGGTGCCGTTGAGCGTGGCAGACCAGTTCGATCCGGGTGAAGTGCCGGAAGGCGGCAGGGCTTTCCAGGGTTCGCGCGGTACACCGGAATCCTTTACTGATGATCCCCTGTCCACCACCTGGGGACGTCCCAGCCCTTACCGGTTGACCGAGGCGGGCAGGGCGGCCATTGCCGGCTTCGACGGATCCTCGACCGACAACCCGCGCCTGCGTTGTGAAACCACCAACATCATGTGGGACTGGGGGTTCGACAACCCGGTCAACCGCATCGAGCAGACTGAATCTGAAATCCGCCTGATTTACGGCACCATGATTTTTGAACGCACCATCCATCTCGATGAATCCGATTTTCCGGACAGCATGGAACCCAGCCGCAGCGGCTTTTCCATCGGCCGCTGGGAAAACGACGAACTTATCGTCTACACGCAAGGATTCCTGCCCGGCATCCTGATGGCTGATGCCAACACACCCCACAGCGACGAGATGCGGGTGGTCGAGCGGTTCCGCATTGACACCGGCAACGGGGCGCTCATCCGCACCTACGTGGCGGAAGACCCGAAGTATTTCGCCGGTCAGCACCGCGGCAGCGACACCATGTTTGTTTCCAGTTATCCCTGGGAGCCGTACAACTGCGACGACCGCTCCTACCGCTCCGACCTGTAACATGAAGCTCGCCAGTCAGTATGGATAACACCCGACAGTCTCACGGCCTGGAAATTCAGCTGCCGTTTCCTCTGGCGGAAGAAATCATGGCAAGAATGCGCGACTCATAATACCCTGCACACCTGTTCATGCCTTCATGGAAAAAGCGAGGAGCCAGAAGATGCCAGAATCCGGAAATATCTCAGGCGCCAGGTACGACAATATCCTGGGCACGGTTGGCAATACGCCCGTCATAAGGATCAACAAGCTGGGACCGCCGGGAATCAATCTGTTTGTGAAATCGGAAGCTTTCAATCCGATGAGTTCCGTGAAGGACCGCCTTGCCCTGGGCATCATCGAGCACGCGGAAAAAACCGGGGCATTGAAACCCGGACAGACTGTCGTGGAGGCCACCAGCGGCAACACCGGTATCGGTCTGGCCATGGTCTGCGCCCAGAAGGGCTATCCCCTGGTCGTCACGATGGCGGAAAGCTTCAGTGTCGAAAGGCGCAAGCTCATGCGCTTTCTTGGCGCGAAGGTCGTCCTGACCCCGGCGGCGGAAAAGGGCACCGGTATGCTGAACAAGGCCATCGAGCTCGCGGAAAAACACGGCTGGTTCCTGACCCGACAGTTCGAGAACGAGGCCAACGCGGACATGCATTACCGCACTACCGGGCAGGAAATTCTCGCGGCATTCCCTGACGGCGAACTCGATTACTGGGTGACCGGCTACGGCACCGGCGGCACGCTCAAGGGCGTGGCGAAAGCCCTGAACGAAAAAAGTCCCGGGACGCAAATCATTGTCTGCGAGCCGGA
>Ga0181579_10001741_pt1 | contig 17841 bp, 14 predicted proteins | sample 071ome_24_FD_132996 | JGI IMG/M metagenome (GOLD analysis project Ga0181579, IMG submission 132996) | Coastal salt marsh microbial communities from the Groves Creek Marsh, Skidaway Island, Georgia - 071402CT metaG (megahit assembly) | ecosystem: Environmental > Aquatic > Marine > Intertidal... | reverse complement strand
ATAAGTGAACTTCGGCTTGTTCGTTGATGTCTTCTTGCAGTGCTGACGTATCGAGGTGAAGGTCGGCACCGTAAGTCAGCGACAGTGGTTCAACGATATGCAAAATGTGAATTTCAGCTTGCTGGTTGCGGGCCATCGTCGCCGCTTTTATAGCGATTTTGTCTGATGCGGCGCCAAGGTCGATTGCGACAAGAAGGCGTTTGTAGGCCATATCAATTCCAACGTTGACTTATCATGCGATGAGCATACCTTTACGGCTTCCGTTGAACTAGTGGTGGACTCTGTGTCGATTATTTGGATTCTTGTCATCATCGCTGTGGCCGCAGCACCGCTGGTGTCAGCGCTTCCCACCGAGGCACAGCGGTATGAGGCGAGGATTAGAGATCACGCAATGCAGTCCGGATTACTGGTGAAGTTGGAGACTCCGCCGGATGTGCCGGCGCGCTTTCGGGTGCGTCGGGACAGTAATCTGGTGGCGTATCGATTACGGCGCGCAGCCCCCGAGCCTTCATTTACAGAGAGCGTACTGGCTGTAAAAAGTGATTCAAGATGGGTATCGGTGCCGCTCGAAAAAGATCTTGCCGATCTCATGCCGACCTTACCTGATGGTGCTCACATTGCCGAGTTATCCGAATTTACAGTGACGTTATATTGGGACGAAAAAGGTGATACCGAGGCGGTTGATGATGTGGCCAGTGCATTGCGGTCGTTTCTCAACTACCGAGGTTTTGAATAGCTTGCGTTCGCACCTGTTCACATTTATCGCTTGACCTTGGCCCATCACTGTCCCGTACACTCCGGCGTCTGCGCTGTATCGAACGGCGCGTCGCGGATACAAATTGAGTAGATGTAGCGTTCATGGGTAAGTCACTAGTCATTGTCGAGTCTCCTGCGAAGGCAAAGACGATCAATAAATACCTAGGCTCGGATTTCATTGTGAAATCCAGTGTTGGGCACGTGCGTGACTTGCCGACTGCCGGTAGCTCCCCAGCCTCGGATCCTAAAGAACGCGCCGCTCAAGCTGCGATTACGCGCAAAATGGCGCCTGACGAAAAAGTCCGTTACCAAGCGAAAAAGAAGCGCGAGCAGCTCGTGCGACGTATGGGCGTTGATCCGAAAAATGGTTGGGCTGCCCGTTACGAGGTGTTGCCAGGCAAAGAAAAGGTCGTGGATGAGCTCAAGAAGTTAGCGAAGTCAGCCGATGCCATTTATCTGGCGACGGACCTGGATCGTGAGGGCGAGGCCATCGCGTGGCACCTGAAAGAAATTATCGGTGGTGACGAATCTCGCTATCAGCGAGTGGTCTTCAACGAGATTACCAAACGAGCGATTCAAGAGTCTTTTGCCGCCCCAACGCAGCTGGATACCAATCGGGTGCAAGCGCAACAGGCGCGTCGCTTTCTAGATAGGGTTGTAGGCTTCGAGGTCTCGCCGTTACTGTGGGCCAAGATTGCACGCGGTCTCTCGGCAGGACGGGTTCAATCCGTGGCTGTGCGTCTTATCGTCGAGCGCGAGCGAGAAATACGTGCCTTTGTGCCCGAAGAGTACTGGGACCTCCATGCTGACCTATCCATAGATGGCCAGATCCCTGTTCGTTTTGAAGTCACAAAATATGAAGGAAGTGCGTTCGACCCTAAGACCGAGCAGCAGGCCGAAGTGGCGGTTGAGCGGCTTTCTGGCGCTGAGTATTCGGTTTCCAATCTCGAAGCGAGGAAGACAAGTTCTAAACCACCGGCTCCGTTTATAACTTCCACACTGCAGCAGGCGGCGAGTACGCGTCTTGGTTTCAGCGTTAAGAAGACGATGACGTTAGCGCAGCGTCTCTATGAAGCGGGACATATTACCTATATGAGGACTGACTCCACGAATCTCAGCGGCGAGTCCGTGGCCGCGTGTAGAGACTTCATTGAGAACAACTTCAGTGAAGCTTACTTACCAGAATCGCCCATTCGGTACGGTGCTCGAGAGGGCGCTCAGGAGGCCCACGAAGCGATTCGTCCGTCCAACGTCGAACTCCGCTCCGAATCGCTGAAAGATGCTGAGAGAGACGCTCAGAGGCTCTACGAGCTTATTTGGCGTCAGTTTGTGGCATGTCAGATGACGCCAGCGAGATACTTGAGCACAACGGTGACTGTTAGCGCCGTCGGGTATGACATGACGGCACGGGGCCGTGTGGTTGAATTCGATGGCTACACACGAGTGCAGACGCCGATGGCTAAGAAGGGCGACGATGCCATCCTACCTGACTACCAGTTGAACGATCGCTTGTCGCTAAGTGAACTTCTACCGACGCAGCACTTCACCAAACCACCTGCGCGTTATGGCGAGGCGAGCCTGGTTCGAGAGCTCGAGAAGCGAGGTATTGGACGCCCATCTACGTATGCGGCAATTATTTCTACCATCCAGGATAGGGGTTACGTAAAGCTTGAAAATCGCCGCTTCTACGCTGAGAAGATGGGCGATATCGTGACTCAACGACTCCAAGAGAGTTTCGAAGACCTACTCGACTATGGCTTCACGGCATCCATGGAAGAGAGTCTTGATGACGTGGCCGAGGGTCGGAAGGATTGGCGTGATGTTCTCGATGCGTTTTATGACGATTTCCGATCGAAACTTGATCTTGCGGAGCAGCCTGGCGCTAGCGGTATGCAAGCGAATGAGCCGACGCCTACCGGCATAGCCTGTGGCTCCTGCGGCCGCTCCATGCAGGTTCGCACAGCGAGCACAGGGGTATTTCTTGGCTGCTCTGGCTACAACCTGCCGCCAAAGGAGCGGTGCAAGAGCACAGTCAACCTTATCCCCGGAGATGAAGTCGTATCGGCGGACGCGGACGATGAAGCCGAGTCAAGGCTGCTATTAACAAAAGAGCGTTGCTCTAAATGTAATGCCGCCATGGATAGCTATCTGATTGATGAGACTCAGAAGCTACATGTATGCGGTAACAACCCAGATTGCGACGGATACATGGTCGAAGCAGGCCAATTCAAAATTAAGGGATACGACGGTCCAACACTCGAGTGTGATAAGTGCACAGCGGAGATGCAGCTTAAGACCGGGCGCTTTGGCAAATACTTTGGTTGCACGAACGATGCTTGCTCGAATACGCGAAAATTACTGCGTAACGGTGAGGCTGCGCCGCCCAAAATGGATCCAGTCTCGATGCCTGAGCTTCAGTGCGCCAAGGTTGAGGATCACTATATTCTGCGAGATGGTGCTGCAGGGTTATTCCTCGCAGCTAGTCAATTCCCCAAACATCGTGAGACGCGCGCTCCCTTCGTGGATGAGTTGATACCGCATCAAGCTGAGCTTGATCCGAAATACCACTTTATTCTCGACGCGCCTGTGACTGACGACGTTGCTAATCGAACACAAGTTCGATTCAGTCGAAAGACCAAGGAGCAATACGTGATGACTGAGGTCGATGGCAAGGCGACGGGCTGGAAGGCGTTCTTCGACAGTGGGAAGTGGGTAGCGGAAGGGTCGGGCAAACCAACGCCTAAAAAGAAAAAAGCGAAGGCGAAGGCTAAATCAAAAGCCAAACGGAGCTAGTGTCGCGTGAGTCAGGCGCAGTCGTTCGCAAATCACTGCATGTATATGGCTTCAGTCGTCCTAGAAAGCTGGCGTAATGCCATTGCGGAAGAAAGCAAATCCTTATCGGTGCTGACTGCATCCTTCGGTCCAGCCGTCCGCCTGCATCTGCTTGATGCCTATGGTTGGCAGCTACTCGCCTGTAACCGACTTACATCGATGCCTACTAAGCCACCTCATCGGGCGGTCGACGTTCCGCCACTGGCAAACGGGATTGCACAATCGCCCGAGGTGACGGAGATGGCTCTGCTCGAGCGATCAGGCTGGTTAGCCGATCTCCAAAGAGAGATTCCTCCCGGCCTCACTCCGCAGGCCGCGAGTGGTTTTATTGCGGTGTCCAGTAATGTGTTTGATTTTGATACGGCGCGTCATTGTTTCACGGAGCTAGAGTCACTGATGGCTCGTGTCGCCGATGCGATAGATGAGTCGTAATGGGATTCCATGGATTGTGGTAAAACCCGATCTATAGTGTTACTGTGACCGAAACGACACGACATATTGTGAGGTTGGAACATGTCTACATCGCTTTTGGAAATTGTTGATCTGGGAGATGGAGAGGTTGTTTTGCAACGTGCAGACGACGATTCAGAGCCTTTAGTGAGCATCCAGTTTTCTGAAGAGGCGAGTGCCTACCTCATGGAAAACAACCTCGAAGTTGCCAAGGTGATGATTCAGGCAGGTATTCAGGCCGCGGCTAAGATGGCTGAAATGTCTGGTCTTGAGATGGAAAGCAGCGAAAGCGCCGAGAAAGCGGAACGGCGCACGCTTCACTAGGTCTTCTTATTGGATCAGCGTCGAATGACACCGACGCTAATACCTTCCACAAAAACGTCTTGCTCACGTAGATCCACCTCGATTGGCGCATAGTTGTCGTTCTCTGCAACTAGGTCGACACGCGCAGCACTCACTCGTTTCCAGCGTTTCACTGTCACTTCATCTTCAATCCTGACGACAGCAATCTGACCTTCCTTCACATCCGTTGTGCTGTGAACTGCCAGTAGATCGCCGTCGAAGATGCCAACATTAATCATGCTGTCACCACAGACTTGAAGCAGATAGTGGGCGGGCGGCGCAAAGAAGCTTGCGCTTAGGTCACAATAATCTTCAATGTGTTCTTGCGCGAGTAGCGGTGCGCCCGCAGCAACGCGCCCAATGATCGGTAAGCCCAGCTGCTCGGTCAGTCGGATACCTCGGGATGCCCCTGCAACGAGCTCGATGACGCCTTTTTTCGCTAGTGCTTTGAGGTGCTCTTCAGCGGCATTGGCCGATTTAAAGCCTAGCTCCCGAGCGATGTCCGCACGAGTGGGCGGCATACCCGTGGCTTCGATACTCGATTTAATGACGTCCATCACCTGTTGTTGTCTAGCAGTTAGCTTTATCACGGCTCGATCCTCGTGCGTTTTACTGACTATATCTCCAGCATGTGTAAATGTACAGTATTGGCCGATTCGTAGTGGATGGTTAGCTTATGCAACTTCATAGTGGTTTGGATCTCTCATGGATTTCTTTCTGAATCTTGTCGCTCCGTTGAGCGAAGCGACTGGCATCCCCGTTGTAGCCCTTGCGTTACTTGCCCTATTCACATTGGGTCTGATGGGGCATTTCATTATCCGGCGGTCCGTGCAGCGCCTTGGGGTCTTTGCTGACACGACATCCACACGCTGGGACGATGTTGTCTACTATTCCATCTCCCCACCGGCAGAATGGGCGATGTGGGTATGTATCGTTTACGGGTCCTTGAGCATGTTCGAGGAGGCTGAGGCGCTACGTGCCGGTTTACTGCAGCTAGCGGATACCCTGTTGATTTTGCTTGTCGGATGGCTGCTGCACCGTGTTTCAACAGGTATTGAAAAAGAGTTGCTCTCTGAGCACCGAGGGCCTCGAGATTCGGATGATCGAGCGACTATCAGCGCGGTGGCTCGCCTAGCGAGGATTACGGTGTGGGTTCTTTCGGCCCTCATGGTTTTGCAGTCCTTGGGCGTTTCAGTCTCGGGTCTTCTTGCCTTCGGTGGTATTGGAGGTATTGCCGTCGGCTTTGCCGCAAAGGACATGTTGGCTAACTTCTTGGGCGGTCTCAGTATCTATCTCGATCGGCCGTTTGCCGTCGGGGACTGGATTCGATCGCCCGATCGCAGTATCGAGGGGACTGTTGAGGACATTGGTTTGCGAGTAACACGAATTCGGACTTTCGATCAGCGTCCCTTGTACGTTCCCAATTCCACCTTCTCTAGTGTTTCGCTGGAGAACCCCTCGCGCATGACAAACCGAAGAATCTACGAAACCATCGGAGTGCGCTACGAAGATGTCGGTCGAGTGGCAACAATTGTCAGTGATGTTCAGACCATGCTGAAAGCGCATGAAGACATTGCACAGGACCGCACCATGATTGTGAATTTCAATCACATGGGTCCTTCCTCACTGGATTTCTTTGTCTATGCCTTTACCAAGACGACTAACTGGGTCGAGTATCACGCGATTAAGGAAAATGTGCTGCTGCAGATCTTAGAGATCGTTGAGCGCAATGGTGCCGAGATCGCATTCCCCACCCATACGATCCACCACGCGCCGGCAGAACCTACGGAGCAATAGTATTCGTAGACTCAAGGGCCGCCTGTGGTCGTGCACTCTCTGTTTTTGGCGCACCGGTTAGTGTCCGAGTCAGGCTATCGATGTCGCGTCTAATGCGCTGTGACTCTCCGAGTTCGTAGACTTCCTTGAATGACAGTTCGCGCCAAGTTGCGACAACCTGCAAGGTTGGATGGTCAATGTACCGGACATAGCCCTCTCGGATGTCTCGTTGCTCCGAGACAGCGATCGCATGCCGGTAGGGGCTGGATATTTGCTCCGCAGATTCAATAGTCGTATCAGACTCATCCACCCTGGACGCGGATCCATCGGTGCTCAGACCTGTTCGTAAGTCAATAAATTCTGGTGCTTCAGACTCCTGCGCTGGTTCTTGTTCCGTTGGGAGTGGCTCTATTATTAACACTCGTTTGGGTGCGATGGGGGTTTCTATCGCCTCAAATCGCGGCGGCAGGTAGTCTCCAATCGTGTTTAACCACAGATCGACCGTGACGGTTGCCTCGTCGTCACGCGCGAAAGTAAGAGTGCCTTGAACGACTGGGAAGTCACTCGCTTGCTGCCAGGCATCCAAAACAATGGGAGCGCTGCTATCACCGGGGGCTTGCAGCCAGGCCACAGCAGTGACGGGCGCTCTGTCAGCCTGCTCTTGGAGTTTGTCCAGACCTTGTTTAAGCATCTCCACCGCAAGTGCTTGATACGGTATTGGAAGGGTAGGTGGCGCCTCCTCGCGAGCGATCGCATCGGTGCCCTCAGCATCCTCCTCATCAATTGCGTAACCGTCTAGCCAGTTGATATCGGAGCCAGGAAGACTGCTGTTTTCAGGGAAGGCGCCGGTCATACTGCCAAACTGAGCGCTCACATCGGTCAGGTCGTCCCTGTCCAAGATATCAACGGCATCAATCGACGCGGTGTCGACCTTATCCTCGAGAACTTCCGTATTCACTGCCATCGTCAAGTCGCGCTCTGCGATGTCCTCGGCGGTCGCAATATCCTCGCTTGACTCCGTATTTATCTCGGTCAACAAGGCCTCCATGGACACTTGAGATCCGCCGGACGATGGAGCTGCCGAGGCGCCGTTTGGTGCGATATCCCCGCTGTTTCTGAGCTCGAGTGCATCCTCTTGCAGTGGCTCGATAAGTTCAGAGAGGTCAGACCCATCTATTTCGGACGAGGGGCTGGTGTCAGCACCAATGAGCGTCTCCGGTCCTTCAATGCCTAATATCGAGTCCGCGACGATATCCGCATCATCACGAACTTCCAGGGGTGTACCCCCGATGGTTTCTTCGAGAGATTCACTTGCTAGTTCGCCATCGATCACAGACTCGCTATCCTCCTGTGCAGCCTCGATCATCGGCTTGATAACGGGTTCTGGTACCACTTCAATAGAGCCATCAGCGTTCACCGTGACAGCGGATTCACCCCACACATCCATTAGGGCTTTAATCTCATCGTATCGGGTAAGCCAGCGTCTGCCTTTGGGATAGCCGAGTGTTGGGGCGTGTTCCCAAGTCTCGGCGTTCAGTGCGGCTACGTCTGAGTCTGTAAAGATGGCAACCTCAATGCGGACCCAGCCTGAGGGCTCATCACTGTACTCGGGCACTGTGGCGAGTGCCGCGTCTCGCTCCTGGCCGATTGCGGCTGTAGCAAGCAATAATGCCGATAGCGATACCAATGCATGTTTGGTCAGCTGCTTTTGCATGCCTCTTCCCACTGTGTCATGAGCCTATCAATGTAGTTATGACGTGCTTCACCTGATTCTAGCTCTCGAATAAATCGTAAGGTATCAGAGCCTGCCAACTTAAACTCTTTCGGATTACTCTGGAGCAGGCCAATGAGTGCATTCACCGGTACAGGTGTCGTCGATTCAAACTTGACGCTACCACCTGCAACGCCCACGTCAACTTCCGATATCCCAAGTGCCTGAGCTCGCAGCCGCACTTCGGCTTGGATAAACAGTTGTTTGGTTTCATCAGGCAGAAGACCAAAGCGATCGATCATCTCGACCTGAATATCATTTAACGCATCTTTGTCCTGTGCTTGTGCGATCCGCTTGTAAAGCACGAGGCGCGTGGAGATATTGGGCAGATAATCGTCGGGGATTAGTGCAGGTAGATGCATCTTGATCTCAGTCCCGGTTTCCAGAGGCGCATCAATATCCGGAATCTCTCCCTTGCGGAGTGATTCAACCGCTCGATTAAGCATCTCGAGGTAGAGTGAAAATCCTACCTGCTCAATCTGCCCGGACTGTTCATCACCCAGGAGTTCACCAGCACCTCTGATCTCAAGGTCATGTGACGCGAGCATGAATCCGGCACCCAAGGCACCGGCTGATTCGATGGCTTCCAGCCGCTTTTCCGCGTCCGATGTCAGCACCGAGCGGGGAGGGGTGAGCAAGTAAGCATAGGCTTGGTGGTGTGACCGGCCGACGCGGCCACGCAATTGATGAAGTTGTGCCAGTCCGAATTTATCAGCTCTATCGATGATGATGGTGTTTGCATTAGGTACATCGATCCCTGTCTCGATGATGGTCGAGCATACGAGAATGTTGTGACGCTGATGATAGAAGTTAGTCATTACGCGCTCAAGCGCTTGCTCCCTTAATTGACCGTGGGCAATGCCAAACGAAAGTTCGGGCACCAGTTCCGATAGCTTACGGACTGTTTCTTCAATCGTTTTGACCTCATTGTGCAGGTAATACACCTGCCCTCCGCGCAAGGTCTCCCGCAAGATGGCCTCTTTCACTAGGCCGACATTGTGCTCGCGGATGAATGTTTTGATTGATAAACGTTTGGCAGGGGGTGTTGCAATGACCGATAGGTCTCGTAAGCCTCCCAGGGCCATATTGAGTGTTCGAGGTATGGGGGTCGCTGTCATCGTCAGAATGTCGACTTCGGCGCGCAACGCCTTGATTGCTTCCTTTTGTTTGACCCCGAATCGGTGCTCCTCATCGATAACAAGCAGGCCTAGATCCTTAAAGCCAAAATCGGTCTGCAAAAGCTTGTGTGTGCCGATCAAAATATCGATCTCACCGGCTTGTAAACGCTTGCTCACGGCAGCGATATCTTTCGCGGTTTTGAAGCGTGACACCACCTCAACGGTAAAAGGCCAGTCTGCGAAACGATCATTGAAATTATTGTAGTGCTGCTGAGCAAGCAGGGTGGTGGGGACAAGAACAGCAACCTGCTTTTGGTTCTGGGCGGCAATGAAGGCAGCCCGCATGGCAACCTCTGTCTTGCCAAAGCCAACATCACCGCAGACAAGCCGATCCATCACCTTCTCAGCACACATATCCTGACGGACCGCTTCGATGGCCGCCGCTTGATCTGGCGTTTCCTCAAACGTAAAGCTCGAACAAAACAGCTCCCACGCCTCCTCATCTAAGCTATGGGCGTAGCCTTTTCTGGCCTCGCGCCTGGCGTAAACTTCGAGCAGCTGTGCGGCGACATCAGAGGCACGTTCTGAGGCTTTCTTGCGTGCCTTGGACCATTGCTCGGTACCCAGCCGGTGAAGAGGCGCGGTATCTTGATCACCACCCGCATAGCGGCTGATGAGATGCAGCGATCCAACGGGTACGTACAACTTATCGTTGTTTGCGTACTCTAGAAGCAGGAATTCAGCATCATGACCTTCGATGGTCAGCTTTTCGAGACCTATGTAGCGTCCGACACCGTGCTCAAGGTGCACGACCGGTAGTCCTGCTCGGAGTTCGGTCAGGTCCCGAATGATGGCTTGCGTATCGGTTTCTTCCGTTGTCTTGCGGCGGCGCTTTTGCGCCACCCGCTGACCGAATAGCTGATCCTCGGAAACAAGTGCTGGCGCCTTGGGCGAAGTAAAGAGGGGCCGTGTTATATCAGTGACCGTGATGCCGAGAGGCGCGCCACTGGCTTGAAATCTTTCCCAGCTGTCAACAGGCTCTGCTTGCAGTCCTTCTTTCGCAAGCGACTCGAGGATGATCTCTCGTCTGCCGGCACTCTCAACGCTTAGTAGCACGGGTGATTCATGAGCTTTCAGCAGAGCAGTCAGCTTTCCCACGCCCGATACATTGCGGAAGTCGTCCTCGGAAGAAAAAGGCTCAGGCGTGTAGGCGTCCAGCGTGAAGTGCAGTGGGGCCTCAGCCGAGTCACGGAATTCCAGCACGCAATGCTTTCCAATTGAAGCGTAGAGTTCTTCTACCGGTATAAAGCCTCTGTGAGGCTCTACCAAGGGGCGTCTCGGATCGACACCGTACTCTTGAAAGCGACGATTTACCTCATCCCAAAAGCGGTTGGCTGAGCTGAAGTTGTTACCCACCATAACCACGGGTGTATCGACCGGTAGGTAGTCAAACATCGAGTGACATTCATCGAAGAACAACGGCAAGTAATATTCGGCGCCTTGTGGCGCTCTTCCCTGACTGACTTCATTGAAGACACTGCATCGCTCAGGGTCGCCATCAAAACTTCGGTACCACGCGATTTTGAAACGCTCGATAGCATCGGTGTGTAGCGGGAATTCTCTAGCGGGCAGCAGGTCAATTCGCTCGAGCCGCTCCGCAGTGCGCTGGGTTTCCGGGTCGAAACTGCGAAGCGACTCAATTTCACCATCAAATAGATCAATTCGGAGTGGCTCGTCGCTACCCATCGGAAATACGTCTAAGAGTGAACCTCGGGTTGCGAACTCTCCGTGTTCGTAAACGGTATCGACACTTCGATAGCCGTTTCGCGTCAAATTTCTCACGAACTTTTCGGCGTCCAGTGTTTCTCCCGTTTGTAGGCTAAGAACACCCGCATCGATGAAGTGTCTCGGTGCCAGCCGGTGCATCAAGGTAGTAACCGAGACAATGACAACACCAGACTTTAGGGTAGGGAGTCGAGACAGGGCTTTCAGTCGATCGGAGACAATGTCTTCGTGTGGAGAGAAGTTGTCGTAAGGCAGCGTTTCCCAGTCGGGCACCAACAGTATTTCCCGATCATCGCTGAGAAAGAACGGAAGTTCAGAGGCTAGGTTGTGCGCTGCCGCAGTTGTTGCTGTGATAACGAGAATTAGCGGCGTTGTTTTTGCCAGCTCGCTAATGGCCTCTGACTCGGCGGCACCCACGAGTGGACCGACCGCAGTTCGCTTACCTATCGCATTCGGCCAGGGCAGTGTCGATGTGATGTCGAAGAATGAAGTCATTGGCTCTCCCTGAGAGGGGCGCGATTCTACTTGTCACAACAGTCGCATGCTAGGGCTGAACGGTTGCTGTTCACCTGCTCTCGGAGCGATAATCCGCGAACACTCACATACCGAGACTCCAAAGAGAGTCGGCAAGCAGGAAACAAGCATGGCGCCACAGAGAAAGCGCCAGCGTCCTGATGATTATTTCGTGGATTGGAAAGAGCGCGAAGCGCTTGCCGAATCCATGATTCCGATCGTCGGCACACTGGCGCGTGAAAAGAACGTTAAGTGTTACATCTACGGAAATTCGCTAGTTAATCTCAGCGTTCTAGACATCATGAAAACCCACCGTTGGGTTCGACAGGTGGAAGATAATGAGTTATCCGAGTTCGAAACCATCCGTGTCATTGAGTCGATGGCAAAGCTCGATTTGGGGCCCTCACATATCGACATCGGCCGTTTGTCAGTTGAGTACTTTGATAAGCATCAAGGGGACGATTTATCTCTCGATGATTTTGTTGCTGATCGCCTGTCGCATTTGGTCGACTCAACACATCGCCCCGCGGGGCCCGTTGATGTCGTCCTTTTTGGCTTCGGCCGCATTGGTCGCCTCATGGCGCGTATTTTGGTGGCTAAAACAGACGGTGGCGACAATCTGCGACTGCGGGCCATTGTGGTTCGAAAGGGAAGCGCTCCCGATGACTTGATGAAACGCGCAAGCCTTCTGCGTAGAGATTCGGTTCATGGTGTGTTTCAAGGCACTATTCGCGTTGATGAGGAACGCCAGTCATTTGTGGCAAATGGCAACGAGATTAAGGTCATTTATGCAAATGCACCCGAAGATGTGGATTACGAGGCCCACGGCATTAGCAACTGCCTAGTGGTCGATAACACGGGCGTGTGGCGGGACCGCGACGGACTGTCGCGGCACCTGAAGGCAAAGGGGGTCAGCAAGGTCATACTGACTGCACCAGGTAAGGGCGATATCAAAAACATTGTGGCGGGAATTAACCACAGTGAGATCGCCGAGGATGACACTGTCCTGTCCGCGGCTTCATGTACCACTAACGCGATCGTGCCGCCGTTAAAGATTATTCAGGATACCTTTGGTATTGAATCTGGCCACGTTGAGACGGTACACGCATTTACCAATGACCAGAATCTTATCGATAACTACCACAAGGCAGATCGCAGAGGCAGAAGTGCGCCGCTAAATCTTGTATTGACCGAAACTGGCGCAGCAAAGGCTGTGGCCAAAGTATTGCCGGAGTTGACAGGCAAGTTAACGGGGAACGCTATTCGTGTGCCCACACCCAACGTGTCTATGGCTATTCTAAATGTGACCCTAGGAAGAGACACGTCTAAGGACGAACTGAACGAATTCATGCGTCAGGTCGCGCTTCACAGTCCGTACAGAAAACAAATCGATTTCTCTAATTCGCCCGAGGTGGTATCGACCGATTTCGTGGGCTCACGCGCTGCCTGTGTGTTTGATGCGCAGGCCACCATCGTGAATGGCCGGCACGCTGTTTTGTACCTTTGGTACGACAACGAATACGGCTACAGCTGCCAGGTTTATCGGGTTTTGGAGAAGATGGCAGGGATAAAATATCGCACCTATCCTCCTACAGATACCGGTGGTCTCTGATTTGCAGAGAATTGTGGTAACTCGGCGTCAGCTTCGCTAGAATTCGCGGCGCCGGATCGTTAGATAAATGAGCTGAAAATCAGCCACCGGCAAACCTGTAGTTCACTTCACTGGGGGGAGTGGCCACGCTCACATCAGACATAGTCTGAGCGACTTCAGTGCAAGCTGACTACACGACAGCTAGCACAAGCGCGTGCGCGCGTTTTGCGAACGTAGATAGGGACAGGCATGATTAAAATTCGCCGCGGATTGGATATTCCACTGGCAGGAGCTCCTGAGCAAACGATTGCTCGAGAATTCTCACCCCGCCATGTAGCGCTCGTAGGAGCGGACTACGTTGGCATGAAACCCACAATGGCGGTTGCCGAGGGCGATACGGTTGCCAAAGGCCAGGTCATTTTTACTGATAAGAAATGTGAAGGCGTTGTATACACAGCACCCGCGTCAGGTCATGTGTCTGCGATCAATCGTGGCGCACGCCGTGTGTTTCAGTCTCTGGTTATCGAAATTGATGATGGCGTTGAGGCACGCAACTGGGGCGGTTCAAGCGTTGAAGAAGCGGCACAGCTGAGCGCTGACGACATTAAAGATCGCCTGATTGACTCAGGTGAGTGGACAGCGATTCGGGTAAGGCCCTTCAACAAGGTGGCTGATCCGGCAACAAGCCCAAGCGGCCTGTTTATTACAGCGATTGATACTCGTCCTCACGCGATAAATCCCGAAATTGTGATTGCCGAGCAACGCGAGGCGTTTGAGTTGGGCCAGACGCTTCTGGCAAATATGGTTGACTGCACCGTCTACGTTTGTGTTGCACCGGGAAGCAGTGCACCCGTTTCTGCGCACGCTCAAGTACAAAGCGCCGCGTTTGACGGACCTCATCCCGCAGGGCTGGCGGGTACACACGTTCACTTCCTTCAGGGAGCTTCCCTCAACAAGTTGGCGTGGACGGTTGATTATCAGGATGTGATTGCGATCGGACGACTCTTCCTTGATGGTGAGGTGTACAGTGATCGTGTGGTTTCTGTCTCAGGACCTGCAGCAGAGACACCACAGATTGTTCGCACCCGCCGTGGGGTCGATATCGAGGCGCTGGTCGCTGGTAACCAGGCAGCCGGAGAAAACCGACTCATCAGTGGCTCGGTACTTGGTGGTCGACGGGTTCAAGCGCACTCTGCCTACCTCGGTCGGTTTCATAATCAAGTGGCTGTCCTTGCAGAAGGCCGAGACAGGGTCTTCATGGGTTGGCTTGCTCCAGGCACTAAAAAGCATTCAGCGATGGGCATATACCTCAGTAGTTTATTTGGTCGTAAGCCACTCGAAATGACGACCACAACAAACGGTTCAGAGCGCGCGATGGTGCCAGTTGGTGCCTACGAACGCGTCATGCCGTTGGATATTTTGCCCACACAGTTGCTACGAGCGCTGTTAGTGGGCGACACAGAGACAGCTCAGGCCCTGGGTTGTCTTGAATTAGATGAAGAAGATTTAGCGCTTTGTACTTATGTGTGCCCTGGCAAATATGAGTACGGACCGGTGTTGCGTGACAACTTGGCACGCATTGAGAAGGAGGGATAAGTCGTGGGATTACGCAGTACCTTAGATAATCTCGAACCCCATTTTAAGGCGGGTGGTAAGTACGAATCGTGGTATGCGCTTTACGAAGCGGTCGACACGATTTTTTATAGCCCCTCAAGCGTCACCAAGTCATCTGCGCACGTTCGCGACGGTATTGATCTAAAGCGCATCATGATCACGGTGTGGTTCTGCACTTTCCCAGCCATGTTCTATGGCATGTACAACATCGGTTACCAGGCAAATGAAGTGATTGCTGCCGGTGGTTATTCGCTTGAAGGCTGGCGCGGTGCGATCGTCGCGAGCCTGGGCGGTTTCGATCCAAATAGCTTGTGGGACAATTTCCTTTACGGAGCGGTCCACTTCCTTCCGCTGTATGCCATCACGTTCATTGTCGGTGCTTTTTGGGAAGTCTTGTTCGCGATGAAGCGCGGACATGAGATCAATGAGGGTTTCTTCGTCACGTCCGTTCTCTTCACGCTGACGTTGCCACCCGACTTGCCGCTCTGGCAGGCGGCGATGGGTATTTCGTTTGGCATTGTTGTTGCGAAAGAGGTGTTCGGCGGCACGGGTAAAAACTTCCTTAACCCAGCATTGACGGGTCGTGCGTTTCTTTACTTCGCGTATCCAGCGCAGTTGTCTGGTGACACTGTGTGGACGGCAGTTGATGGTTATTCCGGTGCGACGGCGCTCAGCGTTGTAGCAACCGATGGTATGGCTGGCTTGACCACTGCTTACACCTGGTGGGATGCCTTCGTAGGCGCCATGCCAGGGTCTATTGGCGAGACCTCTACGCTGGCTATTATGGTCGGTGGCGGTGTCCTGCTAATTATGGGTATCGCGTCATGGCGCGTCGTCGCTGGCTGCTTCGCCGGTATGATTGCATTCTCACTGCTGCTCAATGCGATTGGCTCAGACAGCAACCCCATGTTTGCCATGCCGTGGTATTGGCACATGGTCATTGGAAGCTTCGCATTCGGTGCGTTCTTCATGGCCACTGACCCTGTATCCGCCGCGATGACCAACAGCGGGCGATGGGCCTACGGGGCGTTGATTGGTGTCATGTGTGTGTTGATCCGTGTTGTTAACCCCGCATTCCCTGAGGGCATGATGCTCGCCATCCTGTTCGCGAATCTATTTGCTCCGCTGTTTGATAACTTCGCGGTGCAAGCCAACATTAAAAGGAGACTCGCTCGTGTCAGCTAATAACGAGACGCTGTCTCGCGTACTCACGGTCGCGCTTGGACTCTGTATTGTCTGCTCGGTCGTCGTTTCCACAGCGGCAGTTGCCTTGAAGCCGCAACAGGAAGCGAACAAGGCGCGGGATCTAAAGCGCAATATTCTAATGGCGGGTGGTTTGTACGATCCCGAGCGATCGGTAGAAGAGCAGTTTGAAACAATCGAGGCTCGCGTAGTTGATCTGGATACCGGCTTGTTTGTTGACGACGTTGATCCCGCGACCTTTGATCAGCGCAAGTCATCGAAAGATCCTTCACAGTCTCGTGCGTTAAGTGGCGATGAGGATCCAGCAAAGATTATTCGTCGTGAGAATCGAGCCGTTGTTTACCTCGTGAACGACGGTAACGGCGGTCTTGATCGCATCATTTTGCCGATACACGGTTACGGCCTGTGGTCGACCTTATACGGCTTTGTAGCGCTTGAGTCTGACGCCAACACGATCGTAGGGCTTGGCTTTTATGAGCACGGAGAGACACCAGGGCTGGGCGGCGAGGTCGATAATCCGAGCTGGAAATCAAAATGGTCCGGCAAGCTTGCTTACAAAGACGGTGACGTCGCTATTACCGTGCTTAAAGGGACGGTAAACCCTGCGTCTGCAGACGCGCAATGGCAGGTCGATGGTTTGTCCGGCGCAACGTTGACGACCAAAGGCGTCAGCAATCTAGTTCAATACTGGCTCGGGGAGGACGGTTTTGCGCCGCTCCTCGGCAACCTGCGTGGAGGTAATGCGTAATGAGTGTTCGCGAGACCTTATTTTCTCCTGTTATTCAGAACAACCCGATTGCACTGCAGATTCTTGGCATTTGCTCTGCCTTGGCGGTGACCTCATCGCTTCAGGTAAGCCTCGTCATGTCGGTCGCTCTGACGGCTGTGACAGCATTCTCATCGTTCTTTATTTCCTGTATTCGGAGCTACATTCCATCGAGCATTCGTATCATCGTCCAGATGACCATTATTGCTTCGCTGGTGATTGTGGTTGACCAAATCCTCAAGGCTGTTGCCTACGACATCTCCAAGCAACTGAGTGTATTCGTGGGGTTGATCATTACAAATTGCATTGTGATGGGTCGTGCCGAGGCGTTTGCGATGAAGAATCCGCCAGTACCAAGCTTCCTAGATGGTTTGGGCAACGGGCTGGGTTATTCGTTTGTTCTTATTGTTGTCGGCATTGTTCGTGAACTGTTCGGTGCTGGCTCCTTGATGGGTATCGAGATCCTTCCTGTCGTCACAGAAGGCGGTTGGTATAACCCCAACGGCCTGTTGTTACTTCCACCGAGTGCGTTCTTTCTAATTGGCTTCCTCATCTGGGCAATTCGAGCAGTGCAAACAGAGCAAGTCGAAGAGCCTGAGTTCAAGATTGCCAAGCACACAGCTGCAGAGGAGGGCGCGTAATGGAACACTATTTGAGCCTCTTTGTGCGGGCTGTCTTCATTGAGAACATGGCCCTGGCCTGGTTCTTGGGCATGTGTACCTTCCTCGCGGTTTCGAAGAAAATCTCCGCCGCATTTGGCTTGGGTATCGCTGTGGTGGTGGTGCTCACCATCACCGTCCCGGTAAATAACCTGATTTATCAAAATCTATTGGCGGACGGCGCGTTGGCGTGGGCGGGCTATCCCGATCTTGACCTGAGCTTCTTGGGCCTGCTTTCGTACATTGGCGTTATCGCAGCGATGGTTCAGATTCTCGAGATGTTCCTCGATCGGTATGTGCCTGCGTTGTATTCCGCGCTCGGTGTTTTCCTGCCGCTTATTACAGTGAACTGCGCAATCTTGGGTGCGTCACTCCTGATGGTTGAGCGAAGCCTCGATTTTGGCGAGAGCGCCGTGTTCGGATTCGGTGCAGGTGTGGGCTGGGCACTGGCAATTGTTGCGCTTGCAGGCATCCGTGAGAAGTTGAAGTACAGCGACATTCCCGATGGGTTGCAGGGGCTTGGCATAACCTTTATCACTGTAGGCCTGATGTCGCTCGGCTTCATGTCCTTCGGTGGTATCGATATTTAATTGGCTACATAAGCTCTAGGAGAGATCTGTGTATACAACTATTTTCTTTGGCGTGGCGATGTTTACTGCCGTGGT
>Ga0181579_10001738_pt1 | contig 17857 bp, 14 predicted proteins | sample 071ome_24_FD_132996 | JGI IMG/M metagenome (GOLD analysis project Ga0181579, IMG submission 132996) | Coastal salt marsh microbial communities from the Groves Creek Marsh, Skidaway Island, Georgia - 071402CT metaG (megahit assembly) | ecosystem: Environmental > Aquatic > Marine > Intertidal... | reverse complement strand
TCGATCCCCATTTTCGAACCAAGCCCGGATTCGGGCGAGGCAAAATCCAGATAATCAATCGGCGTGTTTTCGATCATGGTTACATCGCGCGCCGGGTCGACATTGGTCGAAATCGCCCATATCACATCATTCCAATCCCGCGCGTTAATATCATCGTCTACCACGATGACAAACTTGGTGTACATGAACTGACGCAGATACGACCATACCGCCATCATGATCCGCTTGGCATGACCCGGGTAGGCTTTCTTAATCGATACAACGGCGACGCGGTAGGAGCATGCCTCGGGCGGTAGCCAAAAATCTATGATCTCAGGAAATTGCTGTGTCAGCAGCGGCACGAATACATCATTGAGCGCTTCGCCCAACACGGACGGCTCATCCGGCGGACGGCCCGTGAACGTGGAGAGATAAATGGGCTCCTTGCGCATAGTGATCGCGGACACCGTAAACACAGGAAACGGCTCGATGGCGTTATAGTATCCCGTGTGATCGCCATACGGCCCTTCATCGCCATACTCTTCGAGCGACACATGCCCTTCGATCACGATCTCGGCTTCGGCCGGCACTTGTAGCGGGATTGTTTTACAATCAACGAGCGCTACTTTTTCACCGCGCAACAGACCGGCGAATTGATATTCGGATAAAGTATCGGGCACCGGTGCGACGGCGGCAATGATGGCACCGGGATCGGCCCCGATGACGGCGGCGGCGGGAATGGGCTCGTTATTCACTTCCTTCCAACGAGCATGGTGCTGCGCCCCACCTCGGTGCTTCAACCAGCGCATGTAGGTTTTGTTTTTGCCGACAATTTGCATGCGGTATATGCCGAGATTGAAAACATCCCGTTTATCGCCACCCGCTTGCCCCGCTTGCGGGCCTTGCGTCACCACCAACGGCCAAGTGATGACCGGCGCGGGCTCGTCCGGCCAGCAGCTTTGGATCGGCAACGTGTTGAGATCGATGTCACCCCCGGTCAAAACGACTTCCTGACACGGCGCACTCGAAACGGTTTTCGGCTTCATCGCCATGACGGTTTTTAGCATCGGCAGCATGGCGAAGGCTTCTTTCCAACCGCCGGGCGGTTCGGGCTGACGCAAAAACGCCAATGTTTCACCGAGGGCTTTTAATGCGTCCGGCTTTTTATCCATGCCGGCTGCAACGCGATCTACCGTGCCGAACAGATTGACCAGTACCGGCATCGAGGAACTTTGACCATTGGCACACGTGACATTTTCAAAAAGTACCGCGGGGCCTTTTTCGGCCAACAGGCGTGTTTGGATTTCCGTCATCTCTAGCACCGAGGATACGGGTTCGGTAACACGCACCAATTGGCCGTCACGCTCGAGCCGGTCGATAAAATCTCGTAAAGAACGGTACGCCATCGCAGAAACTTCACTCACAATACCTTGAGGCGCCCTTTAGAGCCCGAAGTCCATCTTACCGTCAAGCCCGTTACCCCCGATCAGGGCCTGAAAAGCATCAGAAAATCATAGGGTTTTGCCTGATTCCGGGATGAAACACCGCATCTCGATGTCCATCAAGGCCATCGCCCACATTGTCTTAACGCGCGAAGACCGGTACTCTTCCGCGGGCGTCTTCAGGGAATATCACGCCAAAAAGACCGCCGATCGGACCCTCTTCAACACCATAACGATCAACCGACGAACCAAGCTATAGGGAAAAGATGGCCAAAAAGAAAACAGCGAAAAAGCCGGCAAAAAAATCCGCGAAAAAAACGAAAACACCGGTCAAGAAGGCGGCACGAAAATCGTCTAAAAATCCGGCGTCGCAAATTAATGCCGCGACCGAGCACGGCTTTCAACGGCTTATTGAAATCGGAATCGCCCTCTCCGCCGAGCGCAACCATGACCGGCTGATGGAGAACATTCTGATCGAAGCAAAAACCATCGCCAACGCCGATGGCGGCACGCTGTATTTGCTGAAAAATGAAAATCAACTCGAATTCGCGATCATGCGCACGGACTCGCTGAACATCGCCATGGGCGGCACGACAGGCAAAACAATCGACTTCCCGCCCTTGAATCTTTATGACGAAAACGGCGAGGCGAACATGGCGAATATCGCCAACTATGCGGCGATTACCAAAGAATCCGTCAACATCAAAGACGCCTATCAATCGCAAAAATTCGATTTTTCCGGCACCCGTAAATTCGATGAAGGCAGCGGGTATCGTTCAAAATCTTTTTTAACCGTCCCGCTCAAAAACCATGAAGGCGACGTGATCGGCGTGCTGCAGCTTCTCAACGCGCAACACCCGAAGACCGGTGAGGTCGTGACCTTCTCAGAGCACATCCAGCCATTGATTGAAGCGCTGGCATCGCAAGCCGCTGTTGCGCTCGATAATCAACTGCTCTTGGAAGCGCAGCGTGTCCTGCTCGACTCCTTCATCGAGTTGATCGCATCCGCGATTGACGCCAAGTCTCCCTACACGGGTGGTCACTGCCAACGTGTGCCTGAGCTTACAAAAATGCTGGCTGGGGCCGCATGTGATGCGAAAGACGGCTCCTTCGCCGACTTCGATCTCAACGAAGAAGAATGGTACGAACTGCACATCGCTGGCTGGCTGCACGATTGCGGCAAGGTCACGACGCCGGAATATGTCGTCGACAAGGCCGTCAAGCTCGAAACAATTTTCAACCGCATTCATGAAGTGCGTACGCGGTTCGAGGTCGTCAAACGGGACGTCGAAATTGAATACCTGAAAAAACGGTTGGATGGCGACGGTGATCCGGCTGAGCTGGAAAAAGAAAAAGACGCGCGCCTCAAACAGCTGGATGATGATTTCGCTTTCATCGCCCAAACCAACATCGGCGGTGAGTTTATGGATGAGGAGAAAAAAGAGCGGGTCAAACAAATCGCCGAGATCAAATGGACCCGCACGCTCGACGACCGGATCGGATTATCTTACGACGAAGCGAAACGTTTTGAAAAAACACCGGCAAAATCATTGCCGGTTGAAGAGGGCCTGCTCGCCGACAAGGAGGAACACATCATCGAGCGTGAAAGTTTCGACCTCTTTAACGATGACAATCCTTACGGCTTTAAGATGGAAGTGCCGGCGCAGCAATACAACATGGGCGAAGTTTACAATCTCTGCATCGACCGCGGCACCCTAACGACCGAAGAACGCTTTAAGATCAACGATCACATCGTGCAGACTATCGTTATGCTCGATCAGCTGCCGTTCCCGAAAAATCTCCGCCGTGTCCCGGAATACGCCGGCGGCCACCACGAAACCATGATCGGCACCGGTTATCCGCGGCGATTGTCAAAGGACGACATGTCCATCCCGGCGCGCATCATGGCCATTGCCGATATTTTCGAAGCGCTCACCGCATCCGATCGACCCTATAAGGCACCGAAAACGTTGAGCGAAAGCATGAAGATCATGAACTTCATGAAGAAAGATCAGCATATCGATCCGGAATTATTCGACTTGTTCCTCACCTCGGGCATTTACAAAAAATACGCTGAACGCTTTTTGAAGCCGGAACAAATCGACGAGGTCGATATCGAACAATACCTCGGCTGATACCGGCATCATTGGAATGACACCAGATCAACATTACCGAGCGACGCAATACCCCTACAGCATTCCCGATTATTCTTTTGTGTTTGATCAGGGTGAAACCAAACCCGTCCGCACTAAAAACGAAATGCCGGATTTGACCGGACGCACACCGGTCATCGCGTGCGGCTCGAACTTATCCCACGAACGATTGCTGCAAAAATACGGTGAAAAAGCTGAACCCCTGCCGGTTATCCGCATACAATTAAATGATTTTGACACTGTTTATGCCGCCCACATTGCCCGTTACGGCGCCGTTTCCGCGACCCTACACCCCTCGCCCGGCACGACCGTTTCGCTCGCGATTAATTGGCTCAGCGAAACGCAATTGACCCGCATGCACGAAACCGAAGCCGATAATTATCACTACTGCAAACTCGGCAATTTAGAATTAACACCCGAGTTCGGCCCGTCACTGACGGAGGCTTATGCCTATATCGGCACCGCCGGCTGCTGGGCGCCGAACGAAAAACCGATCCCACTCGCGGCGGTTCGAGCGGACAACCGCCGATGGGAGGCGCACCATCAGGAAAGCGTTCAACAGTTGGCGCACCAACGGCTCGCACCGGACGGCACGCTTCGCGATTTTATCCACGCAAATATCAACGACGGGCAATCCCGCGAGACGCATGCGCGCATGCTGCAGCAAACCACGCAAACATTTTCTTATACATTTACCGAGGTATTGGAAATGGGCGTTCAGCCGGCCGAATGACCCGCTATAATCGCCGCGAGGATAATAAAGCCGAAATCGCGGTTCGTTTTAAACTTCACCAAACAGTCTTTCGCGTTATCGGTATCGACTTTCATGGCCTGCCACAGCAGGTGAGCAACGCCCAAGGCAAGCACAGCGAAATATGCCCAGTGCAGTTCGGCAAGCACGCCGGCAAGCGCTAACAACGCCGCCGTCACACCATAAAACCCAAAAAGCCAGACCCGGGTCTTGTCACCGAACTTAATTGCGGTGGACTTAACCCCGATCAGCATGTCGTCTTCTTTGTCCTGGTGGGCGTAAATTGTGTCGTAACCGAGTGTCCAAAACACGCCGGCGAAATAAAGCGCTACGGCCGGCGCGCCTAAACTGCCGTGCACGGCTGCCCATCCGAGCAACGCCCCCCAGTTAAACGTAAAACCGAGCACCAGCTGCGGCCAGTGAGTGACTCGTTTCATGAACGGATAAATTGCAATCAAGGCGACCGACATCATACCGACGGCGACCGTAAACGTATTGAACTGCAGCAACACCAAAAGACCAATGAAGAGTTGAAAGCCGAGAAAGGCTATCGCCTGGACTACCGAGATTTGACCGCTGGGAATGGGCCGCATGGCTGTGCGGGCGACACGGCCGTCGAAATCACGGTCCGCGATATCGTTCAGGGTGCACCCCGCACCGCGCATGACGACCGAACCGACCGCAAACAAGGCCAGCAGCCACACACTCGGCCAGCCGGGGCTGGCTAAGGCAACACTCCACCAGCAGGGAATCAATAGCAGCCAGGTGCCGATCGGCCGGTCGACCCGGGCTAGGCGCAGATACGGCTGAACGGCCGCCGGCGCATACCGGTCAACCCAGGTACCCTGCGGCATATCGGTGGCTGCACTCTTGACCATGTCTGACATGGATGAAAGTAATACGGGATTAACCCGTCTCAAGCAATTACCGGCCCCTGCCCGTTCGACGAATTAAGGAACCGCCTCATATGTATAAGGCCAGAAACAATGTCAGGCTTTACGTTTCGAGCGCTCTATCGGCAAACGGCCCAGTTGAATTGACCGCCGGACAACAGCACTATCTCGCCCAGGTCATGCGAATCAAAGTCGGCGATTCGATCCTGCTGTTTAACGGCTCAGACGGCGAATGGCGGGCCAGCATCAAAGCCATCAGCAAGAAAACATGCACGCTTCAAATTATCGAGCAAACCCGTGAGCAAGAAAAACCGTTCGATGTCTGGCTCGCATTCGCGCCGGTCAAAAAAACCCGCACCGATTTTATCGTCGAAAAGGCAACCGAAATGGGCGTTGAACGGTTGCTTCCTGTTTTCACGGATTTTACGGCGAGCAAACGCGTAAATACCGAGCGATTGCACACGATCGCCATTGAAGCCGCCGAACAATGCCACCGGCTCGATGTACCGGTCATTGATCCAGCACAAAAACTCGATGAAGTGATACAGCAATGGCCGGAATCGCGAACACTATTTGTGCTCGATGAGCTGGGACACGAAACAGGAAAAGCCGAACCCATACTTAATGTCCTTGAATCACCGGAATACAACACCGGCGCAAAGCCTGTCGGGTTTCTGACCGGGCCCGAGGGCGGATTCAGCGCCCAAGAACTTGACGGATTACGAAAACTGCCCTTTGTTAGACCGCTTACTTTGGGATCGAGAATCCTACGGGCAGAAACAGCCGTGGCGGCGGCACTCGCCTGTTACCGGGCAACCGTCGATAAGGCACGAATATGAACAACGATCCCGTCACCAATAAAGATATTTTACTTTGCTACATGCACGACGGTTGCAAAGCACCCGAAGCGTGGCGCATTGGCACCGAGCATGAAAAATTCGCCTATGACCTTGAGACACTGAAGCCGCTGCCTTACGAAGGGGAAAAAAGTATTCGCAACCTTCTTGAAGCTTTGCAGCGGTTCGACTGGGAACCGGTCCTCGAGAACGGCAACATCATTGCGCTTAAAAAAAGTGACGGCAGCTCGGTCACCCTAGAACCCGCGGGCCAACTTGAACTGTCGGGAGCTGCCGTCGAAACCATCCACCAAACCTGCTACGAAGTGAACCAGCACCTCAGTCAGGTTAAAACGGTCGCCCGAGAGATGGACATCGGATTTTTAGGCCTCGGTTATCAGCCTAAATGGCCGCGCACGGACATGCCGTGGATGCCGAAAGGGCGCTACAAAATCATGCGCGAGTACATGCCCAAGAAAGGCAGCATGGGTCTTGAGATGATGCAGGCTACCTGCACCGTGCAGGTCAATTTGGATTTCGATTCCGAAGAAACCATGATTCAAATGTTTCGCATTGCGTTGGCCTTGCAACCCATTGCGACGGCGCTTTGGGCCAATTCGCCTTTTAAAGAAAGCAAGCCTTCCGGATTTCTCAGCTATCGCAGCCACGTTTGGACCGATACCGATCCGGACCGCTGCGGCATGCTCGATTTCGTTTTCGACGACGATTTCGGCTTCGAACGGTACGTCGATTACATCCTCGATGTGCCGATGTATTTTATTTACCGCGACGGAAAGTACCTCGATGTCTCCGGCAAATCATTCAGGGATTATATGGCCGGTAAGCTCGACGGTTTCGAGGGCCAATACCCGACGATTAAAGACTGGGAAGATCATATGAGCACCGCGTTTCCCGAAGTGCGCCTCAAGAAGTTTCTCGAAATGCGCGGTGCCGACGGCGGCCCTTGGGCGCGGCTGTGCGCACTCTCGGCGTTTTGGGTCGGCTTGCTGTATGACGATGAAGCGCGAAATGCCGCCTGGGATTTGATTGAGGATTGGTCCGTCGAGGAAATTTCGGCCCTGCGCGATAACGTACCGCAAACGGCATTAAAAACCCCCTTTCGCAACCGCACGGTCCGGGAAATCGCGCTGGATGTTCTGCTGATTGCACGTAAAGGCCTAAAAAACCGTGCCCGGTTTGATTCCGCCGGGATGGATGAAACGCATTTTCTCAAGCCCATGAACCGCATTGCCGAATCCGGCTTCACTCCGGCGGAAGAATTGCTGTCGGCGTACGAACACCGCTGGGAACAAAACGTCGATCCGGTTTTCTTGGAATATGCGTATTAGTCGCGCAAATCATCTTGTCCACAATATTTCTGGCGAACACTTAGAAAGTCCCTATATTCCGGACCATGACCGCCCTTATCTCCATCACGAATTTATCGAAAACCTACGATACCGGATTTGCCGCCCTTAAGGGGATCGATTTGGATATCGAGAAAGGTGAAATCCTGGCTTTACTCGGACCGAACGGTGCGGGCAAAACGACACTGATCAGCATCATTTGCGGGATCGTCAGTCCGTCGACGGGCAGTGCCACGATTGGCGGCCACGATATCATCCGCGATTACCGCATTACCCGCGAGATGATCGGATTGGTGCCGCAGGAACTGACGACGGATGCGTTCGAGACTGTTTGGGCCACGGTGTCGTTCAGCCGCGGACTTCACGGCAAAAAACCGAATCCGGCGCACATCGAAAAAGTCCTTAAAGACCTCTCGTTATGGGACAAGAAAGACAATAAGATGATCACCCTCTCGGGCGGCATGAAACGCCGGGTCCTGATCGCCAAGGCCTTATCGCATGAACCCGATATCCTTTTCCTTGATGAGCCCACTGCCGGTGTCGATGTCGAGTTACGTAAAGATATGTGGCGGCTGGTCAACGATTTACGCGCTTCCGGCGTCACCATCATCCTGACGACGCACTATATCGAGGAAGCCGAAGAGATCGCCGATCGGATCGGCGTGATCAATCATGGCGAGTTGATTTTGGTCGAGGAAAAATCCGCGTTGATGAACAAACTCGGCAAAAAACAGCTGATCCTCGATTTACAGCAACCCCTCACCTCGATCCCGGCAACACTCGATTCGTTTGGCCTCGAACTTGCCGCCGATGGCGAACAGTTGATTTACACCTACGATACGCAAGCCGAACGTACCGGCATCACCGCGTTGCTCGGTGGCCTCAGCGAGGCCGGTATTTATTTTAAAGACCTGAACACGACGAAAAGCTCTCTGGAAGATATTTTCGTCGACCTGGTGAGGAAGCCCGAATGAACATTCAAGCGGTCAAAGCGATTTATAAGTTTGAAATGTCACGCGCTCTGCGGACCCTGTTTCAAAGCCTTGTTTCGCCGGTCATTTCGACGTCGCTTTATTTCGTCGTGTTCGGTTCGGCCATCGGTTCGCGCATTACGGACGTCGAAGGCGTTTCCTACGGCTCGTTTATCGTGCCGGGCTTGATCATGCTTTCGATCCTTACACAAAGCGTTTCAAATGCATCCTTCGGTATCTTTTTTCCGAAATTCACCGGCACGATTTACGAACTGTTGTCCGCACCGGTTTCGTATTTCGAAATCGTGCTCGGCTACGTCGGCGCGGCGGCGACAAAATCGATTATCCTCGGGCTCATCATCCTGGGGACGGCTGGTTTGTTCGTTCCCATACAACTAGCGCATCCATTTTGGATGCTGCTGTTTCTGGTGCTCACGTCCGTTACCTTCAGTCTATTCGGCTTCATCATCGGCATTTGGGCCGATAACTTCGACAAGTTGCAACTGATCCCGCTTTTGATCATTACGCCACTGGTTTTTCTCGGCGGCAGTTTTTATTCGGTCAGCATGCTGCCGCCGGTGTGGCAAACCGTGACGCTGTTCAACCCGATTTTGTATTTGATCAGCGGCTTTCGCTGGAGCTTTTATGAAATCGCCGACGTGACCATCGCAACAAGCCTGTTGATGATCATGATTTTTCTCGCGATTTGCCTCGTAACGGTTTGGTGGATTTTAAAAACCGGCTATAGGGTGAAGCAATAATAAAGAAATATCCGTATTTGTTGGCGTTTTGCGTGTTATGATCTAGGCATGAACACCATTCCGGATCTCAGCAACGGCTTTTCCCGCGACAACCCCAGCCCCCGTTACCGTGAATTGCTGGCACTTTACCAATCGCTACATCACGAAGGGGACCCCGAGATGGGTCACGCGCCCGAACAAATCTTCAACGGCCGCTCCCTGCGCTCGCAAATCGGCAACATTCAAATGCTGACCGTGCAATTCAAGGCAAAGTCATTGCTCGATTACGGTGCCGGCAAAGGACTTCCCTATCAGGAAACCGATCTCAAACATCCGAGCGGCCGGGTGTACAAAAACCTCGCCGAATTTTTCGAAGTCGAGTCGATCACCTGTTACGATCCGGCCTACAAGCCCTACAGCACGTTCCCGGCGGAGCAGAAATTCGACGGCGTCATCTCGACCGATGTCATGGAACATTGCCCGGAAGAAGACCTCCCATGGATTCTCGATGAAATGTTTGCTGTCGCGGGTAAGTTCGTGTTTGCAAACGTGAACGGTCGGCCCGCCGACCGACATTTACCGAACGGCGACAACGCCCACTGCACGCTCTATCCGATGGAATGGTGGAACGAATTGTTTGCGAGCACGCGCAAAAACCACCCGGAAATTCCGTATTTTATTTTGTATTCGAGTGACCAGATCGGCCCCGATGGGCAATACGTCGAACACGCGATTAACGGTTAAATAAAGACAGTTCACAAGGCGCGTTAAGCCCCCGTACCGCCGACGGTCATGGCGTCCACTTTGAGCGTCGGCTGACCGACCCCGACCGGTACGCCCTGGCCCTCCTTGCCGCAAGTACCGATACCAGGATCGAGTTCCATGTCCGAGCCGACCGCGGAAACGCGGGTTAGGATATCCGGCCCGTTGCCGATCAGCGACGCCCCTTTGACCGGCGCGGTCACCTTACCATCTTCGATGAGATACGCCTCGGTGCAGGTAAAGACGAATTTGCCCGACGTGATATCGACCTGGCCGCCGCCGAACTGAACCGCATAGAGGCCGTTTTGCACGGACTTGATGATGTCTTCGGGGGAGTCCTGGCCCGCCAGCATGTAGGTATTGGTCATGCGCGGCATTGGCACATGAGCAAAACTTTGCCGGCGGCCGTTGCCGGTCGGCTTCATGCCCATGAGGCGCGCGTTTTGCCGGTCCTGCATATAACCTTTGAGGATTCCGTCTTCGATCAACACGGTGTTTTCCGTCGGCGTGCCCTCGTCATCAATGGTGAGCGATCCGCGCCGGTCTTGGATGGTGCCGTCATCGACGACCGTGACGCCGGGGGACGCGACCCGCTCGCCAAGAAGTCCTGAAAAGGCGGACGTTTTCTTGCGGTTGAAATCGCCCTCGAGGCCGTGACCGATGGCTTCGTGCAAGAGGATGCCCGGCCAGCCCGCGCCAAGGACGACGGTTTTTTCACCCGCCGGTGCGGGACGCGAGTCCAACATCACCACCGCCTGGCGCAACGCTTCATCGACTGCGCCCTGCCAGGTGTCCTCTTCGAGGAATTGATCGAAGCTCACTCGCCCGCCGGTGCCGTAACTGCCCGCTTCCATGCGATCGCCGTCGCTGGCGACCACATTAATATTCATGCGCACCAAGGGGCGGACATCGGCGACGCGCACACCATCCGGGCGGATAATCTGCACGGCCTGCCAATCGCCGCTGATCGACGCCGAAACCTGACTAACGCGCGGATCTTTTTTGCGGGCATAGGCATCGATATCCGCGAGCAATTTAATTTTTTGCTCGAACGCGACCCCTTGCAACGGATTGTCGTCCCGATAGAGCTGACGGTTGGTGCCCGAGGGTGATGCATCCAATACACCACCGCGGCCTTCCTGCACGGATTTGACCGTCTCGACGGAACGTTTTAAGGCCGCGTCCGACAATTCGGACGCATGCGCATAGCCCGTGGTTTCGCCCAGCACCGTGCGCAAGCCGAACCCTTGCGTGGTATCGAAGCTGGCGCTCTTCAATTGCCCATCATCGAAAACAAGGGCTTCGGATTGATTATATTCGAGGAACAGCTCGCCATCATCGGCCTTACCCACCGCGTCATCAACCAACGACTGCGTCCGTTCACGGTCAAGGCCGGCTTGATCGAAAAACAACTCATCGGTCTTGGCGAGATCGGTCATACGAACACTCCTTAAAGGGCTTAATTGGCCTTCTGTTTCATAGTATATGGGCATTAACCATAAAACAGGCAATTCAATTATCGAGCTGATTTCAGAAATTATCTTGACCTCGCACAGGGATCGCGTATGGTTCCCGCCACGTGGCGATTTGCTGACCAGCTTGCGGCCACGAAAAAAAACGCTAAAAGGTCTGTGTGACATAAAAGCTGTCCCGGCCCGAGCGGTCGGGTTTTTTTGTTACCGGGCCTCCGAATGGAGGAAAGAAAATGACTGACGATCAAAACGATGCAAAGCAGTGGCGCACAGCGACTCAATTGGTGCGCGGCGGCACCCACCGCTCCGAATTTCAGGAAACCAGCGAGGGCCTGTTTTTAACGTCCGGCTACGCTTACGAGTCGGCCGAACAGGCGCAGCGGGCCTTTAAGGGCGAAGAAGACGTTTTCATGTATTCGCGCTACGGCAACCCCACGGTTGCCATGTTTGAAGAGCGCCTATCGCTTTTAGAAGGAACGCAACATTGCTTCGCCACCGCAAGCGGCATGGCGGCGGTGTTCGCGGCTTTCGCGTCCTACCTCAACGCGGGTGACCGGATCGTCGCTTCGCGCGCACTTTTCGGCTCGTGCCACTTTGTCGTTTCCACCATTTTACCGCGTTACGGCATCGAAGCGGAACTCGTCGACGGAACCGATCTCAATCAATGGGAAAAAGCGCTTTCAAAACCGGCGAACGCGGTTTTTCTCGAATCCCCTTCCAACCCGACGCTTGAAATCATCGATATCACGGCCGTTGCCAAACTCGCGCACAAGGCCGGCGCGAAACTGGTGATCGATAATGTTTTTGCGAGCCCCATATTACAAAAACCGATCGAGCTGGGCGCGGATATCGTCGTCTATTCCGCGACCAAGCATATCGACGGGCAAGGCCGCGTCATGGGTGGTGCGTTACTCACAAACGACACCGAATATTTCAATGAAAAATTTATTCCGTTTGTCCGCAATACAGGCCCGTCCCTGAGCCCGTTCAACGCTTGGGTCATGTTGAAGGGTTTGGAAACACTGGATTTGCGCATCCGCCAGCATTGCACAAATGCATTGGCAGTGGCGACGCACCTTGAAGACCACACGGATGTGACCCGGACGATCTATCCGGGCCTGAAAAGCCATCCACAATACGATCTCGCTAAAACGCAAATGAAAGACAGCGGCACCGTTGTCGCGTTTGAAGTTAAAGGTGGGCAGGACCGTGCCTTTAAATTTTTAAACGCGCTCAAACTTGTCGATATCTCCAATAATCTCGGTGACGCCAAAAGCCTGATTACGCACCCGGCAACGACAACGCACCAACGGCTGGGCCCTGACGTGCGGGCGGAAATGGGGGTCACGGACAATTTAGTTCGGATATCGGTCGGCCTTGAAGATCCTGAAGACATCAAAGACGATCTGGACCAGGCCCTCAAGGCATCCGCGTAACCAAAGCGAATAATTTTTTACGTTTGTTTCCAGGGCAAGCCGTCGACCCGCCAGCCGTTTTTGGCATTGCGATGATGGCTGTCATCGAGATCGCCTTCGAAACCGGTTGCCACGTTGTAACACTTTTTAAAACCCGCGGCCGTCATGGCGACGGCAGCAGCTTTGGAGCGTTGCCCCGAGCGGCACAAAAACAAAACCAGCTTGTCCTCGGGAATTCCGTGCGCACGAACCTTACTTTCAAACTCGGGATCGGGTCCTTCGGCGCCGAATTGCCTCCAGGCAACGAGAATGGCGTCCTTATCGATGCTATGAAGATCGGGCACACCGACGAATTGCCACTCTTCCGGCGTGCGCACATCGACGAGGACCGTATCCAAGTCCTCGGACAGCATCTGCCAGGCTTCTTTCGGTAAAATGTCGCCTGCGTAGTCCTGCTCGGCCATGAGGCCCTCCCGAATTTAGCTGCCGTTTACGGCGGCCAGCATATCATCGACGGTCTCGAATTTCAGCCGTGGTGCCTGCGGTTTTGCGGATTCGTTTTCGATTTTTTCGATTTTCTGCCAACCTGCAATGTCGACAACTTGAATGCTTTTCTTGGCCAAAAGTTTTTTAAGTGCCGAACGGCCCGGTTTTTCACCCGATTGAACATCTTCGAGAATATGTTTCGCCGCAATTTCGCCGTCAGGCCGGTTGGTGGCGATCACACCGGTTGGCCCACGTTTAATCCAACCAACGGCATACAGCCGGTCATCAACACGGCCGTCGTCGTTCGGCACGACACAGCGGCGCTCATCAAACGGCGCACCCTCAACAGGTGTTGCCCGATACCCAATGGCGGGAATGACGAGGCCACAGTCGATCTCGAAAAACTCACCGGTGCCGACAGCCCGGCCTTCTTCGATTTTCGTGCGCTCTAATTTCAGGCCTTCGACTTTATCGCCACCGAGAATTTCGACGGGAGAAGCATAAAAAACAAAATGAACCCGCTTAGGCTTGTCATTGGGCTTGCTGTTGGCAAATTCTTTTAATGTATTGAGGTTACGTTCTTTCAGCCGTTTATCGCGGTCGGATAAGTCGACGTCACCAACATCATCTGGCAGTTGATCGGCATCCACTAATGAAACGCAATGTTCGAGCTTACCCATCTCGCGCAATTCAACATTTGTAAACTTCGCTTCAATAGGACCGCGCCGACCGATAATATAAACGTCTGTGATCGGTGAATTTTGAATGGCTTTTGCTGCATAGGCCGGCAGATCGGAATCGGCCATTTCCGCCTCGTCCTTCACCAGGACCCGGGCTACATCAATGGCGACATTGCCGACACCGATCACGGCGACGGCCTTGGTATCAAGGGCAGGATTCAGATCGCGCAAATCCGGATGCGCATTATACCAGCCGACAAAGGACGCGGAGCCGTAAACACCTGTTTTATCCTCACCCGAGATACCGAGCTTGTGATCATAGGGCGCGCCGACCGCCAGCACGACGGCATCATACATATCGCGCAATTCGGCCAAACTGATATCGCGGCCGACATCGACATTGCCGAAATACCGCACGGAAGGATCGGCAAGTGTCGTCCCGAATTTTTTTTGAATTTTTTTGGTTGTTTGATGATCCGGCGCGACCCCGGCACGAATAAGGCCGAAGGGTGTCGGCAAACGGTCAATCACGTCAATCTGAACGTCGACGTCGGACTTTAAAAGCGCGTCCGCCGTATAACAGCCAGCCGGACCCGAACCAATAATCGCTACCGAGATGGTCATGTCTTAATTTTTATTGGCGACCGGTATCCCGGTAAACGCCTCCCATTTTATTTCGCGCGTCTTTTTATGTCTGACGGCTTCTTAGCTGACCGTCCATGTATACCCGCCACGCAACAACTCATTGAGGCTACCGGCGGGCTTGTCTTTTTTCAACTGCTCGATTTGATCGTCGACACTTTGTTCGTAACTCGCTTCCGGATTGCAATACAATACGCCAATCGGAACCGGCATCGTCGGCGGCTCCATATGCGCCAGCATCATCGCCAAGCCGAGGTTAGTTTCGTCGTGAATCAAAATATCCGAATCAGCGGCGTCAGAATCGACCGTCACTACTTCCAATTCAAAAGACCCCGGCTTAACCCGGAGCCCCTTGTCGTTATCCTTACCGAAAACAAGCGGCTTGCCGTGCTCAACCAGAATTTGATGATCGGCGGCAACAGTTTTTTCCGTAAAGTTGCTGTACACACCGTCGTTATAAACGATGCAATTTTGGAAAATCTCGACGAAAGACGCGCCTTTGTGATCATGCGCCCGCTTGAATACTTCGACGAGCTGCTTTTGCTGAGTATCGATACCGCGCGCCACAAACCGCGCACCGGAACCCAACGCAAAGGCGGCGGCTTTCACCGGCGCCTCCAATGAGCCTTGCGGCGTCGAGGGCGAACGCGTTCCCTTGCGGGATGTCGGGGAATACTGACCTTTAGTCAGGCCGTAAATTTCGTTATTGAACATCAAAATCTGCACATCGATATTCCGGCGCAACACATGAAGCATATGATTGCCGCCGATCGATAAGGCATCGCCGTCACCGGTGGCGATCCAAACATCCAGGTCGGGATTGGTGAGCTTTATGCCCGATGCAAACGCCGGGGCGCGGCCATGGATGGTGTGAAAACCGTAGGTCTCGATGTAATAGGGGAAGCGGGCGGCGCAACCGATACCGGAGACAAACACCGTGTTCTCGCGGGATGCACCGATTTCCGCCAACGTGCGCTGAACGGCCTTCAAGATCGCGTAATCGCCACAGCCCGGGCACCAACGCACCTCTTGGTCAGTAGCGAAATCTTTGGCTTTTAACGGCTCGGCAGGTGTCACGACGTTCATTTTATTTCTCCAAGCGGTCACGGACCGCGGCATCAATCTCGGAAACCAAAAACGGTTGGCCGGTAACCTTATTTAAGCCCTCGGCATCAATCAAAAATTCGCTGCGCAAAACCGTTAACAACTGTCCCGTGTTCATTTCCGGCACCAAAATCCGTTCAAATCCGGATAACAAGTTTTTTAAGTTCCGCGGCAATGGCCAGATATGTCGAATATGAATATGACTGACATCCAAACCATCGGCCCGCAATTGAGAAACCGCACTGGAAATCGGGCCGAAGGTCGAGCCCCAACCGACAACGGCAAGTTTACCGCTGGCGTTGCCGTCGGAGACGGCTTGTTCAGGAATATCATTGGCGATGTTGTCGATTTTCGCCTTTCGCACATCGGTCATGCGTTGATGATTATCCGCGTCATAAGAAATATGGCCGCTGTCATAATCTTTTTCGAGGCCGCCGACGCGGTGTTCCAGTCCGGGCGTGCCCGGTATCGCCCAGGCCCGCGCCAATGTTTTTTCATCACGCACAAATGGATGGAAATTTTCGGGATCCGTCCTGAATGAAACCGGGATCTTATCGATCTTATCAACATCCGGGATTAGCCACGGCTCGGCGGCATTCGCGATATAACCGTCAGTCATAAGAATAACCGGCGCCATATATTTCGTCGCCAACCGGACGGCTTCAATGGAAACTTCAAAACAATCCGACGGAGAACACGTCGAGAGAACAATCAGCGGGCTATCGCCGTTGCGGCCATATACGGATTGATACAAGTCCGATTGTTCCGTCTTGGTCGGCATGCCCGTCGAGGGGCCGGCCCGTTGCGAGTTGATCACGATCAGCGGCAGTTCGGTGCTGATCGCAAGGCCAATGGCCTCGCCTTTCAGCGCCACCCCAGGACCGGAGCTTGAGGTGACACCCAGGGCCCCCGCATAAGAAGCGCCGATAGCGGCGCAGACGGCGGCAATCTCGTCTTCGGCTTGAAAGGTTTTCACGCCGTATTGTTTAAGATTTGCCAACGAATGCAAAATTGGCGACGCCGGTGTGATCGGATATGATCCTAAAAACATTTCCAATTCGGCAAGATTGCAACCGGCGACCAAACCGTAGGCCAGCGCTTCACCGCCGGTCACGGTTCTGTATTCGCCCGCCGGCAACCCGGCGCGCCGAACCCGATAGGCCGGGAAATCATCGGCAACTTCCGCCGTTTCACCGAACGCATGCCCGGCATTTAACGCCAGCATATTGGCCTCGGCGATTTCCGGGCGTTTGGCAAATTTTTGGTTCAGCCAGTCGATTGTCGGCTGCCGGTCACGACCGTACATCCAATAAATAAGGCCGAGCGTCCAAAGGTTTTTGCACCGCATCGCCTCTTTTTGCGAAAGACCGGTTTCCTTCACCGCTTCAAAGGTCAACTTAGAAATATCGATTTTCATTACCCGGTAACGTTCGAGGCTGTCATCCTCAAGTGGATTACCTTCGAAACCGGCACGGCGTAAATTCCGGTCCGTGAATGAACCTTCATCGATCAGCAGCAAACCACCAGGCCGTAAATCCTTGAGCTGGACTTTCAATGCTGCCGGATTCATCGCCACCAACATGTCCGGCGCATCACCCGACGTTTTAACTTGCGTACCGAATTGAATTTGAAATGCGGAAACACCGAACGTCGTACCGGCTGGCGCTCTAATTTCCGCCGGAAAATCGGGAAAGGTTGCTAAATCATGACCGGATAAAGCCGTCGATTGCGTAAACTGGCTTCCTGTCAACTGCATGCCATCACCGGAGTCGCCGGCAAACCGCACAACGGCTTTTTCAAGATCTAAACGTTCTGGTTCTTTCTGAGCTGAGTCGGGCATTTCAAATTTTTACCGTTACCGCAAAAGTAAGCGGCCTTCCTGTTGATTGACATTTAATAATTAAACGCCGCGCGTTTCATGATTTTCCCCATAAGGGGTATCCTTCAATGGACAAAAATAGGTCAACGTCGCGGTGCTCTTTATGAATCCGTCTGTTGGTATAAGCTATATCCGGTTCGCATTACCGTTGCCAACACTTAGCGAACGGGTTCACGAAAATTTGCTGAACGGCACTGACAGTACTGCGGAGCGGGCCGGTTTTATAGCCTTTTCCCGGAAAGCACAATCGGTGAATTTGAAGCCCAGTCACGATTGGGCAATGAC
>Ga0181579_10001735_pt1 | contig 17866 bp, 16 predicted proteins | sample 071ome_24_FD_132996 | JGI IMG/M metagenome (GOLD analysis project Ga0181579, IMG submission 132996) | Coastal salt marsh microbial communities from the Groves Creek Marsh, Skidaway Island, Georgia - 071402CT metaG (megahit assembly) | ecosystem: Environmental > Aquatic > Marine > Intertidal... | reverse complement strand
TGCGGCTTGTCCTGCAAGACAGGCAGGGCGGCGAACAGCGCCTTTATACCTGTCTCGCTCATCTGGTCTACGATCGGGTTGCGATTTTCCGCATAGAGCGCCTCTACCGCGTGCGCCATCGCATTTATGCCGCTGGTCAGCGTCAGGCCAGCAGGCAGCCCCATCGTCAACTCAACATCATAAATAACCGTTTGCGGCAACACTTTGAGCGTGCGCTGGGTGGTCTTCACCCCATTTTCAGTCTGCCCCAGAATCGGCGTCATTTCTGATCCGGCATAGGTTGTGGGCAGGGCAATCTGCGGCAACCCGGTCCGCAGGGCCAGTGCCTTGGCCAGCCCGGTCGTGGACCCTCCTCCCGCCGCCAGCAGGCAATCTGCGCCTGTCTCCTGCAAATGAGCCAACGCTTTTTCGGTAACCGATACCGGCGTGTGCATAGCTGCCTCACTGAACAGGCCGCTGCCCAGCCTGCCCAGCCTGTCCAGCATCTCATCGCCCAGCTTTGCCTGATGCGGCGTGGTCAGCACCAGCACCTGGCCAGCCCCCAGCAGGCGGGCTTCCTCAGCTGCCTTCTCACGCATACCAAATCCAAACAGAACCCGGCCCGGGTTGGCCGTATAGACAAAAGGCTGATCTGTCATGCTGGCCGCCATGGCTGTCACCTTTGGTAAAAGGGCGGTATCTGGGCATCCACATTCACCCAGACAGATTTCGGCTGGGTATAGTCGCGCATCGCTTCAAACCCCATTTCGCGGCCATAGCCTGACTCGCCAAAGCCGCCAAAGGGAGAGGCCGGATGCACCCGCTTATAGCTGTTTATCCAGACCATGCCGGCCTTTATATTATTGGCAAATTGATGCGCCCGGCTGAGGCTGGCAGTCCACAGGCCGGACCCCAGCCCGTAGCGGGTATTATTCGCCAGCGCCAGTGCTTCTGCATCTGTCTTGAAGGTGGTCACAGTTACAAAGGGGCCGAAAACTTCTTCCAAATTGACCGTATCATCGGGCTTGGCCCGCAGCACAGTCGGCTCAATAAAATAGCCATTGGCAAGGGCGGGATCATCCGGCTGCTTGCCACCACACAAGAATTCAGCCCCTTCCTTGCGGGCCACCTCACAATAATGCAGCACCCGATCCAGATGCGTTTTGCTGGTCAGCGGCCCCATCTCGGTTTGCGGATCAAGCGGGTCTCCCAGCCGGATGGATTTTGCCAGCCCGACAAATTTTTCCAAAAACGCCTCCGCAATATTTTCATGCAGGATAAGGCGCGAACCAGCGATACAGGCCTGACCCTGATTATGAAAAATGGCAAAGGCCGACCCGCCAACAGCCGCCGGCAGATTGGCATCTTCAAAAACAATATTCGGGCCCTTGCCGCCCAGCTCCAGCTGCACTTTTTTCAAATTGCCGGCTGAGGCCTCAACAATGCGCCGACCGGTTGCGGTGGAGCCGGTAAAAGCAATCTTGCCAACATCCGGATGCTCTGCCAGATGCTGGCCGGCCGTCTGGCCATAGCCGGGCAGAATATTCACCACCCCCGGCGGAAAACCCACCTCCTGCATCAGCTCACCGATACGCAAGGTCGAAAGCGGAGCCAGCTCAGTCGGCTTCAGCACTACGCAATTACCGGCCGCCAGAGCCGGGCCCATCTTCCAGCTGGTGAACATCAGCGGGAAATTCCAAGGCACAATCTGGCCCACCACCCCTATCGGCTCCCGCTGAACAAAATTCAGAAAACCGGCATCTACTGGCACAACATCGCCTTGCAGCTTGTCTGCCATGCCGCCGAAATAGCGAAAACACAGGACGGTGCGCGGCACATCAAGGCGCAGGCAATCATTGATCGGATGGCCGGTATCCAGCGCTTCTAACCGGGCCAGCTCAGCTGTCTCCTGCTCAATACGATCTGCCAGTCGCAGCAACAGCTGGCCGCGGTCATGGGCGGCCATGGCGGCCCAGGCCGGGTGGGCTTTTTTTGCAGCTGCCACTGCCAGATCCACATCCTCAGCCCGCGCCTCGGCAATATCTGCCAGATGCGCGCCATTGGCCGGATTGATCACCGCGATCTTGCCGCCTGCCTGTGCATCCTGCCAGACGCCGTTAATCAGAAGTTTTGTCTGCATCATCTGCCCCCAATTACAAAGGCGCGCGCGGCGCGTCAAAAAAATGCCGGAAAGAGAAAAATCTGCCAGCCTGCATCCGGCAAGCAGCGAAAGCTGGCAGATTTTATTTTGATTATCCTAGAATTTTACCGCGACATTCGGGGCCTTGCCTTCACGGATCAGCTCAGGAATTTTCGGGCTGCCATTTTCCCAGACCAGCAGCATGGAACGCTTGTTAGAAAAGCCCTGATGGCGAATATCAGCAGGCATACAGGCAATATCGCCTGCCCGCATCAAAACCTTGGCCCGATTGCGGCCAGTATTGCCATCCTTGATATCCCAGATGATTTCATCAGACAGCTGACAGAACCATTCACAGCGGTCATTGCCATGCTCAACCGGCAGGGTAAATTCCTCAGAGGTCGGACAGAACAGTGATTCCTGAACCACCGAACAGACAGACGGATTCCAGGTCACATCCGAACGCGACAGATAGGCGAACAGATTATAGCCGGATACCTCATTTTCAAAACCCGGCTCTACATGAACTTCCGGCTCACCCTGATCCACATCAGCGAACATCCGGTTCACCGGATAGCCTGATTCGTCAGAGCGCAAGGGCGTATCCCCGGGCAGGCCAACCATGCGCTTGGCGGTGACCCGCTGGCGCGTGACAGCCTCGTCATTATCGCCATTCTTAACCCCCCAGGCTTGGCCCGTTTCCATCGGTGCGGCAAAGGGATCATAGCCCTCATTGGTCCAGTCAGAGACCATCTCCTTGAAGATTTGCATCAAATCCTCAGCCTTGAACCGTTCGGTATAATCCCGGCCAACAGCCTTATAGGCTTCGTTGGTTGCCCCGGCAAACATATCCACCTCACCATAATAGTTGGTGGTACCAAACACCGGATCAAAATTCACCGTGCCATAGAAAAAGCCCCAGGCGACATCGCGCATCAATGAGCGCATGAACGAATCTGCCGGGATAGTATGCTGGCCGCCGGGCCAGCTGATATGGGCGAAATATTCATCTCGGCTGAACTGGAAAGACCCTGCCTGAAATGATTTATAGCCGGTCTGGTTATCCGCCGGATTGACCTTGAATTCACTCTGCAATGGTAAAGAATCTGGCATTTTATCCTCCTTCTACCTCAGGCTGACATGGGAACGGACTGGCAAATATCTGCCCAGCGTTCAATGGTTTCGGGGCCCTGAATTGTTTGAATCAGGACACAGGCCGGTGCCTCGGCAACAAACCGGTAGGCCGAACCGACCGGCAGCAACGCCATATGGCCACGGCGCAATTTCACCCAGCCCATCTTGCGACCGGCAGGCTCTCCTGCCAGCTTGTGGCCCCCTTCTGATTCCTGGTCCACCAGACTATCGGGATCATCCAGCTTCAACAGCTCAACCGTGACCTCGCGATCATCCATATTCAGGGCAAATTCATCATGTGCACAGCTATACCAAGCAGAGGTTCCCTCCGCCCGCATCGCCTCAATCACATATTCAAAATTCTTGCCGACAGCGACCCGCTCCCACGGGGCAGACTTTGCTGCGACTTCATAGACATTCGAGAAGACATAATTTTTTGGGTCATCATCAATAGCAATGACACCGCCTGTCTTGAAGTCGTCAATCGCGCCGAAGACTGTCTCATATTGTGACATTTTCTATCTCCCTTGCTTTCCCCCGACATCCGCTAACGGCATCAAGGGACGATCATTAATTTCGGTTTTTCCTCCCCAAACTATGTGAGGCCGAAACGCCCAAGTCAACAATAATGTTCGCAAAGGGAACATTCGTTCGGTATGCGAACATTTTGCTTGCCATCCGCTTAGCCTCTGGTTAGCATAGAGGCTAAGCGGGCCCCCATTCAAAACAGGCATATGGCAGAGAAACAGATGGATGGTTTGAAAAAAGATATCCGCCAAACCAACAGGCTGGAGAAACATGAACCGCAGCAGCTCGGCAGACCTCAGGCTGACGGCAAATCTGATCCGGAGATTTTGCAGGCGCTGTCGCGCGGGCTGGCGGTGCTGGCCAGTTTTGGAGAGGATCGGCCCAGCATGACGATTGCCGAAGCGGCGCGGGCCACCGGCCTGACCCGCGCCACTGTGCGGCGGGTTTTGTTCACCCTGGCCAGCCTTGGCTATGCCGAAGAGGATCGCAACCGGCGCTGGTCATTGACCGCGCGGGTGCTGGAGCTGGGCTTCAGCTATCTTTCCTCTATCGATATCTGGGAGCTTGCCTATCCCTTTATGCGTCATGTGAGCGAGGTGACCGGCGAAGCCTGTTCGGTCACCGTGCTGGATGGTGACAGCTCAGTCTATGTTGCGCGCGTGCCCGCCAACCGGGTGATGAGTGTCGCGCTGGGGATCGGCTCACGCCTGCCAGCTTGGGTGGCCTCGCATGGGCGGGTTCTGTTATGCGAACGCGCCGAAGAAGATCTGGAGCGCTATTTGCGCAACCAGCCGCGCAAGCCTTATACTGAACAAACCATCTGGGAAATTGGCCCGCTGATGACAGAAATCAGGCGCGTGCGCGAACAGGGCTATGCGCTGGTCGTTGAGGAAATGGAGGCTGGACTGATGGCACTGGCAGTGCCGATTCGTGACCGGCGGGGCCAGATCACAGCTGCCTTGCATATTTCCTCACATTCCTCGCGCACCTCTACCGAACGGGCGCTGAATAATTTTTTGCAGCCGCTTCAGGAAGCAGCAGAAAATATCCGGCAAGCGATGATTTAGGCCCTGATCACCCATTGCAGAGAGAGACTCTTTCATGCCGCGCCTGCCAGCTGATGAGATACGCACACGCATTGCCAAAAAAGATGCCGAAGGCACAATCCGGCATGGCGGGGAATGGCTGACCATCTGGTCCGACCCTGACTCCCTCAAATCAGCAACCGCCAGACAAGAAGAAGCCCGCCACAACGCGGCTATCCGGCAGGCAGAGGTCAGTTTGGCAGCCAATATCCGGGCATTATCCGGCCAGACGGATATAGCAGTGTTGTTTCAGGACAATCAAAGCGCGACGCCCGGTCTCAGTGAGGCGGCAGTGATTCTACCCCGTATTACCGAGCTGCCAATCCCGGCCAGCCTGCGCGGGGAAGCGGATCAGCGGGCCTTGTGCCTCGCCTTTCCGCGCGGGCCGCTCTCGCTAACCTCAGCCACACAAAACCATATTGAAGACCAGTTCTGGCAGGCACGGGCCGCGGTGCTGGGTATGCAGCGCTATGGCGGCATCCGCCATAACCTGCTGGCCTTTTATACCAAACAGCTGGCCAGAGCCGGGCTGACGCAAGTCGTGCTGGCCAATGAGATTCTGCTGCGTCAGATACTGGTGCAGCTGGCTGCCTGCAATCTGGGGCAGGATAACGGCTTTTTGCTGAATCATGCCGGGCTGGAAATGTGGAACCGGTTTTTGCTTCGCCAGCTGCCCGGCCTGTTTGAAGAAATGGCAGGTCGGCTGCATGACATGGCTGGCTTTGCCGCTGCCGCCAGCCACTCGGCTGAACGCCTGCTGCCGCATTGGCGAGAGGCGGCACAGAGCCTGCAACAGCCAGATGACCAACAGCCAGATGACCAGCTGCCAGAACTGGCAGGCGGGCTGGCCGAAAGCATCCAGCAAGAGCAACCCAAAACAGCGAGCCAGACAGCAGAGCAGGACGCCCGGCAACACCAGCTGCCGGTCAGGCCGTCTGCCGGGCGCGCCTATCCGGTCTTTACAGATGAATTTGACCGGGTGGCCGGGATAGAGGATCTGTTATCCGATGTGCAGCTGAAAAAACAGCGCGCCCAGCTGGATGCTGAGCTTGGCAAGCTGGGGGCTGGCACCAGGCGGCTGGCTGCGCAGCTGGCCCGCTTGCTGGCCACCCGGTTTGAGACCAGCTGGCAATTTGATCAGGCTGAGGGGTTGCTTGATGTTGGCCGTCTGGGGCGGGTGGTCACCAACCCGTTACAGCCGCTTTCTTTCAAAACCGAACAGCTGAAACCGGCCCTTGATTGCACTGTCAGCCTGCTGGTGGATAATTCCGGCTCGATGCGCGGGCAGCCCATTCGCCAGGCCGCTCTGGCTGCTGATATGATAGCCGCGATCCTGTCGCTGGCCGGGGTGGAATTTGAAGTGCTGGGCTTTACCACTTCTGGCTTTCGCGGCGGCAACAGCTACAAGAAATGGGTGGCCGCCGGACGGCCCGCCAATCCCGGCCGGCTATGTGATCTCTTGCAGGTGATTTACAAATCAGCTGACCAGCCTTTCCAGCAAGCCCGCCAACAGATTGCCGGGCTGTATGATCCGCCCTTTTTGGCTGAGAATATTGATGGGGAGGCAGTTTTATGGGCTGCCCGCCGCCTGCTACAACGCCCGCCTGTGCGCAAGCTGCTCCTGGTGCTGTCGGACGGTGCCCCGGCAGATCGGATAACGCTGGAACATAATCAGGACAGCGACCTGCTGGCCCGCCATCTGGTAGAGGCGGTGCGCCAGTGCCGCAAGCAGGGCATTGAAGTCAGCGCCATCGGGCTGAATTATGATATCAGTCATTTCTACCCCAAAAGCCTGCGTCTGGATAACCCGGAAAGCGTGCCGGAATTGCTGCTGGAATCGCTGACCGGGCTGCTGGCCAGATAGGCGGCCATGCAAGACCGCCTCAAACCGATATATCCGGCTGCCAGCCCAGCCCCTTGCTGATCGCAGCAGCAGTTTTCAGCAGCGCCTCAATGATCTGATGGGAAACCTGGTCGGTCATCTTTGTCGCGCTGATAGCCGCAACCGCCTGGCCAGACATATCCAGCACCGGGGCTGCCACACTACACAGGCCGCGCTCAAAATCGCCGGCATGGACAATATAATCAGCCTGTTTGTCCTCCAGCCGGTTCTGCTTGATTATCTTGATCATCTGCGGGTCCTGCGCGCCGAAAATACGCCCTATATCAGCCTCTGATTTGCGCGCCAGCAGCACCCGCCCCATCGCCGTTGTCGCAGCAGGCAAGCGGGTGCCAACATGAATAAGAGAAGACAGGCCATCTGAGGCAGGCTGGCGCACCAGATAGAGGAGATGACGGCCATCAATCACCCCCAGATGTGCCGACCAATCCAGCTGATCACGCAAGGAAGCCAGTGCCGGCTGGGCTACCTCCAGCAATTCGCGGCTTGACTGAAACCCCTCACCCAGCCGCAGGACAGCCGGGCCGAGCCGATAATGCTGGCTGTCGCGCATGGTCAAAAGATAGCCCTCTTGAACCAGCGTATAAACCGTCCGAAAGGCCGCCGAACGGCTGACCCCGACCCCCCTGGCCAGCTGCGAGAGGGTCAATTCGGGATGCTGCGGCGAGAATAGCTGCAAAATCGCCAGCCCGCGCAATAGGCCGGGCACCAGATACGGGTCTTTGTCAGTCATTTTGTTCTCCGGCATGATTATCTGCCCTGTTTTGCCAGTAAAACATTCTCTTTACATAAAACACTGTTCGAGAGTTCAATGAGAAGTCAAGAACATAGCGAGGCCATGATGGATTCAATAAACACAGATCACAGTGATTTGCAGGAACGGTTGCTGTCTCATACCGCCCGTTTCTATGATAAGAGTTTTGACTGGGATGCGTTCCCGTCCAATTCCGGCTTTGAGGAATTGGAGCGGGCGCAGATGCGCTATATCGGGGCGGGCGGCTCGCCCAAGGTCAATGATGCCTCTACCATGCAACCGGATCATTTCACCTTCTCCCTGATCTATAAGGAGCCGGGCCGCTATGCTGCCTGTCACAGCCATGAAATAGAAGAGAGCTTTCTGGTTATTTCCGGCGCGCTGGTCGTGGGCTGGGAACAGGAAGGCGAGGTGGTCGAAGTGACGCTGGGGGCCAAGGATATGATTTTGAATGCCCGCGAAATTGGGCACGGGTTCCGGGTAGACGGGGTAGAGCCGGTTCTGATGTCTATCTCGGTAGATGTCGGCAAGCCGCTGCCGCCAGTCTATCATTATCACCCCAAACAGCATCCGAGCGAGCTGGCCCGCCAGTTCGGGGCCCAGCCCGGCAAGACGCTGGCATTTGATCGCAAAGGGACGCATCCACTGCAGCAATTAATGGGGCAATTTGTGGTGCGCCATCATGAGCTGCCCGTGATCTGGGAGGCCGCAGGCTTTACCCGGAAAATCTATGTCGGTGACGCCCCCGGGGCGATCCATCACGATACTTGCCGTAAGGAAATGTGGGGGCTGCCAGCCGGGGTCACACTCAAGCCTTTCACCCGCACAGCCGAGGAGGCGGTGATGTGTCTGGAGGGCAGTGTTGAAGTGGTCTGGCTGGATGATGAGGGCCGGGAAAGCTCGGTTGAGCTGGGCCCGCGTGATCTGGTAAAAACACCAGCAGGTCAGCCCCATTATCTGCGGAACAATTCGGCCGCGGCGGCAACAATCTGGACAATAATCGGCACCACCGGAGAGGATGGGGCGGTCTATGCCAAAGCGTGACCAGCAGGAGAGACCAAGATGACCACAGCTGCACAGGATGGTTTCAAAGATAAAATAGCCGCGGCCCAGCAGACCGCTGAGGCCCGGCAACGCGCGCATCAGAGCCTTGGCCGCCCCCTCAGTGTCGCCGAGGAAGCCTTGGCGGATGCTCTGATGCAGCTCTATGCAGACGGTGTGGAAACACCCGAAGCCATAGCTGAGGGGCTGAACAGGCTGGCCATCGCGCCGCTGTCATCCGGCACCGGCAGCTGGACAGCTGAGCTGCTGCATGACGAGCTGGAAACCCTCAATGCAGATTTGGATGCCGCCTATCAGGAAAATCGGCAGCAATCCTGATCTGTCAGGAACAGGCGCGGGCGCAGGCCCGCCCGGGGAGATGAAAATGGCAACAAAGGCAGAGATGAGAGACCGGATTGAAGCGCGCATCAATGAAGGGCTGCGCGATAAATGGTATCCGGTTGCAAAATCGGTTGAGATTCGCACCGACCGCCCCTATGGAACAGAGGCGCAGGGCGAAAAGCTGGTATTATGGCGCACCGCAGATGGCAGCATCCGCTGTATTGAGGATTTCTGCCCGCACCGCGGCGCACCGCTGAGCTTTGGCGAGGTGCATGAAGGCCATATTGGCTGCCGCTATCACGGCATCATTGTGGATGGCACCGGTACCGTCCAGCGGGTTCCGGCCATGCCTGATTGTCCGATGGAAGGCAGCAAGGTTCTGCGCGCCTATCAGGTGCAAGAAGTGGCAGATGCGGTCTTTGTCTTTCTGTCCCAGAAAGAGACCGACACCGCCCCGGACCTGCCGCTGCCGCAAGAGCTTTCCAATCCGAACTGGACTGGTTTTTTATGTTCTGCTGTCTGGGATGTGAATTACCGTTATGCGCTGGATAATCTGGCGGACCCCATGCATGGCTGTTTTCTGCACGCTGAGAGCTTCACGCTGGCCTTTGGATCAAAGCAGGATATTCTCGATCTGGATCGCAAGGAAGCTGGCTTCAAGGTCAGCCGGGTCGGTCAGGTCGGGGAAAATTTTGACTGGGTGCAATTCCATATTGAGGAAGGGGGGATGTTCTGTTTCCTGGATATTCCCTATCCGCCTGCTGCTGGGCCGGGTGGCCATATGCGTATCCTTGGCTATGTTACGCCGATGGGCCCGCGCCGCTGCAAGGTGTTTTTCTGGCGTATGCGAGAAGTGTCCGGCACGGCCCGCGAAAGCTGGCGTTTTCTGTATCGGGCACGGCTGGAAGAACGGCACTGGAATGTACTGGAACAGGATCGGGTGATGCTGGAAGGGATGCCAGATGATGCCCGCACGCGTGAGCGGCTTTACCAGCATGATATCGGGGTGGCACATCTGCGCCGGATGCTGACCCGGGCGGCCCGTTCCCAGCTGGAAGCAGAGGACGGCCAAAAACCGGATGCGGCAGAATGAGTCTGGAAGGGCGGCAAATTCTGCTAACCGGAGCAGCCCGCGGTCTGGGGGCTGTGCTGGCCCGCCATCTGGCCGAAAGCGGGGCGCAGCTGGTGCTGGCTGATATTCTGGAAGAGGAAGGCCGCGCTCTGGCAGAGACGCTGGGGGCACAATTTTGCCAGCTTGATTTGCGCCAGCCCGCCAGCATTGAGGCGGTTGCCAGCCAGCTGGACGGGCCGCTGCATGGGCTGGTTAATAATGGGGCGATAGCCACGGGCATTGGCGGTATCGGTTTTGAAGATGTTGATATTGATGTCTGGGACAAGGTGCTGGAGGTTAATCTGCGCGGCAGCTGGCTGATGATCCGGGCCTGTGCCCCGGCTCTGCGCCAGTCTGGTTCCGGCCGTATTGTCAATCTGGCCTCAGATACCGCCCTGTGGGGGGCGCCCAACCTCCTCAGCTATGTTGCCTCAAAAGGCGGGATTATTTCAATGACCCGCTCTCTCGCCCGTGAGCTGGGCAAGGATGGTATCGGGGTGACAGCTGTTGCGCCCGGCATCCTGACAACTCCCAGCACTGAATATGTCCCGCAGGAACGCCATCAGCAATATGAAACCGGGCGGGCGGTTCCCGGCAAGCAGCCGCCTGAGGATTTGGCCGCCACCATCGCCTTCTTGCTCAGCGAAGCTGCCCTGCCGCTGACCGGGCAGCTGCTGCCGGTCAATCGCGGCTTTGTCTTCGCGTGACCACAGCTGATGAGATTATCGCCGGGCTGACCCAGCCCTGGCAGCATGGGACACATTTTGACGGGCGCGGCCTGATAGTGGAAGAGCCGCTGATCCTTGATGGGCTGGAGATTCGCAGCCTTGATTTTTCCGGTAGCCATTTGCGTGCCGGCCTGCAGGCAAGGGGCACCCGCTTTCTGGGTATGGTCTGGTTCCGCGATGCCAGAATTGACCGGGCTTGTGAACTCGAACAGGCGCATTTTCGCAACGATCTGCGCGCCGATGGGCTGCAGGCAGACACGCTCAACCTGGCGGCCTGCCGGGTGGATGGGATCTTGTCTCTGGCCGCAGCAAAGATAGGCAGGCTGGATTTGGCCGGGGCCGTAGTTCTGGCCAATATGACCCTGGAAGACGCAGAAATCACAGAAAGGGCGGACCTGTCCGGGGCTGAGATTATGGGCGGGCTGTCTGCTGCCGGGGCTGAAATCGCCCAGCTGCAGGATAATGAAGCGCATATTTCCGGGCGCCGCCAGCCCCTCGGCTAGCCTGACAGAACCTATTGGCTTAGGATCGCTTCCGCCTCATCATTCAGCGCGGCCAGGCGGGTATAAAAACCATCTACCTTTTCCTGTGCCGTGCTGGCCAACTCAGCATTGCGGCTGGCCAGATTGGCGATGTCCTCGCTGGCCCCGGCCTCACCCACCGCCCGTGAGACATCCTGCACAAACTGGCACGGGCCAAAGCGCGCCTCACCAAATACCTTTAGCGCCCCTTCCAGATCGCTATGACAGGTCAGGGCGCGCGCCAGTATCACCGCATCCTGAATCGCCATCGCCCCACCTTGCCCCATAAACGGGGTGGAGGCATGGGCCGCATCCCCGATCAGCAGCACGCGCCCGCGATGCCAGGGCAGCGGCAGCACAACTTCCTCAACAGCGGTGTAAAGCACCTCAGCCTCTGCATCCAGCTCTTGCAAAAAAGGCGCCGCCGGGCCGCTGAATTCGGCAAATCTCTCTTGCATCAGGCGCGGCCAGTCAGCGGGATCAAAAAAGCGGCCCTCCGGCTCTGCCACGGTGCCAAAAGTATAGAGCCGGTCCGCACTGATCGGCATGATCCCGAAACGCTTGGCCGGGCCCATCATCATGATCTTGACGGTCAGTTCAGAAGGCCGCTGATGCACCGAACGCCAGACACCAAAACCAGTATAGCGCGGGGCCAGATCAAGGCCCATTAAAGCGCGGGTTACCGAGCGCACCCCATCTGCACCGATCAGCAAATCACAGCTCAGCTGGCGGCCATCTGTCAGTTGCAAATGCACGCCCTCTTCATCCTGCTCCAACGCCGCTACAGAACTATCGAGGTCAATCTGCACCCCTGAGCGTTGCATACGCGCGGCCAGCACCCGGTGAATCTCGGCCCGCTTGATGCCCAGTATAGCCGGTATCTTTCCATCATCTGCTGAGGGGTAGAAGCTGTCTGTTATGGGCGCGCCATGATGGTCAAAATAGCTATTGCGCCCATCGGGAACAGCGAAACCGGCAGCGATCATATCCTCCATCACCCCCAGCTGCTGCATGGAGCGCAGCCCGTTACTATAAACAAAAATGCCGGAGCTCTGAAATCGCCAAGCCGCCTGTTTTTCCAGAATACGCACCTTGTGGCCAATCGCTGTCAGCGCAATCGCCGCCGAACAACCGGCGATACCACCCCCCACAATGACAATATCCAGTGCCTGTCTTGACATGACCGCCACCCTCTTTCCTGTTCAAGCCTGATTGGTCGCCAACAACGATTTATCACGCAGCTGAATGTTTCGATCGATCAGCAGCTGCAGCATTTCCAGCTTTTTGCCTGACTGTTGCGGGGCCTCCCACAGATTATCCATCTCATGCGGATCGGAGCCCAGATCATACAGCTCACCCATCTGGCTGCCTTCAAAGATACTCAGCCGCCAGCCCTTATGGACCAGCGTTCTGATACTGGTATTGGCTTCCGGATCACGATAGACACCAATGCCCGCATCCTCTATCAACACAGGCAGATCGCCGCTTTCCCGATCCAGCAGGTCGCGCCCCTGCATCCCCACCGGAACCTGCAGACCAGCCCGTTGCAACAGGGTCGGGGCAAAATCAATGGCACTGCCCTGAACGGACAGCACACCGCGCTCTCCGGCTTGCGGATCATGCCAGATCAGCGGCACCCTAATCAGCCCCATGCTGTGCACCCCATGTTTCAGCAGCGTGCCATAATCGCCCATATAATCCCCATGATCAGACATAAAACAGGTGACTGTTTCATCCTGTTTGCCGGTCGCGGCCAGACAATCCATGATCCGGCCTATCCAGTCATCAATCATCGTTATCGCCCCGTAATTCAGCGCGATGATTTTTTTCGCCAATTCGGGATCCGCATGAAAGGGCCAATAGGCATCCGGGTTTTCATCGCCAATCTGATAGGCCTTCTGGACATATTCCGGCAGGTCCCGGCGCGCATGGATCGGCTGATCAAAACTGGCAGGCAGGTCAATGCTGGCCGGATCATACATATCAAAATACGCCGCAGGCGGGGTAAAGGGATGGTGCGGGTCTGGAAAGGAAACCAGCAGCAGGAATGGCTGATCATCTGCGGCCTCCAGAAAGGCACAGGCCTCCTCGCCGACAAAGCTGGTCGGATAGAGCGATTCCGGCAAGGCAGTGCGCCAGACCTGCGGGAAGGGGCCGCGGCCATCATCTCGTGCCTTTTCTCGCCCGCGCGGGTCCGCGGAGCCGCCCAGCCTGTCGCGCAGCCAGCCGCTGTAATGGCCCTCAACCTGATCACCATGGCCGATACAGAGCCGCACATGATCAAAACCATAATAGGGAAGCGTCAGTGCGCGATCCGGATCAGCCGCCCAGCTGCCGCGTTTTTCCTGTTCATAAAGCGGGCCACTACGCTGGGTCTTGAGCGCCAGCTGAGATTGCGCATCCGGGGCCATCCCATGCCCCCAGGGGGTGCGGGGCCGGGCCGGAATATCAGATACATTCTGGAAATGCGCCTTGCCGACCAGCCCGGTGCGATAGCCTTGACCACGCAGCACGCTGGCATAGCTGGTGCTGTCCAGCCCCATCGGAATACCGTTCTGGCGACAGCCATTGACTGAACTCATCTGGCCGGTCGCCAGCGCGATGCGGTTTGGCTGGCAAATCGGATTGGCCACAAAAAAATTGTCAAAGCGCAGACCGTTTTCGGCCAGCCGGTCGATATTTTTTGTCCTGACAATCTTGTTCCCGTAGCAGCCCAGATGATCCGCGCGCTGCTGGTCAGTCATGAAAATAATAAAATTCGGGCGGCGGTCTGCCACGGGGCCACTCCTTCAACACTTGCCGGCTAGCGGAACATCATCTCCACCGGAACGGTTACCAGCTCCGGGACCATGAACAGGATCAGAATGGCCAGCAGGTCACAGATAATAAACGGGATCGCCGCGACATAAATATCGCGCATGGTCGTATCCGGCGGGGCCACGGCCTTCATCACAAACAGCGCAGCCCCAAAGGGCGGCGAGGTCGCGCCGGTCTCTATCGCGACCAAATAGAGGGCGGCAAACCAAATCGGATCATAGCCAAGATTAACCACCAGCGGCACAAAGATCGGCAAGGTGATCAGCATGATCGGCAGCGGCCCCATAAACATCCCCAGAAGAACCACCATCATAATCATCAAAAAGACGATCATATCGCCGCTCAGCTGCAGGCTTAACACCGCATCAATCATGCCATAGGTGGCCCCGGTAAAGGCCAGCAGCTGGGAAAAAGTGACCGCCCCGGAAACAATCAGCAGCACCATGACCGAAATATTGGCACTGGAAAAAATCGACCCGGAAAATACCTGCCAGCTGAGCCGCCTTTTCGCCGCCGCCAGGATCAAGGTTGCCAGCGCGCCGGTCGCCGCCGCCTCGCTGGGCGTTGCCAGCCCCAGAAAGATCACCCCGACAACAGCAAAGACAACCAGCGTCAGCGGCAGGATATTAACCGCCGTAGCCTGTAGCTTTTCAGAGACCGAAACCTTTGGCACATTAAAGACCGGGGCAATATGCGGCTGCAGCCAGCATCGCCCCATAATATAGATGACATACAAAAGCGCCATCAGCAGGCCCGGCACAATGATGCCTATCAAAATCCGGCCAATTGACAGCTCAGCAATCACCCCCAGCACCACCGCCAGCGATGAGGGCGGGATCATGATAGCCAGCCCGGACGACCCCAAAATCGGGCCCAGCGACATGGCTTTTTTATAGCCGCGCTTTTCCATCTCCGGGGTGAGTGAGGAGCCAAGCAAGGCAATGGAGCCCATGGAATTGCCGGTCAGCGTGGAAAACAGCACCCCACCGCCCACCGCCATCAAGGCCAGCCTGCCACGCAGCTTGCCAAACCATTTATCCAGCGTATCCATCAGATCAACCGCGATGCGTGACTGGAACATCACCTCACCCATGATCATGAACAGCGCAATCGGCACCAGCGTGAAGCTGGACAGGGAATCAACCGTATTCAAAATCACCTGGGCCAGACCAGACAGCCCGCCCATCAGCAAAAAGGCACCAGCCACATTGACTGCCAGAAAGGCAAAGGCAACCGGCAGACCGAGGGACATCAAGACCAGCAGCGGGCCCAAAATCATCAAGATGACCAGATACCATTCCATCGCTCAGCTGTCCTTGCCGCGAAACAGGCGGACAAATTGATCGAGAAACTGCATGGTCATCAGGACCATGCCCAGCGGCACCGCAGCTGAGATATACCAGCTGAGCGGACGCATCACTGTTACCTCGCGCGTGCCTTCGATAAACTGGTCAATCACCACCTGCATCCCGGCATAGCTCAGCACGGCGCACACCATCAGGCCGATCAGCGCATTGAGGCCCTGCACCAGCTGCCGCGGCCGACCGCGCAGATTATTGTAAAGCAAATCCAGCACAACATGACGGTTCTTTTCCAATAGATAGGGCGCACCCAAAAAGGCAATGAACAGCAGCAGATATTCGCTGACCTCTATCACCCACAGACGCGAAGCCCCGCCCATCGCGCGGGTGAAAACCTCAAGACAGACCATCGCGGCAATGACAAATAACAGAGCCGCCCCGAGAATGGCACAGATCAGGTTGAGAAGGCTGAAAAAACGCTGTAACGCATCATAGAATCTGGACATGCTGCCGATCTGAGTCTGGTAAAGCAGAGAGAGGCGGGCAACCCCGCCTCTCATGCTATTCTAGTGTTGCTGGATTATTTGTCCAACATACCACGCAGTTCATTGGCAATATCTGCCCCGGCCTTGTCAGAAACAACATTCCAGGCCGCATCCATGGCAATCTTCTCATAGCGGGCCGCCTCGGCAGGCGGCAGCTCCAGCAGGGTAAAGCCGGCCGCGACCATGGCCTTGCGCTCTTTTTCCAGCGTGTCCTGCCAGATATTATCCATGCGCGGGGCAAAATCGTCACGCAGGAAAGCTGTCAGACGCTTTTGCAGGTCCGGTGACATTTCGTTCCAGGTCTTTTTGTTCACCAGCACCGGGAAGCCGGCCCGATACACACCCGGATAGATGACTGTTTTGACCAGCCCGCCAAAATTGGCCGCCTGACCAACCGGGCCTTGCATGAAGCCATCAATGGCCCCGCGATCCATGGCGGTGAAAATCTCGCCCATCGCCAGAACAATCGGCTCAGCCCCAAGCGCCTGAACCAGCGGCAGCAGCGTTGGGAATACCCGGATACGCTTGCCCTTAAGATCATCAAGGCCGGACACTTCCTCACCCATATAGATCAGGAAGTTAAGCTCAGTTGCCGGTATCTCACCCAGCAGGATAAGGTCTTTTTCGGCGTGCAGCTCAGTCATCCGCTCATGATAATTGGTCGCCGCGATCTGAGCATAATTTTTGAAGGACAGGTTCATTGTCCCGGAGGTCGGCACCAGACCCTGATAGTAGCTGGGGCTGGTATAGGTCATATCCATGGCCCCGTTACGCACACCTTCTGCCTGTTTGAAAGGCGGCATCACTTCCGGGCCGCCGCGCCAGTTGATTTTTACCTCACCGGCAAATTTTGTATTCACCTCTTCGACAAACATCCGGAACGGGTTGGTGATATAGGCTGGCTTGGGTGCCAGTGTTACCGCATTGATCACGACTTCAGCAGCGGCGGTTTGCACCAGCGCAGCCGTTGCCATGATCCCGGCAAAGATGGTTGATTTCAGAAATTTTTTCATTTTTCCCCCCTATAAAGGTTGTTAGGCTAATTGGGCTGTCCAGGCATTATACCCATAGACCCAATCTGCATTACTGCCTTTTTTCAGCCATTCATTGGCCAGTGAACTTTCTTGAATTCTGGCAGTGCGTGGTTTGCGCTCAGCTTCATATTGCCGAAGCGCCTCTTTCAGACCATCGCGATCCACGCCCGCAAGCGCCCGAGCCAGCACAACAGCATCTTCTATTGCCATGCAGGCACCCTGCGCCATAAACGGAACCATCGGATGGGCCGCATCTCCAAGCAGCGTTGCATAACCGCTGGCCCATTTTGGCATAGGCTCACGAATATGCAAGGCTGATCGGGTAACATTCTCCAGCGCGTCCAGCAGGCGGCGCGCATCGGGGTGGAAATTGGTATAGGCCTGACGCAAGTCAGACACATCGCCCGGCAGGGTCCAGCCTTCTTCAGACCATTCTTCCTGCGGCAGCGTCGCAAATACAAAAATCTCCTCTCCCTTGGTCAGGGGGAAGGTCACAATCTGTTTTTCCGGGATTTCCCCCCACCATTTGGTAAAGGCATCCAAATCCGGTAAATCCGGGGCTTTCTCGCGCTTGAACACGCCTCGGTAAGAGACCATGCCGGTATATTTCGGCGCATCTGCGCCCCATAATTCGCCGCGCACCGCTGAATGAATACCATCTGCCCCGATAACCAGATCCACCTCAGCCCTGCTGTCATCGGCGAAATGAAGGATGCAGCCAGAGGCGCTGTGAGACAAGCCGACTGTTTCCTTGGAAAAAGCAATCACCCCATCTGCCAGCGGCCCGCTGAGCGCCGCCAGCAAATCTGCCCGGTGAATGGTCAGTTGCGGCGCCCCGTATTTTTTTTCTGCAGCTGAACTCATCGGCAGGCGGGAAGTCTCCTCGCCGCTTTGCCCATCCCGGCT
>Ga0181579_10001734_pt1 | contig 17882 bp, 14 predicted proteins | sample 071ome_24_FD_132996 | JGI IMG/M metagenome (GOLD analysis project Ga0181579, IMG submission 132996) | Coastal salt marsh microbial communities from the Groves Creek Marsh, Skidaway Island, Georgia - 071402CT metaG (megahit assembly) | ecosystem: Environmental > Aquatic > Marine > Intertidal... | reverse complement strand
TGCGCGGCCGCCTCGGTGAGGACGTCGTAGAGAACTGCCATTCGCACCACCAGTCCGTTGGCCGCCTGAGCCTCGATGAGTGAGCCGGGGTCGTCCACGACGGCCCCGCTGATCTCGACCCCGCGGTTGACGGGGCCCGCGTGCATCACCCGCTGCCCGGGGCGAAGCCGCGCGTGGTTCACCTGGTACATCCGCGCGTATTCCTCGAGCGACGGGACGAATCCGCCATCCCCCATGCGCTCGAGTTGCATGCGCAATACGTACACGATGTCGGCGTCGGCGATGTCGCGGATGTCCGCGGACACCTCGGGGCCGAGGCCGGTGGCCAGGTCGCGGGGCACCAGGGTGGGCGGAGCGACCACGCTCACCCGCGCCCCCATCCTCAGGAACGCCTGGATGCCCGACCGCGCCACGCGCGAGTGCAGCACGTCCCCCACGAACGCCACGTGCCGGCCCGCGACGGGACCGATCTCGCGTTGCACCGTGTAGAGGTCGAGCAGGGCCTGCGTGGGGTGCTCGCCCGTGCCGTCGCCGGCATTGACCACTGCGGCGTCCGTGTACCGCCCCGCCAGGGCGCACGCGCCCACCTGCGGATGGCGGATGACGAACACGTCCGGGTCATAGGCCTCGAGGGTGAGGATGGTGTCCTTAAGCGTCTCGCCCTTGTCCATGCTGGTGCCGGCGCCCTTGATGCCCACCACGTCGGCGGACAACCGCTTTGCCGCCAGCTCGAACGAAGTGCTGGTACGCGTCGACGGCTCCAGGAACAGGTTCACCACCGTGCGACCCCGGAGGGTGGGCACCTTCTTGATGTCGCGGTCCATCACGGACCCGAACCCCTCGGCCGTGGAGAGGATGCGCCCGATGTCGTCGGCCGGGAGGTCCGCGATGCCGAGCAGCGATCGCGCGCTGCTCATGCAGCGTCCTCCAGCAACACCTCGTCACTGCCGTCCACCTCGACCAGGTGCACGGTGACGCGCTGCCCCATGCTCGTCGGCAGGTTGCGGCCCACGTAGTCCGGCCGGATCGGGAGTTCGCGGTGCCCGCGATCCACCAGCACAGCGAGCTCCACCTTCGGCGGGCGGCCATAGTCGAAGACGGCATCGATGGCCGCCCGGATCGTGCGCCCGGTGAACAGCACGTCGTCCACCAGGATCACCGAGTGGCGGGTGATGTCGAAGTCCAGGACGGTCTCGCCCACCACGGGCACGACGCCCTTCCTACCCCCACCCACCCCGACGTCGTCCCGGTAGAGCGCGATGTCTACCGTGCCGATCGCCGGCGCCACTCCCGAAAACTGCTCGATGTGCCCACGCAGCCGTTCGGCCAGAGGCACACCACGGGTGTGGAGACCGACCAGGGCGACGGTCGACGGGTCGGGGTGGTGCTCCGCGATCTCGTGGGCGATGCGCGCCACGGTACGGCGGCACTGATCGGAATCGATCAGGACCTGAGACCCCATGTGAATGCTCTCCTTCCCGGCCTCACGGGACCGGTCTTAAAGGCTTGCGTCGTTCACAGTAGCAGGGCTCCCGGAGCCACCCGCGGACTCACGCGGCGCACGCCCGAGGCGCTCCTGCATCGGGATCAGGCGAGGGGCTCCGCGCTCGCGCAGCGGGATCTCCACCTGGTCGAAGTCCCGCGGCACGATCACACCCGGGAACTCCGACTCGGCCTCACGACGTGCCTCGCGCGGCTGCACGCGGGTGGACACATGCGTGAGTGCGAGCATTGCGACGCCCGCACGGGCCGCCAGCGCCGCGGCCTCGCGCGCGGTGGCGTGGCGCGTCTCCACGGCGCGGGCGGCGTCCTCGTCGCAGAACGTGGCCTCGTGCACCAGCAGATCGGCACCGCGCGCGGCGTCCTCCGTCCCCGCGCACGGACGCGTGTCGCCAGAGAACACCACGACCCGCCCCGGGCGCGGGTCCCCCATCACCTGATCGGGTGTGACGGTGACCCCCGCGGGGTTCACTACCTCTCCACCGCGCTGCAGCACGCCGAAGTCCGGTCCGGGTTGCACGCCGAGCGCCCGTGCGGCATCCACGTCGAATGCCCCGGGGCGCGGATCCTCGACCAGCGCATACCCCAGGGAGCGCACCCCGTGGTCGGTGTGGAAGGCCCGGACCACGACATCGTCATCCCGGAGCACGTCACCGGCCCCCGACTCCTGCACCTCCAGATGGAATGGCAGCCGCCCTACCAGCGGCTGCAGGGTGCGCATCAGGTCACCCAGGCCGTCCGGCCCGACCAGGAGCAGGGGTTCGTCGCGACCACGGAGGGCAAACGTCTTGAGCATGCCCGGCAGGCCCAGGATGTGATCCCCGTGCAGGTGGGTGACCAGCACCGCATCGAGGTCCACGAGGCCCACGCCTGACCGCAGCAGCTGACGCTGGGTGCCTTCGCCGCAATCCACGAGCCAACGGCGCCCTCCGCGGCTGATGAGGGTGGCAGAGGTGCCCCGCGCGGCGCTCGGCACCGATGCGGAGGTCCCGATGAACGTGACGACGAGATCCACCCCCCGACTCTACGTGGTACCCGTGTGCAGGCCACCCCGGCGGGCCCGTGCGGCGCGCCCGTCTACACTGCGGGGGCGAGCGCGCGTAGCTCAGTGGATAGAGCACTGGCCTCCGGAGCCAGGGGTCGCAGGTTCGAATCCTGCCGCGCGTGCTGTCCCGCCGGGTCTCCCGGATGCCGCGGGTACCATCCCCCTCATGACTGATGACGTCTGGAGCGTGGCGCTGCCCGAGGGCGCTGAACCCCCCTTCCAGGTGTGGGTGAACGGCGAGCCGCGCGAGGAGGGAAGCGACTACGCCGTGGAGGGCCGGTGGCTCCGGTTCTCCTCCCCGCTCCGCCCCAAGGTGCGGCGCAGGGGCCTTGGCGGGCGCATGATGATGCTGGCCGGGATCGGCGTGTACGGCGACCAGAAGGCCGACACGGTGGACCTTCGGTACCACGTCGGGGGGCAGGTGAAGCACGCGACCGAACTGCCGATAATCCCGCCCGCGCCCGGCGAACCCTCCTAGGACGCCCGCTCGAGCACCGGGGCAGGCCGCCCGAAGAGGAAGCCCTGCGCGAGCCGGATGCCGCAGCTGATGACCGCCGAGCGCTGCGCCGGCTCCTCCACTCCCTCTGCGACCACCTCCATCCCGAGGTTGCCCGCCAGGTCCGCGAGCGTCCGCAACACCATTCCGGCACGCTCGCCGTCCGCGCCGCCGGCATCGGCGACGAGCGTCCGGTCGATCTTCAGACGGGATATCGGGAGCTGCCGCAGGTGTGCCAGCGAGGTGGTGCCGGCGCCGAAGTCGTCGATGGCCAGCCGCACCCCGACATCAGCGAGGCGGTGCAGCACCTCCGCCGCACCAGGCTGGCGGTCGAAGCTGACCCGCTCGGTGACCTCGAGGATGAGCGCGTCCGGCCGCACGCCGGCCTCGCGCAGGTCCGCCGCCACCGTGTCGGCGAGGCGCGGCAGCAGGCTCGCAGGCGAGACGTTCACGCTGACCGTCCGACCGCGCACCCTCCCCGCCGTGAAGTCGCGGAGTGACCGCCGGAGGACGTAGCGGTCAATCTCCTGAACAATCCCCATGTCCTCCGCAAAGGGTATGAACTCCCCCGGCGACAGCAGGCCGAGCGTGGGATGGCGCCAGCGGACGAGACCCTCCTCCCCCACCACCTCACCGGCGGGGAGCTCCACGATCGGCTGGTAGAAGACCGAAAGCTGGCCGTTCGTCACCGCGCGGGCGAGATCATCACGGATCGTGGCCGTCCGTGCGCGACGGGCGATGACGGCCTCGTCCAACAGGATGCACGTGAGGCTGAACGTCTCGGTGCGCAGGAGGGCTGCCTCAGCGGACGCCAGCAGGTCGTCTGCCGAGGCACCGACCCCCGGCCCGGTGGTCGCGACGGCCGCCGTGAGGCCCGTGTGAACGCTCTGGCCGGACTCCAGGACGATGGGTCCGCGCAGGCGGTTTCGCACCTCGGCGACGACCGCGCGCGCTCCCGCCCCGTCGACGCCGGGGAGGAGCATGACGAAGTTTCCGTGGGCACGGCCGATCTCTGCGGACGCGGGCACGGAGCCGACGACGGCGTGCGCGACCGCCCGCAGGGCTCCCGGCGCGAGAAGCCCCCCGTGGGATCCCGCCGCGTCGATCTCCTCCACCCGCAGCGCTATGGCGGACCACACACCCGGGGTGCCGTCGCCGCCCGGCGCGCGCTGCACCACCACGTCACGACGCGGGAGGCCCGTCTCGTCGTCCACGTGGGGCTCGCCGCCGACGGCCTCGCGCCCGGCACGCCTCTCGATCACGCCCGCCACATGGCCGGCAAGGCGCGACAGGGCGGCGACCTGGCGCTCGGAGATGTCGCGGGGGTGGTCATCGACGACGCAGAGTGTCCCGATCGCGTGGCCATGCGAGGTGAGGATCGGGACACCGGCGTAGAAGATGACGTCCGGGGTGCCGGTGACCATCGGGTTGTCGGCGAAACGGGGGTCCTGCCGGGCATCGGTGACGACCATCGGCTCCGGGCCATCGGCGATCGCATGGCCGCAGAACGAGATGTCGCGTGGCATGCGCCCGACATCGAGGCCCACCGCCGCCGTGAAGACCTGCTCATCCTCCTCAACGATGCTGACGATGGCGATGCGCGAACCGGCGACCAGGGCCGCGAGGTCTGCGAGGGAATCCAATTCGGGGTCGGACCCGCGCCCGATGGCGCCGAGCGCGCGCAGGTCGGCCAGCCGGGCAGCTTCATCGGGCGGCCGCGGGGGCGCAGCGCCACCGGGAACGGCGTCGCCGATCATGCGCCCGTCATCCTCGTCGTGCGCGGGATTCGCCACGAAACCTCACGATCGGTGGCTCAGCCGCCGGGACGGTACCAGCCTGCCCACCGGATCCTGGGGGCTAGGCCGACGCCACCGGGACAAGCGCGTCCAGGAGATCCGCGTCCCAGCGCTGCGCGCACGCGAAGCCCGGCGGTGGCGCCCCGGAGTCCACGGGGAATGCAGCGAGCGCCTCGGACATCACGCCGCCCATCGACAGCGCCGCCAGGCGCGGAGGGGCGTGATCCGGCCGGGGTGCGCCCCGGCCCGCGCAGAGGTGATGCACCAGGGCGATCTGGGTCGGAACGGACGGCTCGCGCACGGCATAGGTCCCAGCGGACGCGGCGGCGGCGGCCAGCACGCCGTCGGCAGCATCCCGGGCACCGACAAGGGGCATGGGATTGGTTCCCGGCCCGACGATGCGCAGGCGGCGCATCTGCACGCCACGCGACATGTCGCGCACCACTCCTGCGGGCCCATACACCCAGGGCACGCGGACGACGCGGGTCTCCGGGCCGCGCAGCGCATCCTCCGCGCTGCGCGAGGGGATGGCGATGCGCAGGGGGCCGGCGTCGTCAGCGAGGCCACATGTGACGGCGACAATCACGCCGCCCTGCGCGGCGTCGGCCAGGCCCGCGGCCTGCTCGGCGGCGAGCCGGGCCAGCCGCCGGACGTGGCGTCCGCGCACCGGAGGCGCCATGCGCGGAAGGCCTGCGTGGATCACCACATCGGCCTCCCCGGCGCTCCGCGCCCACGGGCCGGGTGCGGACAGGTCGCCCCGCACCACCTGGGCACCAGCCGCCCGCAGGGCCGCGGCCGCAGCGTCGGACCGGGCGAGCGCCGTTACCAGCGTGCCACGGGCCAGCAGCATCTCGACCACCGGGGTACCGACGAGCCCGGCACCCCCGGTGACGAATGCCGTCGCGGGGGGCTCACCCACCGGCGACGGCCGGCAGGATCGTCACCTCCTGGCCATCGGGCACGGGCGTGTCGATTCCCTGCTCGAAGCGCACGTCCTGCCCAGCCACGAACACATTGACGAACCGGCGCAGCGCGCCGTCCTGGGTCACGCGATCGCGGAACCCGGGGTGGGCGCCGTCGAGCTCGTCGATGATGGCCCCGACGGTCCCGGGTGCGCACTCGACGGTGGCCGCCCCGCCGGTGAGCGGGCGCAGCGGGGAGGGAATGCGGACGGTCACGCTCATCGGACGGTCTCCAGGGTCGTCGTGCGGGCGACGGCGTCCTCGAACGCCGCCACGGTGGGTGCGATGGTGACGGGCTCGACGCGCTCAGCCACGGCATCGAGGGTCTTGAGTCCGTCCCCGGTGATGTAGATGACCACGCGCTCATCGGCGCCGATGTCGCCCCGCTCCGCGAGACGCCGCAGCACGGCCGTGGTGACGCCGCCGGCCGTCTCGGTGAAGATGCCGGTGGTCTCGGCGAGAAGGGCGATGCCCTCCGTGATCTCGGCCTCGGTGACGGCGTCGATGCCGCCACCGGTGCCGCGGGCGACATCCAGCGCGAAAAGGCCGTCCGCCGGGTTCCCTATGGCAAGGCTCTTGGCGATCGTGTCGGGTCGCACGGGAGCGACGAAGTCGAGCCCCGCGTCATAGGCCGCGGCGACCGGCCCGCAGCCCTGGGCCTGCGCGCCGTTCATGGCGGGTACGCGTCCGTCCACCAGCCCGAGGTCCAGCAACTCCGTGAACCCGCGGTGGATCTTGGTGTAGAGCGACCCCGAGGCGATCGGCACGATGCAGCGATCCGGCAGGGTCCACCCCAGCTGCTCGGCGGTCTCGTACGCGAGGGTCTTTGACCCCTCGCTGTAGTACGGCCGCACGTTCACGTTGACGAATGCCCACGGCCGGTCGGCGGCGAGCTCCATGCACAGGCGGTTGACGTCGTCGTATGTGCCGTCCACGGCCACCAGCGTGCAGCCGTAGATGCCCGTGGCCACGATCTTCTGGTGCTCCAGGTCGGCGGGCACGAATACGTAGGACTGCATGCCCGCGGCGGCCGCGTGGGCCGCGACCGACTGCGCAAGGTTGCCGGTGGATGCGCATGCCGCCACCTGGTAGCCGAGTTCCCGCGCCTTCTGGAGCGCCACGCTCACCACGCGGTCCTTGAAGGAGTGGGTGGGATTCGCCGTCTCATTCTTCACCCATACCTCACCCAGCCCCAGGCGCTCGGCGAGGCGCGGCGCGCGCACCAGAGGGCTCAGCCCCACCGGCAGCCCCGCGAAGGGGTCGGCCGGGGCGCAGGGCAGCAGGTCCGCGTAGCGCCAGATCGATGGCGGGCCCGCCTCGATGGACTCGCGCGTCACATCCCGGCCCAGCGCGTCGCGGTCGTACACGACCTCCAGCGGCCCGAAGCAGAACTCGCACGCGTACGACGCGCCGAGCGGCAACTCCTCGCCGCATTCCTTGCAGCGGAGACCCCGGGCCCCCGTTGCACGTCCCTCACTGCTCGTCATCCTCGTCTCCTTTCGTCGCCGGGAGTACGAGGGCGCTTCGTATCCGAAGCCTTGCCCCGTGCATCTCCCAGGCACGAATGCCTGCAGGAATTGGCACCTGGCGCTCTTGCGCTGGTTGCCGCGGTTTCACAGGGCCATGTCCCTCCACCGCTCTTGATGCGTAAAGCACGGCGGACGCTAGCCGACGACCCGGCGGTCGTCAACGGGCGCGTCCCGTGGCAGGCGCGAAACTCGAAAACCCCTGCGGCGGACCGTCCGGGCCGCGCAGTTACGATGCGACGACCGTGATGACCGAGCCCTCTCCCGACACGGACGCCGACGGGGACGCCCCGGCGCAGCCCTCGCGCTTCCTGTTCCTGCGCCGACGCCCGCCCGCGCAGGCGGACGCCCTTGCGGACGGGGCCGACGCGTCCGGGGGTGCAGTCGACGGCGCGACGGAGGACGCCGGATTGCCTCCGGACCGCGCGAGGCCGGGCGTGCTGCGCCGACGTCGGCGCCAGTTGACCGCCACGTACGAGCAGGCCGTGTTCGATCTGGGCGGGCTGGCGATGGAACTGCACGGCCGCGGCCTGTTGGCCGAGGCGGTCATGCGCCGGAAGGCCGCAGAGGTGGCCGACATCCGCACCCAGATCGAGGAGCTCGACGCCCGCCTGGAAGACGTCCGGCGCGACCGCCGCGAGCGACGTCAGGCCGGCCGCGGAGGCGGCATCACCTGCCCCCAGTGCGGCACGCGGTCGCAGGCGGGCGCGAACTTCTGCGCGTCATGCGGCACGGCCCTGGCGCTTGCGGCAGGCGCGGCCGATGCACCGGATGACGCCCAGGCGACGACGGTGATCGTGGACGAGCAGGTGACGACCGTAATCGTCGACGCGGAGGCCGATCCGCAGCCGACGACGGCTATCCCGCCGCAATCCGGCGGGGATGGCTGATGCCGGAGAGCCCATACCCGGGCCCTCCCCCGCCCGGCCCGGACGGCGGCGCCGGCCCCGCGGACGGCGATGCACCGGCGGAGTCCAGCGCACCGCCGCCGCCGACGTCCTGCACCGTCTGCGGCGCCGAGCTCGACCCCGGGCAGGCGTACTGCCTGGAGTGCGGCTCGCCGACCCCCGCGGCCCCGCGTCTACGCCGGGGTGCAGGGGGCCTCGCGCTCGTGGCGGCCGGACTGGCGCTGCTCGGGGCAGGTGCGGGTGCACTGGCCTACGTGGCCTCGTCGGACGGTGACTCCACCGCCGTGGCCCCCGCGCCCGCGCCCGAGACCACGTCGATCATCACGGTGCCGACCGTGCCCACACCCACCACCGAGACCGACTCGAGCCTGCCCGGCGACGACACCGCCACCACAGGCACCCTGCCGATGGACACCACGTTCACCACGCCGCCCGTGGACACCGCGTCGTCCCTTCCCGTGGATACCACCGCAACCCTCCCGGACTCCGGGATCATCACCGAGACCGGCCCCACGGGTGGCGGCCAGACCACGGATGAGTTCCCCACCGACGATGGGGACTTCGTGGATCCGGGCGATGACGGAACCGGGGGTGGCACGGGAACGGACGATTGGCCGGCCGGCACATCGGGCTGGACGGTGATCGTCGCCAGCGACCGCACCGAGTCGGGCGCGCAGTCCGCGGCCAGCCGCCTGCAGTCACAGGGACAGCCCGGCGGGGTGCTGTGGAGCTCCGACCACCCGCCGCTGAACCCCGGCTACTGGGTGGCCTTCTCGGGCACGTTCACCACGCGCTCCGAGGCCCTCTCGCACGCACGCGCACTGGTGGGCAGCTGGCCCGGCGCGTACCCGCGGCAGGTCGACTCCTAGGACCGCCCGCCGCTCCCCATCAGCCCGGCAGGCGCACGTACACGTCGTCGCCGGTACTTCCGGCATCGGGGAGCAGGACGAGGCGCGCGGGGCCGGATCCGCTGGCCCGCACCGATATGCGACCCGACGCATTCACGATGCCGCGACCCACCACGCGCCGGCCGATGCGGACCTCCGCCTGGGCTCCCGGCGCGGGCGGTCGGGTACGCGCCCGCACCAGGGCGCGCCCGCCCGACGGGCGCGCCGATGCCCCGGAGAGCCGCACCAGCCGAACCGGCGTGCCGACGTCGGCTACCACGAGGCGCCGCCCCGGCCGGGGCGCGGCGGTCACGTCCATCACCACACCATCCGGCCCGGGACGAATGGGCACGTGGATCGCCGTCCACCGCGACCACTCCGCTCTGCGCCGCACGGTGCTGGCGCCCGCACGGGCACGCACGACGCCCGAGCCCCGTACCACCAGGCCCAGCCGGGAGACCCCCGTGGGGATCTCCAGCGATGGGGTCCGCAGGGCCAGCACCCCATCACGCGAGCGCACTCCCTGCCGGCGCCAGGCGCGGATAATGCCCGGCAGCCCGCGCCTGACCTGCCACCCCGGGAGGACTTCCTGCACGGGACCCACTGACCGCACGTACAGCCGCCGGCCGAGAGACGTGATGGGGTCGAGCACGATCTGCACCGTCCGGCCGCGCACCGCGCCGACGGGCACATCGTGCACGCGCACTGCCCGCGTGGGCTCGATGGTGCCCAGGGCGACCTCCGGGCCGCCGTCCAGCGGCCGGGCCCGGACGTCGAGCAGGGCGTTCGCACCCGGGACGCCCAACCTGACCGGTAGGGACTGCCCGGTGGCGGGCACGGTGACCGGCGGGGTGACCACGCTGGTGTTGTCCGCCGCCTGGACCAGCGGCCCGCCCACGAGCTCCAGCGACGGCCCCACCGCACCCCACCCGGAGAGCCCATCGGCCAGATCGCCATTCGGCACGGCGAGCAGGTCCTGGCCCGGCGCGAGGGGCGGGGGCGCGGCCACCGCACAGGCGCCCGCGGGGGCGATGGCCGTGACGACGAGGGCAAGCAGATGGCGCAGGACGGTCCTCCCGGGTCGGGGTTAGATTCCCTGACCATGGTAGATCCCGCCCGGGGCGACGCCCCCCTCGCGCTGGTCGGAGTGGACGTGGGAGGCACGTTCACCGACGCAGTCGCGGTCGCGGACGGCCGGGTGCACGTTGCGAAGGTCCCGACCACGCCGGCTGATCAGGGCGAAGGCGTCATCCGCGCAGTGCTCGCGGCGCTCGACGCCGCCGGGAGGACGCCCGCGGATGTCTCGCGAATCGCGCACGGGATGACCGTCGGCACCAACGCCATGCTCGAGGGCACCGGTGCCCGCACGGCACTCGTGGCCACGGTCGGCCTGGAGGACGTGCTCGAACTGCGCCGCCAGGACCGGGCATCCCTCTACCGCCTCGACATGGACCACCCGCCGCCGCTGGTGCCGTCCGACCGCGTGGTCCCCGCGCCAGAGCGCATGGGCCCTGCGGGCGTGGTCACCCCACTCACCGAGGAGGGAATCGCAACCACCGTCGATGCGGTGCGCCGCGTGCGCCCCGAGGCGATCGCCGTGGGGCTGCTGTTCGCATATGCGGACCCCACGCACGAGCGCCGGATCGCCGCGCGCCTGCGCGAGGCGATGCCCGACGTTCATGTGTCCGTGTCGTCGGATGTGCTGCCGGAGATCCGCGAGTACGAGCGGATCGCCACCACCGTGCTTGACGCCTACCTCACGCCCGTGCTCGCCGAGTACCTCGGGGCGCTCGGCCGGCGCGCGCGCGAGGCCGGCCTGCCTGCCCCCGGCATCATGCAGTCAAACGGCGGCCTGCTCCCCCTCGGCGATGCGGCCTCTCACGCATCGCGCACGGTGCTGTCCGGCCCGGCCGGGGGCGTGGTTGCGGCGGCGGACGTGGCGCGGGCCGATGGGGCACCCGTGGCCCTGGCCTTCGACATGGGAGGGACCTCCTGCGACGTCGCGCTCATCCGCGACGGCGCGCCCGGCCGCGCCCATGGCCGCGTGGTGGCCGGGCATCCGGTGCACCTGCCCATGCTGGACATCGAGACGGTCTCCGCCGGGGGCGGCAGCATCGCATGGGCCGACGCCGGCGGGGCACTCCGGGTGGGCCCGCGGTCGGCCGGCGCGGTGCCCGGTCCGGCCGCATACGGGCGCGGCGGGGTGCGGCCCACGGTGACGGACGCCAACGTGGTGCTCGGGCACCTGGGCGGGGACCTCGGCATCGGGGACACCATCGGGCTGGATGGCCGGGCCGCACGCGCCGCCGTGGAGGGGCTCGCCGCGGAGCTGGGGCTCACCCCCGAGGGCTGTGCCCAGGGGATCGTGGACGTCGCGGTGCAGCAGATGGTCGCCGCCCTGCACGTGGTGAGCGTGGAACGCGGCGTGGATCCGCGCGGGGGCGTGCTGATCGCCTTCGGCGGGGCCGGCCCCCTTCATGCGTGCGCGGTGGCGGAGGGCCTCGGGATGTCACGGGTCACCTGCCCGGCCACCGCCGGGGTTCTCGCCGCGCTCGGGATGGTGGTTGCCGGGGAGCGACGCGATCACGTGCAGAGCGTTCTGCTGCCCGTGACGGAGGGGTCCGGGCTCGCGGCCGCGACGACGCCCCTCATCGAACGCGCGCAGGGCGAGGTGCCGGGCGGGCGCGTGGAGGTGGCCGTGGACTGCCGGTACGCCGGGCAGAGCCACGCACTCACCGTGCCCTGGGACCCCTCCGGCCCCGAGTCCGAACTGGCCCGGGCGTTCCACGATGCCCACGCGCACGTGGCCGGCGGCGCGCTTCCCGATGCCCCCGTGGAGGCGGTGTCGGTGCGGGTGGCAGCCGTCACGGATGGCCCCGCGACCGCACTGCATCCCGACGGATCGGGGGCCCGTGAGGTGGATGGCCCCGCGGCCGTGGCGATGGACGGCAGCACCTGCTGGATCGCCGCCGGATGGGCCGCGGCAGTGCACCCCGACGGGACGATCCGGATGGAGCGGTCGTGAGCGGGCTGGACGCGGTCGGCCTGCAGGTGTGGAGTGCGGCGCTGCGGGCCGTGGCCGACGAGATGCAGGCGGCCCTGGTGCGATCGGCCTTCAGCGTCACCATCAAGGAGCGCCGGGACTGCAGCACCGCGCTGTTCGACGCGGCGGGCCGGATGATCGCGCAGGCCGATTCCATCCCGGTGCACCTCGGCGCGATGCCCGAGGCGGTTGCGGCCGTGATGGCCGCGGGCGCGCAGCCCGGCGACGCATGGATCGTGAATGACCCGTTCATGGGCGGCACGCACCTGCCCGACCTTACCGTGGTATCGCCCATTGCGGTCGATGGGCGGCTCGTGGCCCATGCCGTCACCCGGGCGCACCACGCCGACGTCGGCGGCATGACCGCGGGCTCCATGCCCGCCGGGGCGACCGAACTCCTCCAGGAGGGCCTGGTGATACCGCCGGTGCGCCTGGCCGGCCCCGATGGGACCGATCGGTCGGTCCTGGAGATCATCCTCGCCAACTCGCGCACGCCCGCGGAGCGGCGTGGCGACATCGCCGCACAGGTGGCCGCGCACGACCTGGCCGCCCGGCGAATTGCGGAACTCGCCGCCGCACGTGGGGGCACGGTGGCCGTGGCGGGCGCGATGGACGCCCTGCTGGCCTATGCGGAACGCCGCACACGCGCCGCCATCGCCGCGATGCCCGACGGGCAGTGGTCGCACGCAGAGGCCCTGGAGGGCGATGGCGTCACCGACGACGACCTGACGGTCCGGGTGCGCGTGACCGTGGAGGGCGATTCCATGTGCGTCGACTTCACGGGGACGGATGCCGCCGGGCCGGGCAACCTGAACTGCCCCATCGCCGTCACGCGGTCATCGGTGTTCTTCGCCGTGCGCGTGGCGACCGACCCGGACATCCCCGCGTCGGCGGGCGCCTACGCCCCCGTGCACATCGTCGCCCCCGCGGGCTCACTGGTGAACGCCCCGCGCGGCGCCGCCGTGGCCGCGGGCAATGTCGAGGCATCCAGCCGCATCGCGGACGCCGTCCTCGGCGCCCTGGCCGGGGCCGCGGACGTGCCGGCCCAGGGCCAGGGGACGATGAACAACCTCACGCTGGGGTTCGCGGGGCGCGTGTACTTCGAGACCCTGGGCGGCGGGCAGGGCGCGTCATCCCGTGCCCCGGGACCGTCGGCCGTGCATGTGGCCATGAGCAACACCCTCAACACCCCGGTCGAGGCCCTCGAGGTGGCGATGCCCGTGCGCGTCGAGCGCTACGCCGTTCGCCGCGGGTCGGGCGGCAGCGGGGGCCGCAGGGGCGGCGACGGCGTCATCCGGCGCATCCGGGTGCTCGAGGATGCCGATGTGTCGCTCATCGCCGAGCGGCGCCGATCCGCACCGGCCGGTGCGGCGGGCGGGGGGAACGGCGAGGTCGGCCAGACACTCATCGATGACGTGGCCGTGGCCGGGAAGTGGCGCGGACGGCTTGCCGCCGGGTCGGTCATCGAGCAGTGCACCCCGGGCGGTGGTGGTCACGGCGCGCCCAGCGCGCCCTGACCCACTACTTCGCCAGGTCGGTGCCCACGATCACCACGGCGTCGGCGGTGCCGATGCGCCCCTGCGCCAGGGAGTCGACCGCAACGGCCCGGGTGATCCCCAGGTCCTTGGCCAGGTTCCACCCCACCTCCTTGCGGCCCTTCACGTACTGCACCTGGGACTCCGTGAGGCCCTGCTCCGAGGCGTTGTCCACCACCCCGAGGGTGTAGCCGTCGGCCTGCACGCGTGGCGCCACCTTGTTGGCGGCCGCGCCCGTGACATTGCTGGCGTTCAGCACCGCCACGGTGTATGCGGCCTTGTTCGCGAGCGGGGGAACGTCCTCCGGCACGATGCCGCTGTCGGTCGTGGTGGTCCCGGTGGATGCCTGCGTGGTGGACTGGGCCGTCGTCGGGGTGCCAGCAGATCCGTCGTCGCGGATGAACAGGTACCAGCCCCCGGCGCCGAGAAGGCCGATCACCACGATGGCGATCGCGCCGAGCACCAGGCCGCGGCCCGCCGAATCGTCAGCATCACCGGCTCCGGCCTCATCCGCCCGGCCCCGCGACCTCCGGGCCTCCTTCTCCGCGGCCTTCGCTGCGGCCGCCTGGCGCGCGGTCTGCCGGGGTTGGGCAGGTTCCGGCGACGGCGCTGCGCCCGGCGACCCGTCATCGGGCCCCGGCGAGGGCGCCGCGGCTGCGGCCGGCTCGGCCGGTGCCTCCGCCACGGCGGACGCCTGCGCGCGGACTGCGCGCACCCGCTCCAGCGACGGCGCGGCGGCGGGCGGCACGGGCGGGCCGATGCGCTCCTCGAGCTCCTTGAGCGCGCGCCCCTGACGGAGGATGATGACGGCCAGCACCACGAAGGCGGCCAGGCCGACTCCGGCAGCCGCCAGGATGATGATGTCCACTGCGTCCACTGCGCAAGGACGCTACCAGCAGCGCGGGACGGTCAGGCGCCCGGGGTCACCCGGTAGGCGTCGAACACCGAGTCCACGTTGCGCAGTTGGCTCGTGAGCCCGCGCAGGGTGTCGACGTCGGCCATCTCGAGCACGAAGCGGTGGCGCGCCATCTGGTCGTCCACCTGGCAGTTCGCGCCGACGATGTTCACCCCGTTCTCGGCGATGGTGCGCGAGATGTCCTCCAGCAGCCGGTGCCGATCCCAGGCCTCCACCGCCAGTTCCACCCGGAACGACTGCCGGCTCTCGCCACCCCATGCCACCGGCGTGAAGCGCTCGGGGCTTCGCATGAGCGCGCGGGCGTTCGGGCAGTCCTCCCGATGGATCGTGATTCCGCGCCCCAGCGAGATGTATCCGACGATGTCGTCACCGGGAACGGGCTTGCAGCACTTGGCCAGGCGCACCATCACATCGGCAACGCCCTCGATCTCGATGCCGAGGTCGCTCGACGGGGCGGACTGCCGCGCGCGGCCCTCGCGTGCGTCGGGCAGGGCGGGGGCTGCCTGCACCTCGGCGTCGTCGTGCTTGATGCCCGCGATGATCTTATTGGCCACGACCTGCGCAGAGGTCTTGCCCGACCCGAGGGAGATATAGAAGTCCTCGGCGCGCTTGAAGCCCATCTCCTGAATGACCTCGGCGAACAGCGGCGAACCGACGATGCGCTGCGATGGCAACCCGGCCTTGCGCAGGGCCTCCTGCAACACCTCGCGCCCGTGGTGCTCGGCGTCCTCGCGCTGCTCGCGGCTGAAGAAGGAGCGGATCTTCGACCGGGCCTTGGAGGTCTTCACCACCGACAGCCAGTCGCGCGAGGGCCCACGGGGTGCCTTCGAGGTGAGGACCTCCACGAAGTCGCCCGACTCGAGCGTGTGGGTGAGCGGCACGATGCGGCCGTTCACCTTGGCCCCCACGCACCGGTGCCCCACGTCCGTGTGCACGTCATAGGCGAAGTCCAGGGGCGTCGCGCCCGCCTGCAGCGCGCGTACCTCGCCCTTCGGGGTGAAGACGTACACCTCCTGCGAGTAGAGGTCGCTGCGCAGGCTCTCCATGAACTCGCCGGGGTCCGTCGTGTCCTCCTGCCAGTCCATCATCTGCGAGAGCCACTCGAGCCCGTCGCCCGAGCCTCCGCCGCTGCCGCGGCCCTCGGCCTTGTACATCCAGTGGGCCGCCACCCCATACTCCGCGGTGTGGTGCATCTCGGGGGTGCGGATCTGGATCTCCAGCGGCGTTCCCTGCGGTCCGATCACCGTGGTGTGGAGCGACTGGTACATGTTCAGCCGCGGCATGGCGATGTAATCCTTGAACCGTCCGGGCATCGGCTTCCAGAGCGAATGGATGATCCCCACCGCGCCGTAGCAGTCCTTCACCGATTCCACGATCACCCGCATGGCGGTGAGATCGTAGATCTCGTTGAACTCCTTGCCCTTGCGGGTCATCTTCTCGTAGATCGAGTAGAAGTGCTTCGCGCGCCCGGTGATCTCCACCGGCTCGATCCCCACCTCGCGCAACTCCGCCCGCAGGATCTCGCCCGCGTCGTGCACGTAGTCCTCGCGGTCGCCTCGCCGCTGGTTGACCATCTGCTGGATCTCGGCGTAGCGCTTCGGGTGCAGCGCGGCGAACGACAGGTCCTCCAGTTCCCATTTGAGCGACTGGATGCCCAGGCGATGAGCCAGCGGCGCGTAGACCTCCAGCGTCTCTCGTGCCTTCTGCATCTGCTTGGCCTTGCTCATATACGACAACGTGCGCATGTTGTGCAGCCGGTCGGCGAGTTTGATGAGCAGCACGCGGATGTCCGACGACATCGAGATGATGAGTTTGCGGTAGTTCTCGGCCTGCCGCTCCTCCTGGCTCTCGAAGTGGATGCGCGTGAGCTTGGTGACGCCATCCACCATGGCCGCTACCTGCGGGCCGAACGCCGCCTCCACGTCATCGCGCGAGGCGCCGGTGTCTTCCACCACGTCGTGGAGCAGCGCCGCCTGAATGGTCTCGGCGTCCAGCCCGAGCCCCGCGGCGATGCGGGCCACCCCCAGCGGGTGCGTGATGTACGGATCGCCCGAGTGCCGCTGCTGGCCGCGGTGCCGTTCCTCCGCGAAGGCATATGCCCGCCGGATGGCGTCCACGTCGGAGTCCGGATGGTGCGCCAGGACCTCCCGCACGAGGCCCTCGACGTCCGCGTCGCCCGTGGGCGACGTGAGTCCGAGGTCTGCAAGGGGAGTACCCATGGTCCCTACGATAACGCGCGGATCATGCCGTGCAGCGCATCCGGCACGGCACCGAACAGGTCGGTGGTCATCGCGCGGCCCGCCATGGCGGCGGCCTCATCCACGAGGGCACGGGCACGACGCCCGATCGCCCCAGCCGCGAGATCCGCGCGCGGCGCGCCCGGCACCACGCGCAGCCCGTGGTCATCCACCACCACCAGGCCCGCCTCCGCAAGCGCCGCAAGGGCCACCGCCACCGCGCGGGGCGGGCGAACGACCGGCCCGGTGCCGGCAAGGGCCGCGTCGGCAGCCGGGCCCCAGGGCAGCAGCGCCCCGTCCGCGGGCAGGCCGGGCCAGATGCCGGCGGCCACGTCCCGCACCGCCAGGTCGGCCTGCATCACGCGCAGGGCGAGGCCGATCTCGTCGGGACCCCACGCCAGGTGCACAGTGCGCCCGGCGGCGGCGGCCCGCAGCCAGCCCGCATCGACATCGGTCACCGGCGGGTCGATCACCACCAGGTGCACGCCGGCCGGAAGATCCACCTCGCGCAGGGCGCGATAGTCGAGCAGGGCCAGCACGCGCCCTCCGCGCGCGAGGGCGAGTCGATCACGGATGGCCGCCGCATCGCAGCGGTCGCCACCGATCACCGCGGCATCCACCCCGAGGCGGCCGGGGGCGAGAACATCGCGCAGGGCCGCGCGGCGGCGGGGGATGTCGGCGACCACCGCGGCCACGCCGGCATCGGCATACGCCAGCGCACACACGAGGGCGAGGCCACGACCCTCGCCACGGCGGTCCCGGACCATGGCCGGGGGGGCGATGCCCGTAACCGGTGCGGTGGGCCCGAACGGGTCGGCCACCATGTCGGGCAGGTGCGCAGGGTCCAGTCGCCACATGCACGCGGTGCTGCAGGCCTCGGCGCACGCCCCGGGCGGATCGGAACCCGACGGCAGTGGAGCCAGGGCGTCGAGGGAGACGCGCGGGCCCGTGGTGTCCTGCCAGCGCTCCACCTGCAGGCGCGCGATGGCGTCGAAGCGCGCATCGGGGCCCGCTTCCTCGACCGCCGCCGC
>Ga0181579_10001730_pt1 | contig 17904 bp, 15 predicted proteins | sample 071ome_24_FD_132996 | JGI IMG/M metagenome (GOLD analysis project Ga0181579, IMG submission 132996) | Coastal salt marsh microbial communities from the Groves Creek Marsh, Skidaway Island, Georgia - 071402CT metaG (megahit assembly) | ecosystem: Environmental > Aquatic > Marine > Intertidal... | reverse complement strand
CACTTGCCGCGCATCACTACTTTCGCGCAGTATTTTACTGCTCATCCGTCGGTGGTTTTGGCGCAGCGTCATAAGAGGTATCCAGTATGCGGCGGGCATCGCCCTCTGGATCACGATATTGATCACTGCGCACCGTCCAGACACAGAACCCAAGCCCGATTAACCCTAGTAACAGCGACACAGGTATCAACAGCAACAGCAACAGCACATTCATTTATCTGTCCTCGGTAAACGCAAGGCATTTAGTGATACCGTCAGCGACGACGCCGACATAGCCAACGCCGCCAATAATGGGGTCGCCAACCCCGCAAAGGCCAGCGGAACCGCAATCAAATTATACGCTACTGCTAGGGCAAAATTCTGATGCATCCGCCTCCGCGCCAACCGCGCCACCCTTAACAGATACGGCAAAACCGAAAGCGATAGGATTTCATGTCTTCAAGCAACGCTAGTTCATCGTTGTGACATCGTGAACAGATGGCCTGTTGGCGGATCGGGCATTCGCCGCACTCCCGAGAAGGCATCTTATTATTGATAAGGTGATATAAGGTCATGAGGGTATCCGATTGGCAGATGAATACTCATAACTTTTTGGAGGTGGGCAAAAACACTCAACTGCCCAAACAAAAAACAGCACAATATCCTATCAAAAAGGTGACCGTAAATGGCCTTTCGTGCATCAACTGACTCTAAAGTTTATTCTAAATCCATCATATATAATTTTCAGAACGGGTCAATAATCCATTAAAATTGTCCCTATTTTATGAGTAAAAAATATTGTACATCATCCCTTCTAATTCCATCCCCATAATTCATCTTGAAGTTGGGTCATGATACGCTAGAATCTGTGCTGTCTGGGTCAGAGGGCATCCCCCAGCCCAACGCGGCAAGCCATAAGCGCGCCAGCAGCATACTAACAGAACACTAGGCGACATTTCGGGCACTAGAGCTATACTAACGGCAAGGAAATAAGTTAGGAAAATACCAATGGCAAAATTACTGCTTGATCATATTGATGTGCTAGCCACCATGGATGATAGCATGGGGGTTTGTGGCCGCGAGCTGACGGATGCCGCCATTCTAATTGAAGATGGCGTTATTATTGCCGTAGATAAGCGTGAGAATCTGATCACAGAAAGCGGCGATGCTGAGATCATCAACCTCTCGGGACATATGGTCATCCCCGGTATGATCAACACCCACCATCACTTATTTCAGAACTTAACGCGGGTAATCCCCGATGCCCAGAACAAGAGCCTCTTTGGCTGGCTTCAGACCCTCTACCCCATCTGGCAGAATCTTGGCCCAGACGATATCTATATCTCAGCAGCGGCAGGGCTGGCAGAACTGGCGTTGAGTGGCTGCACCACCTCATCTGATCACCAATATCTTTTCCCCAACGGAAGTCGGCTGGATGACGCCATTGCCGCGGCGCAGGATATCGGCATGCGCTTTACCGCGACTCGCGGCTCCATGAGCATTGGTGAGAGCAAAGGCGGATTACCGCCAGATGCGCTGACCGAACAAGAAAGCCATATCCTCAACGATTGCCTGCGGGTTGTTGATGCGTTTCATGATGATCGCCGTCATGCCATGACACGCGTTGCCCTAGCCCCGTGTTCGCCTTTTTCAGTCAGCCGCGAATTGATGCGCGATACCGCGATCATGGCAGCTGATAAAGGCGTAGGGCTTCATACTCATCTGGCAGAAAATGTCGAGGATATTGATTACAGCCTTGCTCATTTCAATATGCGGCCCGGGGATTATGCTGAGGATTTAGGCTGGACAGGCCGCCATGTTTGGCACGCTCATTGTGTTCAGCTCAATCCTGATGAGATTAATCTTTTTGCCCGAACCGGTACTGGCGTTGCCCATTGTCCTTGCTCAAATATGCGGCTGGCGAGTGGAATTGCGCCGGTGCGCCAGATGCTAGATGCTGGGGTTCATGTTGGCCTTGGGGTAGATGGCTCATCATCCAGTGATAGCGGTCACATGCTTAACGAAGCACGCCAAACCATGCTGTTGCAACGGGTAATCCATGGCGCAGACAACATGACCGCACGCGAGGCGTTACGGGTTGCCACCCGTGGTGGCGCAGAGGTCCTAAACCGTGATGATATCGGTCAGATCAGACCTGATTTCAGTGCCGATTTAGCGATTTTCAATCGTCATAATATTGATTTCAGTGGCACCCAGACAGACCCCTTAGCGGCATTGATTTTTTGCGGTCCGGTGAAACCGCGTCATGTCATGATCAATGGGCGTTTTGTGGTCAAAGATTATAACCTGACCAGCATGGAGATGGATGACCTGCTCCGCCGTCACGATCAGGCGGCGCGCGGCCTACTAACTCGTACAGGTTGGTAGGCTATCCTCCTCATCCAACCAAATTGCCAGTTGCGCAGCGATAGAAAGCGCCACCATAGGGGGTGATTTTCCCTTAATCTGCGTCAATCCCACAGGACAAACCAAACGGTCAAATGCGGCCGGGGTAATGCCTGCGGATATCAGAGAGGAGCGAAAGCGGTTGGCCTTTGTCTCCGACCCGATCAGGCCAAGTCTGGCGAAACGGTTTTCTCTTAGAAGAGCATGGACAATGGCCTCATCTAAACGGTGCGAATAGGTCATAACCAAATGAAATGCCCCTTTGGGGGCATGACGTGCAATCGTGGTCATATCTTTTGCTGGGACTATCGTAATGTCCGAAGCCTTAACATCAGGAAACCGCGCGGCATCATCATCGATCCAATATCGATCAAGATCAAGCGCATCAGTAACCGCCATCACCGCACGCCCAACATGGCCAGCCCCATAAAGATAAAACCCACGCTTAGCTTTCGCTGCTGGCAAATATAACTGTTTTGATGACGCCTCATATTTTGGTCTGGCGACTGCGTTTGTTGGCACTGGCAAAGTCGTAGCATCACCATCATGACGCCACGCCGCCACATGCTTGGCATCATATTTCTGTAACATTGGCAAAATATTTGGGGCAAAGGCCTCAAACAAAATCGTTACCACACCGCCACAACATTGGCCTAGGGATGGGCCTAGGGCAAAACTTTGCCAATGGCGGTGAAATCCATTTTCTTTAGCCGCAATCAACAATCGGCGCGCTATGGCGATAGCCTCATACTCAAGGGTGCCGCCACCAATTGTCCCCACAAAGTCATGGTTATGAATAAACATCTCTGCCCCTGCGTCACGCGGGGTCGAACCTTTGGTATCTGCAATTACCACTCGGCAAATTGCATCCTGTTGTTGGAGGTGATCCATCACCTGTGTGAGCCATGATTGCGCCATAGCCTAATTTGATTTCCGCGGGGCACGAAGCCGGTTTGCTGTCATCAAAAGATTCTCTGCGGTCATAGGGGTGTTAAGCTGAGGATATTCCCCAAGCCCCTCTAACGCATGACTCATCGCACCATAAATGCTAATGGCTAGCATAAAGGGCGGTTCACCAACCGCTTTGGATTTATGGATGGTATCTGACAGATTGCCACCACTATTATATAGCGCGACATGAATCTGTTTTGGACGGTCTGAGCAGGCTGGAATTTTATAGGTCGAAGGCGCATGGGTCAAAAGCCTTCCATCAGCGCTATAAACCACCTCTTCGGTGGTCAACCAGCCTAACCCCTGAATATAGCCACCTTCGATCTGGCCTAAATCAATTGCCGGATTAAGAGAGGCACCAGCATCATGCAATATATCCGCCCGTTCGACCCGACTTTCCCCTGTCAGCAGGTCGACCACCACCTCCGTCACCGCCGCCCCATAGGCAAAATAATAAAATGGGCTGCCTTGCTTTGCTTCACGATCCCAATGAATATCCGGGGTTGCATAAAACCCCGTAGCAGAGAGCGACACCCTGCCCTGCCAGCATTGCATGGCGGCTTCGGCAAAACTGATGGCGGTATCACCAAACCATAGCTTACCTTCGTGAAACCGCACAGAGGCAGGATCAGATTGATAAAGTGGTGCCAGATATTCCGCCATGCGCCCTTTGAGGGTTTCTGCCGCATTTGCCGTTGCCATACCATTAAGGTCTGTTCCAGATGACGCCGCCGTCGCAGATGTATTAGGCACTTTACCTGTTGTTGTTGCGGTGATTTTCACCATATCATCCGCAATACCAAACGCATGGGCGCAAATCTGGCGCACTTTGGTATAAAGCCCTTGCCCCATTTCTGTTCCGCCATGGTTAAGATGCACCGAGCCATCAGTATAAATATGAAGCAGAGCCCCTGCCTGATTAAGAAAGGTTTTGTTAAATGAAATGCCAAACTTCACAGGGCTAAAGCCGATCCCTTTTCGGCACCATGTGGCGGTACGATTAAAGGCTTCAATCTCTTTCCGGCGCGCATAATAATCCGATGAAGCTAGCAAGTCTTTAGTCATTGCCCTGATCAAACCATCTTTGACAGGCTGACCATAAGGGGTGTGTTGGCCTGCTTCAGGTTCGTCATGATCAGCATAATAATTGCGTTGCCGCACTTGCATTGGATCAACACGCAAATGCGCCGCCACCTCATCAATAATACGTTCCATGCCCAACATGCCTTGTGGCCCACCAAAACCGCGAAAGGCGGTGTTAGACGGGGTATGCGTTTTGCAAAGCCGTGAGGTCACTCTGACATCTTCGATGAAATAACAATTTTCTGCGTGCAACATGGCACGTTCAGCAATCGCTTGGGACAGATCAAACGACATCCCACAACGCAACGCCTGATCAACATCCATTGCCAGGATTCGGCCGGAATCATCATAACCGACACGATAAGAAATACGCAGATCATGCCGCTTTCCGGTAACGCGCATATCTTCATCCCGGTCATAAATCAATTTGGCAGGGCGGCCTGTTTTTTTCACCGCAAGTGCCGCAACAATCGCAGGCAAATTGCCTTGGCTTTCCTTACCGCCAAAGCCGCCACCCATGCGCCTGACTTCCACCGTTACCGCGTGATAAGCAAGCCCCAATGCGCGCGCCACTTTATGTTGAACTTCGGTGGGATGCTGGCTAGACACGCGTAAGACAAGATCCCCTGCCTCTCCCGGCAATGCCATTGCCGCCTGACCTTCAAGATAGAAATGTTCTTGTCCGCCAATATCTATCTGGCCTGTTAAAAGATGGGGGGCTTGGCGCAGTTTAGCGTCGATATCTTCACAGCCAATCGTATATGGCGCCTCAAGCAGGTGGTTTTCTCTAAGCGCATCATCAATCGTCAGACAGGCAGTCAGCTCTTCATAGCTCACTATCGCTTTTTGCACAGCCATTCTTGCCGCTTTAGCGCTCTCAGCAACAACCGCAAAGATGGCTTGACCATGATATTCCACCTTACCATCTGCAAACACAGGGTCATCACCTGCCACGGGACTAGCATCATTAACGCCAGGAATATCCGCCGCGGTTAAGACCGTTACTACCCCAGGACTAGCCAAACACGCTGTCACATCACATCCGGTGATAAGGGCATGCGCCTTATCCGACAGCCCAAGGGCAATATGCAGACCATCTGCGGGAAATGGCAAATCATCGGTGAACTTGGCTTGCCCCGTCACATATAGGACGGCGCTGTCATGATGATCTGTAGCATTAAGACGGTTCTCACGCATCGCTTGCCTCTATCAGTGCAGCCGAGGCAAGCGGATCTGGCTTTATGAGAGGTGAGGAATAAAGGCGCATCCCATGGTCATCTGCCGCTGCCTCAAACAGCATTTTACGAAGCAGATTTTCAGCAACGGCCATGCGGTATTCTGATGATGCGCGCATATCTGTAATCGGTTGAAAATCTTGGGCAAGAGCTGATATCGCCTCAGTTGGTAAAGGCTGGTTGAGATCATGACCAATTAAGGCTTCTTCCGTCCTTAAGGCGCGTGATGGGATTGCCGCCATACCGCCAAAGCCAAGTCGCAATTCCTTAATCTTACCTTGGCCATGCTTTAACCACGCCGCCATCAAAACCGCTGAGATATCCTGATCAAAGCGTTTTGATATCTTATAAGCATAAAGATGCTCTGCCTTCCCTAAGCGCGGCAAGATTAGGTTTTCCAAAAACTCCTCTTTTTGGCGATCCTGTTTGCCATAGGCTACAAAAAAATCTTTTAGTGGCACTTGCCGGCGTTTGCCGCCCTTGTTCAAAGTCACTTCAGCATTAAGAGCCAGCAAACACGGTGACATATCCCCAATAGGTGAGCCATTGGCAATATTGCCGCCAACCGTACCAGAATTCCGAACCTGCATAGAACCGAAGCGAAGCCAAACCTCTGCCAGACCTGGATAGACATCTGCCAGTGCAAGCATAGCGTCACTATGACTTACGCCTGCACCAATCAAAATCTGTGTTTCTGTTTTGCTAATCTCTTTCAGTTCTGTTACCCGGCCAATCGCGATAAAGCGATTGATCTGGCGATGCTGTTTGGTCACCCATAAGCCGATATCTGTTGCTCCAGCCACAAAGGTGGCATCAGGGTAAGCGCAGGATAAATGCTCTAACGCTGAAAGGCTGGTTGGCGCATAAAAGGCCTGATCTGGGCCTTCAATCGCCAGATCATATTTCGGATCAGTTGCGGCAGATACAGATTGAAGATAAAGCCATTCTGCCTCAAGACGGGCATTTGCCCAGTCTGGTGGCGTTTGATGAGCCAGCGATAAGGCCGCCTTAACCAATGGCCCATAGCCCGTGCATCGGCAAAGATTGCCAGCAAAGAGATGATTAATCTGTTGCTCTGAGCCATCGAGCCCGTTCAAGAACCCAGCATAGAGAGACATGACAAACCCTGGCGTGCAAAATCCACATTGCGCCCCGTGATGGGTGATAATGGCCTCTTGCACAGGGTGGAGTTCACCATTTGGCCCTGCTAGCCCTTCGACTGTTGTGACCGAAAGCCCATCAAGCATTGGCAAGAAAAGAATGCAGGCGTTAACCGCCTTGGCCCTGATTGGCCGCACCCCCTTAGCCAGATGCTTTTGGCTGTTCCCATTAGCTTCTGCTACCACCACCGTACAGGCGCCGCAATCGCCCTCGGCGCAACCTTCTTTTGTTCCAGAAAGGCTCTTTTCTAGGCGCAACCAGTTTAATAATGTGCTGTCAGGCCGCACGTCTGAAACAATCTGTTCCACCCCGTTTAGAAAAAAAGAGATGTTTGTTCTCATAGTGAGGGGCTCCCTTGCTGATTGCTTCCCACGCTTGATACCTCAAACACCCTAATAATCTTCAAGCCATCTTTATGTATATATAAACCCATGATCACAGCTTTAAATGGCAGGCAGGCCAGCGCTTTGCCAGCCTGCCGCCTGATGTCTTGGCGGCATGTCATTCCGCTATCATGACTTAATTAGGGATATTACCCTCAACGCCTTCAACATAGTAGTTCATGCCCCAAAGGCCGCCATCATCAAGGACTTCGCCATCCTTAAGGACAACATTTCCGGCATTATCCATCATTGGGCCTTCAAAGATATTCAGGCTTCCATTACCAATACCGTCACGCGCAGCGGCGGCCTTTGCGGCAACATCCGCAGGCATATTTTTGAACTCCGTCAGAACAAGGAAATCATCGCCAATGCCTTTCCAAGTGTTGCCCGCCCAATGATCAGGGCCTTCACCTGTTGACCAATTGCCATCCATCACTTTTTGAACTTGTGAGATATAGTATGGCCCCCAGTTATTGACCGAAGCAAACAGCTGCGCGTTTGGCGCAAACTTGTGCATATCAGAGGATTGACCAAAGCCTTTAGCCCCTGCTTTTTCTGCGGTCTGAAGCATGGCTGGGCTATCAGTATGCTGAGCAAGAATATCAGCCCCTTCAGCAATCAATACCTTAGCCGCGTCAGCCTCTTTTACTGGATCGTACCAGCTGTTTACCCAAATCACCTTAATCGTGGCATCTTTGTTAACCGAACGCATACCGCGAGCAAACGAATTGATGCCCTGAATGACCTCAGGAATGGGGAACGCTGCCAAATAGCCAATCTGATTGGTTTCGGTGGTCAGACCTGCGACAACCCCCTGAACATAACGGCCTTCATAAAACCGGATATTCCCCGTCGCCATGTTTGGGCCACGCTTATATCCTGTAATATGATCAAAAAAGACGTCCGGATGCTCTTTGGACACTTTTAAGGTCTGTTCCATGTAGCCAAATGAAGTGGTGAAAATGATATCATTGCCATCGGCCACCAATTCTCTGATCACCCGTGTTGCATCGGGGCCTTCTGGCACATTTTCGACATAGCTGGTGATGATCTTATCACCAAAATGGTCTTGCAGTTGCTGACGACCCAGTTCATGCGCGTAAGTCCACCCATGGTCACCCGGATTGGTGAGATAAACAAAACCTACTTTGAGCGGTTCTGCCTGAGCGGCACTAGCCATCAACCCAAACCCGGCGATGGCCATCATTAGTTTGGAAATTATATTTTTCATCTTATCACTCCCCTAAGTTAAAAATTAAATCCCTATCTGGTTGCCAAAAAGTTTTTACCAAGATGTGCAGGGGAACCAAATTGTATTCGTCCTCTGCTGGATATTAAAACAAGTACAATAATTGTGGCAAAGTACGGCATCATTGACAAGAACTGAGATGGAACCCCCCAGCCGCGAGCTTGGGCAACAAGCTGAAGAATAGTCACGCCGCCAAATAAAATCGCACCAATGATGACACGCCCCGGTCGCCATGACGCAAACACAACTAGCGCAAGGGCAATCCAACCACGCCCAGAAGTCATGCCCTCTGCCCAATGCGGAGTCAGCACAAGTGGCAGATATGCGCCACCTAGCCCTGCCATGAAGCCCCCAAAACATACCGCCAAGAACCTAACCTGCAAGACCCGATAGCCAAGCGCATGGGCGCTATCATGATTGACCCCAACGGCACGAAGGATCAAACCAGCCTTTGTTTTGTTCAAAACATAGCTCACAACAGCGACAATAATAATGGCAAGATAGGCTAGCGCGTCCAACTGAAACAGCACCCCTATTATAGGAAGATCAGAAAGAATCGGAAGATATAGCGCAGACAGACCGTCAATAGCCTGCCCAACCAACGGCGCCCCAATCAGCCCCGAAAGCCCTGTTCCAAAAATGGTTAATGCCAAGCCTGTCGCCACCTGATTAGTCGCTAGCCCAAGAACAAAAACTGCGAAAACCATAGCTACCATCATGCCAGCCAGACCGCCGCCAAGAATCCCGATATAGGGGTTACCCGTCATACTGGCAAAACCAAAGGCGCTCACCGCCCCCATCAGCATCATGCCTTCAACACCCAGATTCAGCACACCACTTTTTTCTGCTACCAGTTCACCTGTGGCGGCAAGGATGAGAGGAATGGAAGTCAAAAGAACCGTCAGAAGCAAATCATCAAACATGGATTACTCCTCAATCTTTTGGGTTGTGGCGGATTTCTGGGAACGACCAATCCATATGATCTGATACCGAGTTAAGGTTTCCCCTGCTAGTAGCATAAATAGAAGTATCCCTTTGAAAATGCCAGTCACCACTTTGGGAATATTCATTGAGATTTGCGCCGCATCACCGCCAAGTTCAGCCAGAGCAACCACAAGCCCAGCAGCAATCGCTGCCATTGGGTTTAGCCGAGCCAGGAAGGCAACAATAATTGCGGTAAATCCATATCCGAATGAAATATGAGGCTGAAGCATACCAATATTTGCCGACACCTCAATCATACCAGCCAGCCCAGCAAGTGCCCCAGAAATCATCATAACCATGATGGTGACCCTGCCTTGATGAAAGCCTGCAAACTTTCCTGCGCGAGGGGCGTCACCCATCAATTTGATTTTATACCCTCCAAGCATCCGTGATAGATAAAACCACCCTGCCACTGCCACTATGAATGCTACCAGAACCCCCCAATGAAGCTGTCCCAGATAACCAATCCCCGGCAAGGGCATTCGCGGTATCAGTCCAGCGTCAGGATACGTTCGGGTCAGAGGAAAGCCAAAGGCCATCGGGTCTCGCCATGGGCCACGCACTACCCAATCAATCAAAAGCGCAGCGATATAGGTTAGCATCAATGACACTAAAATTTCATTTGTCTTAAAGCGGATTTTTAAGATCGCAGGGATTAACCCCCATAACGCGCCTCCTGCCATTGCCATGACCGCCATCGCAAGAATCAGAAAACGGCTTTCTGTCTCTGGAAAAGATAAAGCGACCCAGCCTGCCCCCATGGCACCTAGGATCAGTTGCCCTTCGGCGCCAATATTCCAAACATTTGCCCGATAGCAAAAAATCAATCCTGTGCCAATAATGATCAATGGGCAAGCCTTAACGAAAAGATTACCAATCTGATCAGGCCGAGCCAGAGGGGCGATAAAAAACTCATACAGTGCCTGCACCGGATTGTAGCCCAGCAAGGCAAAAATCACCCCGCCAAGTACGAGCGTCACCAATACCGAGAGAATAGGTACAGCAATCGTCAGACGAAGCGACACATGTTTGCGTGGCTGCAGAATGATCATGACGCTCCTCTTTCTTGGCCGCTTGTTCTGTTGGTTTTAGGCGGAACCTGACCTGATGTCAGATCATGACTTTCCCCCATCAAAAGACCAATCTGTTCGGCAGTCACTTTGCTTGACTCAAAGATTTCGGAAAGCTTGCCTTCATTAAGAACCGCAATGCTATGGGCAATTTCAAATATTTCTTCCAAATCTTGTGAAATCATAATCACGGCGGATCCTTGCCGCGCCAAATCTGCCATAGCATTTCGAATAAACTGTGCGGCAGCGATATCCACCCCCCACGTGGGCTGTGAGACAATCAAGACCCGGGGAGATTTTATAATCTCACGGCCTACCACAAATTTTTGCAAATTGCCCCCAGAAAGTGCCGACGCCAAAGGATCATCTGATGGTTGCCTTACATCAAACATCTTTGAAATGCGCTGCGCCATGGCAAGGGTTTGATCAAATTGAATCACCCCTTTTGCGACCACCCCATCTTCGTCATATCCCGTCAGAAGTGCATTTTCCGATAAGGTCATAGATGGCACCGCGGCATGGCCATTGCGTTCTTCTGGCACAAATGCCAAATCAAGATGACGGCGACCCGTCGGCCCAAGACGGCTAATATCGGTGTCTTCGGTGAATAGCATTCCGTTTTGATCTGGCCGCCATTCTCCGCTTAACGCAGACATCAGTTCACTCTGCCCATTTCCTGCGATACCAGCGATGCCTAAAATTTCACCCGCATGCACTTTCAAGGAAACCCCTTTAAGTGCCACGTCAAATGGCCCAAATGCCGGTCGGATTAAGCCTCGGACCTCATAAAGGCACTTGCCCTTTTTACGTTTGGTGTCAGCAGTAATGCCTTTGACCTTATCCCCTACCATCAGCTCCGCTAGTTGACGTGTGGTTTTCTTGGCGGTTTCAACCTCAGCCACCTTAACACCCCCACGCAGGATTGTGGCACGGCTAGTCAGTTGTTTGACCTCATCCAATTTATGAGAAATAAAGAGAACGGCGCATCCTTGCTTTGCCAGTTGGTGCAACACATCAAACAGCTGATCCGTTTCTTGAGGCGTGAGCACGGAGGTTGGCTCATCCATAATCAGTAATGTTGGTTCCTGCAACAAACAGCGGACAATTTCAACCCTCTGGCGTTGCCCTACTGATAAATCTGCAATGACCGTTTCCGGATTCAGCGGAATACCATATTCCGCTGATTTGCGCGCGATTAGAGCTGACAGGTCTTGTTTTGGAAAGTCAGGGGGCAAGGCAAGCGCGATATTTTCCATCACACTTAATGCCTCAAACAAGGAAAAATGCTGAAACACCATACCAATACCCATGGCACGCGCCTGCAGGGGGTTTGAAAAGGTCACAGGTTTACCTTGCCATTCCAAATGCCCTTCATCAGGCTGTAACAACCCATAAACTATTTTAATGAACGTGGATTTGCCTGCGCCGTTTTCACCAACGATGGCGTGCAATTCCCCAGGTTGTATTGCAAAATCAACGTTTTGATTAGCCACCAGATCACCAAAGCGTTTGGTGATGCCAAACCCCGCCAAAAGCGGTGGCGGTGATGTTTTATGGGCGGGGTGAGTTGTCGTCATGACTAATCATTTCTCAATTCATTAGGGCGATCATATCAGGGTTTTCATTTTTTGATTGCAGATTCAAACCACGCACGGATGATTGCCCTCTCATCAACTTCCATATAAGTGAGATTAGCAGGTGGCATTGCGTGCGATACCCCTGATTGCAAATAAATCTCACGCGCTAGGCTAGCAATTTGCACCGGCGTTTCCAACAAAACCCCTTTGGGGGGTGAGGCGATGCCATCCCATAAAGGTTCCTTTGCATGGCACATAGCACAGCGGCCAGCGACAATTGTATTCACATCTTCAAAGCGGACATCTTCATGAAAGGCAGAAAGCCGAGACGGAAAGGTTAACGCCGCCGCATCATCCCCTGCCTGCCCATCCTGATCTTGTTGCCATTGAGGCCATAAAGAAAGCCAGATGATAACCACAAAGATAAAAGTTGTTGCCACCCACGTCCAGCGCGGATTGCCCGCACGAGCATGACGCGTGTTGAAATAATGCCGGATCGTAACCCCCATCAAAAACACCAGACTGGCAATCAGCCAACTGTATTCCGTCGCAAAGGCCAGCGGATAATGCCCCGACAGCATCAAAAAGATCACTGGCAAAGTCAGGTAATTGTTATGGGTTGAACGCAGTTTCGCAATCTTGCCATACCGTGCGTCAGGCGTCCGTCCGGCTTTCAATTCCGCCACCACAATCTTCTGATTAGGAATAATCACCATAAAGACATTCGCCGACATGATGGTTGCGGTAATTGCCCCTAAATGGATAAAGGCAGCACGTCCGGTAAATATCTGATGAAAGCCCCATGACAACACCACCAGCAAAGCATAAAGCACCAGCATTAACAGCGTTGGGCTTTGCGCCAATGGGGATCGGCACAAAAGCGAGTACCCCACCCAAACACCAGACAAAGATACTATTGAGATTATGATTGCCGCTGGTACCGACAGCGCCATTTTTTCAGCATCAATCAAATACATCTCTGCGCCGCCATAATAAACGATCGCCAATAGCGCAAAACCTGATAACCAAGTGGAGTAAGATTCCCACTTGAACCAGGTCAAATGTTCCGGCAGATGGTCAGGCGCAACCAGATATTTTTGAATATGATAAAATCCGCCGCCATGCACTTGCCATTCTTCGCCATGGGCGTTTGCTGGCAAATGCGGCGTCCGGCGCAGACCTAGATCAAGTGCAATAAAATAAAATGAGGACCCAATCCAAGCAATAGCGGTAATAACATGAAGCCAACGAACCGCAAATTCAGCCCATTCCATCACGAAAAGAGAAATCAGTTCTGACGACATTTAACTTCCCCGATAGGTAGAATAGCCATAAGGGGATAACAACAGCGGCACATGATAATGTTGTTCTGGATCCGCTAAACCAAAGCGCACCGGCACCTCGTCTAAAAACAAAATATCTTCTGCAAAGCCTTGCGCACGCAGATAATCGCCAGCAGCAAAAACCAGCTCATAGGTTCCAGGCTCGCATTGGCCTTGCGGCAAAATAGGGGTGTCTGTCCGGCCATCGGCGTTGGTGATCATAGTACGGATCATTTTCCGTTCTGATCCCATGATGCCATAAAGCCGGATGGTCAAGCCTTTAGCCGGGCATCCCTTGGCGGTATCTAAAACATGGGTAGTCAGAAACCCCTTGGCCATTTGCTCCCCCCTTTTCTGTGTCCTGATGATCATCTTTTCATCAGGTTAAGATATTTATACCTGATGCCTCACGATCACGCCAAGGATTTTCCGCTTTAGGCTAAAACCCCGCATCCCTTACACCATGGCCAGGACAGGAGTTTTGGAATAGGGTTTCCGTCTTGGCAGTTTTGTGATTATGATTACAAATAATAGAAAAATGTATAGAAATCGCTATCAGATCAGTAAGAAGGGTCAGATATACTCATGAACAGATATCCTCGTGATATGATCGGTTATGGCCCGACACCACCCAGCGTTACTTGGCCTGGTCAAGCAAAAATAGCGGTTCAATTTGTTCTGAATTATGAAGAAGGTGGCGAGAATAACCTGCTACATGGTGATGCCGCGTCTGAGGCATTTTTATCTGAAATTGTGGGGGCACAGCCATGGCCAAATCAACGCCACTGGAACATGGAATCTATCTATGAATATGGGGCAAGAGCTGGGTTTTGGCGGTTGCATGATCTGTTCACCTCGGTTGAGATACCGTTAACCGTTTATGGCGTTGCAACCGCACTTGCCCGTAATCCAGATCAAGTCGCCGCCATGCAAGCCGCCGGATGGGAAATCGCAAGCCACGGGTATAAATGGATCGACTATAAAGATTTCACCCCCAAAGATGAAGCAAAGCATATCGCCGCCGCCATTGCCCTGCATACTGAGGTCACAGGGGCACGTCCCCAAGGCTGGTACACAGGGCGATGTTCACTTCATACGGTTGATCTGGTATGTGCGGAAGGGGGCTTTTCCTATATCTCTGACAGTTATGCTGATGATCTGCCCTATTGGCATATGCATCAGGATACCCCGCATTTGATCATCCCCTATGCCCTAGATACCAATGATATGCGCTTTGCCACCCCACAAGGGTTTAATTCCGGAGATCAGTTTTTTGCCTATCTGCGTGACAGTTTTGATGGGCTTTATCGAGAAGGCTGTGAAGGCAAGCCAAAGATGCTGTCTGTTGGTTTGCATTGCCGGTTGGCAGGACGCCCGGGCCGATCCGAAGCCATACGCCGGTTTATTGACTATATCAAAGCGCATGATGGCGTTTGGTGCCCAAGGCGAATTGATGTTGCCGATCACTGGCATCAGCATCATCCGTTTAACATAGCCGCGTGGCAAAACCGCCCTAGCGCGATGAGCCAATCGGACTTTGTTGCCCGATTTGCTGATATTTTTGAACACTCGCCTTGGGTTGCAGAAGGCGCATTTGCCCTTGAGTTAGGCCCAGCCCATGATACTGCAACAGGGTTACATCATGCCTTTTGCCGGATTTTCCGTTCCGCAAGCCATGACCAAAGACTAGCGGTATTAAGAGCGCATCCGGATTTGGCAGGTAAACTGGCGGCGGCAAAACAGCTCACTGCCCATAGCACCGATGAGCAAGCTTCCGCCGGATTAGATGCGCTTACCGATGCAGAACGGGCCAACTTTACTGCGCTAAATACCCGTTATCAGGACAAATTTGGCTTCCCCTTTATTCTTGCGGTTAAAGGGTTAACCAAGGCCGATATTCTAAAAGCCTTTACCCAACGCGTGGATGCTGACCCGGATGATGAGTTTGCTGAAGCGTGCCGGCAAGTTGAGAAAATAGCTCTCCTCAGGCTGCGCGATATGGTCTGATTAATAAAGAGATGTTATGATATCTTATGATGAAATGTCAGAAAGAGTTTGCCTTTGAAACCCTCACCATATTTTGTTGTTAAAGGCGGTTTACCGCCACAATCCCAACGCCTAACTGATCGCGCGGTGTTCACCACCTCATATGCTTTTATGCCGCGGGGTGTGATGACAGATATTGTGACCAGTATGTTGCCGTTTTGGGATGCGACCCGGCTTTGGGTGTTGGCGCGGCCAATGACAGGCTTTTCCGAAACCTTCTCTCATTATGTGATGGAGGTGGGCGCTGGCGGCGGCTCAACTCGACCAGATGATGACCCTATGGCTCAGCATGTTTTGTTTGTGGTTGATGGTCAGATAACTTTACATGACGGCAACAAGACCTCTGAGTTAACCGCTGGCGGTTATGCCTATCTGCCCGCAGGAACACCATGGACTCTGCATAATTCAGGTAAGGCGAATGCCTGTTTTCACTGGATTAGGAAACGCTATCATCCCGTAGATGGTATTCCTCTGCCTGAGGCTTTTATCACCTCTGATCAGGCGACAACGCCAACCCCAATGCCTGACACCAATGGCGTTTGGGCGACAAGCCGCTTTGTTGCGCCAGATGATTTGCGCCATGATATGCATGTCAATATCGTTACTTTTCAACCGGGGGGCGTCATTCCCTTTGCCGAAACCCATGTGATGGAACACGGGCTTTATGTGCTTCAGGGCAAAGGGGTTTATTATCTGAATGGTGATTGGGTTGAAGTTGAGGCAGGGGATTATATGTGGCTTCCGGCGTTTTGCCCGCAGGCTTGTTATGCCGCAGGGGATGAACCCTTTCGCTATCTGCTCTATAAAGATGTCAATCGGCATATGCCCTTGACGCCCACACTTGGCGCAAACTAAAGATGACAAGCGGCGCAACCCATCTCATCCAAATAGAACCCATCAGCGCCGACACGTTTGCCCCTTTCGGTGATATCCTCACCCTGAAACCTAGCCCTGACCATATGATCAATCAAGGTATGTGTGGCCGTCATCATGATCTGGCGCAATTAACCTTTGCTGATGGTGGGAAAGCAGGGATTAGCCTTTTTGACGCTATCCCCCGTGACTTGCCTTATGCGTTGACGATGATGGAACGCCACCCTTTAGGCAGTCAGGCGTTTATCCCCATGCACGAACATGAATTTCTAGTCATTGTGGCGGCAGATCATCTTGGTAAGCCTGCTACCCCGCGCGCCTTTCTCACTGCCCCGCGGATGGGAATTAATATTCATCCTAACATATGGCATGGCGTACTTACGCCAATAAAGGCTCCTGGTTTGTTTGCCGTTATTGATCGCATTGGCGATGGCACAAATCTTGAGGAATACTGGTTTGAAGAAGCTTATACCATCATCGCCTAATGACGCGAAAACTAAGCTTTAGAGCCAGTTATGTATCATGTTAGCAAGGGAGGAAAACTTATGACTAATGATACTTCTTTTGGAACAGCAGATCAGTTGCGGGATCCGAATTACCTGCCGCCTCTTGGTCAGGCTATTCCTCTTGGCATCCAGCATATTCTGGCAATGTTCATATCTAATGTAACCCCAGCGATTATCGTCTGTGGAGCGGCAGGGTTTGGCTATGGCTCAAACTCACCAGATTTTCCCCAGATGATATATATGATCCAAATGAGTATGTTTTTCGCTGGCATCGCGACCCTTCTTTAGACTATTGGGGTTGGTCCTGTTGGATCGCGCCTACCAGTGGTTCAGGGCACCAGTTTTGCCTTTGTCCCCATCATGGTTCCTCTGGTCGCAGGCAAGGGGGTAGATGGCATGGCGATATTGATGGGCGGCGTGATTATTGGTGGGCTTTTCCATACGATATTGGGATTGTTCATTGGTCGCATCCGCTTTGCTTTACCGCCATTGATCACTGGTCTCATCATTTTGATGATTGGACTGGCGCTCATCAAGGTCGGAATCCAATACGCTGCCGGTGGTGTTCCTGCCAAAGCGAGAGGACTAGCTGAGTATGGCAGTCTTATGAATTGGTCAGTTGCTGGCGTAGTTATCGTTGTCACGCTGTTGCTTAAATTCTTTGCACGAGGAATGTTATCAGTTGCAGCGGTTTTGATTGGTATTATTGCTGGATATATCGTTGCCTATGCTATGGGCATGGTAAGTTTTGACAATATTGCTAAGGCAGCAGTCGTAGAGCTACCTTCACCATTTCATTTTGGCGTTGAGTTTAGTGCGGCGGCGATCATCGGCTTTTGTGCCATGTCATTTGTTTCAGCCGTGGAAACCGTTGGAGATGTCTCTGGTATCGCCAAGGGTGGAGCTAACCGTGAAGCCAGTGATGCAGAAATTCAAGGCGCAACTTATGCAGATGGTATAGGTACAGCCGTTGCAGGTGTCTTTGGCGCCTTGCCCAACACCTCATTCAGTCAGAATGTTGGCCTCATAGCCATGACTGGCGTGATGAGCCGCCATGTTGTCACCATTGGTGCGGTGTT
>Ga0181579_10001728_pt1 | contig 17906 bp, 18 predicted proteins | sample 071ome_24_FD_132996 | JGI IMG/M metagenome (GOLD analysis project Ga0181579, IMG submission 132996) | Coastal salt marsh microbial communities from the Groves Creek Marsh, Skidaway Island, Georgia - 071402CT metaG (megahit assembly) | ecosystem: Environmental > Aquatic > Marine > Intertidal... | reverse complement strand
GTTGAAGTCAGAGCGGACGATTCGATTTTAATTTTGGACGCCGGCACCGGCATACAAAGTTTCGGTCGAGCCATGCGTCAGTTTACCGAGGAACCCGTTAAGCTCGACCTATTTTTGACCCACACCCACTGGGATCACATCCAAGGCCTGCCCTTTTTTCAGCTGGCCTACGACCCTCGCAATGAAATACACATCATCGGTCCAAAACGCGATGGCGCGTCGCTGATGGACTGCCTTGAGCGTCAGATGTTACCGCCGAATTTCCCCGTGCCATTTTCGCTGCTACAAGGGGTTAAATCCGTTACCGAAATCGGTGCCGGCGAAACCAGAACCTTTGGCGACGCAACGGTGACCGGCGAATTCCTCAATCACCCGAACGAAAGTATGGGCTATCGAATCGACTGTGGCGACAAGTCCTTGGCCTACTGTCTGGATCATGAACACGGCGATTCAGAAGAAATTCATCCAGGCCTTGCCGCCCTGGCACAGAACACCGATATGCTGGTCTTTGACGCAGCGTACAGCGATGAGGAATACCCGAGCTTTCGTGGATGGGGTCATTCCACGTGGCAGGAAGGTTATAAAACCGCCCGGGCACTCGACGTCAAAACGCTCGCGCTTGCCGGCTTCAATCCCGGCGTCGTCGACACCGATTTGGATGCGATTAAGGCTCAAGTTGACGAATTACCCGGTGCCGTTGTCATCGCCACCGAAGGCCAAACCCACACATTGTAAGAGCGCCGCGCCCTCTTACTGTCTTTCGTCTGAAACGGCTAAGAAATGCTGATATGGAAACTGCTGACGTTGTAGAGATTGTTGCTCAGGTCATCCCGGATCTTGAACCCGACGAAATTCAAATTCTCGTCGATATTATGGATCAGCGGCAAGCACAAGCAGGAACTATCATGCTCTCTCAAGGCGATACGGGGCGGGAACTGCTAGTGCTGCTGAACGGCGAGTTTTCGGTTTTTTACAAGTGTCGTGTCAACTTGGCTACCGTTGCAATGAATATCGGTAATTTCCCAGGCCCCGGGCTTTTGGGCGAGGTAAATCTGGTGCTGCAGTCCACCCGTACCGCCACCGTTGTGTCTCGCAGCCAGTGCGACTATCTGTATCTGGATGCCGAAACTTACGACAAAATCATCCTAGAGCACCCTCGCATCGCCATTAAAATCGTCACCAAGATCGCGTCGATGATTCACAATCGCGCGGAACAAACCCGGCGAACCATGTATCACAACCTAATCAAGGAGAGCTCCAGTCCTTCCGTTGGGATAAGCCGTTTGGGGCGCTGGTTGGGCAAGTGGACCCGAATTAGCGATGACATGAGTAAGCGCCTGTTCGGCAACTTTGAGGGCGAAAACTTCAACAGTTAGCGGGCTGAAACAAGCGTGTTTATCGGGCGTAAAAAAGGCGGGGATCCCCGCCTTTTTTCGTAAGTGCCGGCGCTATTTCCACAGCCAGGGCGCTGTAAAACCAGCGCCCTTGGTTGAACCTGCCGACAGCGGCCTTCTACAGGCCCAGCACTAACTTCGACATGATGTTGCGCTGAATCTCATTTGATCCCGCGTAGATACTGACCTTACGAGTATTGAAATACTCTTGGGCCACACCATTGGAGGCTTGAGGTCCAATCGGTTGGAAGTTATCTCCGGGTGCTGGCGTTGACTGATCCAGTGGCGCCGAATAATTGCCCGCAATTTCTAGGGCCAGCTCGGTCACAGCCTGCTGCAGCTCGGTGCCGCGAGTCTTTAGGATGGAACTTTCCGGGCCGAGATTCTGGCCCGCTGCCAGAGCGCCCAGAATACGCAGTTCCGTAGCTTCCATGGCCAAGATCTGCACTTCAACATCATTGAACTTTTTCATGAAGTCAGCGCTATCCGCAAAGGCTTGGCCGTTACCATCTTGTTCGGCCGCCGCTGCCTGCTTAAGGTGCGACATGGCCCCTTTCAAGCCCGGCGAGTAAGCGTTTCCGCGCTCAAATTCAAGCAAGTATTTGGCGCAGGTCCAGCCCTTGCCTTGTTCCCCAACCAGATTTTCCTTGGGTACTTTGACGTCTTCAAAGTAGACCATGTTGATTTCTTGGTAGCCTTCAGCCGGCGTATCCAGCGTGATAATCGGTTTAACCGAGATACCGGGGGTGTTCATATCGATCAGAATGAAGCTGATACCCATTTGACGAATATCTTCATTGCTGGTTCTAACAAGACAGAACATCCAGTCAGCGTACTGAGCCATGGTCGTCCAAGTCTTAACACCATTGACCAGATAGTGATCGCCCTTGTCCTCGGCCTTAGTTTTTAACGAGGCCAAATCGGAGCCTGAACCGGGCTCGGAGTAGCCTTGGCAGAACCAAATGTCCGAATTGAGGATCGGCGGCAGGAATTTGGCTTTTTGTTCGTCGGTGCCGAACTTCATGATCACCGGCGCTACCATGGTGATACCGAAAGGGACAACGCCCGGTGCACCAACGCGTGCGCGTTCTGCGTCAAAAATATAGCTCTGAGTCGGTGTAAAGGCTGCTCCGCCGTATTCTGCGGGCCAATTCGTCGCCGCCCAACCTTTGTCAGCCAAGCGCTTTTGCCACCCAACCAAGTCTTCCTTAGAGAGCTTGCCTAGCGCACTGCGCCCCTGCTTGTCTCGCATTTCTTGAGGCCACGCCTGCTCTAGAAAGCTGCGCACCTCCGCTTGAAATTCTCGATCCTGATCCGAAAAACTTAAGTCCATGAGTACTCCTGGTCTTTGTCAAAGATAAACGTTAGTGGTGCCGAAGCGTTTGGGCCTCCGGCTTAGTTAATTTCTGGCTTGATCCACAAGGGTTTTGCCGACAACCCTGATCGCTAGGGTTTCTTCCGCCCCCTCAAAGATGGAAAGGACGCGAGCATCCGCGAAATAGCGGCTCACTGCAACTTCTTCCGCGTATCCCATACCGCCATGCAACTGGACCCCTTCCCGCGTTACCCATTCAGCTGCGCGACAGGAAAAGAGCTTCACCAGACTGGCTTCCATTTGGCCCAGTCCCTGATCCATCAAGCCGGCCACATGCGCGGTGAACGCCTTGCAGGCGGTGATCAGTGCGCCCATCCGGGCTAGTTTCGCCAGCGACAGCGGGTAACTGGCCACAGATCGGCCAAACACCATTCGGTCTTGGCTGTAACTGACACTTTCTTCGAATGCCGCTCGCATTAAGCCACAGGCGCGTGCCGCAGTTTGCAGGCGGCCACCCATGAAACCCCGCATCGTGAAGTAAAAGCCCTTGCCCTGCCCTGCTTCACCGCCGATGAGGCAATCGTCGGGCACAAAAAAGTCTTCGTATGCCATTTCGAAGGAGTGCATTCCGCGATAGCCCAAGGTAGGTATGGCCCGGCCGGTCATACGACCGCCCTGAGCTTGTTTGTAATCAAAGTCGTGCCCCTCATAGCTGGGTTTTTCCACGACGAAGAGTGACAACCCTTTGTGGGCGGGCTTTGCGTCTGGATCGGTGCGCGCCAACACCAGCAATGCGCCCGCGGCTCCGGCATAGGTGCACCAAGTTTTGCCGCCGTTAAGCAGCCAGCCGCCGTTTGTCTTAGTCGCCTTGAGAGCAACCGACGCAACGTCAGAGCCCGTGTTTGGTTCCGTCACGGACACCGCGCACAGGGTTTGCCCGGAAGCAATTTGCGGTAGCCAGCGGGCTTGTTGTTCGTCGGTACCGCCCTCAAGCAAGGCCCGAGCCATAATCTCCGGCCGCGTGATCAGGCTCCCCGCCGCCCCCAATGAGCCTCGGGACAGTTCTTCGGTGACGATCACCATGCCCATGCTGTCTTCGGTGGTGTCCGGCTTTAAGCCGCCGAACCTCTCGGGCACGCTAAGTCCGAACACGCCCATTTCCTTGAGCGGCTCCAGAATTTCCGCCGGCACCAAAAGATCCTTGCGATGCACTTCCTCAGCCAGCGGTTTGACCACTTGATCGGCAAAATCCTTAAACGTGTCGCGAATGATGCGTTTTTCTTCGTCCAGCTGATCGGAGGCTAAGCCTTGTGCTAGATAGTGCTCTCCAAGGGCGGCAATGGCTCGGGGCGATAGACAATCCTGCAAAGGTTCCAAGGACGGTAGCTCATGCGCTGTTAAGCCAAAGGTCTGGGGACGCACAGACAACTTTTGGGTAATGGAAACAATCGCGTTGGCACAAAAATAGCGGCACGGGGCGTCTAACTCAGGCGCCAGTTGAGCCTGCTCGATCAATGTTCTGGCGGCTAGGATCTCTGCCTGTACGAAGGCCAGATCGTAGAGCTCAATTTGTTCCTCGTCCAAATTTCCTTCGAGGTGAGCACAAGCTTTGCGAACCAGACCGTCCAGAGCGTCCAGATAGGGGCTAAATTCAGTATTTTTCATGCGCTAATTATGCCCAATTCATCGGTCTGACGGTATTGCTCATCAGCAGATATCTTCCGTGTTTTGCTAACGAAGTTAGACAGGCAAACCACACCCAGAGTGCTGCGGAACGACAAGAGCGCTACACAGTCTCAGTTCTGGTCTAAATATCCTGCAGCTGGCTTTCTCAGCCTGCCTTTCCATCGGGCTTGATTTACAATGCGAATCCGAAAAGTAGCGTCTGCAAGCCAGTCCTGCTTCCCGCCATCCATATAGCCGAGGAAATGCGATGATCGAACCGGTGGTTGCCTATTTTATGCAGTTGCAGCAGAACATTTGTCAGGCTCTGGAGGCATTAGATACCCAAGGGATGTTTTCTTTGGAGCAGATCCAGCCACCCAATGGCGGGCTATCTCAACCTCGGGTTTTGGCAGATGGTAAACACATTGAAAAAGCCGCCGTACAGTTTACCCATTCCATGGGGGCAGCACTCCCGCCGGCGGCCACGGAACGTAATCCCCATCTTGCAGGGAGCGCGTTTCAGGCAACGGCGATCTCTTTGATCGTACATCCGCGCAACCCCCACGTGCCGATTACCCATATGAATCTGCGTTTTTTCTACGTCGAAGCGGACGAGCCGGCTTGGTATTTCGGCGGGGGCTATGACCTGACACCCTGTTACCCGGTGGATGAGGATGTTCGCCTGTGGCATCAAACCGCCGCAGACGCGGTGGGCAAGCACTATCAAGCCTTTAAAGCCACTTGCGACGAGTACTTCTTCTTGCCGCATCGCAACGAAACCCGTGGCGTGGGCGGGATATTTTTTGACGATTGGACCGAAGGTGGTTTCGAGGATAGCTTTAGCCTCGTCAAGCGGGTTGGCGATTCCTTCCTGCCCGCGTACCAACCAATTTTCCAGCGACGGATGCAGACCCCGTTTACTGAAGCGCAACGAGACTTTCAACTGTACCGCAGAGGCCGATACGCTGAATTTAATCTAGCCATCGACAGAGGCACCAAGTATGGGCTGCAGAGTGGCCGCCGTATTGAGTCGGTGTTGGCGTCCCTGCCACCGCTGGTGAAATGGGTCTATGATTACCAACCCGAAGCAAACAGCTTAGAAGCGCGGCTATCCGCGTACTTAAAACCTAGAGATTGGTTGTAAATCATAAGGTTACAGCATAATTAGATAATTTTTATAGGTCACTCAACCACTGTCATGCGGTCCTCGACATCTACAACGCTGCCGGTCTCACGCGTTATACGAATGGCTTTTTCTCGGGCATAGTCCGATGGCACTCGGCCCTCCAGGGTAACCACACCCCGCACTGTGGTGACGTTGATGCGCAGCCCCTTTACTTCGGGGTCATTCAGCAGCCGAACTTTTACCACAGCGGTAATCTGGGCGTCATCGGTGACCTCGCCAAAGGTCCGTTTGGCACCATCCACATAGGATTGGCAGCCGAAGCAGACGCTCAGGCACAGGGTTATCCAAGAAAACGTACGTATCACGGGGTATCCTTAGTGTAGTCTCGAGATTTGAGAATCTTGAGCTACTAGGGGAGAAAAATGCAACCAGATCTCACATTAGTTGCCGACAGACTGGCATTTCCTGAGGGCCCTATCGCCATGCCCGACGGCAGCATTGTTTTGGTTGAAATCAAATCCGGGCATTTAAGCCGAATTCGCAACGGCCGTAAGGAACTGGTAGCCGACCTGGGCGGCGGCCCTAACGGAGCCGCTATCGGACCCGATGGCCATTGCTATGTGTGCAACAACGGTGGCTTCGAGTGGATCGAAAGCCGAGGCAGGACGTACCCGGGGGCCCAGCCCAGCGACTATGTGGGTGGCAGCATTCAACGCGTCAATATGCAAACCGGCGAAGTGCAGACCCTCTATACCCATTGCGATGATGAGCCACTAAAGGGACCCAATGACATCGTTTTCGATGCCCAAGGCGGCTTTTGGTTTACCGATCACGGCAAATACCGCTCTCGAGACCGGGACCGAACCGGCGTTTTTTACGCCCTACCCGATGGCAGCCAGATTACAGAGGTGATTTTCCCGCTGGAGGGACCCAACGGTATTGGCCTATCCAAGAACGAAAACGAGGTTTTTGTAGCCGAGACTCCAACCGGACACCTATGGGCCTACCCGATATCCAGTCCCGGTCAGATCGATACCAGCAAACCTCGGCGCCTTCTCAAGGGCCGTCCCGGCTACTTTATGTTCGATTCACTCGCGGTGGATGCCAACGGTGACGTTTGCGTGGCCACGCTGCTGGATGGCGGCATTACCACGTTATCTGCCGCGGATGCCCCACCCGCCTTTGTGCCTATGCCGGATCGTATTACGACAAACATCTGTTTTGGCGGAGCGGACCTGAAAACCGCCTACATAACGCTGTCTTCCAGCGGACAACTTGTCAGCATGGACTGGCCGGTGGGAGGACTCCCTCTTAACTTCCTGAATCAAGGGTAAGGCAGACCGTGAAAAGAGATTCAAAAGTACTCTGGGTCGTGTTTTTAGCGGTACTGAGTCTGCCGTTAGCGGCTGAACGTCTGCATCTGATCATTCCTGCAGGCCCCGGCGGCGGCTTAGACGCCACCGCCCGCGCCCTTGGCCACACGCTGACGGAGAGCCAATTGCTGCAAAGCGTCAGCTTTGAAAACCGCACTGGTGGCGGTGGCGGCAAGGCGATGGCCTACTTCGTCAACTCCGGGGCGTCTTTAGAAAACACATTGCTGGTGAATTCAGCGCCGCTGATTGTCCGCTCGCTGCAAGGCCTTTTCCCCCATTCCTACCGAGATCTCACGCCCATTGGTGGCCTTATAGCGGATCCCGGCGTCATCGCGGTCCGGGCGAATTCCGCAATGAGTAGCTGGAGCGACGTCGTTGCAGCGCTGCGAGACCCGGGAAAGCGCCTGTTTGTCGGCGGCGGCTCGGTAAAGGGCAGTCTGGACCACATCACACTGTCGCTGCTGGCTCAGGCCGAGGGTATTGACCCGCGCAGGGTGCGGTATTTGGCTTACGACGGCGGCGCCAAGGCGCTACTTGCGCTAATGAGTGGTGAAGTTGATTTGCTGGTCAGTGGACTTGGCGAAACACTCGCCGCCCATCAGGCGGGAACCATCCGAATCCTTGGCGTAACCAGCGATGCCGGCCACCTGACATCGGGGATTACGTCTTTTACCGACCAGGACGTGGATGTGGTTTTTTATAATTGGCGAGGAGTATTCGCCCCAGTCAATATCGAGCCGGCGGAAAAGCAGCGGCTGGTTGGGCTGATTTCCAAAGCGGTTGCGTCGCCTACTTGGCAGCAACAGCTGGATCGCTACGGCTGGCAGCCAAAATTTCTGCCAGATCAAATTTTCGTCGAATACCTGCAGGACCAAGAACAACAGCTTGCACAAGTGATGACAGATCTCGGGTTGATGAGGCGGTGAGTTTTCACTGGGTTGCCGCAGCGCTGTTTAGTTTTGGGGTCGCTTACTTGGTGTTGGCCAACCAGATCGCTTTAGACCCTTGGAGCGCCTTGGACGCTGTGAACTCAAAAACCCTGCCACAGATCTACGGTCTCGTGCTCTGTGCAGCTGTTTTCGTACTCTGGCTGCAGCGGTGGCGAAATTCGACCTCTCAACAAAGCCTCGAAGACAGAAAGGATGGCGCTCCCCCCAGTGCTCGAATGCGGCCCTTGATGTTGCTGAGCACGCCGATCGTCGGCTTTGTTTTGGCACTGAATTGGTTAAACCTGTGGGTGGCCGTTGCTGCCCTCGTCTTCGCGTTGCTGTGGGTAATGCAAGAGCGGCGCTGGCCAGTCTTACTTGGGGGAGGTTTTGGGGTTGCCATTGGCGGTTTTTTGTTGGTTGAGCAGTTGCTGCAGATGAGCCTGCCAATTAGCTAATGCTTGAAAACATTCTCACAGGTATCAGCACCGCTCTAACGTTCTCCAATGTACTCTGGGTAGCCTTTGGTTGTCTTGCCGGCACACTGATCGGCATGATGCCGGGGCTCGGCCCTATCACTGCCATCGCCCTGATGATTCCCGTATCTTATTCTCTAGATCCCACCGGGGGGCTGATCATGATGGCTGGGGTGTACTACGGCGCCGTCTTCGGGGGTTCAACCTCATCCATTCTCATCAACGCTCCGGGCGTTGCCAGCACCGTGGCTACCAGTTTTGATGGATACCCCATGGCGCGAGACGGTCAGGCTGGCAAAGCACTTGCCATTGCCGCCTATGCATCCTTTTTCGGCGGTACGGTTGGCGCGCTGATTTTACTGGTGTTCGCATCTTCCTTAGCGTCTGTGGCAGTTAGTATTCAAAGCGCCGAATACGCGGCCCTAGTGCTCTTCGCCATGACCTGCGTGGTGGTATTTGCCCAAAAATCCGAGCGCTTACCCAGTCTAATCACTTTGTTGCTTGGACTTATGCTGGGGTCTGTGGGCACAGATCAGCTTGGCAGCGTTCAGCGATTCACGTTGGGCTCCCTGCATCTGTCGGACGGTATTCCGTTTGTATTGGTTGTCATGGCTACATTCGCTCTGGCCGAGGCCTTTCGCTTAGCCATGCACGAGGGCCAGCAACCGGGCGGTGTATTCTCCATGCGTGATCTGCTCATTCCTTTGACTTTGGTTAGACGTTTGCTGCCTGTAGCCGGGCGCAGTTCTGTGCTGGGTTTCTTTGTGGGTGTGTTACCCGGCGCCGGCGCGACCTTGGCCAGTTTTTTTGCTTATGACATGGAAAAACGTCTAGGTGACGGTTCTCGCGAAGCCGGCGTAGCCGCGCCAGAGTCAGCTAATAACGCGGCATCTACAGGGTCTTTCGTACCCTTGCTCAGCCTTGGCGTTCCCGGGTCGGGCACATCGGCGGTGCTGCTCGGTGTGATGGTTGCCTATGGTTTGCAGCCCGGCCCGGCCTTGGTATCAGATCAGCCGGAAATATTTTGGGGCGTTATCGTCTCTATGTATGTAGGGAATGTGTTTCTGTTGGCGTTGAACCTGCCGTTGATTCCCTTTCTTGCCCGAATTGTTAGCTTGCCTGTGCGAGTACTTGTTCCTCTCGTCATTACCTTCTCGCTGCTTGGTGTGCTGCTGACAACCTTCAGCTTATTTGACCTTGGGTTAATGCTGATGCTGGCGCTGGCAGCAACAATTTTACGTAGTCAGGGTTTTCCGCTGGCGCCACTGCTGCTTGGATTTATTCTCAGCGGCTTGTTTGAGGAAAACCTGCGTCGGGCACTGTTACTCAGCGATGGAAACTGGACGTATCTGCTTGATCGCCCTGTGGCTCTTGGGATTTTGTTGGTCAATATCGCGATCTGTCTATTACCCCTATGGAATCGCAAGGATTCCTGACATACCATGCCCCTCGGAAATTTAGGAACTGAGGGTTCGGGATGAGAAGACCGTTTGGGAGAGGAAGAGCCGAGGAAGAAACCGAGGCAATCAATCTGACGCCGATGTTGGACGTCGTATTCATTATGCTGATCTTTTTCATCGTAACCGCGACCTTCGTCAAAGAGGTCGGGCTGGACGTGAATCAGCCGGAGGATGACAAGCCAAAGACCGTGGATCCGAACAAAAAGAGCATCGTGGTGCGTATTACCAATCGTGACCGTATCGTGATCGCCAGCCGAGATGTAGATCGCCGCTCGGTGCGGGCAAACATCGAACGACTGCACGCTGAAAACCCGGAAGCTCCTGTGATTATTCAGCCACATGCCGATTCCACTACCGACGTGATGATCCACATCATGGATTCGGCGCGACAGGCAGGTGTATACAACGTCTCGCTTGCTCAACAAAACTAGACTTCTTACAGCTCTGTGCAGGGCGCTTGCCCTGCACTGCGGCAAGCGCTCTTGCCAAATGCGGTTCAGCTCGCTCTGAACTGCAGATCACCAAAAATTCGAGCCGACGTCGGACTTACCTTTCTAGCCGGCGGCGATACGTAATACGCCTAACCCAGACTTGATGGATAAGGCCATCTGCATAACACGTAAATCCGCCATGCAAGATTCCCAGTTTAATATCGATTTACGCAGCGACACGGTTACTCGCCCGACTGATGCGATGAAGCAAGCCATGATGGACGCCCCCGTCGGCGATGATGTTTACGACGAGGATCCAACGGTTAATGTCCTGCAGGAATACACTGCCAACCTGTTGGAAAAAGAGGCCGCCTTATTTGCCCCCAGCGGTACCCAGTCCAACCTACTTGCCCTGTTTGCTCACTGCGAGCGCGGCGATGAATATATCGTAGGCGATGCGGCGCACACCTTTCGCTTTGAGGGCGGCGGCGCCGCGATTCTTGGGAGTATCCCGCCCCAAACCGTTCCCATGGCCATGGATGGTACGCTTGAGCTAGAGGCCATAGAAGCGGCAATAAAACCCAACGACATTCACTTTACCCGCAGTCGTCTTATTTGCTTAGAGAACACTCACGCGGGGGAACCCCTGCCCTTGGGCTATGCCGAAGCCGTCGGGGTCCTCAGCGAGCGCTATGGGCTCGCCATGCACCTAGACGGCGCCCGCTTGTTCAATGCGGCTCTGGCTCAGAATCGAACCCCTGCAGCCCTAGCGGCGCCCTTTGACTCAGTTTCGGTTTGTTTGTCCAAAGGGCTAGGTGCGCCCGTTGGATCGGTTCTGGCGGGTTCCAAGGTGCTCATCGACGAGGCGAGGCGCTGGCGCAAAGTTCTTGGAGGCGGTATGCGCCAAGCCGGAGTAATCGCGGCAGCGGGACTGTATGCCCTAGAACATCATGCCCAAGACCTGACGCAGGACCATCTGCACGCGGATCTTATCGCTTCGGCCATCGTCGATAATTTTGGTGAAAGCGCCGTTCGATGGGCAACGAACATGGTTCATCTGCAGCTGCCGGAAGATGTTTACGACGCCTTGGCCGCGCACATGGCTGAGGCTGGCATTTTGGTTGGTCGACCTAGGTGGGTACTACATCGGGACATTTCCCAAGCACAGGTGCAGCAGATCTGCGATGGGATCCAGAGTTTCGTTAGCGGTTAAGGGAATCAGACCGAGCGCAGGTGGAAACGGGACGATGAAGCGACCTGAGGCTCTTTAGATCAGGTTAACCAAGCCGACAATGGCTCCGGTGATCAGATTCACCAAGGTACCGCAGACCACGGATTTCGGCGCGATACTCAAAAACTCAGTTTTCCGTTCAGGCACTAGGATCGTCAGCCCTCCCAACAAGATGCCCAGACTGCCAATATTTGCAAAACCGCATAAGGCGTAGAGCATAATCAGTCGCGAATGCTCGGAAAAAACCTCGGTATTGGCCGCAAAGTCAACGTAGGCAATGACTTCATTCAAGACGATCTTGGTACCCAGCAGCGACCCAGCCGCTTCGGCTTGGTCCCATGGAATGCCAATTAGCCAAGCCAGTGGTGCAAAGACAAAGCCCACCAAAGATTGCAGCGTAATTGTGTCGTCGCCCGCGACACCGGCCAAGATCAAGTTGCCAAGGGCCACAAAACTAATCAAAACCAGCAGCATGGCACCGACGTTTACGGCCATGGCCAATCCATCCTGGGTACCACGGGTTAGCGCATCCATGCTGGAATTGTACTTAAGCTCAATTTGCGATGAAGAATCTAAGACGGTTTGAGTTTCCGGTACAAACAAGCGAGACAAATAAAGCGCCCCAACCGCATTGATCATGGACGCGCCAACGATATGCCCGACAACGTCCTCCAGCACCGAATCCAGCAGAACGGCAAATAGGATCATTACCGATCCCGCTACCGTGGACATGCCAAGGGCCATTACCGTAAAGAATTCCGAACGGGTCAGTTGATTCAGATAGGCGCGAATCACCAGTGGCGTCTCGATCATGCCTAAAAACAAGCTGGCAGCACCGGCGGTTGCCACGGCTCCGCTGACGTGGAAGGTTCGCCGTAACGCCCAGCTCAGGCCCTGAACAATGGCCGGCAGCACACGCCAATGCCACAACAGGGCGACAACAACCGAAAACACTGTCACTTGGGGAAGCACTCGGAAAGCAAAAAGGTACGGTGCTTCAATTACAGACGGAACGGGAAACTCTCCCCCACCCAAATAACCAAAGAGAAATATAGTGCCAACGGTCGTGGCTTCTCCTATCGCGTTCACAAAACTGCTGACCCCGATTAGCAGCGCCCCCAACCAAGAGCTATACAAAAACAAGCCTGCCAAAAGAGCCTGCACCAGCAGACCGACCAAGACCAAACGCCAGGAGACGACGGATCTGTTTTCACTGCAAAGCCAAGCTAAAACAAGAAGCACGCCGATACCGAGGATTGCCTGCATAGCGGTATTTAGTCCTGAATTAAAAATAGAGTCATTACGTGACTACCGGCGATGCGCCAATGTCCTCGACCGGATTCTAGCGCGTTGTTACCAGGGTGAGCACCGTGATAACGGATCTGGAATTCTTGTTTTTCCCAATCGAGATCAATGCTGGCTTGGTGAAAGCCAATAAACTCACCGACCAAGGGATAAATGGCTTTATAGCCGGCCTCCTTGGCGGAAAAGGCCACGGCTGCTGCAACGGCTGGTAGGCGTGCGAGTGCTTCCAATTCTGCGGGCAGGAAGAGGCTTTTGTGTAGCTTGGGTACGACGCGATCAGCCAGCTCTACGTCCACGCCGATACCGCGCCAAAGCGTCGTTACCCCAGCCAAGGCCCACTGTTGACTGTGACTGATGCTGCCGCACAACCCTGTTCCCCAGATGGGTTCTCGACCGCGCTGCATCACTGGGCGCTCCGGAAGGCCCAACAAGGTTTGGGCAAGACGGGCACTGTAGCGCCCGCAAGTAAAGTCGCTAAGCCGTTTTGACCCCATACTTGCGACCAAGCGGGTCTCTTCAGGCAACAACGCGGCGTCGGAGTTCATTTTAGACGTTAGCGCTAAGGCGGTAGCCTTTATCTCCGGCCAGCTTAACGCCTGAGCATCTCGGACTAGCGGATCACAGTGCCAGTGCACACGAGCCTCCTCTGCTTGACGTTAAACACATAGTGCCCCTACTCGTTGCGGGTGCCATGACAAGGCCCAAGAGTAATTCCATGCTGACTTTTTGGATAGTGGCGCCAACCGGCAAGGATCAGTATCCTGCGGCGCTTTCGGGCCTATGCGCCGAGTCATTTGCGGCACAAGTTTGGTCTTTGCAGTAACCTGAATTTTGAGAAACGTAAAATGTCCAATGTCATCTTGCTGAACGGCTGCTCAAGTGCGGGCAAGACAACCCTTGCATGGACCCTGCAAAACCTGTTGAAAGAACCCTATCAACACGTTGCATTGGACCACTTTCGAGATGGCATGCCCGGTAGGGTTCGCGGCCTGAATTCCCCCGAGGGAGATCCGGGCGCTTCGGGTCTGAATGTCGTACCCGGCAAGATCAATGACGAATGGGTGACTCACATTCAATTCGGCGAATACGGCGAGCGGGTACTTGCGGGTATGCGCCGTACTGTGGCTACGCTGACCGAACTGGGCTGCAACGTCATTGTCGACGACTTGTTGTTCAAACCCGCCTATTTGGAAGATTACCTTGAAGTCCTAAACCCCAAAACAACGTGGTTTATCGGCGTTAAATGCAGTCTTGAAGTGGTCAAAGAGCGCGAAGCTTTGCGCCCTGGACGCTTTCCCGGCACCGCAATTTCGCACTTTGAGCAGGTCCATGCCCATGGCGCAACCTACGACTTGGAAGTAGACACCAGCCATGCAAAACCCGCTGACGTTGCTCAACAGATCATTGATCGTATGGAGCGGCCGGCAGAGGCATTTCGTGCCCTAGAATCTCGCTAACACAGGCTCGCAATATTTACTCCAATCGGTCGGTGTGCTGGAACTGCACTCGGTAAACCGCGGCTTTACGGAGACCATCCTCCCGCTCGTGGGTCACGTAGGCCGTATCCCAGGAGTCTTTGGCGAAGGCGATGGCTTCGCGCTGACCAGCAAGGGGCAGTTGGATAAGCTTCGCGGGTTCAGTCAGATTCTGTCGGTTAAACAGATAGGCGTGTTCCAGGGTGCTAACTAACAACCGGTTACCGCTGAGGCTCATACCCGTTGGCATCCCGATGAAGGGCCAAATTGGACCGTACAAATCCACCTGACTCTTAGTCGGCCGACGAAAATCTGTCAGCGCTGCAAGTAGCTCTGCCCGAACCACATCACTGCTGCCTGTACTCGCAACAAGCCCTGCGGACTCGCCGGCTTGCAGAGACGCCATATTCAAAGGCACCCGGAAAAGCTCAGGCGGCACCGTTCGTTTGCTTAGCACAAGCAGTTCTTGGCGCTGAGTATCCACGGCTACGGCCTCTGCATCTCTTGGGCCATCGGGGAAAGTAAAGTGTGTTGTAACCAGTGGTTGCAGGCGCTCCTCTGGCGAGATTTGCGCTAATTGGGGTTCTGCGATGATGGTGAAGGAGACAGTGCTGCGCACGGCGAAATTGTCACCGATGTCTGCTACTAAGAGGTAACTCTTGTTCTGCCATTGAAAGCTCGCCATCGCCTCCCAATCGATTGGGTCCGGCATATCGATTAACCAACTGCCCAAGTGGCGCCCTTGGAGAGTCAGGGCAAATATCTGGGGACCACTGCCGCTGTCGTTCATGCTCCACAAGACGCCTGCATCGCGGTGGCTGCTGGCAAGACCACTGGACTCATCAAGGTCGGCTGATTGAATATTTCCCATCCATTGAACCGCTGCAGGCAATTCGGTCACGCCCTTGTCCTTGTCCTTGTCCTTGTCAGAAAATACCGGCCCTGAGGTCAATATGCCCAGAGCCATTGCCGCCGACATGGCAATGCTGACGAAGTTATTGTGCGTTCGGGACACGGCTGTTTCCTCGTGAGCCGTTTGCTTGCATTCACAGCCAAGCATTAGGCGCGGATTGAACGAGATGTGATGATACCATCGTCTCTTGAGCTGCACGGCGTGATCTTTTATGACAAACAAACACAACGATATCTCCCAATTCGCCAAGTTACTTAGTCAAAGTAAAAACACTGTTTTTTTCACTGGAGCAGGCATAAGCACAGAATCTGGCATACCGGACTTCCGCAGTCCCGGCACCGGGCTGTGGAACAAAATAAAACCCATTCAATTCCAAGACTTTGTGGAACAGGAATCTGCGCGGGAAGAGTCTTGGCGTCGAAAATTTTCAAACGATGTGATGACACAGGCCGAACCTAATGCAGGTCATCGGGCTATCGCCCAGTGGTTTGGCGCCGATCGCGCCGGCGGGGTCATTACCCAAAACGTCGACAATCTGCATCAGGATTCTGGGCTGGACGACGGGCGCATTGTGGAGCTTCACGGTAATGCCACTTATGCAAGTTGTCTGTCGTGTCATGCGCGCTACGAACTGCCCCGACTTCAGCAACAATTTGAACAGACCGGATCTGTGGGACCCTGCGAGCTCTGTCAAGGCTTAATCAAGACCGCGACCATATCCTTTGGGCAAAGCATGCCAGAAGCAGAAATGATTCGCGCCCAGCAGCTAGTGGAAGCCTGTGACTTGATGATTGTGCTTGGCTCCTCATTGACGGTTTACCCGGCAGCTGGTTTTCCCCAATACGCCAAACAGCTGGGCGCAAAACTCGTAATCGTAAATCGGGAGTCCACCGATCAGGATGCCTTGGCAGATCTTGTCATCCACGAGGCTATTGGCCAGGTGATGACCGATGCGTTAAGCCTGCTGTCCCAGTGAGCCGTGAGCAAATCGACGCCTTCAAATACGGTTGACGACGACACTGCCAGGCGCCTTCGGGCGCGAATTTTCGCGGCAGTACCCGCATGGCAGACGGATCACATTGGCGAGTTTCACTTTCTTAGCGGCGGATACAGCAACGCCAACTATGCTTTTTCGCGCAGCGCTTCGGCAGTTCAAGAGCGCTATGTACTGCGTATTCCGCAGCGCCCCCAACCCTTTGTGAATCGCGACGCAGAAGCGTTGTGGTACGAACGCCTACCCTCCTCCGTTGGGGTCCAGCCGGTAGTTTTGGATCGGCAAACCGGCTTGATGATCTCACCTTGGATAGAGGGGGTATTACTCATAGACGCCTTCAACAAGGGTGTCGATCCGATAGACTTGGTTAGTTACTTAATCAGCCTGCATCGCAATCTACCCAGCACTGCTCGGCGCTATCATGTGCCCTCACTATTGCCGAAGTTTGTCGGTGAGAAAGTTCCTCCTGGGGCCGCCCAACCTGCGTTGGTTATCGGGCCAGCGGAGCACTCGGCAAGGGTCCCCGAGCCGGCTTACCTAACAAGCTGTCATAACGATTTAAATCCTTGGAACATTGTTGTGACCGACGCGGGCTGGATGACTCTTGATTGGGAATTTGCCGGCGCAAACGACCCGCTATTCGACTTGGTCAGCCTGCACCAAGGGCTGGAACTTGAGGATGCGCTTCTGCCGGAAATGGCAGCGATGTTTGTGACGGATATGGTGCAATCCAGATTAAAGGACGCCCTTGAGGCGTTTTGGCTAAGAGAATGGGCTTGGGCAACCTTCCAGCAACGCTCCGGTAATAACCGCCCGGAAGTCATCTCACAAATCGACACCGCCGCCTACAAACTGCAGCGCCTTACGCGGTCCTAAACATGGATTGCGCCGCTCTTATCCTGCGTCTAAAGCCTGATGAATCAGCGCTAATCCGCCATCCAGCCGGGTCGATCCTAGGCCCGAGCACACACTGAACGCGCACTGACGTTGATTTAACTCATGTCGGTGCAATCGCAGAAGACGTACCCGGTCGCTGGGATTTTCTCTCAAGGGGTCGGGTTCCCATGGTATGTCGGGTTCACAGAGCAGATAGTGACGCGGCGCTTGCTTGATCCAAGCCTCTTGAAAAGCTGCCGGCGTCGGGCCGTATTTTTCCTGCCACCAAATCAACAGGGTGAGCAGATCTGTGTCTAAAATGCAGTGGGCATCACTGGGCAAGGCTGCCTCTAGCTGTTGTTGCTGGATAACCAGCGTTAGCAAGTCCGAGGGCCTGTAACGATAATCCGAATCGCCTTTGTTACCGCGAGCCTGCAAATAGCGCCGCGCGAGTTCCGGGAACATGGGCCAGTTCAGATGGTCTGCTAGCGCTTGGGCAAGCGTGGATTTTCCCGACGACTCCGGCCCTGTGACAACAAAAATCATGTGCCTAGCATTCGCTGGCGCCAACTCTGCCAGCCCCAAACAGCCATTCCCAAATAGACGCCGTACAGACCTGCGTATAGATAAAGGCCCTCGACACCGTTCAAGCCTTTGACGATATAAAGCGCGATTTGCATTAGGTCGATAAGAAACCATGCGATCCAACTGGCCAGGTATTTACGCGCACTCATCCACATGGCGACAAAACTGGCAACGGTTGTGAGGCTGTCCGCGTAAGCGAAATCCGCCTGAGAATAACGCTCAAACAAATAGCCCATGAGCACGGCGCCAAGGACGGTGATAATAAGCAACGCGACGACGGTGCTGGCGCGAATAGGCTGGGGTAAGAGGTCCCCCTGACCCTGTCGCAGCGATTTGGCGCCATACAGCCAGTAGTACCACC
>Ga0181579_10001725_pt1 | contig 17920 bp, 14 predicted proteins | sample 071ome_24_FD_132996 | JGI IMG/M metagenome (GOLD analysis project Ga0181579, IMG submission 132996) | Coastal salt marsh microbial communities from the Groves Creek Marsh, Skidaway Island, Georgia - 071402CT metaG (megahit assembly) | ecosystem: Environmental > Aquatic > Marine > Intertidal... | reverse complement strand
CAGAACCCAGTCCTCACTGGCGCGTTGCACCGGTGTCGCCCTCTCAACACGCACATCGGGATCGGCGCCATGGGCAAGCAGCGCATCGACTACTTCTTTGTTGCCGCGAAGTATTGCGGCATGTAATGCGTTGTAGCCGGCACCCATTGCGTTAGGTTCGGCACCCTGCCCAGCAACATGATCGCCAGATCACCGTGGCCGCTGTGCGCGGCAATGACGAGGGGGCTGGCGCCATTGCCTGCTGCAAGATTGATGTCGGCACCGGCATTGACTAATAAACGAGCAAGATCGGTATGACCATTACGTGCAGCAAACAACAAAGGGGTGAATCCGCCCAGGTTTTCCATCTGGCCCTGATCGAAAGCACCGCCATTGGTTGCATCGACAAACATCAGCATGGGCCGCACTTTCGATTTCGCATCCAGTGCTGCGCCCGCGCCGATCAGTGCCCGCGCCACCTCAACATGGCCCTGGGATGCAGCCCACATCAAGGCAGTTTGTTCTCTGGATGACTCACGCACATTGACGTCGGCGCCCGCCTCGATCAGCAACCGAACTCCCTGCAGCGTGCCGGTGCGGGCAGCAGACATCAGCGCTGTCTCTCCCATCTGCAGTTGCAGGTTGGGATTGGCGCCTGCATCCATTAGCTGTTCAATGAGTTCGGCATGACCACTGCGGGCCGCAATAAAAAGCGGTGACGCACCCAGGCGATTAGTCGCATTCACATTGGCGCCTGCATCGAGCAGGGCAGCGACAATTTCAGTGTTCTCCCGATGTACCGCCCAGTGCAAGGCAGTGGCGCCGTCTGCCTGGGTGAGGTTTGGATCAGACCCGTCCGCCAGCAGTGACCTTACCGCCGCGATGTCCTGCTCCCGGCTTGCCTCGATCAGATCAAGAGCGTTAGCGACGGTGACCGGGCACAGCGCAATCATCAGCGCAGCAATTGCGCTCGCTCTGCGTTTCGTGTCACCGGTAAAGATCATTTGTCTGTGCTCTATACGTTGCTGAGCAGATTTAGCGCTTCGGTGCTGTTGCCGATCTGTTCCAGCGGCATGCCCAGCTTGTCCAGCATGGTCAGGTGCAGGTTACTGATCGGTGTGTTTTCCGGATAGCGCAGGTGGCGACCACCCTTCATGGTGCCTGCTCCGCCACCAAACAACACCAGCGGCAAGCCGCGATGGCTATGCTGGTTGCTGTCGGACATACCGGCACCATACAGCAGGATGATGTTGTCCAGCAGCGAGCCATCGCCATCAGGCGTAGCATCCAGCTTGTCCAGGTAGTAGGCGAACAGGCTGGTGTGGAACTCATTGATCCTGGTGACCTTCTCATAGAGCACCGGATCGTCGCGGTGATGAGAGGTTGGATGATGAGAATCCGGCACGCCAATCTCGGCAAAGGTCCTGCCGCTCAACTCACGACCCATCATAAAGGTAATCACTCGGGTCAGGTCTGTCTGGTAGGCCAGTACCTGCATGTCGAACATCAGCTTGGCATGTTCCTCGTAAGTCTCGGGTACACCGGAGGGCTGTGTGACATTGGGCAATTCGCGACCGCTCTGGGCTTCGGCCATCTGGATACGGCGTTCTACATCACGTACCGCATCGAGATACTGTTCCAGCTTGGCGCGATCTCCCGCACCCACCGCCTTGTTGAGCTCCGCAACTCGATCCGAGACAGAGTCCAGCAGACTCTGGTCTTTCTGGATGCGCTGCAATCGAATTGAGGGGTCAGTTGTCCCTATATCACCGAACAGTCTTTCGAATACCAGTCGTGGATTGGTCTCCATGGGCAATGGCGTAAACTCATCGCGCCATGAGATGGTGCTGGTGTACTGGCAGCTGAAACCGATATCACATGAACCGAAGACATCATTCTCATCCAGGGCCAATTCCAGAGACCCCAGCTGAGTCTCACTACCAAAGCGTTGCGCCATCAACTGGTCGATGGAAACCGAAGCCTGCAGATCTGACTCGGCACGCTTGGGAATCGCACCGGTAAGAAAACGCGTCGATGCACTGGCGTGTACTCCGGCATTGCTCAACGGGCCATTCAAACCGGTGATCACCAGCATGCGATCCCGATACGCTTCCATGGGCTTGAGAATGCGCGTGATCTCAAAGTCAGCGCCTTCGGTGGACGGCGTCCAGGCCTTCATTGCCATGCCGTTAGGCACATAGACCACACCGAGGCGCTTCGTAGGCTGTGCCGCCTGGGCATGAATCGTCGATAGCGCCGGGATCATGCTGTCGAGCAAGGGCAAGGCCAGGCTCGCGCCAATACCGCGCAACATGGTGCGCCGGGACAGTTTCTTCCTGGTGATAATCATAGTTCCGCTCTCCGCATCTGGAAGGGTGCACTTTCAACCACACCAAGAATCACAGACGACCAGCTAGAATCGTCTTCTTTGGCCGCCCGCACAATCTCGCGCACCGTGGGCATATCATAGTATTCGACACCACGCCCGAGGGCGTAAGTGAGTAACTTTTCGGTGACGGTACCGACAAAATCGTCGGGCCGCTCCAGCAATAATCCCTGCAATCCATTGCGACCATCAAAGGCCGCGCCATCCGGCAACAAACCAGAGGCATCCACATCTACACCGGCAAACATGTCGCGCCATTTGCCCACAGCATCGTAATTCTCCAGGGAGAATCCGATCGGATCCATGGCCGCATGACAGACGCGACAGGCTGGGTTTTCCCTGTGCTGGGCCATTGCTTCGCGCATGGTCAGTTCGCGGCCTTCGGAGCTGGTCTCCAGTGCTGGCACATTGGGTGGTGGCTCTGGTGGTGGTGAACCAAGCAGGTTCTCCAATACAAACTTGCCACGTAACACAACAGAAGTCCTGTTGGGATAGGAAGTCACTGTCATCAAGGAACCATGACCTAAAAGACCGCCGCGCTGGTTACCATCGAGGCTAACCTTGCGAAAGTGATTACCATAGATGCCCGGGATGCCATAGTGCTCAGCCAGGCGTTCGTTCAGGTAGGTATAGTCGGCACTGAGTAACTCGAGCAGGCTGTGGTCGGCTCGAATCTGGTCGTCGATAAAGAGCTGGGTCTCCCGCTTCAGGGATTCACGCAGGTTCTCATCGAACTCAGGAAAGGCTGAGGGCAAGGGATACACATTGTCCAGGTTACGCAGGTATAACCACTGGCCGACGAAGTTGTTAATAAAGGCATCGGCTTTCTCATGCGCCATCATTCTTTGCACCTGGGCTGCCAGCACACCGGGTTGGCGCAGCTCCTCGTCTTCTGCCAGTTGCAACAACTCTTCATCGGGACCACTACTCCACAGGAAGAAAGACAGACGGGATGCCAGCTCTACATCGCTGATCTGGTAGATATCGCCGGCTGCGACACCAGCAGGGTCCTGTTGAATGCGAAACAGGAAGTCGGGAGCGACCAGTACCCGCTCGAGAGCGAACTGGATGCCGGTATCGAAACCACCTTCCTGCCGCCCGGCCTCGAAGAACTGGTATAGCTCCGCCACATCACTGTCAGTAACAGGACGACGGTAGGCTTGCCTGGCCAGGCTGCCGAGAATTTCCCTGGCGCAGGCCGGTTCCTCATCTGCGCTTGCAGGCGCGCAGGAAAAAATGCGCTGGCGAGAAGGCGTGTCACCTGGCCCATCCACGGTGAGCGGGCCTTCGATCAGGATGCTGCCCACGCCTGGATTGGCATCAGGCAATTCAGTCACCGCCAGGTGGTAACCAAACAGGCGCGGCTGATTTACGCCCTCGGGTTCCCACATCTCCCGCGGAAAAGTTGCCCCGATGGTGCGAGGGCCTGCCTTCACTGGCAGTTGCATCTGGAAACCCTGTTCGGCAAAAGCCATCATGAATTCTTCCCAGTCATCGCTGCCGCGAATGTTGCCGGCATAACTGTAAGGTGCCGGCGTTCCGGGAGCATCGCCACCGAAGTCCACCACCTGCAGCAATTCACCGTCGAGGCTGATTTCCATCTGATGTGGCTGATCGTAGCCTCGCACAAAGTCCACGTAGTTGGTTTGCAGTTTCACGGTGATTCTGTATTCGCCGTCCACCGGGAACGTGTGTTCAACGGCAGCGCCGCCGCGGGAACCGAAGGGCAATTCATCACTGAGACGATCATCCTGGATCAGGTTCAGTGGCACTTCATAAGTCTTGATCGCCGGGCCGCGAGGTGCAGCTCCGACTGCCAGTTCGGCAATCTTGTGTGCTGCTGACACGTAGCGCTCCATCAGCACCGGTGAAAGTGAGAGCACTTCCGCATTGTTATCGAAGCCATGCTGGTCAGGGGGATCGGCGGGAATCAGTTCGTCCACATCGATATCCAGTTGCAGCAGGTCGCGCACCACGTTGGCGTATTCAGTCTGGTTCAATCGATGGAAGGCTTCGGTGCGGCCGGGATCGAATCGAACTGTCGCCGCTGCATCCAGCTGCTGTTCCAGCCACATACGAAATTCAGTGTAGTCTTCATGCCCGGGGCGGGGATTGTCCGGTGGCGGCATCACACCCACGCGCAACTTGCGTACAACTTTTTCCCACACCTCGGGATTTTCTGACACGTCGTCGACATTTTCCGTATCGAGAGTCAGGCCGAGTCCACGCAACTGGGTGAACAGCAGGCTCTCACCCTCAACCGGCGTGCTATTCACCATTCCCTGGTTGTGACAGGCGATACAGTATTGGTTCAGCAACTGCCGCTGGGGTGACAGCGCCGGCGCTGATTGAGCAACAGCTGGCTCGGTCGCAGGCAATTCAAGTAACAGTAAAGCCGCTGCCACCAATGCTAAAACGCTGAGTCCAAAAACTTTCTGCATATCATCCCACGGTTCGATTAAAGGGGTCAGAGTAAAAATACAGTAGGTTTAAAGCACTACTGCATTTTTACTCTGACCCCGATTTCATCAGGCATTCCTACCAGTTGGATTGTCCACGGTACCGCACTGCTCGCCAAAATATCCCGAGCCACCACAATAACGCCGGTCCTGCAGTTGCAGGAGAATACCATCGGGATCGGTGAAGTAGAGTTCTGGCGTACCTTCCGGTGCGCCACCCCGATCGGCGCCACGCATGGTGACATAAGTTTGCAATGGCCCTTCCGCGCCGCCGGCTTCGCCCAATACCTGAAGGCCATAACCCTCCAATATGGAAAAAATACGATCAACATCGAAGTCATCTACATTCAGGCTGGCGTGGTGGATACGACCAGCCAGTGGCGGCACCTGGGGCATGGCCAGAAATTCTCTTCCTGATCCAACCCGCAGGATTGGCATGGCGCCCTGGTAAGTATCAATGGGCAAACCGAACAAGCGCTGATAAAACGCCTGTGACCTGGCGGCATCGGAAACGAAGCAGGTGAAGTGATTGTATTCGGTGATGTTGATAAGCCCTTCGCTCGGCGCCGGTTCCGGCATCGCCAGGCAGTCTTCACCGAGCAAGCCTTCTCCGCCGCAGTAGGTGCTGTCCTGCAATTGCACCACGATGCCATCGGGATCGCCAAAGTAGAGTTCCGGCGTACCTCCGGGTGCACCGCCAAATTCCGGCCCACGCATGCGCACCCTGGATTCCATGGCCCCGGATGAACCGGTATTGGAGACACCATGCTGTGCCAGGATTTCAATCAGGCGCTCGTCATCGAAGTCATCAACCGCGAGACAGTAATGAGTGATGCGCGGGTTATCGCTCGGGTTACCACCGATTGCCATGAACTGTGGTCCGTCCCCAACCTGCAGCACGATGGTGCCGCCCTGGCGAGCCGCGATGGGCAGGCCAAACAGGCCCTGGTACCACGCCAGCGACGCCGCCGGGTCGGAGACTGAAACAGTCATATGATTGATGGATTGCACCGGAATCGGTGGCGATGCTTGCGCAGCCAGCGCTGCCCTGCCGGTCAGGCCCAGACCTGCGGCGAGAGTTGTAGACGCATTAATAAAGGAACGTCGACTCAACTTTCTCTTGTCCATTGCGCTCACCTCAACTCCATCATTTATGTTTAACGAACTTGAACTAGTTTTTCGGCTGCCAGAAAAACACTTCCCATTCGCGCAGCGGTTCCGAACCGGCATAGAGTGGCTCATCCAGCGTTCTGCCAGATTTCTCTGCCCACTGTTGCATCATTGGCAGACGGCGCTCATCGAGAATCTCCACAGCCTCCAACTCGAAAGTTTCATCGCCAACTCGCAACCAGCCATCGCCGCCGCGCTCACGGACGCGCCGTGCCCACAATCCACCATCAGGTCGGGTTGCGGTGATAATACCGTCACGCTCGCCCACCCAGGACAAGTAGTTAACAAACGGAGGAAAGCCAGCCTGCTTCATCAACAGCGGTCCCTGCACCGTGTCATTCAGGTAACGAAAGTCATCGGGCGCTTCAGTCAAGGTGCCACCGATTATGAGTCCGGGTGTGCGACCCAGTCCCTGGTTGCTCAGGTAAGGCGCGGTAAAAATCCATGCCAACATGCCTGCAACAATTGCAACGCCGATTCCTATACTCACTTTCTGTAACATGTTTATTCCTTCTCTTTGCAGTTTAATGTTTATCGAATATTTCAGTTTGCCAGGGGGTCAGGTCTAATTTGAAATTTGACCATCTTGCTGGTCGTGCCTTTACCGCCCTCTGTGTGCCAATTGAAATTGGTGCCGTAGTTTGCCCACACTCCCCTGCCTTTCCAGCCCGCATCGGGATCATCAATGCGACCATCGAGACCACGGGAGTAAAATCCCAGGGGATAAGGTACGCGCATACGCAGGAATTCTTCGCTTTCTGGATCCAGCGCTATCAGCGAATCGGAGCCAGAGCCGGTGGCAATGGGAACATTCTCTCCCAGGCCCAGGGTGTTGAAGTTATCCACCCAGTTGTAATAGTGAAAGTCTGCCCTCCTGTCCGTGCCCTTCATATCCGGGCCTGGTACTTCATGCAGGGTCCAGCCTTGCTGGCAATGCTGGGAATCAATAACCGAAGGGCCATTCATCACATCACACTTGCTGCGATCAAAGCTGGCGATATGACTGCTGCCAGACAGCGCTGTCCAGATGATGCCATTGCGATCCATGTCGATACCGCGCGGGCCAAACCCCAGCGGATTGCCATCGACCACTGGCAGCTCGTAAACCTCGGTGATGCAGGTTTCGGGCGGGTTGTCGCCGATATCGAGACGATAAATGCGACCGGGGAATTCTGTGCCCACGCCCCAGGCCACGCCCTCTTCCCGGGTGTCTGCGATGATGCCGTAGCTGCCAGGACTCATTCGCGTATCCAGTGACAAATCAACATCCACCAGGCGTCCACCGCCGCCACCTTCGTTCTGATCACGCAGGGGACCAACCGGCTGGTTCCAGGGCTTGGTGATACGGCCATCGCCATTGGTATCCACGACCATTGGGCACCAACCCTGGGACAGTTGCTCGTCATGAGTCTGGTCCCAGACGCGGGAGTTGATAAAGCCGATCACGTCACCGCCGCCACTGAAGTAGAGCATGCGTTCCGAACCCCAACCGAACTGCAAATGGTGAGTTCCGAAGCAGGTATCGATCAGGCCGAATTCTTCGGTCGAGGGATCATAATAGGAAGCCTGTCGCGAGCTGCCCCTGGTCGGGTAGTACTGCACAAACTTGTTGTCGGATCCGGGTTGGCACCACTGGGGTAAATCGTTGCCCCTGACCTTGGTAGTCATCCACACCCGGCCCAGCTCATCGAACATGGGATTGTGGGGATCCGCAGGCCGCTGCCACAGCGCCTCGTTGCCATAATAGGCAGATGGCACTGGAAACTGCTGGGCAAAACGAGAAACCGCCGGGTTGTCAGGATTGTCCTTGACGGCAATGACGATCTCTTGCCACTCATGGGTATAAGGATCAAGCTCGAGCAAGGCTCCGTGTCCGCCATCGACACCATAGACCTTGCCGCCAGCATTCATATAAGCATTACGCTTGTCGGTAGTAATTTCGTCATGAATATAGGAGGACTCGTTACCCCAGTCCCATTGGGTGATGACCACGTTACGTTCCATACCGCTGGGTCGTGGCGGCACAGGAGGTAGTTCGCCTGCCGCTATGCGGTCGGTCCAGTCAGCGTACACTTCCATGCCGCGGGGCCCGAATCGGTTCGCATAGCCCGCCATGAATGGGCCACGAATACCCATTGCAGTTCGGTACTGCCAGGCTTCGACACTGGATTCGAATCCAAGATGGCTCAGGTGATCGAGTGTGCGAGTCGCCTTGTTGCCCAACTGGTGACAGAGCTGGCATCCCTGCTTGGTCATATCCAGCCAGCGATCCTGGCTAAACATGGCTTCGCCGATTCCGTTACCGTCGACACCAGTGCCGGGAAAATCGTTCTCACCAGGCACCTCCATTAATGAGTACCAGTAGTTCGCGGGATACACCTGGGCTGCGAGGGCCGGATCATCTGCCACGAAAGTTCGCAAGGTGACGTCACTGGCACCGTTGCGCAGCTGCTGGGGATCTGAGTCGACCAGGCCATAGCCACGCACCCAGACCTTGAACAATGCATCCGGCAGTTCCGGCAGCAGGAAGCGGCCGTTATCGTCAGTCACCACGATCTTGGCAAAATGGGTGGGCAAATCGTCAGTTTCCGCGATCACCCAGACTCCGGCCTCGGGCCCATGACTGCTGACCACCTGGCCCTGAATTGTCCCGTTATTCGGGTTTTCCTGGGCAAATAAAGGCAGTTCAAGCCAAGAGAGGCAAAACAGCAACAGCAGCAAGTTCTTGCCGGGACGCAGAGACATAGATACAACCCTTTGTTATTTCTAGTTATTTTGTTCCAGAGTCGCATTGTCAGAGGCAATATTTCTGCCTGGACAACGTTTCGGATTGTAAATCAATCGCTCGACATTCTTAAGCTGAATCGCCGCCTTCTGTGGTCTGTCCGGGCTGCCTGAATCGCTCAAATGCATCCAGAGCATCCACTGTAAATTTCCCTCCCGTTCCAACGCTGCTACTATTTCCAGCAACTCACTCAGGCACCTGCAATAAAAACAGCCAATAACAAGAGCAAAGGATCAGTCCCCATGATCAGCCGAATCAGCACCGCACTCCTCCCGCTATTACTTCTTGGTTCCCAGACTTCTCTCGCCCAGGCAAACGACGATGCGGAACTGGCCACTTCTGTAGACGATGGTTTCACCATTGCCGTGGTTGGCGACCTGATCATCGCTTACCCGCTGGACCACATGATGGCAGACCCTGGCTTCAGGGCTGTGGTGGAATTAACCCAGGGCGCTGATGTCACCACCGGCAATCTGGAAGGCAACATCATCGACGGTCGCCAGTTCGCTGGTTCAGCAGGTGGTGGTTTCGGAGCAGAACCCGGGGCAGCGGAATGGCTGATGGAAATGGGCTTCGATATTGTTTCCCGCCCCAATAATCATGCCGATGATTTTGGCCGCGAAGGTCTGGAGGAAACCAGCCGCCATCTGGATAGAGCGGGTCTGCAGTATGCTGGTTACGGCGACAGTTACTGGTCCGCAAAAGCAGCCCGCTACTACAGCAGCGCGAAGGGTCGCGTTGGCATGGTCGCAGTATCCGACCATCAACCCCAGGCGCAGCCGCCCCGGGGCGAATGGCCGGGAATTGGTGGCTTGAGCCCTCTGCGGGTCACTCGCTATTTCATGGTGCCGGAAGAGTCATGGGACGACCTGCAAACCATTCGCGATCATTTTCCCAATGGCACTGGCTTCTACGCGCGCGGCGCCAATTCTGATACGGCGATCGATTTTCTTGGCAGCCGCTTTCGCAAGGCGCCAAGGGGAACTGACAAGGCCTATTATCACTACGAGATCAACGAGCGCGACCTGACCGATACCCTGGCCGCGGTGCGTGAAGGCAAGATGCGCTCCGACTTGGTCACCGTCGCCATTCATGCGCATCATTTTCTCGATGCCCAGGGCGGTTATCGCGGCGAAGGTATTCCAGAGGGCGAACACCTGGACACCAATCCTTCAATTGCGGATTACTTGCCGGTGTTTGCGCGAGCAGCTATCGACAACGGTGCAGATGTTTTTCAGGGCACCGGCGTGCACGCACTGCGTGGCATAGAGATTTATAACAATCGTCCTATATTCTATGGGCTTGGCGAGTTCATTCGGCAGATGGATGTCATCGGCCTACAGGGCAGAGGAGGTCCAAACCGCAGCATAGGACCGCCGGGATTCGAATTCCCGGTGAAGTTCGAAAGCATTATTGCGATCAGCGAGTTTGAGGGTGGCGATCTGAAAGAGGTGCGCATTCATCCGGTCGAAGCGCGCTACGACGAAGAGAAACTTTCCCTGCGCGGTATACCGCGACTCGCGCCACCGGCAATTGCCCAACGCATCCTGCGACGTTTACAAGCACTCTCGGCGCCGCTTGGCACCGAGATTTCAATCGAAGGCAATATCGGCGTGATTCGTCCCTGACCGCTGGATGCCAGGCTGGGCAATAGACTTGACCAGACAATGCTTCTATATTGCGTCACAAGCACAATCACCTGGGGAAATTCGTGAAATCCGGCAACTGGTTGGCCATTCCAGCCTTCTTATTGATTGCGTCATTCAGCAGCGCACAGACTCAACAGCAGCAGCGCCTGCCAGCCGAGGTATTCGATGTCCTGGCTCCGTCTACCCGCGTCACCGGCAGCCCCGGCGACATGCGCTACACCATGCAAGACTGCCGGGCGATTGATTCCGCAAATTTGCGCCGCCGCATCGTCAATGTTGCCATCCAGGAATGGGCTTATTTTGGCAGCAGCGTACTCGACCTGATTCCCACCCGGGACACCAACCCGGATTATCAGCGCCGACCCTGGCGACGCACCATGATTGATCCACGGGAAGCAGTGCGAGTGGCTGACTCGATCGCGGGATACTGGTCTTCTACGCCAGACAGTGCCTGGATTCTGGAAAGACAGAATAAGTCCTGGGACAGTCGCGGACCCGGATCACGCTGGCGTAACCCCTGGTCAGCAGCCTTCATCTCCTGGGTCATGTGCGAAAGTGGTCTCGGCGACCCCCGCACATTTCGCAGGGCAATCGCACATCATAGCTATATCGACCAGGCCATCATGGCACGCGACGATAACGAGTCGCTGGCAGCTTACGTGGCCTACAATCCTGGTGAAGAGATAATCGAACCGGGTGACATGTTGTGTCGCGGCAGCAGACCCAGCTACGAATCAATCGAAGCTCGCCAAAACCAGCTGGGCGTTGGTGCCCGCACACACTGCGATATCGTGGTTAAACTCGATGAGCCCAACGAACGCATCATGCTGATCGGTGGCAATGTGCGCAGCTGGGTAAGAATGAAACTGCTACCTGCCAGTGTAAATAACAAGGGATACCTGGCACCTGTTCCTTATAATGGACGCAAGATTTTTGCTCATCTTAAACTACAGGCAGATCCCGCAGGCAATGATCTTTTTGAAACCAGCCCAACCATGCTGGCTGGCACCTGCGAAAAACCGGAAACCATTCTCGCGGCACTACCAGGCAACTCAACCGCGTTTTGCTAAACACGAGGACGCGAACATGCGTAATAATAAATACAAGTCCACAGCACTATTTCTTCTCCTCGCACTGGGTTTTAACCCTGGCTCGCTTAGCGCCCAGAGTTACGATCCACCCAGAACGGCGGCGGGCCGACCGGATCTGCAAGGCACCTGGTCAAATGCCTCCATCACCACGCTGGAGCGAAACGCTCGCTATGACAGCCTGGTGTTGTCCGATGACGAAGTCGCCGGGGCCACCATAGAACACCCACAGAATGTGCGCCTGGCAACAGATGACAATCTCGTGCCTGGCGAGCTGCTGGACGGAACCGATCTGCCACGTGGGCGTGGTTACAACGCTTTCTGGATCGATCCGGGCACCGAGTTTGGTGTTATCGACGGCGAAGTTCGAACATCCTGGATTGTAGACCCTGCCGATGGTCGCATCCCTTACAGTGAAGAAGGTAGCAGGCGCCGCGCCGCCCTGCGCCAGAAGAACGCAGGCTTCGAGGGCCCGGAAGCTCGCCCACTGGCGGAACGCTGCATCAGCACCAACATGCGTGTCGGCCCGCCGATGATCAATGGTCTCTATAACAATAACTACGAGTTTGTGCAGACTCCTGAATATGCTGTCATCCGCACGGAAATGATCAGCCATGCCCGCATTGTTCCGATGAACAGCGAACACAAAATGAGCAGCATTGCACCCATGTTTGGCGAGTCAGTCGGTTATTGGGATGGAGATACGCTCGTGGTGGAAACCACAAACTTTAGCGATATGCAGGAAGAAGCGAGCATAAGTCTGACCAATAGCGGTAAGGTGATAGAGCGCTTCACCCGCGTCTCCGACCAGCAGATGAACTATGAGTTCATCGTCGAGGATCCGGTCTATTATTCCCAGCCCTGGCGTGGCGAAGCGCGCTTTCTCAAGACCGAGAGCAAGGTCTACGAATTTGCCTGCCACGAAGGTAACTACGCACTCGGCGCAATCCTGGCTGGTGCGAGACGCGAAGAAGTAGACAACAGCCAGTAACGAACCACCCGACCAGCACCCTCAAGGAGCAGATGATGAAAACCACTGCCTTTAGTCTCTGCCTGCTCATTTCCACACAGGTATTTGCCCAGGCCAGCAATCAACCCTGGTTCGGGCTGCCGTTACCTCCCGGGATGAGTCACGACAGCTCACCTGCTGCTCTCGGTGTACGCGGTCCGGCACCAGCTGTGGTGCCGCCAGGTGAAGAAGATTTTCAGCATCTGCGTGGCGAACGCATTATCCAGGACGTGGATCATATCGTTGGATTTTCCAGGCAGAGCCAGCAGGAGCAGGAACTGGGCGGTGACCAGCTCTGGGGAAGGGTCAGTGGGTTTCCTTCCAGCGACCGAACCATTCGCTGGGCGGCCGAACAATTGCGCTCCGCCGGGATTGCTGACGTAAGAGAACAAGTGTTGCGACAGGAAGCGGACGCGAGCCTGTGGTTACCGGAACAATGGGAACTGCGACTGCACGGCGACGACAGCTTCGGTCCGGGTAGTGGCGACGTGGTCTTCGAGACTGCCATGGCCCTGCCCCCTTCTGAGATTCCCGGCGGCAGCCTGACCGCTCCCCTTGTCTACGTTGGCAAGGCCACGGCAGCAGAGCTCATGCATATAGATGTAGCAGGAAAGATTGCCATCCAGCACGTAACGCCCCAGGCACACCTGGTGTTTGAACGCGCGAGCGCCGTGCCCTCGGCACGCAGATTATTTGAAGCCGGCGCCGTCGCCGTGGTCACCCTGATAGATCAGCCCGGCAATGAGAGAGTTCGTGACTTCAGCAACTGTGGCGGCCCCTGCTTCAATGTCGGCGGCCAGGACAGCTGGTTCCTGCTCAACGTGATGAACGCTGCGGCAGATGCTGGCTACTTTGATGAGCTGCGCCTGACCATGAGCCTGAGCAGTCGTTCCCACCAGGAACTGCAAGCCATCAATGCCATCGGCGTCATTCCAGGACAGAGTAACGAAAGCATTGTGATCAATGCACACGCGGACGCCTGGTTCGATGGTGCCGGTGATAACGCCGATGGCCTCGCCGTGTTATTGGCCCTCGCGCGTCACTACGGCGGCCGCGTCACTCAATTGCAGCGCACTCTGGTATTCGTAGTCTCCGCAGGCCATCACACGTCAGGGCTCAATGGTCCACGCAACGCTGTGCGAATGAATCCGGACCTGTTCGATGAGGCTGTACTAATCTTTAACCTGGAGCATGTTGCCCAGCGTAATATCGCACCAGCTCGTTTTCTGTTTGAGGATGGTTATCGCCAGTACACGGCAGATTCCCATGAGGCTCCAATTGTTGCCGGCATCAATAATGAGTCAGCATACCTGCAGAGCCTTTTCACTCGCGGCGTGGAGCGCTACGGCACCAACTTCATGTCGACTGAATCCACCATGGCCAGTGGCGAAGGTGGTGGCTACCGCATCGCAAACGTCCCCATCGTGACCACTATGCAAGCCCCGCCCCTGTATCACACCAGCGGCGAGGTTGCAGAAATTATATCTGTGCCAGGCCTGGAACGTATGGCGCGCTTCATGGCTTTCTTCATCGAGGAAGTGGATCAGGCTGACCGAGCTCTCATAGGGAGCGCGCCGCAGAACTGAAGTCATGGCTAAACTTTACTTTTACTACTCGTCGATGAATGCGGGTAAGTCCACTTCTCTCCTGCAATCCAGTTATAACTATCGCGAGAGGGGCATGAATACCCTGGTTTTGGCACCCGAACTGGATGATCGTTATGGTGTTGGCAAAGTCACGTCGCGAATAGGACTGGAAACGGAAGCCAGATCGTTCAAGCCCAGTGACGATCTGCTGGAACTGGTCACAGCGCTCAACGCAGAAGAACCTCTACACTGCATCCTGATCGATGAAGCACAGTTCCTCAGCAAAGATCAGGTTTTCCAACTGGGGGAGATTACCGACCGGCTCAATATACCCGTACTCGCCTATGGGCTGCGTACCGATTTCAGGGGTGAGCCGTTCGAAGGCAGCAAGTACCTGTTGGCCTGGTCGGACAACCTGAAAGAGCTGAAGGCAATCTGTCATTGTGGCGCCAAGGCCACCATGGTGTTGCGCCTGGACCAGAACGGCAAGGCAATTCGTGAGGGTTCCCAGGTGGAGATCGGTGGCAACGACCGCTACGTTTCCATGTGTCGACGACACTTCAAGGACAAGATGGCTGCAAGCGAATAACGCCGACTCAGGCGCTGACTTCTTCTATACCTTCCATATCTTCGCCATTGCCTGCAGATGATTCTTTGCTGCGGCCGAAGCGGACCACAAACTCCCGGCGCACCAGGTAGACGCTAAAGCAGGCCTGCAATACCACAGATGCAACAGATACGTACCAGATATGCTCGATGCTGAAATCTGGCTTGCTGCTCACCAACCACGCCAGAGGCACGAAAACGAGAATACGCAGCAGGGAACTGAGCAGCGCAGGACGTGTATTCCCCAATCCCTGAAACACACCCGAAGAAGTAAACACGATGCCCTGGGTGACGAAATTCCATGAAACGATTTGCAAAAACACAGCGGCAACCAATGCCACTTCGACATCATCGGTGAAGAAGTTGGTCAGCAATCCAGGATTCCATTGCAATAACAGTGTGACCATTAACATCACCGCAGAGCTCAACAGGATGCCCTTGTAGTAGGTTTCCTTGACCCGCTCAGGATGGTTTGCGCCGAAGCTCTGTCCAACGATGGGACCGACGGCAAAGGCAATCGCCATGGTCGGCATAAAAATAGACTGCATTACCCGGCCACCGATGCTGAAACCGGCCTGCGCAGTTGCGCCAAAATCCTGGATCAGAAAGTAGACGGCTGAAAAATAGACGAACAGCAGCAACATCTCGCCACCCGCCGGAAGTCCGATGTCCAGCATCTTCCACCAGATATCAAAACGTGGTCGCCAGTTCGCTGGCTGAATGACCACATACTTTTCCAGCTTGATGAAATAGAGCACCAGCAGTATGAAGCCGACGATGGAAGATATTGTGGTAGCCAGTGCCGCGCCAAGAACTCCCAGTGCGGGTCCCGGTCCCCAGCCAGCAATGAGTACCGGCGCCAGGATGATGTTGAGAATAACAGTCAGCACTTGTACCAGCATGGCTGGCTTGACGATGCCGGTGGCTCGTAGCGCCGATGCCATGGCGATGATCAGAAACTGAAACGCCATGGTCGGCAGAAACCAGTGCAGGAATATCGAGCCCTGCTCCAGCGCGCCCGCGTCGGCAGCGATATTGGCCAGATATCTGTCTCCCAGGCTATAGCCGAGTACCAGGGTTACCAATGCACACATCGTTGCCAGCACCAGGGATTGATTGAAAACCAGGTTGGCTGTGCCCTGCTCCTTGCGACCCACCGCCTGCGAGATCATTGCCACTGCGCTGACCCCGAGCACCTGGGTGAGAGACATGATCATGAACATCAGGGTGCCAGCTGTTCCCACTCCCGCTACGGCATCTTCCCCAAGGGCCGCAACGAAATAGAGATCCACCAGCAAGTAGAGGGTTTGAAACAGCATGCTGGCAGCCACAGGAATAGCCATGGCCAGTATAGTTCTGACGACAGAACCCTGGGTGAGGTCTTTCATGAGTATTGTCCGGTACTGCAGGATTTGGTCGAAGCCGCATTCCAGATACAGGGGATATGGAGAATTTCTGGATTGCTGCCGGTGAAATAGTGCGCCGCGCAGTATAACCCAGGATCTGATTTACACAAGCGCAGAATACCCCATGACCGCGAGTTGCAGGATTCCGCGCTCGTATGCTGACTGAACCCTGGCGACTGGATGCGCAAATCCAGTTAATGCCAATAGCGGGGAATTTGCGAACTCCATCGCAAAAAATCCTGGATTTCTGGTCGAGTGCGACCCAATTCGAATCGTTTTTGTGATCTCAGTAACTCTCTGCATTCCGTAATCCCCTAATCTACAACCATACCCTGAACTAGTAATCCGAGGTTGATATGAAGTTGGATACGGAATTTAGTCGAGAAAGTACAGATGCCAGTGAAATCGGAGAATTTCTCCAGTTGGCATTCCTGCAACAATGGAAGTTCAGTTGTATGCAGATGGTTCGCAATCATCTCAGTTCGGAAGAAGTTACCGTACTGGATGTAAATGTCTTCGATCACAACTTTATCCTCGATAGTGAAGTGCTCACCGCGGCAACCCAGGAAGCCCATTCGGTGACTTTCAGGGCCCAGAGCGGCGGACTGACTCTGCTGTTCAATGCCAGGCCCATGCGCTCAAACCTCGACCCTTCGGTTTGTGAATGCAAGTTTGAGTTTCCGGAAAAACTCCGCTTTACTCAACTGCGCAAGGCTGTCCGAATCAATTTTCGCAATAGCCCTGAGATCAAGGTTCATCTGTTTGCGGGCGAGGGAGCGCCCTTTGCAGGGCATCTCATGGATCTGTCTACAACGGGCGCCAAGATCCAGATTCTTGGCGATCTGTCTGGCAAACTGGACAGTGCACAGATAATCGATGACTGCCAGCTCATCATGCCAAATGGCGATTTGCTCGACTTGAGCGCCCAGGTGAGAGGCATGGTCTACGACCACGACCGGAACCTCAGTGTCGTGCGCTGCGAATTCATCGAGCTGCGTGGTAACGATGTGGTTCAACTGCAAGGGCTACTCGATCAGGCTGCACATAAACCAAGAGACGTCGAACTGTCCCTGGTTAGCTAGGTCAAAATTCCTCTCCCTCTCTGTGGTAAACTTTGCGGTCAATTCGCTAATCAAATTGACTGTTTGCCACGGAGAGTACAGTGATCAAAGGACTACACCACAACGCCTATCGTTGCCGGGACTCTGAGCAGACCCGGGCTTTCTATGAAGACTTTCTCGGTTTGCCGTTGATGCATAGTTTCGTCATCGAGCAAACCAAATCCGGTCGTGACAGCAATGTACTGCACAGCTTTTTCCAGATGCAGGATGGTTCGTTCCTGGCCTTCTTCGAAGAACCGGATGAGCCCTTCGAGTTCAAAGACCAGCGTGATTTCGATTTGCACATAGCGCTCGAGGTGAGCCGCGACCACATGCTGGAGATGAAGAAGAAAGGCGAAGACGCAGGCATGGAAACCCGCGGCGTTTCCGATCACGGCTTTATCGAATCAATCTACTTTCGTGACCCGAATGGCTACGTGATTGAACTGACTGCCAGGGTTGAGGGTGAAAAAGGCGATGTATTCGACCGTGATGAAGCCCATAAAACTCTGGCCAAATGGCAAAGCAGCAAAAACGCGGGGTAAGTCATGTCGGATTCTCTTCTCTTCAGGCAACTGTTCGATCAAACTTCCGGCACTTACACCTACCTGCTGGCGGACAAAGACTCCGGCGAGGCTTTATTCATAGACACTGTCTTCGAGCAGCATCAGCGGGACTATTCCCTGGTCCAGGAACT
>Ga0181579_10001724_pt1 | contig 17924 bp, 16 predicted proteins | sample 071ome_24_FD_132996 | JGI IMG/M metagenome (GOLD analysis project Ga0181579, IMG submission 132996) | Coastal salt marsh microbial communities from the Groves Creek Marsh, Skidaway Island, Georgia - 071402CT metaG (megahit assembly) | ecosystem: Environmental > Aquatic > Marine > Intertidal... | reverse complement strand
GTGCCGAAAGCCGTTTTCGTAATATCCCAAGATGCGGTAGTTGAATTTGTCTTCAATTTTTTGCGTGAGATACTTTCCCAGGGCGCCATCCATGGCGGCCCGGGCTTGATCGTTGTTCTCGAATAAAAACGGCAGATCGACAAAACCCAATTCCGGCACACGTTCGGTCAGGTAACTGCTTGATTGATAGCCGAGGGTTAAGAAGCCATCCTCGACCAGCCACAGGATATCCTCACCGCGATAACCGAGGTCTAGAATATTCCAGACGTATTTCACATCGACGCCGTCGCCGAACTCGGCTTCGAGCCGGTCACCGATGAACTTTAAGGATTTACTGAATGCCGTCGTCGGTGGGCCGTATCCGCCCATCCGTATTTTTATTGGTTTGCTCATTCGGTGTTTTTACAGCAAATCGCGAAGAATTGCGATCAATGGTGCATCCGCCGGCGGCATGGGATAATCGCCCAGCCGTACGGGACGCTCCCATTTGATTTCCTGACCCTCACGCGGTGTGATGGCGCCCTGCCACACCCGGCACACGAACAGCGGCATCAGCAGGTGAAAATCGTCATAGCAATGCGAGGCGAATGTCACGGGCGCGAGGCAGCTTTCGGTGATATCGATGCCGAGTTCTTCATTCAGTTCGCGCACCAAAGCCGCTTCCGGCGTTTCACCCTCTTGGACTTTGCCGCCGGGAAACTCCCACAGCCCGGCCATGGCCTTGCCGGCCGGGCGTTTCGCGATCAGCACACGGCCGTCCGTATCGACCAGGGCCGCCGCACTCACCAACACCGTCGGCAAGCCGGTCGCCGTTTTCGTTTCAACATGCAGACAGCCGTTGTCAGGACCGGTAATCGGCATTGATCGAAATGTATTCGTGGGTAAGGTCGCAGGTCCAGACGGTCGCTTTCCCTTTACCAGCGCCGACATCAATAGCGATATCGACGTTTTGACCCTTAAGGTGTTTTGCGACCGGACGTTCGTCATATCCCTTCACGGCACCCTGACCGTTCGCGATCAGCACGCCGCCGATTTTAATCTTGAGTTTCTTCTGATTGACCCGGTCGGGGGCTTTGCCGACCGCCATGATCAAACGGCCCCAGTTGGCGTCTTCCCCGGCGATAGCCGTTTTCACCAACGGTGAATTCGCGACTGTCAGGCCGATCCGCCGGGCAGCGGCATCGCTGGCCGCCCCTGTTACCGTGACCGAGATAAACTTACTCGCCCCCTCACCGTCTTTGACGATTTGATGGGCGAGGTCGATCATGACTTCGTTGAGAACTTTACAGAAGTTTTTTAAGTGCGCGTTCGATACCGCGGTGACTTTTTTATGATCCGCTTTACCGGTCGCAAACATCAACACGGTATCGCTCGTCGAGGTGTCGCTATCGACGGTAATGCTGTTGAACGATTGATCGACGGATGCCCTCGTTAATGCTTGCAACACCCGCGAGGGGATTTTCGCATCCGTAAACACATAAGCCAGCATCGTCGCCATATTCGGCGCAATCATGCCCGAGCCTTTGGCTATACCGGCAATGTTGACGTTCTTACCGGCAATCGTCGCCGTGCGCACACAACCCTTCGGAAACGTATCCGTGGTCATGATTGCGCGTGCACCGTTTTCCCAATTGCCGGCTTTTAAGGCACTTTGCATGCCCGGCAGACCATCGAGGATTTTCTGCACCGGCAAATCTTCGCCGATCACACCGGTCGAGCACACATAGACCTGAGATTTTGGGCACTGCAACAGCGCCGCGGCGCTTTGAACCGTTTTCGCAACCGCCCGTTCGCCGGCCTTGCCGGTAAACACATTGGCATTGCCCGAGTTCACGACCAGGCCCCGTGCCACACCACCCTTAAGAGCCTTGCGGCACCACTGCACGGGCGCCGATGCGGTTTGCGATTTTGTCAATGTGCCCGCTACCGTGGTTCCCGGCGCGGTTTCCACCAGCATCACATCAAGCCGCTGGCGATACCGCAAACCCGCCGCCGCGGTTGCGAGCTTAACCCCCGCGATCGCCGGAATTTTGGGAAACCGTTTCGGTGCCAATGGTGATGTTTTGGCCATGGCTCATGATCCATGCGTGTTATGCAAAATGAGCGAGGTTTCTATTGCTTCTTGGGCGCATTGTCCAGCGCAGACTGGCCCGCCTTGCGGATATCGATCTTGGCATCCTTACGCAATTGTTTGACCAAATTGCTGCCCAATTCGCTGGAAAGATCAGAGACCAGCTGCTCACGAACCTCTTCGATGGCGGGCGGCTTCGCCGTGCGGCGGCCTTCGACCTTAATCACGTGCCAACCATATTGCGTTTGAACGGGCCGTTTCGAGAACTTCCCTTTTTTCATGGCAAAGGCGGCCTTGGAAAATGCCGGCAGCATCTGGCCCTTGCGGAAGTAACCCAAATCGCCGCCATTGGCACCGGACGGCCCGGTAGAATGTGTTTTCGCAAGCTGTTCGAAGTTTTCCCCGTTGCGAAGTTTCTTGATAATTTCATGCGCTTTTTTTTCGGTTTTCACCAAAATATGACGCGCATGGACTTCGCTTTGATTTTTCGTGTCCTCGACCATTTTCTGATAGCGCGCCTTCAATGCCTTTTCGGTCAAATTGTCTTCAATATATTTCACCAAAAAAGCGCGCTCCAAAATTTGATCGCTGATTCGTTTCAAACGGCGCTTCATGGTATCGTCTTTATGCAGATTTTTCCGGCGGGCTTCACCGGCGATCAATACCGAATTAATGACTTGATTCATCAAGGCGGGATACAGAGTATGCGCCGGCAAGGCCTGCAGCTCCTGCGGCAATAATTCGCGAGCGTCATCCAAAGTGGATTTACGGATTTCTTCGCCGTTCACGACCGCGAAGATCGGATCCTTTTCAGCCGAGTTTTTATCGGCGGCAAACACCGGCTCAGCCGTCAGAGTGACGGCAACGCTAAATAAACTTATTAAGACGACACGCGCAATTTTCATGAAATTATCCTTACTGGGTGTGTGACCGGCCCACGATGTTGAGGCCGTTATTCGAGGCCATGTTATCAGCCCCGCCGGAGCAACACCACCAGCCCTGCGTGGCCTTTACCGAACGGCCAAGATATCAAGGCCTCGCTAACCCTCTGGATTCCCCAGGAATTTCATGAAAATACCCTCCTCTGTTACATTGACAGACGGCGTTTCGGTCTCTATCTCTCTCACCAGATAGGATCGATCGATATTGACCGGCTCGGCCCGGAAACAGCCTTTACCGCTGTGATGGGTACTCCCCGGAATTTTGGGACTTTTCATGCTTCAATCCCTCGCCAAGCGAATCTTTGGCTCAGCCAACGAGCGCTATCTCAAAGGCCTGCAAAAAGACATCGACGCCATCAATGCCCTCGAGCCCGAACTCGAGGCACTCAGCGATGACGACATTAAGGCACGCACCGACTGGCTACGTAAGCGGCATTTGGAAGGTGGCGAATCCCTCGACGAACTGATGACCGAAGCCTTCGCCACTGTCCGCGAAGCCGCCAAGCGCACTCTCGGCCAACGCCATTTTGATGTGCAGCTGATGGGCGGGATCGTTCTGCATCGGGGCAACATCGCGGAAATGAAAACCGGTGAAGGCAAAACCCTGGTTTCCACCTTGCCGGTTTATCTAAATGCGCTGGCCGGTCAAGGTGTGCATGTCGTGACCGTCAACGATTACCTCGCGCAACGCGATGCGGAATGGATGGGCCAGGTTTATAACTTCCTCGGCCTGACCGTCGGCTGCATCGTTCACGGCCTCGAAGACGAACAACGCCAAAAGGAATACGCCTGCGACGTGACCTATGCGACCAACAATGAGCTCGGCTTCGATTACCTGCGCGACAATATGAAATTCGGGCTCGATGAAATGGTGCAGCGGGAATTCAACTACGCCATCGTCGATGAGGTGGACTCGATTTTGATCGATGAAGCGCGGACACCGCTGATTATTTCAGGTCCGACGGAAGACACCTCCGATCTCTATTCATCCATCGACAAGCTCATTCCCGAATTCGACGAATCCGATTACGAAAAAGACGAAAAGGCTCGCACGGCGACCTTTACTGAAGCCGGCATGGAAAAACTTGAGAACCTGCTGCGCGAAAGAGGCCTGATGGAAACGGGCAATCTGTATGACCTCAATAATATTTCGTTGGTATATCACGCCAATTCCGCGCTGAAAGCTCATGTCCTCTTCGAGCGCGACACCGATTACATCGTCAAGGACGACAAGGTCGTGATTATCGACGAGTTCACCGGACGCATGATGGAAGGCCGACGCTATTCCGAAGGCCTGCACCAGGCCTTGGAAGCCAAAGAAGGCGTGTCGATCGAAAACGAAAACCAAACCCTCGCCTCGATCACGTTCCAAAATTATTTCCGGCTCTATCCCAAACTTGCCGGCATGACCGGCACGGCCATGACGGAAGCCGGCGAGTTCGATGAAATCTACAAACTCCAGGTTATCGAAATCGACACCAATGTGCCTTGCGTCCGCAAAGATGAAGATGACGAGGTATACCGGACCGTCGCGGAAAAAAGTAACGCGATCATCGATTTGCTCGAAGATTGCCACAAGCGCAAACAGCCCGTTTTGGTCGGCACGGTCAGTATCGAAAAATCCGAACAACTTGCCGCACAGCTGAAGAAGCGCAAAATTCCCCATAACGTGCTGAACGCCCGCCATCACGAGCAGGAAGCGCTCATCATCGCCCAAGCCGGTGCGCCGGGCGGCGTGACGATCGCCACCAACATGGCCGGACGCGGTACCGATATTCAGCTCGGCGGCAATCTCGACATGCGCATCGAACAGGAAGTCAAAGAGAACATGTCCGCCGAACAGCGGGAAAAGAAAATCGAGGAAATCAAGGCCGACATCGAAGCCAAGCGCCAAATTGTGCTCGAGGCCGGCGGTCTTTACGTTGTCGGCACCGAACGTCACGAAAGCCGGCGCATCGATAACCAACTGCGCGGCCGATCCGGTCGGCAAGGCGACCCGGGCGGCTCCAAGTTTTTCCTATCCCTCGAAGACGACCTCATGCGTATCTTCGGTTCCGAGCGCATTGACGGTATGCTGAAAAAACTCGGTCTCGAAGAAGGCGAAGCCATCATGCACCCCTGGGTGAACAAGGCGCTCGAGAAGGCCCAGGAGAAAGTCGAAGAACGCAACTTCGAAATCCGGAAAAACCTGCTCAAGTTCGACGATGTGATGAATGATCAGCGCAAAGTCATTTACGAGCAGCGTAAGGAGCTTATGGATTCCGAAGACGTCTCGGAAGACCTCCGCGATATGCGCCATCAGGTCATTGAAGATTTAATCTCACTGCATATTCCGGAAAAAGCCCTGCCGGAACAATGGAACGCGGACGCCCTGCATGGGGAGATCCTTCGTATCTTTGCCCTCAACCTGCCCATCCTCGAATGGGTTAAAGAAGAAGGCATCGCGGATGCGGAAATTCAAGAACGCCTTGAAGATGTCACCAACCGTCAATATGCCGAGAAAGTCGCTCATTACGGCACCGAGTTGATGCGCACGGTCGAAAAAAGCGTGCTGTTGCAAGTGCTCGACCAAACCTGGAAAGAGCACCTACTCACCCTCGATCATATGCGCCAAGGCATCGGCTTGCGCGCCTACGGCCAGCGCGATCCGCTGAACGAATATAAAAGCGAAGCGTTCGAATTGTTTTCAGTTATGCTGGAGAATCTGCGCGAACGCACCAGCCTGACCATGGCACATCTAGAATTTGAGTTTGAAAACGAAGACACGCTCGACTTCGGCCACCCGCAACAGCAAATGGTCGAATCCCGGTTTGACCCATCCCTGGAATTCCTTGGCAATGAAGAAGACGAAGAGCTCGTCGGCTTTGAGGGCGCTGAAAACCAAGGCGGCGTCGCCGTTGCGCCGGTGCGTTCTCGCCAGGCTGCCGATGAAATCGACCCGAACGATCCCGAGACTTGGGGCCGGGTCTCGCGCAACTCACCATGCCCCTGCGGTTCAGGCAAAAAATACAAACAATGCCACGGGAAACTGAGTTAAGGCCCTTAGCGAAACGAACACCGCGCCTTAATTATTGTTATCCTCATCGTCTTGGTTTTTCCAAAACCGGCCCAGCGCCATATCGAGTAATGGTGGCATCAGAAAAATGTGCGCAAAGAAAATCAAAATGATCGTGATGTTGAATTCGAGCAACTCTTCGCCGAGGTCGTTGATCTGAATACCGAGCAGCTCAAACGTGACTACCAACGAAATGAAGATGATGAGTGTATACAACAGCCACTTCGGTTTAAACATTGTTGGAGCCTTTAATATTAATTCAGCGGCTCAACAACATCGCCGGGGCGGATGACGCCGCCTTCGATCACATTGCAATTCAAGCCCGAGCGATGCAGCAATACCGGCACAATTTTTTTATTGAGTACGCCTTCGAGATACCTGCAGGGTTCATTGATCCGAACCCCCAACAACACGGCATCGCCGACCTTAAATTTTTTACCGACCAAATGGGTCAGTGGCACGTCACGCACGGTGAGGTTACGCCGGGATTCATGGGGCGCCAAGTCAACATTATGATCCCGCTTTAATGCATCAAGCACTTCGCTTTCGATAAGCGTGAGATGCCGTCCCGGTACGTCTTTGTGTGAAAATTCGCCGATGCCGAGACAGTAACGGTCGCCCTCAAGGCCCTTGCCGGCGATCAACGTGCCTTCGGTGAGCTCTTGCATATCCGCGGCGGCTTTCTCGGCGGCATGAATGAATTCGAGCCGGCCCGACCAGGTCATTTACGCGAGACCCTTTTGGCCGATCTCAAGAAATTTATCGCGGCGCGCGGCTTTAAGCTCATTACCACCGAGCGCCAATAACGGCACGAGCACTTCTTCGAGGGCCGCACCGACCGCTTTGATCGTGTCCTCTGGATGGCGGTGCGCCCCCCCCATGGGTTCAGGAACGATGGTATCGATAACACCGAGTTCTTCGAGATCCGCCGCCGTATGCTTCAAGGCTTCGGCGGCTGTTTCCTTGGCGTCGTTATCGCGCCATAAGATTGATGCACAACCTTCCGGCGAGATCACCGAGTAAATTGCATGTTCAAGCATGATCACCGAATTGGCCGCCGCGATCGCCATGGCGCCGCCCGAGCCGCCTTCACCGATGATGACGCTGACGATCGGCACTTTAATATGAAGACACGCTTCAATTGAGCGCGCGATTGCCTCGGCCTGGCCGCGCGCTTCAGCATCAATGCCAGGATAGGCGCCTGCGGTATCAACAAACGTAATGACAGGTATGCCGAACTGATCGGCGAGGTTCATCAAGCGGATCGCCTTACGATATCCTTCGGGGCGCGCCATGCCGAAATTATGGGCGACACGCGATTCCGTATCGTGGCCTTTTTCATGACCGATCACCATTACCGACCGGCCGTTAAAACGACCCAAGCCGCCCACGATGGCTTTATCCTCGCCGAAGGAACGGTCACCGGCAAGCGGCGTAAAATCGGTGATCAACGCTTTTAAGTAATCCATCATATGCGGACGATTTTGATGGCGCGCGACCTGCGTCTTTTGCCAAGGCGTTAGCTTGGCATAGGTTTGTTCTAAAATCTTTTCGGCGCGCAACTCAAGCTTCGCGACCTCTTCGGTCACGTTCAGCTCGCCCTGATCCATTTGGTGGCGCAGCTCTTCAATCTTGCCTTCGATCTCAGCCAAAGACTCTTCAAAATCCAGATAATTTGGCATCGCGGGCTTTTAGCACGTTGTTTCAATGGGGCCAAATCAATTTGCAAAGAATTCCTGCGGAATCAAAGAGTTGAGCCGATTTAAGCGAGGCAAGCCCCATACCTGCCCCGCAAGAACGGCTCTCATAAAGGATAATCTGCGCCGGAATCCAATTGTTCCAAAGGTTGCGGACACAATGGCGTATTTACGCCGGAAAAACCTTGAGGTCTGCCGGAAAATGCTCAACAGTATTCGGTATACATAAAGCCGAAATTCAACGACAGCGAGAGACATGATGGGAGGTGCAATGATGAGCAAGCTCAAAACCGATTCCAAAAAATCCAAACCCAGCGCCCGGCGCAAGTTCTTGAAACTCGGCGGCCTCGCCGCTGCCGGTACCGCGGCAACCGTCGCGTTCCCGCAAATTTCCCGCGCCGCGACGACGACGCTGAAAATGCAAGGTGCCTGGGGCGAGAAAAGCCCGTTCGCCGAAATGGCGCGCCAGTACATTAAACGCGTCGAGGAACAAGCCGGTGGCCGGTTAAAAATTAAATATTTGCCCTCAGGCGCGGTTGTCGGTTCCAAACAAATCGCCGATGCGGTTAGTCGGCGTAATGTCGATGCGGGCCATAGCGTGACCGCCTATTGGTACGCCAAGAACCCGGCAGCGTCATTATTCGGCACGGGACCGGTGTTCGGCTGTAACGCGCAACAAATTCTCGCCTGGATTCACTTCGGCGGCGGCAAAGAGCTTTACCAAGAACTTCTGCAAAAGAAAATGCGGCTGAATGTCGTCGGTTTCTTCGCCATGCCGATGCCGACCCAACCCTTGGGCTGGTTTAAAAAGCACATCCAAAAATCCGCCGATATGAAAGGCCTCAAGTACCGCACCGTCGGCTTGGCCGCCAACGTCATGAACGAAATGGGCCTCGGTGTTGCACAGTTACCCGGCTCGGAAATCGTGCAAAACTTCGAAACCGGCCGGATCGAAGCGTTCGAGTTTAATAACCCGACCGCCGACCGCCAATTCGGTGCACAGAACGTGTCCAAACATTATCACATGGGCAGCTATCACCAAGCGGCTGAGTTCTTTGAGATCAGCTTCAACAAGCGCGTCTACAACAAACTACCGAAAGAACATCAAGCCATTTTGGAATACTCCGCCGAAGCCGCAAACACGGCAAATTACGGTTGGGCCATGGACCAATACTCAAAGGACCTGCAAAACCTCATTAATAAAGACAAGGTCAACGTGTATCGTACGGATACCTCGATCATGCAGGATCAGCTCAAAGCGTGGGATAAAGTTTTAGTTGGCCTAATGAAAGATCCGTTCTTTAAGAAAGTCGTCGATAGTCAAAAAGCCTGGAGCGAACGCGTTGCCTTCTACGACTTGATGAATTCCGCTGACTATAAGCTTGCCTTCAAGCACTACTTCCCGGGCAAGCTGCCGTTCTAGTTAACCGGATCGCCTTTTGTTAAGGATGATTCAAAATATTTTGCACTAAACTCATGTTCATGAGAGGCGGTTCTTCTTGAGCCGCCTCCCCTATTTTAACGCCCTTCAAAACCTTTCTTTTCTCCAAACCGCCCCCTAAGATCAGCCCATGAAGGATTTTCTGTTTTCGATCGACCGGATCAGCGCCTGGATCGGCAAGGCCTTCGGCTGGTGCATCCTGATCGGTGCCGTCGGCTCGACCTACGAGGTTATTGCGACCAAACTATTCCGCGCGCCGACCCCGTGGTCCTACGATCTCAGCTACATGATGTACGGCTGTCTGTTCATGATGGCGGGAGCTTATGCCTTATCCCGCGATTCCCATGTGCGCGGCGATGTTGTCTTTCGGCTGTTGAAACCAAAAACCCAAGCGACCATCGAACTCACTCTTTATGTTTTATTCTTCTTTCCCGGCATTTTGGCGCTAATTTATGCGGGCATCGATTACGCTTGGCAATCTTGGACCTTTAATGAAAAAAGCGTCATGAGCATCGCGTGGTTTCCGATCTATCAATTCAAATTCATCATACCGATTGCCGCTTTCTTCCTTGCCCTGCAGGGCGTTGCCCAAGTCATTCGCTGCATCATCTGTTTGCGGGAAGGTGAATGGCCGGCGCATCTGCATGACGTTGAAGAAATTGAGGCCATGCTGCTGCACCAAAAGGAAGACGAGCAACGCCTGGCCGAAGAAGCCGCGTCAAAAGGAAGCGGCGCATGACCGATCCTCAAGTTGCCCTCCTCATGCTCGGCTCATTCGTACTAACGATCCTTTTGGGTTTTCCGATTTGCTTTACCCTGATCGGCATGGGCGTCGGTTTCGGTTATTACTATTATTACGATGCCGAGCGCATGGCGGAAATCGGCGTCTCTCTTTTCGACAATCAAGTATTCGACCTTTTGGTCAACCGGACGTACTCCGTCATCTCCAACGATATCCTGACCGCCGTGCCGATGTTCCTATTCATGGGCTACATCCTTGAGCGCGCAAACATCATTGACCGGTTGTTTTTCAGCCTGCAGGCCGCCGCCCGTCACATGCCTGGGTCCATGGCCGTCGCCGCACTTGCCACCTGCGCGATGTTTTCGACAGCGACCGGCATCATCGGTGCCGTCGTCACGCTCATGGGTTTGCTCGCGTTTCCCGCCATGTTGAAAGCCCGTTACGACACCAGTTTCTCGGCAGGCGTCATTTGCGCCGGCGGCTGTCTCGGCATTCTCATTCCGCCAAGTATCATGCTGATCGTTTATTCCGTGGCTGCAGGCGTCTCACCAGTGAAACTCTACGCCGGCGCCTTGATTCCTGGCTTCATGCTTGCGGGCCTCTACATGATCTACGTCGTCGGGCGCACCATGATCAATCCGTCACTCGCGCCTAAGCCGAAAGAAGAGGATGCCCGGGAAATTCTCGGCAACAGCGTCATATTATCCTTGCTCACATCCTTCTTCCCGCTGGCCGTTCTAATCCTTCTCGTGCTCGGTGCGATCCTCTTCGGTTGGGCGACGCCGACGGAAGCTGCCGCCACCGGCGTTATGGGCGCTATTCTTCTGGCGATTTGTTACCGCGCCATGACTTGGGACCGTTTACGCGAGTCGATCTATCTTACGGCGCGCACATCCGCCATGGTCTGTTGGCTCTTTATCGGGTCCTGGACGTTTTCGTCCGTGTTTGCCCTCCTTGGCGGACACAATTTGATTGAATCGTTCGTGCTTTCCCTGCAACTCTCGCCATTAACATTTCTGATCATGGCGCAACTCATCATCTTCCTGCTCGGCTGGCCGCTCGAGTGGTCGGAAATCATCATTATCTTCGTGCCGATCTTCCTGCCGATGCTACCGCACTTCGGCATCGATCCGTTATTCTTCGGCATTCTGGTTGCGCTAAACCTGCAGACGTCTTTTCTGACGCCGCCAATGGCGATGTCGGCGTATTATCTCAAAGGGGTTGCTCCACCCCATGTGAAATTGATCGAGATCTTTAAAGGCTCGATGCCGTTCTTGATGATGGTCTTTCTCGCAATGATTATTTTGTACGTATTCCCGCAGATTGCCCTCTGGCTGCCGAAGGTCATCTATCAATAATGACGAAAACCGACGCGACATATGCTGATCTGAGTGCCGCCGATGCCGCAAGGCATTTGGCTGCAGGCGAATTGACTTCGGAAGAGTTGGTCAGGGCCTGCATCGAACGCATCGAAGAAAAAGAGCCAACCGTACAGGCTTGGCAGGCGTTCGACCCCGAGTTCGCCCTGATGCAGGCCAAGGAAGCAGATCGTATCTGGGCCGCCCATGAAGCGATGGGCCCACTCCATGGCGTGCCCATCGGCATTAAGGACATAATCGACACCGTTAGTTTTCCGACTGAAAACGGCAGTGCATTACATGCCGGCCGCCAACCCATCGAGGATGCCTTCGTGGTATCGCTTTTACGTCAGGCGGGTGCCGTTATCATGGGAAAAACCGTGACCACGGAATTTGCAACTTATAAGCCCGGGAAAACCCGCAACCCGCATAACCCGGATCATACCCCCGGTGGCTCATCAAGCGGATCGGCGGCTGCCGTTGCGTGCGGTATGGTGCCCGCAGCCCTCGGTTCACAAACCAACGGTTCTGTAATCCGCCCCGCTTCCTATTGCGGCGTGTTTGGTTTCAAACCGAGCCACGGCCTGATTTCACGTACCGGTACGCTTGAATTGTCACCCGCTCTCGACACCCTCGGCGTTCTCGCGCGTTCGATCGAAGATCTCGGCCTCGTGGCGTCTATTCTCATGGCCTATGACGCAAACGACCCGGACATGCAGCCGCACGCGACCCCGACGCTTGCCGAGACAGCCTTATCCGAACCGCCGGTTGAACCGGATTTTGTTTTTATGAAAACCCCGGTGTGGGGCGAGCTCGAACAAACGGCGCAAGAAGCCTACGAAGAACTTAAGGATGCGTTGGGTCAACAGTGTACCGAGGACGAACTGCCGACACCGTTCGAGGACGCTTGGCGGTGGCATAAAACCATTATGCACGCCGATATTGCCTGCCGGTTCCATGGCCTCTATGAAGAAAACAAACTCGGTCTCAGCGAAAAATTCATCGAAATTATCGAAAGCGGCCGCACGTTTTCCGCCGTCGATTATGTCGCCGCCCACGAATGGCGTGAACGGCTCAACCTCGGCATCAATGCGGTATTTGAAGAGTTCGATGCCATTGTCACACCTGCCGTCACCGGCGAAGCGCCCAAAGGGATTGAGCGCACCGGCAGCCCCACCTGCAACACTCTATGGACCTATCTCGGCTTACCGTGTGTGACTTTGCCGTTGCTCGAAGGAGAAAACGGGCTACCCATCGGCGTTCAGCTTGTCGGTAAAAAGGGAAATGATGCCCGCTTACTACGCACCGCAAAATGGCTCACGGATAAACTTGCGTCGGATTTGGAAGCGGAGGCGGCATAATGATCAATAAAATTTTCGCTCCCTTTTCTCTCACCCTGCTTGCCGTATTTATGGCGATCATCTTGATTTACGTGCCGCGCATCGAGCTCATCATTATCACCGTCGGGTGCGTTGCCATGGCGGCATACGATTTTTGGCGCTCGTTTCAACCCGGCGGCGATGCGTACGAAAACACCAACAATGATGCCGATAACGACCCGGCAACAAAACAATAGTTATTTTTTTGTGTTTGCGAGCGGGTGATGGTTTTGCACCAACGCCTTTAAGCGCTCATCCAACACGTGCGTGTAAATTTGAGTCGTAGCGATATCGGCGTGCCCCAACAGCTGCTGCAAGGAACGTAAATCCGCACCGTTTGCCAACAAATGAGATGCGAACGAATGGCGCAGTACATGCGGCGACACCCGCGCCGGATTGAGCCCAGCCTCGATAGCGAGTTCCTTGAGGATTTGCGCAAACCGTGCCCGCGTGAGGTGCCCTTGTTTGGCACGTGAAGGAAACAGCCATTTTGATTCCGGTTTGTTTTTTTTACTTTCGCTTATTTTGTAACCGGGAATAAATTGTGGACGCACATCCCGGTACTCGGCAATTGCCCGACTGGCCGGACCACCGAGCGGCACCATGCGTTCCTTACCGCCCTTGCCTCGAATGACCAGCATTTGATCTTCCTGCGTTAAAGCGGTCATGGGCATGCCAACCAACTCCGAAACCCGCAAACCGGTCGCATATAAAATTTCGAGCAAGGCGCGCAAGCGGAAGCCCTCAGGGCCGCCATGGCCGTTCGCAGTTTCCAATAGGGTTTCGACTTCCGCTTCATTCAGATATTTCGGTAGCGGGCGGCCCAACCGCGGGCTGTCGATAGTTGTACACGGATTATCTTCACGCAGGCCTTCACTCACTAAAAATTTAAAAAACTGCCGCAATGCGGATAAATGCTGCGCACTTGTCCCCGGTGCCATGCCACGCGAGGATAACTGCGTAAAATATTTCCGGATCATCGGTGTGTCGGCTTTCTCCGGATCGCGCTTTCGCGCCATCGTAAAAGCCGTGAAATTGGCAAGGTCGCGGCGATAGGATTCGAGTGTGTTGACCGCTGCGCCCCGTTCAGCAGCCAGCATATCGAGAAACATCTCGATGGTTCGCGATACGGTTAATTCGGTTTTACGGCGGCCCATAAGCTCAAGGCCTCTCAATTAAAAATTAAATGCCCTCGGCGACGGCGGCCTCAATGGCAAGCAAACGAGCCTCTTTGGCCAACCCGATTTGCTCAAAGCTTTTCATGACACGGCTCAAGACGATCGGGTCTGCGTCGACTGTGCCGCTATTGCCAAGTGCCAGTAAATTTAACAGCAAGGCCTCACCGAAGCGCCCACTGTCCGACGCTTCCTGCATGCGATGCCAATAGGCCGGATGGGGCATGGCCACCGTAAGGCGCTGCGGCCCCTTCAAGAGCAATTCCCATATATCCTTCGGCACCGGATCACCGAGAGATTCGAACAACGTAAATAATAAAGCGGCTTTCTCGCGCGCACCCTCTTTACTTTTGATGCCTTGCCACCAGGATTCCAACTCTTGCAAATTCCAGCCCTGAGCCTGGTGCGACCCGGAAAGGCGCGCCAACGGCATTAAGTTCGCCAACATACCCTGGGCCGCCTTACTAAAGAGGGCGCTGGCCCGGATCGCTGAAAACCAAACCCGGACGGCGTCTTCATTTTTCAAGATCAAAAATGCCCGGATCGATTCCGGAGCGAACCATAAAAGTTCATTCGACGGAGTGATGGTTTTCAAAATCGGCTCAAACACGCGCACCGTCGAAAGATAGCGGCCGCCCTGACGTGCCAAGGACATCGCTTTAGCGACCGCCTCGGCTTTGGCATGAGCGACAGTTTGCACGAGGGCCGTTCGATATAATAGCGCACGGCTTAGCGGTCCGCTTTCCGCCTCGGCCTTGCTGAGCGGATTTGCGAGCTCTTCTTCGGTGAACACGATACTGGTATAGAGTTGGCGAAGCGTATCCGTTTTTAACGCCCCTGCCGCTTCGGCCCGCTCGGCCGCTTCAAGGCGAATTTTAACGGATGCATTAGGACTGACGGCAATGGTTCTTAAGATCACCGGTTTATTTGAGGAAACCACATCGGCCGGCAGTTGCGCCTTGGCGACACGCGCCATCGCTAAATGCAAGGGCGTCGGTTGCGGCATATTTTTTATTTTTACCGCCTGGCCACCGGCAAGCGCATCGACGATCGAAAAGAAAACTTCGTCCTTTTCGCCGAGTTCGCGCAACAATGATACACCAAGCTGCGCTTTTCCTTTTTCACCGGCCAAAGCCTGACAAAAAATAAACATTTTTTGCCAATACACGTCATTTTGAGCGGCAATTTGCCGGGTGGCCAAGGCACAGGCCCGCGCATTATCGTTCGACAGCAACCGCAGGTCCGCTTCGGCACGCGCAACTTGCGGAAACTGATGCCGTGCCGGCGTCACGTTAAGCAACGCATTCGCCGACTTTAAATCACCCATTTCCGTGAGCAGCTGAATACGTAGCGCAACCAAACTGCCGGGCTTCGATTGTCCCCGTTCAAGGGCTGCCCGAGTTAATAACAACCGCTGCATCAACCGGCGCATAACATCGGATGCTGCATTGACCGGCAGGCGTTTCATCATCCGGTCAATAGACCAACGGCTGATACCTTCCCATATTGTCGGTTTAAAACCGCCCTCTTCTTCAGTTAGTGTTCCAACCGTATCGGGATCAATAACCGTGAGCGTGTCGACTTGAACTTCTTGACCGCTAATGCGCGATCGCGCCGCGCCGCCAGTTGCCGGTTCTTGTGATTCATCTGATTCGCTTTGCGAGGGGTTTAACCGAACCGGTCCCTGCTCCGAAGCCGGATCATCCTGCGCGATGGCAATACTGGCGGTCATCACGCCGGACGCCGTGAGAAAAACCAGCAGGCAACAGCGGGCTAAAAAAGAATTAGCGGGGTAAACGGTCATCGGGAATGACTTTTTCAATTTTTGCGATCGGCGCGGGAATATCCCAGGCTGCCAGGAAAACGGCTCCTCCGACAAATATGACGAGCAAAAGCAGCAATACGATTTTGGAGAGACTTCTCATACGAGTGGCAGCCTATGCGGGAATGATTAAAACAGCGCTAATAAACGAATGCGAGGAGTTGTAATGTGCCAAGACGACATCGCCAAGGGATTATGCTAGTTTTCAATTGTGACAATTTTTTGGCAGTTTATCGGCTTGTATCAAGGCTTTCAACGGCTCGCCTTGGAGGCACGCCTACTGTTTTCGGCACGATCTGCCCAAGATTCGCGTGTAATATGACCCAGGACCGGCCATGGAACAAAAATTAATGATAGACCGGCCCCTCATTCTGGTTGGTTTGATGGGTGCGGGAAAGACCAGCGTCGGGCGCCGCTTGGCCAAGCGCTTGAACCTGCCTTTCTGTGATGCCGATGAAGAAATCGTCAAAGCCGCAGGCTGCTCTATTGAGGATATCTTTGAACTCTATGGCGAAGGGGCATTTCGCGATGGTGAACGTAAGGTCATCATACGCCTGTTGGACAAATCTCCTAAGGTGTTGGCGACGGGCGGCGGCGCCTTCATCGACGATACCGCCCGCAAAGCCATCAAGGAAAACGGCATTTCGATTTGGTTGCGCGTACCCCTTGATACATTGGTCATGCGAACCGAAAACCGCGGCGGGCGGCCACTATTGAAAGATCAAGACGTTCCCGCGACATTGAAAACTTTAATGGAAAAGAGATATCCCATATATGAAACGGCGGATATCGTAATTGACGCCGTCGGCGACACACCGGACGACACCGCTGAAGCCATTATCAAAGAGCTGGAACGCTATTTAAGCCAATCAAGGACTCAGTAACGGAACAAATTATGACGAACGCGCCTTCAAAAACTGTATCGAACTCAAACGGTCATACCGTTACCGTCCGTGTCGATCTCGGCGAGCGCAGTTACGATATTTTGATTGGTGAGAATTTATTGGATAACGCCGGTGCGGTTATTACCGAAATTCTTCGTCAGCCCCGCGTCATCGTGATTACCGACAGCAATGTTGCCTCTTTACATCTGCCTGCTTTGGAGACGTCTTTGTCTAAAGCCGGGATCGAGACTCATAGCATTATCCTGCCGGCCGGCGAACAAACCAAAGATTTTGCACATCTCGCCGGCCTCTTGGATCAATGCCTCGATGCCCGTATTGCCCGAGACACCACATTGATTGCATTGGGTGGCGGCGTGATTGGCGATATTACCGGTTTTGCCGCGGCCATCGCTTTACGCGGGATCGATTTTATTCAGATCCCGACAACCTTGCTTGCCCAAGTCGACAGCTCCGTCGGCGGCAAAACCGGTATCAACACCAAGCACGGCAAGAACCTCGTCGGTGCTTTTCATCAACCGGCCCTCGTGCTGGCCGATGTTGCGACACTTGATACGTTGCCCGAACGGGAAATTCGGGCCGGATACGGCGAAGTCGTGAAATACGGATTGATCAATGATGCCCCGTTTTTTAATTGGCTCGAAAAGAACGGTCCCGCCCTATGCAATGGCGAGCACGCCGCCCGTATTCAAGCTGTCGAAACATGCTGCCGGGCAAAAGCCGCTATCGTGGCCGCCGATGAACACGAATCCGGCCAACGCGCCTTGCTGAATTTAGGGCATACCTTCGGCCATGCTTTTGAAGCCGAGAGCGGTTATTCCGATAAGCTCTTACATGGTGAGGCCGTCGCCATCGGCATGGTCATGGCATTCTCGCTTTCCGGCAAGCTCGGTCTTTGCAACGATGAAGAGACGGCGCGTATCGCGGCACATTTAAAGGCCGTCAACCTGCCGGCATCGTTGTCAGGCATCGCCGAGCCCTCATGGACACCTGCGCGGCTTTTATCTCATATGAGCCAAGACAAAAAAGTGCTGGCTGGACAATTAACGTTTATTCTGGCTCGCCGTATCGGCGAAGCCTTTATCAGCCGGGATGTAAAACCCGAAACGGTCCAATCCCTTCTTGAAGAGGCATTGGCGGCTTAATGCATTGAAGCCCTATGCGCGGTTGCCCGCTTTCTTTAAAATACCGTTTGCTCGCATATTAAATTGGGAGTTAGGCCCATGATGAACCTGCGGATTATTCCTGATGTTGTCGAGGAATCAACAATCCATGGCTTGAGAGACAATGACTCCGTTCTCGATGGTGCCAACCTTATGGACCGGCACGACATTAGTGCGG
>Ga0181579_10001723_pt1 | contig 17937 bp, 20 predicted proteins | sample 071ome_24_FD_132996 | JGI IMG/M metagenome (GOLD analysis project Ga0181579, IMG submission 132996) | Coastal salt marsh microbial communities from the Groves Creek Marsh, Skidaway Island, Georgia - 071402CT metaG (megahit assembly) | ecosystem: Environmental > Aquatic > Marine > Intertidal... | reverse complement strand
GTTGAACCGGCCGAAGACGAAGACCTGACCGATGGCCGCGCGCCCCGCCTATCTCCGTGATCCGGAGGCGATCTATGCCCTTTCCTTTGAGCGGGTCAGGCACGCGGTGGATCTCGGGCGTTTTCCTGCCGATGTGGCGGAAATCGTCCTCAGGGTTGTACACGCCTGCGGCATGCCTGAAATTGCCCGGGATATCCGCTGTTCCGGTGATATCGGGGCAAAAGCGGTTGCGGCGTTGCGGGGCGGCGCGCCGGTGATCTGCGATTGCGCGATGGTTGCCGCCGGTATCACACGGAGATTTCTGCCGGCTCAAAATGAGATCATCATGACGCTCAACGATGATGGTGTGGCCGATAAAGCCGCCGCTCTCGGAACAACACGATCCGCGGCGGCGGTGGAATTCTGGCGGCCATCGCTTGACGGTGCCGTGGTTGCGATAGGTAACGCGCCGACGGCACTGTTTCACCTGCTGGAACGCCTTGATGAAGGCTGGCCTGTCCCGGCGGCGATCCTGGCCTTTCCCGTGGGTTTTGTCGGTGCTGCCGAATCCAAGGCAGAACTTGCGGCAAACCCGCCCGCACATTCATCCTATATGTGCCTTGACGGGACACGCGGCGGGTCTGCCATGGCGTCAGCCTCGGTCAACGCGGCAGCATTGCTCGCCGGGAGGAAAGAATGAGATGGATTGATGTCATCGGCCTTGGCGAAAACGGCATTATGGCGCTGGATTCAGATAGTCTTGACCGTATCCGTAACGCCAGTCTGGTTGTCGGCGCGGAACGCATGATAGATGACCTGGCTGATCTTGACGGGTTCAGCGGCAAGGCCATGCCCTGGCCGCAGCCGTTTCTTGATATCATTCCCCTCATTGAAACTCACCGCGGCGCGCCGGTGGTTATTCTGGCGACGGGAGATCCGCTCTGGTATGGCGTGGGCTCAACGCTGGTCCGGTATTTCAGCCCGGAAGAGATGCGCATAACCCCGTCAGCTTCAGGCTTCCAGCTGGCAGCGAGCCGTATGGGCTGGCCGCTGCATCAGGTGGCAACACTCACCGTGCATGGCCGCCCCCATGAAATCGTGCGGCGATATTTTTCGCCGGGGGCAAAACTGCTGGTGCTGGCACATGACCGGGCAAGCCCGGTCCGGATCGGTGCATTGCTTGCCGGGGCCGGGTATGGTGATGCAACGATCACGACACTTGCGCATATCGGCGGCAAAGACGAAGCAAGGCATGAGGCAAGGGCAGATCACTGGGTCTCCGGCCAGATGACTGTGCCGGATTTTCACGTCATCGCGATTGAATGCCCGCGCCGGATGGAGGGTTTCCTTCCTTCTGTTCCGGGCCTGCCTGACACGGCGTTCACCTCCGATGGCAAACTGACCAAGGCAGAGGTGAGGGCAGCAACGCTGGCCCGGCTCAGACCCTTTCGCGGCGGGATGCTCTGGGATCTCGGCTGCGGGTCAGGCTCCATCGGTATCGAATGGATGAGATCCGCGCAAGAGGCCAGGGCAATCGGTATCGACATGCGGGAAGACCGGCTTGAAGTGGCCCGCAGGAATGCAGAACATCTTGGCGTTCCCGAATGGCAGGGCTTCTCCCGGCAACTGCCTTCCGGCCTTGAGGATCTGCCGCCGCCTGATGCGGTTTTCATCGGTGGCGGGCTGAGCCGCGAGCTCATCCTCACCGCGCTTGAGCGACTTCCCGAAGGCGGGCGGCTGGTGGCCAACGCGGTTACGCTTGAAAGCGAAATGATACTGTTGTCTGCCTGGCAGGAATTCGGCGGCCAGATGAGCCGGATATCGGTCAGCCGTATGGAAGAGGTCGGCAGGCTTCACGGCTGGCGTCCGCTCATGCCGGTCACGCAATGGGTGTTGAGCCGGGGGGAGGCGTCATCGTGACAACAGGTACACTTTACGGCATTGGCACAGGCCCGGGGGATCCTGAACTCGTCACCCGCAAGGCCTGGCGTATCACCTCCGAGGCCGGGGTCATCGCCTATCCGGCACCGGAAGGCGGGGAAAGCTTCGCCCGGTCGATTATGGCTGAGGCCATCCGGCCGGATGCCGAGGAAATCATCATGGCCGTGCCGATGGTTGCGGGGCGTGCCCCGGCGCAAGCCATCTATGATAACGGGGCAGAGCAGATAGCAGAGCATCTCACCGCCGGCAGGGATGTGGTCGTGTTGTGCGAGGGCGATCCGCTTTTTTACGGCTCTTTCATGTATATTCTGGCGCGTTTGCGTGACGATTTCACCACCCGGATCATCCCCGGCGTGACCTCCATGACCGCCGCCGCCGCATCCCATAATCACGCGCTTGTTGCGCGGAACGATATCCTGACGGTCCTGCCGGGCACGCTTGATGATACAGTTCTTGAACAAAGGCTTGCCGGATGTGATGCGGCGGTAATCATGAAAATCGGCCGCCATCTGCCCCGGCTTAAAGCTCTTCTCCGGCGGCTCGGTCTTGCGGGGAGGGCGTTCTATACAAGCCACGCGTCACTTGCCCATGAGCAGGCCGTGCCGCTTGTCGATGCGCCGGATGAAGCGCCGTATTTTTCCATCATCATCATCTACAAGGGAGATGATCCATGGATCTGAACGCACCTGTCTTTGTTGCGCTGACTTCAGACGGGGCAAGGCTTGCCCGCCGTCTTGCCGCGGATACAGGAGGTATCTGGCATGGGCTGAAAGGGCGGGTTGGTGATGATCTTGAGCCCGGGGAGATGTTTGAGCATACGGTGGATCATCTTCGTGACCTGTTTCTCAGCGGCAGAAGTATCGTCGGCATCTGTGCGGCCGGCATCCTCATCCGTGCGCTTGCCGGTCATACGCTTGCCAAGAAAACGGAATCCCCCGTCCTTGCCATGAGCGAGGATGGCAAGGTGATCGTCCCTCTTCTCGGCGGGCATCACGGGGCAAACGCGCTGGCGGAAAAACTGGCGGCAATTACGGGCGGAATTGCCGCGCTGACCACCGCAGGTGACCGCCGCTTCGGGATCGCACTTGATGAGCCACCGGAACCGTTCCTGCTGGCCCAACCGGATAAGGCCAAGCCGGTGATGGCGCGGCTTCTGGCAGGTGAAGGCCTGCGACTAATTACCGATCTTCCGGCAGGTCTTGAGCATATAGACCAGCGCTGGCGGGCATGGCTCTCCTCTCTTGAAATCAGGGAAGAAGGTGATGGCCCCCGTCTTGCCCTTACCCTGAAGCCAGCGGAGAATACCGACGCAGATCTTGTCTATCATCCCGTGATCCTGTCCCTTGGCCTCGGGGCTTCGCGGGGCTGTCCTGCCCCGGAAATGGTCGCGCTGGTGGACCGGGGCCTTGAGGATGCTGGTGTGGCGGCGGCAGCGGTCCGTGATGTTGCCAGCGTTGATCTCAAGGCAGATGAGGCGGCGATGAACGCGCTTGCATCAGCATTTGGTTGCCGGTTGCGGCTTTATCCGCCGGCACGGCTTGAAGAGGAAACCCCGCGCCTGTCCAGCCCTTCCGAAGTGGTGTTTAAGGAAGTCGGCTGTCATGGTGTGGCGGAGGCGGCGGCGCTCGCATCGGCAGGGCCGGACAGCCGGCTTCTCCTCCCCAAGATCAGGGATGCCCATGCAACCATGGCCCTTGCCCTTGATATCTCAGCCGTGTTCAGGGACACGACCTCCCGCCACGCAGGTCGGGTGATGCTTGTGGGGATCGGCCCCGGCCAGTCGGTCTGGCGGACCCCGGAAGCCACCCATATGATCGCATCCGCAGATGAGCTGGTGGGGTACCATTTCTATATCGATCTTCTCGGGCCGGTTGCCAGAGGCAAGCCGAGGCGTGATTTTGCTCTCGGCGAAGAGGAGGCGCGTTGCCGCTATGCCCTTGAAGAGGCCGCAACAGGCAAGGACATCGCCATCATCTGTTCCGGGGATGCGGGCATTTATGCGATGGGAGCGCTGGTCTATGAGCTGCTGTCCCGCAAAGAGGAAGATGCCGGGGTGAGCATGGCCGCGCGACGGGTGGAAGTGCTGACCGCCCCCGGTGTGTCGGCTCTTCAGGCGGCGGCGGCGCGGTCAGGTGCCATTCTTGGCCATGATTTCTGCACCATTTCGCTGTCCGATCTCATGACGCCATGGGATCAGATCGAAACCCGTATCGACGCCGCCGGCAGGGGGGATTTCGTGATTGCTTTCTATAATCCCGTATCAAAGCGCCGGCGGACAGGCCTTGCCATAGCAAAAGAGATTTTGCTCAGATACCGGCCTGCCTCGACACCGGTGGTGCTGGCATCAAGCCTTGGCCGACCGGAAGAAGAGATACGTTTCCGTGACCTTGGCCGTCTTGAGGTGGATGAAGTGGATATGCTCACGGTGGTGATGGTTGGTGCGTCCACCAGCCAGATCATGGATCACCGCGGCGGCAAGGCTGTCTTCACCCCGCGCGGATATGCCAAGCATCTCGATAAAAAAGGAGACATGACATGACGGTCTATTTCATTGGCGCAGGCCCGGGGGATCCTGACCTGATCACCGTCAAGGGCCAGCGGCTGATTTCATCCTGCCGGTATTGCCTTTACGCAGGCTCTCTCGTTCCGGCCGCGGTTGTCGGGGCAGCGCCGTCTGATGCCGAAGTGGTGGATACAGCCTCGCTTACGCTTGACGATATCATGGCGATCATTGCGCGCGCCCATCAGCAAGGCGAGGATGTGGCAAGGGTGCATTCCGGCGATCCGTCGCTTTACGGGGCGATTGCCGAGCAGATCCGCCGTCTTGAAGTGATGGATATTCCCTATAAGATCATCCCGGGCGTTCCTGCCTATGCGGCGGCGGCCGCAGAAATGGGGGTTGAGCTGACAATCCCTGAAGTGGCGCAGAGTATCATTCTCACCCGGACCGCGATGAAATCGTCTTCCATGCCGCCGGGCGAGGATCTTGACAGTCTTGGCCGCACCGGCGCAACACTCGCCATTCATCTCTCCATCCGCAATCTGCGTGAGATCGAGCGTGTGCTGACGCCCTATTACGGGGCGGATTGTCCGGTGGTGGTCGCGTATCGGGTGGGCTGGCCGGATCAGGAATTCATCCACGGCACGCTCAGCACGATCCGGGGACTTGTCCGTGACGCAAAGATCACGAGAACGGCGTTGATCTTCATCGGGCCAGCCTTAAGCCAGGTGAAGGATTTTCGTGATTCGGCCCTCTACGACAAGGACCATGTCCACGTCCTCAGGACATCTCGCGGCAATCTTGAAGAACGGCAGACACCCCGCTGATCAGCAGGCGGCAATGAGATGGGCGTAGGATCCGAATACGGATCCCTTCCGGACCCCCATGGTGCCGAGCGCTCTGCCCTCCCGGTCAGATGCGGTGAAAACCGGCTCTCCCTTTTCCGATACGGCGGTGGTGTAGTGAAATTCATGGGCGATGGCGCGGGGCGGCAAGGGTATATCGCCGAGCGTCTCAAGCTGACGATAGCCGAGATGGAGCTGCCGCCTGGCAAAGCTTGTTTCGCAATCCAGCAATCCGGCCATGGGCACCGCCTGACCATCGGCGCCGGTGATGGTTTGCCCGAGCACCATATATCCCCCGCATTCACCATAGACAGGGATTTCATTCGCGGCCGCCTGCCGGAGGCTTTCATGGAACCTGCCGGCGGCGGTGAGTTCCGACAGATGAAGTTCAGGGTAGCCGCCGGGAAGATAGATAAAATCACAGTCTTCCGGCGCGGCCTCATCCGCCAGGGGCGAGAACGGGCAGATCTCCGCTCCGGCCTGCTGCCATCCTGTCAGAAGATGGGAATAGGCAAACCCGAAGGCACGGTCACGGGCAACGGCGATACGCTGGCCCGGGGGCGGGATGGCAATGGCCCGGCTCTCGCTTTCGCCATCATGACGGCGGAGCGGCTGACCTGCGGCGATGATTTTTTCAAGATCTGCCCCTTTTTGCATAACCTCGGCGGCGGCGGCGATGATAGTGTCCGCCGCATCAAGATCGTCGGCCTGCACCAGCCCGAGATGGCGGGACGGCACCATTATCCCGTCATCGTCCGGAACAGCACCAAACAGATCAATGCCTGTTTCGGCAAGGGCAGATGCGGCCATATTGCGGTGGCGTTCTGACCGGCACCGGTTGAAAATGACACCCGCCAGTTTTCCCCCCGTCCTGCGGAGGCTGTCCCTGATACCGGCGGCGACAGCGGCGGCGGTTTCGGCCTGCCCGCTGATATCCATCACCAGCACCACCGGCAGACCGAGGATCGAGGCCAGTGTTGCCGAAGAGGCATTGCCGCCATCATGGATACCCATCACGCCTTCAACCAGCAGGAATTCCCCTCCCCGTGATCCGGCAAGTGAGGAAAGAAGGGCAGGAGACATGGCATAAGGGTCAAGGTTGACGGAATCCCGGCCAAGGGCAACCCGGTGAAATCCGGGATCGATATAATCAGGTCCTGCTTTTGCGGCCCGGATATCGACGCCCTTGTCCCTGAGCGCTCGCATCAGCCCGAGGCTGATCACGGTCTTGCCGCTACCCGAAGAAAGCCCGGCAATCATCAGTCCGGATGCCGGGCCAGGGCCGCTTTGCCTGTCAGGGCCGGAGGAAGGCATCAGGCCGTATCCTGGCTGGTCCGGTTTCCGAGCGGGTCAAGATTGCGCGGCGCCTGCCCCTGTGACTGGCTGATCCAGTCGAGGCACTGGCGCATGAGCACCACATCGCCGACACAGATAATTGAGGGCGGCTCAATACCGCTCTGTGTCACGTCATCCGGGGCTTTGCCCAGGGTTGTTTCCAGCACACGCATGTCAGGCAGGGTTGCGTTGCTCACCACGGCAACCGGTTCCGAAGGATTGCGTCCGGCCCTGATGAGGTTGCCGCAGATTTCAGGCAGATGTTTGATCGCCATATACATGACAATTACCTGACTGCCCGCGGCAATACCGTCCCAGTTGACGGCAGAAGGCGCAAGGCCGGTACGGTCATGGCCGGTAAGAAAGGTTACGGCCTGATTGACATCACGATGGGTCACCGGGATCCCGGCATAGGCAAGCCCACCGATACCGGCAGAGATACCGGGCAGAATCCGACAATGCACACCAGCCTGTATAAGTGTCTGGGCTTCCTCGCCGCCACGCCCGAAAACGAAAGGATCCCCCCCTTTGAGCCGGAGAACACGTTTGTTTTCACGGGTGAGTTCGATCAGCCGCAGGGTGATATCGCGCTGTTTCGGTGAAGGCTTGCCGCCGCGCTTTCCGGCGTATTCTATCACAGCACCGGGTTTGGCCCATTCAAGGATCTGCTGGTTGATCAGCGCATCATAGACAATCACATCCGCCTGACGAAGCGCATTCAGCGTATGCAGGGTGACCAGCCCCGGATCACCGGGCCCCGCACCGGCAAGCCACACCCATCCGGGTTCCATCACCGGCCATTCCGTCCCGGCGATCCCGGGCATGGGGGGGGAGTTATCTTTGCCTGAAGCCATGGTCTTGCCGGAATTCCTGTTTCTCTTCATGATGAATTAGCTGATAATACCCGAATAATCGATGCAGGAAAAAGAAAATGCAGGGCAGGCTGACAACATCCCTACGCTTTGGCTGGACCACCGGCACCTGCGCAACCGCGGCCACCTATGCAGCATACATGGCCATGGTGACAGGGGAATTTCCCCAATCCGTCAGGATTGATACACCATCCGGCAAAACCGCCGAACTTGGCATCCATTCCGGCAGGGTTACATCGTCAGGCTTCATGGCCGGGGTCATCAAGGATGCGGGCGATGATCCGGACGTCACCCACGGGGCGGAAATCCGTGCTACCGTTTCTCCGGGTGAAACCGGGGAAGGGGTGAGTTTTCATGGCGGGGAAGGGATCGGTATGGTGACCAAATCCGGGTTGCCGGTCGAGGTCGGCCAGCCTGCTATCAATCCCGTCCCAAGGCAGATGATGGCCGATATCATCGCCAATCTTTCAACTGAACTTGAAGGGCCGCCCGATGTGCGGATAACGCTCAGCGTGCCCGGGGGCGCTGAACTGGCGGCAAAGACATGGAACCCTCGCCTCGGCATTGTCGGCGGGATATCGATACTGGGCACCACCGGGGTTGTGCGTCCGTTTTCCTGCTCGGCCTGGATTGCGTCGATCCATCGCGGCATTGATGTTGCCCGCGCCAATGGTCTTGCCCATGTGGCGGGGTCTACCGGCGCCACGTCTGAGGCCGCCTTGCTGAAACGATATGATCTGCCGGAAATCGCACTTCTTGATATGGGGGATTTCGTCGGCGGTATGCTGAAATATCTGCGCCGCCACCCCGTGCCAAGGCTCACGATCGCAGGCGGTTTTGCCAAGATGGTCAAACTGGCCCAGGGGCATGCTGATCTGCATTCCGCGCGAAGCCAGATCGATTTTTCATCGCTGGCTGATACCGCAGCCGAACTCGGGATGGATTATGCCGCTGTCGCCGGGGCAAACACTGCGCTCGATGTGCTCGGCATGGCCACGCCTCAGCAGCAGAAAACCCTTGGCGGGGTGATCGCCCGAAACGCGCTCCGGCAGGCAAGGGCGATTGTCCGCTCCGATGATGTGAGCATCGATATCATGGTTGTGGACCGGCGTGGCGAAATTCTGGCTGAGGCTTTCTGAATGATGCGGCATATCCTGCTTCTCGGCGGCACATTTGAGGCCCGACAGATCGCGGCAAGACTGGCATCAAGAGATGATGTTTCAGCCACCCTCTCGCTTGCCGGGGTTACAAACTCGCCCCCTGATCCCGGTATTCCCGTGCGGATCGGCGGATTTGGCGGCCCCGAAGGTCTAGCGGCCTATATCGAAGATAAAAAGATCTCCACCCTTATTGACGCGACCCACCCTTTTGCCAGCACCATCAGTGCAAATGCCGAGAAAGCGGCGGCGATGACCGGTATCCGACGGCTTGTCCTCTGGCGTCCTGCCTGGCAACCGGAGACAGGTGACCGCTGGCGGGAATTTGACGGCTGGGATGAGCTGATATCAGCCATTCCTGATGGCGCGTATGTCTTTGCCGCCGCCGGCCAGGATGGCATGAAGGCGCTTGGCGGCGAGACACGTTTCAATATTCTCGCAAGGGCGCTGAAAAAACCTGCCGGTCTGCCGGAACATATCCACTTTCTCTGCGGTCTGCCGGGGCGGACTGAAGCCGCCGAAGAAACTCTTTTCCGTGACCATGGGATCACCCATCTTGTGGCCAAGAACGCCGGGGGAAAGGCGAGCAAGGCCAAGCTGATCGCTGCCAGATCGCTGGGTCTGCCGGTGTTTCTGCTGGCGCGGCCCGCGCCGCCATCAGGTGAGGTGTTTGACGATACAGACCGTCTTATTGCGGCGCTTTGAGCGTTGTTATGGCATCGCCCATGCGGCTTAGCGCTGACCGCAGGTCATCTTTTGAACAGGCATAAGAGATGCGGAAATGCCCCGGGGCCGCAAACCCTGTCCCGGGAATGATGGTCGTGTTAGCGGCGTTCAGGATGAAACGGCAGAAATCCTGATCATCTTCGAGAACAGCCCCGTCCGGAGTGCTGAAACCTTTGAGCTTTGACCAGGACGGGAAGACATAGAACGCCCCGTCCGGTGTGGCGGTTTCAATCCCGTCCATACCGCTGAGATAGTCAAGCACCAGATCACGGCGTTGCCTGAAACTTTCACGACGGCTTGCCAGCAGATCCTGCGGGCCGGTGAGTGCCGCCAGCGCGGCGGCCTGGGATATGGTCGAGGTGCCGGATGTGCCCTGGCTCTGCACAACGGTCATGGCCTTTATCAGCTCTTCGGGGCCGGTGGCAAAGCCGAGCCGCCAGCCGGTCATGGCATAGGCTTTCGAAACCCCGTTCACGATAAGGCACCGATCACGCAACCGCGGGAGCGCATCATGGGCTGAGACAAATGGCACATCATAGGTCAGGTGTTCATAAATTTCATCGCTCATCAGCCAGCATTGCGGGTGGCCCTCCAGCATATTCCCGATGGCGACGAGCTCCTCTTTCGACAAGACCGCCCCGGAAGGGTTGCTCGGTGAGTTCAGCAACAGCCATCGTGTCCGGGGGGTGATCAGCTTTCCGATCTCTTCCGGTGAAGGTTTGAAACCTGATGCCGCGCGGGTGGGAAGAATGACGGGCACGCCGCCGGACAGCCGTACGATATCGCTGTAGGATGTCCAGAAAGGGGCCGGTAAAATCACCTCATCCCCGGGGTTTACGGTGGCAAGAAACGCATTCAAGAGGCTGTATTTTGAACCGCTTGATATCAGGACATTGGCGGCTGTCCTGCCGGAATAGAGGTTTGCGACAGCTTCACGCAATTCGGGCTTGCCTGCGATCGGCGGGTATTTGGTATCATGGGCATTGATGGCGGCAATCGCGGCCGCATTGACATGATCCGGCGTGGTGAAGTCAGGCTCGCCGATACCAAGGCTGATCACGTCATGACCTTCGGCACGGCGGGCGCGTGCGGCTTCGGACATGATCACGATATCTGAAACGGTCACGGTTTCTATCCGGCTGGCGCGGCGGAATTTCGGTGTCTTTTCCATCTTCAGGTTTTATCCGGTCTGCCGGGTTGCCTCAGCGTAATCACTATCAAGATTGAAATTAACGATTACGGGAATTGATACATCCTTGCAACTGGATTTCTGGACGAAACACATTTAGAATGACCCTCTGGTTTTAGGAGTTCTGCGATGCGCTATCTGCATACCATGGTCCGGGTAACGGATATTGATGCTTCCCTCAATTTCTGGTGCGACAAGATGGGGCTTGTCGAAGCCACGAGGAAAGATGTTCCGGAAGGAAAATTCACCCTTATCTTTCTCACCGCGCCGGAAGACCGGGCGGCCTTCGACGAAGGACGTGCCCCCGCACTTGAGCTGACCTATAACTGGGATAGCGATGAGGTATATGAAGGCGGGCGGAATTTCGGTCATCTCGCCTATGAGGTGGAGGATATCTACGCCACCTGCCAGCATCTTCAGGATAATGGCGTGTCCATAAATCGTCCGCCCCGGGACGGACGCATGGCTTTTGTCCGTTCTCCCGACGGGATTTCGATTGAACTTCTCCAGAAGGGTCAGGCCCGGGAATTAAAAGAACCATGGGCATCGATGCCCAACACCGGGAGCTGGTAGGCTCTGCTTTGAATTTTTGTGAATAAATACATGCTTCATGGACTAGGTCGCAACGTCTGGCTGTTTTTCCTTGCCCAGGGGTTGTCGATGACAACGATCAATATCAACATCATCATCGTCGGCCTGTCAGGGCTGATGATTGCCCCTGAACCGTGGCTGGCAACCCTGCCGCTGTCGGTCCAGTTTATCGCCTCCATGCTGACAACCCTCCCGGCGTCACTTGCCATGGGACGCGTCGGCCGGAAACCTGTTTTCATTATGGGGATATGTTTTGCGGCCCTCGGCATGTTCGGGCAGGGAATATCGCTGATGGCCGGGAATTTTATCTGGTTTATCACCTCGGCGGTGCTGATCGGCATGGCGCATGGTATTGCCCAGTTCTATCGCTACGCCGCCGCCGACAGCGTGCCCAATGAAAAGAAACCGGTGGTGGTCTCGCTGGTGCTGGCAGGCGGGCTGATCGCCGCGTTTCTGGGGGCCACTATCGTGAAACAGACTATAGGCCTTGCCTCCACCATCTATGTCGGGTCGTTCTTTGCCGCAGGTCTCATTCAGGTCTTGTCTCTTGTCGTGTTGCTGAGCCTGAGGATTCCCGCCTTTGTCCGGCCGACATCGTCAGGCCGCCCCCTTTCCACCTTTTTCAGGTTGCCCCGGTTTCAGACAGGTCTGGTGGCGGCGGCACTGGGATACGGGGTGATGACCTTTCTTATGACCGCCACTCCCCTTCAGATCGTCAATGTCAGCAAACTTGGCGATGCGGCCAACGCCACGGTCATCCAGTGGCATGTTATTGCCATGTTTGCCCCTTCATTTGTCACCGGCGCCCTGATCCGGCGTTTCGGGGTGGAAAAAGTGATGGCATCGGGATTGTTGCTTTATCTTGCTGCGGTGCTTTTTCTTCTCAACGGTTCTGGCTTCTGGAATTATTTTACGGTGCTGGTGCTGGTCGGTTTCGGCTGGAACACCCTTTATGTCGGCGGCTCGTCGATTGTCGCGGCGGTGGCCGAACCGGATGAGCGGCCCAAAGTTCAGGGCATCACGGATTTCATCATTACATGCACCGTGGCCATCGCATCGCTGTCAGCCGGTGCCATGCATTACCTGATCGGCTGGCATGCCATGGGCATTGCCGTACTCTTTCCCGTCGGGATCATTTCACTGTTCATCGTCATGATGGTTGTGGCGGAAAGGCGTGGCCTGAAGGCGGCCTGAACCACCCTCAGATTCGGGATCAGCCGCCGGTCACGCTCATGTGACGTTCCACGGCAGGGGCCGAATTACGGCGGTCAATGATGAAATCATGTCCTTTGGGCTTGCGGCCGATGGCCTCAAGGATAGCCTCATCCAGACCGGCTTCACCGCCTTGCCGCAGGGCGCGGCAGAGATCCGCATTGTCGTCCTGGCCGAGGCACATATAAAGCATGCCCGTGCAGGTCAGCCGGACACGGTTACAGCTTTCACAGAAATTATGTGTCAGCGGCGTGATAAAACCAAGTTTGCGGCCTGTTTCCTCCACCCGGACATAGCGGGCAGGTCCGCCGCTGGAATAATCCAGATCCGTCAGGGTGAATTTCTTGGCAAGACCGGCCCGGACAAGCGACACGGGCAGATACTGATCCACCCTGTTTTCAGAGCCGATATCCCCCATGGGCATAACCTCGATGACCGTCATATCGAAGCCTTCACGCCCACACCATGAAACCATATCGGCCAGTTCGTGATCGTTGAAACCTTTGAGGGCCACGGCGTTGATTTTAATATCGAGACCCGCGGATTTTGCGGCCTCAAGCCCGTCCAGCACTTTGCCGAGATCACCCCAGCGGGTGATTTCCCTGAACTTTTCCGGATCAAGGGTATCAATGGAAACGTTGACCCGCCTCACCCCGGCACGGAAGAGATCATCCGCCATTTTGTGCAGCTGGCTTCCGTTGGTGGTAATGGTCAGCTCATCAAGATTGCCTCGCTTAACTTCGGCCCCTAGATTGCCGATGAGCTGCATGATGTTCCGCCGCACCAGCGGCTCACCACCCGTCAGGCGTATCTTGCGGGTTCCGACAGCCATGAATCGGCGGCATACGGTTTCAAGCTCTTCCAGCGTCAGCAGGTCAGCCTTGGGCAGAAAAGTCATCTCCTCCGCCATGCAATAGACACAACGAAAATCACAGCGGTCCGTCACCGAAACACGGAGATATGAAATCGGCCGCCCATAGGGGTCAACAAGCGGCGGAACGGTACTCATGATCTATCCTCAAGATATAAATTAACTTTCAGATTAGACGCGATCTAAACTGCCTCAGTCAAGGGGTTTACGGACATCCTGGCAAAATCGGTGAAAGAACCGAAGTACGGCCAGCAATACTTAGGGTTCAGGACAAAAAAAAAGCCGCGGCAATGCCGCGACCGAAGTTTAGGGAGGAATGTGCGCCATATGGGCGCAACAAGGGTGTTCTGCGCCTTTTTGTTTAATGTGTCAACAAGGCTGACCTAAATATCTCTATGAATTTCTGTGGCAGAATGCCGCAACGCCAATTTCATATTTGCCCCGGGGTGCGGGCATCAGCCTCAAGCATGGGCTGTTCGTTCAGAAGATTGAGGATATCTCCACGGGACATGCCTGAGGCGCGAAGTTGCCGGACGGCCAGCGCGTCCTCTCGTTTTGCCAGTCGCCGTCCCTTGCTGTCGGCCACAAGCGGATGGTGAAGCCACCGGGTTTCGGGCAGGTTCAGCAGAACGCCGAGCAGCCGGTGAAGAGGTGTTGACGGCAGAAGATCGGCGCCGCGGGTGACGACGGTGACACCCTGCGCTGCGTCATCCAGCACCACGGCGAGGTGGTAGCTGGTGCCGATATCTTTTCGTGCGATCACCGCATCGCCAATACCGGCCAGATCTACGGGCTGGTCTCCGAGCCGGATGTCATGGAAGTGAATGTCGCCGACACATGACCGGACCGCATCCATTCTCAGCCTCCAGGCTGGCGCGTCGCCCCGGGCAACCCGGTCAGCCTTAAGCGCGGGATCAATCAGGATATCGGTATTCACCGGGGGCTGATGCGGGGCTGAAAGTAGCCCGTCGAGTTCAGCCCGGCTCAGATAACACGGATAAATCAGCTCCCGTTCCTGCAATTCCAGAAGGGCCTTACGATAATCTTCCATCCGCGCCGACTGGGTGATCACCGGACCATCGATGCGGATACCCATGAATTCAAGATCTTCAGGAATGGCCGCCCGGTATTCATCGCGGCAGCGTGTGTGATCAATATCCTCAATCCTGAGCCGCATTTCGCCCTGATGCGCATCGGCAAATCGCCGGGCTTCAAGGGCAGAGAAAATATGCCCGAGATGCAGGTATCCTGTCGGGCTCGGGGCAAAACGGGTGATGATATCGGCGCCGGGCATGGTCGGGATCTTTTAAGTCATTCATCCGGATGAAACGAGGTTGAACTTACATCATCTTAGACCCAATATAGAAAGAAAGGGATAGGCTTTGCACGCGAAAGGAAAATCGCATGACCACTATTGTCCGTGAAACAAAGGGGGGGCTGTCCACCCTTGTTCGTCAGCCGCAGGAAGAAGGCGATCCCCGGGGCATTATTATTCTTCTGCACGGATGGGGGGCAGACGGGGCTGATCTGATGGATCTCGCGCCAGTGATGGCCCTGCGGCTCCCGCATTTTATCTTTGCCGCGCCGGATGGACCGGAGGCATGTTCCGCCAATCCGATGGGCCGGCAGTGGTTTGAACTTAACCAGGATCAGGCCGGCCTTGATGACGGGCCGGATCAGGCGCAGGGTCATGTCACCGCCCTTATCGATGAGATGTGCAGGAGCCATGGTCTCGGGCCTGAGAATGTCGCCCTGATCGGGTTTTCGCAAGGCGGGATGATGGCGCTCCATACCGGGATGCGTCTTCAAACCTCACCGGCAGGCATCGTCAGCTTTTCCGGCGCCCTGCTCGCCCCTGACAGGCTGGAGAAGGAAAAAACCTCCTCTCCTCCTGTTCTGCTGGTGCACGGACGTGATGATCAGGTTGTCCCGTATCAGGCACTGACCATTGCGGAAGCAGTGCTCAAACAGGCTGATGTTAAGGTCAGCAGTGTCACCCGCGAAGGTCTCGGGCACGGGATCGACGGGGAAGGGCTCGAAGCCGCAATAAACTTCCTTACGGAAGCTTTCCCCGAATAAATCAGGATTTGCTGATATTTTTTTCATCACCCACAAGATGTTGTGGCTGAACCTGTTCTCCGGGGTTGATTAGCGCCGATATTCGTGGTTTCATGCTGAACATGATGAGACGAAGGCTGAAATGATGATGACCAGCGCGTGCCCGACCCCGGATGAAGGATTGGCGCCAGCGCTGGCACTGAACGCAGATTTCAGACCTCTGAGCTATTTTCCCCTGTCGTTATGGTCCTGGCAGGATACGGTGAAAGCGGTGTTTCTGGACCGGGTGACGATCATCTCGGAATACGACAGTTATATTCATTCGCCCAGCATGACCATGCGTCTGCCCAGCGTCATTGCGCTCAAGGATTATGTCCAGCAAAGCCCCAATCCCGCGTTCACGCGCTTTAATGTTTTTCTGAGGGACAGGTTCAACTGCCAGTACTGCATGCAGGAATTTCAGGCGCAGGATCTCACCTTTGATCACGTCATCCCCCGTTCCAAGGGGGGGCGCACCACCTGGGAGAATGTAGTGGCGGCCTGTTCACGGTGCAATCTGCAAAAGGCCAACAAACTTCCCAAAGAATGCGGTATGCATCCGAGGCGGAAACCGTCCCAGCCAACCACGTGGCAGTTGCAGGAAAACGGCCGCCGCTTTCCGCCAAATCACCTGCATCACAGCTGGCGTGATTATCTCTATTGGGACAGCGAGCTAGAAAACGACAGCGTGTCGGACCCGCAGGATATCATCCTTGCCGAAGGTTCCTTGCGGATTTAGTACCGTTCGGCAATCCGGATCGCTGTCCGGCATCCGGCCTGAATGATCCGGCGCATCACAGGATACCCGATGGCCTTCTCGCCATCATGGTCACGGGCGGTATCCCGGTGCTCGAGTTCCTCATCACGGAATTGGGAAAGCGTGGCTTTAAGCTCGGCCTGGCTGTCATCAAGGCTTTTCACCTGTTTGTCGTAATGCTCCCCGATCACTTCTTCAACAGCAATGGTGCAGGCCATGGCGGCTTTGGGGCCCATGGCGGCGGTCACCGCACCAAGGATGAAACCGGCACCGTTCCAGAACGGCGAGAATACGGATGGCCGGACATGGTGTTCACGCAGCAGGTTTTCGAACGTATCGAGGTGATGCTGTTCCTGATCTTTCATATGTTCGATTTCAGGCGCGACAGGATGATCACCGAGGACGGCAAGCTGGCCTTCATAGATACGCCTTGCGCCGACTTCACCTGCATGGTCAACCCTTAGTATCCGGTCAATGCTGTAGCCTTTTGTGTCTGAAGTTTCCATTTTGGTCATCCTGTGTTCACCTCTGTATAAGGCGGCTGCGCTGAAAGGATATCAGCATGAAAGCGGCAAGGGCTATGCTTGCCAGACCATTCCAGTTTGCCATCGAAAGACCAAAGAGAGACCATGGCACCTCGTCGCACCGGACCGGTGCTGAGGCAAGAAGCGCATCAAGGGCGGCTCCGGGGTCACCATCAAGGGAAACACCGCCACTGCAGGCGGTCGGGCCGGGTAAAAGCCCCCATTCCACGCCGCTGTGCCAGCCCGCCACACCAGCCCCCGCCAGAAGCGTGACCAGCCCGGCCAGCATGATAGGCCGTATGATGCCGCGGGGCAGGATAAATGCCGCCACACCAAGGCCCGCCATGATGCCATGTGGCCAGCGTTGCCAGATACACAAGGTGCAGGGTTCAAGCCCAATGCCGTATTCAAAGATAAACGCCGTGGCCAGAAGCATAGCGGATGCCAGCGCCCCGAGGCTTAGGGATGTTAAGGGGTTTGTCGTAAGTCGGTCAAACAGGGTCATGACTGGACATACCACCAGAAGAACGCGAACAGCACAAGCAGAAGCGAGAGGATCGACATCGCCTTGCCGGTATCCCGGCGATATCGCACAAGGGCGGCAATCAGCACAAATCTCGCCGTGCGTCCGATCATGGAGGTGATGATGAGGGGGATCACCCCTATCCCGAGGAAGCCTGCGCTCACCACCACAACCTTATAGGGCAGAGGGGTGAAGGCGCCGATCAGCATGAGAAGCCAGCCATGCCGGGCAAAAGCGGCGGCAACGTCGGCAAAAGCGCCTTCCTGACCGATCCATCCCATCCCTGCCGCCGCCTGGCCGAGCCACAGGCCGATGGCCCATCCCACAACCCCGCCAAGCGTCGAGGCCAGCGCCGTCAGCACACCAAGGCGGATGAAGTTATTTGGCCGCGCCAGCACAAGACCGGCAAGGAGGGGGTCAACGGGCACGGGAAAGATGATCGATTCCAGAAACGACAGCCCCATCAGCCACGGCAGGGCCAGCCGATGGCCTCCCAGCCGGATCACCCAGTCCTGCAGGCGTGCCAACACAGGAACCGTCAGAAGTATGCGATCATAAAGGCCAGGGCGCTGGTCCACGTCAGGGTGCTCCGTTCAGGGAAATGGTGCGAGTGGAGAGACTCGAACTCTCAAGATGTTGCCATCGGTGGATTTTGAGTCCACTGCGTCTACCGATTCCGCCACACTCGCGCACGCCCGCACTCTAAGGGCAAAGATGGTTTTGTTCCAGTCCTTTTTATTCGGGTGTTCCGGTTTTTGTCCCGCCTTCGATAAGGGCACAGAGCTCTTTTAAATAGCGGTCACGGATGCCGATTTTCT
>Ga0181579_10001719_pt1 | contig 17953 bp, 14 predicted proteins | sample 071ome_24_FD_132996 | JGI IMG/M metagenome (GOLD analysis project Ga0181579, IMG submission 132996) | Coastal salt marsh microbial communities from the Groves Creek Marsh, Skidaway Island, Georgia - 071402CT metaG (megahit assembly) | ecosystem: Environmental > Aquatic > Marine > Intertidal... | reverse complement strand
TGTAGGGTCGTCGCTCGCGGCGACCGAGCAGGTAGAGGAGGAGCCGCTTCTTCGGTCGCCACAAGCGGCGACCCTACACCGATAAATCCGATCCCATCGAATTATTGGATACTTTCGTAGACATCTATTCGAAAAACACTTGCCCCGGCTCAAACCTATGGGTCGGAATCCTCGCCAAGAAGCGAGTCCGGCGAAGCGATGTTAGAAATCGATTTCCTTGCTCGATCAGCTACCGTTCGGGCAAAAACCGCAGCGGCTGGAAGCCCAGCAGGATAATTGCATGGATGTAGCCTTCCATCGGTTCGAAGGCGGTCAAGATCCAGTGCAGGAAGGTTAGGATGGCCACCGCATAGATAAAGCGATGGTGCGTCTTACAGCCCTTCCCGAGCGGGCGCATCGAGGCATCGTTACTCGTCACCGCGAAAGCGACAAAGATCAGCATCGCCAGCCAACCGGTCAGCATCCCCAATTCAGCGGCTTCCGACACTATGCGGGAGGCGTCGCTCAGCTTGACCAAATAGGCTATCATGTGAGGCACTGCATAGACGAAGGCAGCCAGTGCCAGGTAGCGTTGCTGCCTAATAAGCCAAGCCGTCCACAGCCTTCTGGGGAATAATCGACGCACGGGTGTCACAATCAGAGTAATCATCAGGAACCGAGCCGATAGTTCACCCGTTACATTAATGAACTCGCCGTAAAATAAGTCTCCGGAAAGGTATCGCCAACTGATCCAGAAAACGGGCCCAAATAAAATAACGGGAACCCAATACCATTGACAGTTTCAACATTTCCTAAAAATTTACGTATTCTTAAGTAGGATACAACTATTCTCATTGCCAAGGTAATCACAACGCTCGTATGCTTGAGTTTTTGCCACATTGGCTTCGCCCAAGTTGGCTCTAATGCAAGCGTGGCAAACCCGAATCTCGCCAAAAAAAGCGAACCGACAGCCCTCCCCGGCGTCACGACAACGATTGCCGAGCAGATCATCAAGGCTCGGCCTATTTCATCGAATATCGAGATCGATAAGATCATCGGCGATGCCCTCTCAGACAAAGAAAAGGAATCCCTTCGGGCCAAACTGTTTCTTCCTATCAACCTAAACACCGCCTCCAACGATGAACTCGGGCTCTTCCCCCGCATTAGCCGGAAAATGAAGCATGAATTCGAAGAGTGCCGTCCTTACACGACCATCAAGCAATTCCAGCGCGAGATCGGCAAATACGTCGACAATAAGGAAGTCGCCCGATTCGAGCAATACGTCTTAGTTCCCATGGATCTGAATGCCGCATCATCCAAAGCATTCACCAGCATTCCTGGAATGAGCTGCAAAATGGTGTACGAGTTCGAGGAATACCGCCCCTATTGCTCAATGGAACAGTTCCGACGCGAAATCGGCAAGTGTGTCGACGACAACGAAGTCGCCCGACTCTAACGTTACGTTTTTATCAAGTAGTTTGGAATAGCGTCAGCCATTTAACAGGCGAGCTCTGCATCTTGAATAGACCGGTTTTCTCCTTGACCGATATCGGGCGTCAATCCGGAAACCACTTCATCAATTCAGCCACAACCAAATCATGTCCCTTCCGGTTGGGATGATTCACTTGCGACATCAAGTCTTCGAGTTCCCCGTCTTCCTCAATGTAGTTCTGGATCGCCGCTAGGCTATCGGCAAGGGCTACCTCATGCTCTCTCGCGAGTTGACGAATCTGTTCCGCATGCTGCAGCAAGGGATCATTCGGATCCTCTAAATTCGCCCGCGTGTCCCCCGTTGGGGTGAGAAGAATCACCTTCGCCCCTTTCGCTTTGGCCGCTTGAATCATTTCGGTCCACGCCTTTTTCGTAATTTCGAGCCCGAGCCCCCGATCATTCAAGGCATAATCGATGGTAACAATATCAGGATTGTGAGACAGTGCTTCATCCTCAAATCGTTCGGCCCCACGATCCGATCGCTCGCCACCCATACTGGTCACTATAACGTTAATCACCGCATGCGGATACCGGCGTTTTAGCTCCCTGTGCCAGAGATGAGGATACGCATTAAATGTATCTACAACCGGCGTCTTGAAATACCCGGCTGGGACGCTGTGCCCATGGCAGACGACATTTATCGTACGATTCTTAGGCCACTTCACTTCCAGAAGCGATGCGACCTCTGACAAATAAGTTGCTCGGTCAGCCACGCCTTCAGCAATAGCCTCATCGCCCCCGCCAAATCCACCAGCCGAAACGAGTAGATGCGCGCCTACTAAAATCGATCTCATATGATTTTGAGATGCATAAACTAACCGAACGATCAACGAAGTAAAGATTCCCGGAGCAATCTCCAAGGCATTCAAAATGGTAGGGAGGATCGTCTCGATCCTCCGAAGTACGAATCTTGAGGACCGAGCTCTTCGATTGAGCTAGGGCTAAAACCGATCCTCCCCACCAAAAGCCCAAGCCGTCGACGCATCGAGGTCTGCGACAAGCATAGACGTATTACACCCAAAAGAAAAAAAAGCCGGGCGGCCACATCAATTCGTTGGCCGCTCGAAGACTAGCCGCCATGCGGCAACCGTCTTCGTTCACCCAACTACGCCGAGCCCAAACCCCGCGAGGAATTTATGCAGAATGAATAAATTTCATCGATCCTTTTCTTGAGACAATATCTTGGATACCCATATTCCCAGAGGCCAAGAGAGCGGAAGCAAAATCAAGAGCTGCTGTCACCCTGACTATACCCACATTATCTTTAGATTTATAGGAAAGCCGTCTTGGAAAAAGCCCTTCGCTTTCATTGTAGAGAGTAGGACAGTCCCCACGGTTACTCCCTGTTTCGTGAATTCATCTATTCGAGAGTGTCCAATAAGTCAGAATGCGCGTCGCAGCAGGCATTTTTGCTACGCCATCTCCGCATTCGCTTCATCGTTTTTGGCAAGGCGTAGCCGAGGCGTCAATGCCCGTAGGGCCTTGGCCCTCGGTTGCAACGCAGCCAAAAGCGAAAAAGGACGCTGCCCCAGCCTGTCTCGCCGTGGCTATGCGAAGGCGGGAGGAGTTTCCGCCCGGGTGTTCCTACGTCATTCCTTCGCGACGCATCAATTGATTAGTCCAGTCCGGAAGATAGGCCCCGCGCCTGAAGCCGAATCGCTAACGAACCTTTTCCCAGAGCTTACGGGTCTGGTAGCCGCTGCGAATGCGGAAGGAGCCGATCATTTGAATGAGCTCGGATTTTTTGTCCTCGTGATTCGGGTCATCCCAGAGGTTGATCTCTTCCGCGGGATCGTTAACCAAGTCAAAGAGCTGACCGTCGGAGCGATCCAGGAATTGTACCAGCTTCCAGTCTTTGGTGCGAATCATAGTCACGAAATCGATCGTGTAGAGAAAAACATCGCGCCCATGCTCGGCGATCACGAAGGGACGTCCTTTGAACTCCTCGTCTTCCAAAGCAGGCATGAGGGTTTCCGCCTCCATCCAATCGGGCTTTTCAACGCCAGCAAGATCAAGAATCGTAGGACCGATATCCATTAATTGGCACAATCCATCAACCTCGCGGCCTCCTTGGAAGCGCTTTGGAGCCCAAGCGATCAGAGGTACCTTGGTTACGCAATCGTAGAACGTCCACTTCTGGATATGGCCATGCTCCCCCAAGGCCTCCCCATGATCGCTTGTAAAGAAGATAACCGTGTTATCCAAATATCCATTACGATCGAGGGCGTCAATAATCTCGCCCACTTTTTCGTCGATCATCGACATGTTGGCCAGATAGTATTCCCAAAGTCGCTGCAACTGCTCGTCGCTAGGATCATCCAGGTGAACGACGGAGTCGTGATCCACCTCGAAGTTGTGCTCCCGCAATTTTTGGAAGGGCTCAGGCTGGCCGGCGATGTCTTCCCGCTTAATCTTGGGCAGCGGCAGCTTCTTGCCTCGATACTTTTCGATAAAACGCTCGGTCGGATCGAATGGCGGGTGCGGCCCAGGAAAGCCGATCTCCATGAAAAGCGGTCCGTCCGGTTTCGGCTTGGCGTCCAGCCACCACGTGGCGGTGTTGCCGACAAACATGTCCGACTGCAGGTCCTCCGGCAGTTCCCACTCAAAGGCGCCCATGCGCTCGCGATAGTCGGGCCGCTGACGATAGAGCTCGCGCTGCTGCTTAACCAATCCCCGGGCATGCAGGGCCTTATCCCATTCGTCGAAGAAGTAGCGCTCGGCCAAATAGCGGTCTTTATTCTCGACCACATAGCGCTCGTGGAAACCAACCTTCGTATCCATAGGAGCCGTGTGCATCTTCCCTACATTTATGCAGGTGTAGCCAGCATCCGCCAGATCCCCCACCCAAGACTTGCTCCAGGGATCCTCGTTTTTCAATACGCCTGTCGTGTGCGGGTAAGTTCCCGTGAACAAGCTCGCTCGCGAGGGCGCGCAGGATGGAGCGGTGATGTGGCACTGGCTGAAGGTGACGCCTTCATTGACCAGCCGGTCTAAGTTAGGCGTATCCATATAGTCATAGCCCAGCGCTTTGATAGTCTCGTATCGCTGCTGGTCGGTAATGATTAGAATGATGTTCGGTCGTTCTTGGTCTGACATGGGATTGGGTGCTGATTGGGTAAGACCGGAAACCATTGGACTTTGCCGAGCGACCGCAAGCCAAGACTCGGGGAAAGGCCGAATCTAGTACCGGGAAGCGCAACATTATCTACAGGCTATGACCGGTCCTCCCTACCAAAGTCAGCAACGAAGCAACCGTCTTCGTTCTATGTACTACGCCGAGTCAAGAGCTTCGAGTTATTTTCAATGTAGGGGCGTCGCTTGCGGCGACCGCAGTAGCAGCTGATGCTGTAAGAACACGGTCGCCGCCCTTCGACTGAGCTCATGGCTCTGAGCTTGTCGAGCGGGCAAGCAGCAACCCTACAAGTTTCGGACACCCTTCGACACAGCTCTCAAAATCTACATCCGTCACAGCCGGATTCTATTGGCTCCGTGCCGCGGAGACTCCTAGCGAACCCGCGCTACCTGGTGAGCGTAGTTATATCCCAAGTCCCTAGCGCACTTGAATCACTCCTCCGAGACCTCTCCATCGATTTCCGCCAACTTGGTTTTCACAGCCAACACGCTCTTCCTATCTTTGTCCCGCGGAATTACCCGACCTTGCGGCATCAGGGCCCCAAGGTAGGCGCCTTTCAATTTTTCTTTATCCTCTTCGCCCAGATCGCTGGTCGCTCCGAGAATGCTCTTGTAAAGCAGAGACTTGCGCACCCCCTCCATCGTGTCCCGAATCAAGGGCTTGAATGTGAAGACTGCTCCCTTAACCAAGGATCGCTTGAAGAAGCCCATCTTTTCCTTCTTCATAACATGTGGAAGCACATCCTTGATCGCTCGATGAATAGCGTTTTTCGGGGGCAAGTAGATAACCCAGTCATACTCCTCAAAATCGCCGAATCTAACCTCCATCGGCTAAAGAGTTGAGTATTTCTTCGCAACCTTCGCTTCGTCGAACCCCTCCTCCCGGGCAGCAAGATACAAGTTTAGAATTGCTGGTTGGAGAGGCATGGGGATTACGTAGGCAATAGATTCTATATCCATTCCAATCTCATCTTGCATGCTCTGGTCTGCGTCCTCCCAGTCTTTCAAAGCCTTGCCCATTATGCCCTCGAACAAGGGCCCATTTTCCAATCTTTCCGTCGAATCGGCTATGTCCATGTATTATTTCACCAAGACGATGGGGTGCGGCTGGTCGTAATTCCCCATAATGACCAAGCCCTTTCCAACCGATTCGCCAGTCGTCGCGTTAGCCGCCTCGTAAACCAATTCCGCGAACCGCTCCGCGTAGCTCCGCTGGCCAGCCTTCTCCGAGAGAATGGAAATCCGATCCGTTTCCAGCAGGTTGATCGTGGGCAATGGGTCTTGGCCGAGAGCAGATAAAACCAGGAAGCCGACCAAGGCAAACGACACAGCCCATCGAATTAAATTGGAGGAATGCCCTTCACATCCGCTAATCTGACCTCGTTTTAGCGCCACATAATTCACTACACGAGCCATCCAACTGGGTATCAGCCAAAACTCGGAAATCAGTCCAAGCCTAAAAATCGAGAAAGGCCTATCACTTTAGTAGCCTGGCGCTTCAGCCCGCTACGGGTTGGGCTTGCACTTTGAACGCGGGCTTGAGCGCCGCGCTATTCTCAGAACACGCAGGTCGTCTTCGTGCCCGTGTCGACGGCGAAGGCGCCTCGATCGAGCATCTGCTTGAGCAGCTTGAACCGCAGCGAGGCGAAATTCGGATCATCCCATCGATTCGCGAACTCTCCTGGATCCTCCCGCAAATCGAAAAGCTCGCCCTGATCATGCCCGTGGTAGACGACTAGCTTGTAGCGATCGGTTCGATGCATGGTGGCAAAGCTTCCTTCCCAATTCTCCCTGCCAGGAGCGATCAAACTCAAGGCTCGATAGTACTCGCATCGAACGGAGTCCCGATGGGAATCCAGATCGCTTCGCAACAAGGGAACCAGCGATCGACCAGCCATTCGTTGGGGAGCCGGCAAGCCCGCAAGCTCGAGCAAAGTCGGGGCGATATCCGTCAATTCAACAAGAGCCTCTTTACGGAGCCCGCCTTCAAAGCCCCCCGGCCAGGAGAATATCAAGGGGACATGGACCAAGCCCTCATAGAATCGGCAGCCCTTGGCGATCAATCCATGATCACCAAGCATTTCGCCATGGTCACTGGTGAAGATAATCAGCGTGTTTTGCCTCTGACCCGTTCGCTCTAAAGTGTCCAACATCCGACCAACATGATCGTCGATCTGCTCGATCATCGCATAATAAGCGGCGATCTTGTCCTTCGCTTGAAACGCCTCGGGCCTTCGGGCTGGGTACTGGAAGTCGATTCCATCCAAGGCTGCCTGGGCTTCGAGATCGCTTTCTCGAAATAGGGGATCCGGCATCTTTTCCGCCAAGTAGCGGTTCCGATAGGTCTTAGGCGGATCGAAGGGCAAGTGCGGATCGAATATATTCACGCTCATCAGCCAGGGGCCCGAATGGTCTCCTTCTATGAATTCGATGGCCTTGTCCGCGCAAAACTTGGTTTGATGCAATTCCGGCTCCATGTACCCTTTATCTTGATACATCTTACCAAGATCGCCCCCTTGCTCATTGACCCAGTCCGCATAAGCATGCCCCTCGGGCCAAATATCCTTGTGGGAATGGGACCAATGGAAAACTGAATAGCCATCGTCCTGAGGCCGCGGCTCCACGCGGTTGTGGCAGCCCGCTAGATGCAGTTTCCCTACTAAACCGCAGGTGTAGCCCTCGTCTGCGAGCAGTTTTGTCACCAACGGCGCCGCTTCCGCCCAGCGATCATTCCCATTCCCGCAGCCATGAACGGCGCTCGGGTACATGCCAGTTAAGAAGCTGGAGCGGCTGGGAGTACAGATAGGGCTTTGGCAAAACGCATTCAAAAAAGCGACGCCTTCATTGACTAAGCGATCGATGTTGGGGGTGCGGATGTGGCTATTCCCCAGGGCGGCAATGGTGTCCCAGCGCTGCTGGTCCGCGCAAATCCAGAGTACATTCGGGGCCTTTCGGCTCGTCGAGTGTTTCCCATCGGCTTCGATATCATTCAATTCATTCATCCGGTTCAATAGTATCCCTCCCATTCAAAGCCTGTCCATCCGCAAATCGATGGCGACTCGGACGATCAAACCATGTAACTGATTTCCAAGTGAGCCCGTTTAAATTCTTGCGGCCTCAGATTTCTACCCGTTAAGTTTACTACGTGCTTCGAACCTGCGCCATTTCCAAACTTCATCGCCAGCGGGCCGGCCTTGGTTCTACTGTCAATTTCGCTTTGCGCGATCTCCTCTTGTGGGGACTAGCCGCACTTCTCGCCCCTTCGATTAGCATTGGGCAGAGCAACGAACGCGATTCCTTGCCTGACTATGCGGAACTAGAAAGTTTGTACCGATCCGGCAACTACGGCGAAGCATTGAAGGAAGCCGCTTTCGCCCGGGAAAAGCAATCCTGGAACGAGTCCTGGTGGCGGATAGAAGCCCTAACGCTCATGAAAGTCGGGCGCTACGACGAGGCTCACCAATTGCTGACCGAGGGGCTCAACACGCGCTACTTCGGGATTCGCCTGCGACTAATCGCCCGAGAAGCGGCTCTGTTCGCCAATGATCTCGGAGCCGCCGAAAATATCATGCGGGGAATCGACGATTATCTGCGCCGCCGAGGCCGCTACACCTACGATCCCGACTCGCTAGTCGCCATCGGTGAGGCCGCCATCCTTCTCGGAGTCGAGCCCCGCATCGTTCTGGAAAATTTCTACAAGCGGGCCCAGACGGAATCCGATCCTCCTGCCAGCGCTTTTCTGGCCACCGGCAAGCTGGCCCTATCCAAGAGCGACTTCAATCTCGCCTCCAAGAATTTCCAAAGCGGGTTGGAAAAATTTCCCAACGATCCTGACTTGTGGTACGGCCTGGCTAGCTCGTTTATCGAAGGGAATCGAGCCGAGCTTCTGCAATACGCGGAAAACGCCCTGGCCATCAACGAGAAGCATCCGGAGGCCCGAACCCTCATCGCCCAGCATCTAATCGACGGCGAAGCCTACGACGAGGCGATCGAGCAGCTCGACATCGCCTTGGAGGTGAACCCTCTGCATCCACAAGCCTTATCTTTGAAAGCGGCCATCGCCTACCTCCGAAGCAATAACGATGAAGGCGCCCAGTTACGAGCCCAAGCCCTCTCGTCTTGGTCCGCCAATCCAGAAGTCGATCATCTGATCGGCCGAAATTTGTCTCGCAAATACCTCTTCAAAGAAGGGGCTGCGTCCCAACGTCTTTCCTTGGCTTATCAGCCCGACTACTTGCCTGCCAAGATTCAGCTCGCCCAAGACCTGCTCCGCCTGGCTCGGGAGGAGGAAGGCTGGAAACTGGCCTACGAGGTCTACGAAGCCGATCCCTACAACATATCCGCCTACAATTTGGTTACGCTTCGCGACAAACTCGACGAATTCGAAACCTTGGAAACCGAAAACTTCCGCATCCGTATTTCCAAAAAGGAAGCGCCTGTCTATGGCCAGCGAGCCATTGATCTTCTGGAACCGGCCTATCGCTATCTTACCAAACGCTACGATGTGGAGATCGCCGAGAAGGTCACCGTGGAGATCTATCCCAACCCAGCCGACTTCGAAGTTCGCACATTCGGAATGCCGGGCAACCCTGGATACCTAGGCGTCTGCTTCGGGCCCGTCTTCACCATAAACAGCCCGGCCACCAGCCTAGCTAACTGGGAATCGGTCTTGTATCACGAATTCTGCCACACCATCACCCTCACCTTGACGCATAACAGAATGCCCCGCTGGCTAAGCGAGGGAATCTCTGTCTACGAGGAGCGAGAGCATGACAGTTCCTGGGGGCAAATGATGACGGTCGGCTATCGGGATCGGATTCTCAGCGGACGCATGCAGAAAATCAGCGAAATGAGCGCCGCTTTTATGAGCGCCCAATCGGGAGAGGACACTCAATTCGCCTACTACCAATCTTACCTAGTCGTTAAATTCCTCTTTGAAAACTACGGGATCGAATCCATGCGAGAGCTCCTGCGGGATCTCGGTGAAGGCGTAACTATGAATGATGCCCTAGCCAGTAGAGTTGCCCCGCTGGACGAACTGGATGAACGGTTTCTAGCCGCGGCTAGCCGCGAAGCAAATGCCCTAGGCGGCGCCTACGCCCTAACCAAGCCGGAAGGCCTTATCGACGAGTCGATCGAGCTAGTCACCTCAAGGAAAAACTACTTCCAGGAAATGGAAAGCATACAGCCCCTCGTCGAGGCCGAGGACTGGGAGACAGCAAGGCAGAAGCTTGAGGATATCATCGCCCAATCCGGCTACATCCCCGGGGAGAAAAACGCCCATGGCTTGCTCGCCTACGTCTACGAGCAATTGGGCGAAGTGGAAAAAGAACGCTTGACGCTGGAAACGATAGCCTCGAGCGAAGCCCATCGACTGGATCCGATCCAGCGATTGCTAACCATCGCCCTTGAACAAGACGACCCACCTAACGTCGTGCAATGGGCTAAAGCCTGGATAGCCATCAAGCCCATGGCCATCGAGCCCTGGAGAGCGCTCTTCGCCACTCATGCCCGATTCCAATACCGAGACGACGCCATAGCGGCTGGAGAAACCTTGCTCAACCTGGATCCCCCGGAAATCGCCCAGGTCCACTATACCTTGGCCTTGCAGTACCTGCGCTCCGATCCCGAAACCGCCCGTCGCCATACCTTGATGGCCCTGGAAGAAGCCCCCCGCTTTCGTTCCGCCTACGAGCTCCTAGACGAAATCAACCGAAAGCGAGAATCCGCGGAAATGAGCAAAGCGACCTCCGCTAGCGTGCCCACCCCTAACCTGGAAGGTTTGCCATTTTAACAGGGCGACAATGAACCTCGTCTCGGAAATCGCCCTATCCGCTGCTATAGGTCTCGGCATCATTGTCGCTGCCTCCGGACAGCGCTACGACCATCGCGCCGGCGTGCCCGACTGGCAAGTAGAGGAGGAATTCAAGCAGGACGTATTCACCTTTGCCCGCGTGCAGTATAGCTCTAGTCATGGCGGATACACGGGTGGGGGCTGGGGGCGTCGCGGTCGCGGCAACTGGGCCACTGACTACCCGGATGCGGAACTCAATTTCGCCTACCGGCTCCAGCAAATGACCAGCTTAAAAGTCAATCCGGACTCCGTCGTGGTCGAATTGACTCAGCCAGACCTCTATAACTACCCTTTTCTCTACATTATCGAGCCGGGCAGGCTGGTGTTCATGGAAGACGAGGTAATGGCCCTGCGGACCTACTTGCTCAACGGCGGTTTCCTCATGGTAGACGATTTCTGGGGCGACGCGGAGTATGACAATTTCTACTACGAAATAAAACGCGTATTCCCTGATCGCGAACCGGTCGAACTGCCTATCGAGCATCCTATATTCCATATGGTTTTCGACCTGCAGGAAAAACCGCAAGTGCCGAGCATCCACCACGCCACTCGCATGCGGGGAACCGGAATCACTTGGGAGCGACCGGGTTCGGAAGAGGTTCACTACAAAGCCATTTTCGACGACAACGGCCGCATCATGTGTATCATTTGCCACAATACCGATCTCGGCGACGGTTGGGAGCGGGAGGGCGAAGACGAATGGTACTTCCGCGAATTCGCCGAAAAAAAAGCCTATCCCATGGGTATTAACATCATCTTCTACGCCATGACCCACTGAGCCGATCGAGCCAATGACCATTAATCGCAAACGAATCACGCTGATTTTTCTCGCCGTTTTGGCAATTGCTCTGATACCGGCTATGTTCTCGCAGCGCTATCGAGAACGGTACGACCACCGAGGTGGCGTACCCGAATGGCAAGTAGACCCTGAGTTCAAACAAGACGTGTTCACCTTCGCTCGCGTTCGCTACACTTCGGCCCGAGGACGATGGGGCGGGCACGGCGGACACGGCCGGGGCTGGGGTGGAGGCGGCTGGGAAACCGACTATCCCGACGCGGAGCTTAATTTCGCCTATCGGCTCCAGCAAATGACCAGCCTTAAGGTCAATCCTGATTCCGCCGTCGTCGATCTCACTCAAGATGACCTCCACAACTACCCCTTTCTCTACATGATCGAACCTGGCAGGCTGGTCTTCATGGAGGACGAAGTCGTCGCGCTTCGAGAGTATTTGCTCAATGGAGGATTCCTCATGGTAGACGATTTCTGGGGCGATGACGAGTATGAGAATTTTTACTACGAAATCAAGCGAGTCTTCCCCGACCGCGAACCCGTAGAGCTGTCTATAGACCATCCCATTTTCCACATGGTTTTCGACCTCGACGAAAAGCCCCAGGTACCTAGCGTGGGGCATGCGGTGGGCAACTATCGGGCTGGCTATGGAGTCGTCACTCACCAAGGCTACGGAACCGATGAGGTTCACTACAAAGCCATTTTCGACGACAACGGCCGCATCATGTGTATCATTTGTCACAATACCGATCTAGGCGACGGCTGGGAGCGGGAAGGCGAAGACGAATGGTACTTCCGCGAATTCGCCGAAAAAAAAGCCTACCCAATGGGCATTAATATCGTTTTCTACGCCATGACCCACTAGCCTAAACAGTATTCAAATTCTCAACTTATAGTTCCTAATTCTCAAACACACTCTATGTCTCTACTCGAAACCACAGAATCACAAGAAGCCGCATTCAACCGCCTGCAAGAAGGCCGCTTACGAGTGGAGGCGGAACTGGGCAAAGCCATTATCGGCCAGAAGGACGTCGTCGAGCAGATCTTGCTCGCCCTCATTTCCGGCGGCCACTGCATTATTACCGGAGCTCCCGGATTGGCCAAGACGCTCCTCGTCAAATCGGTCGCTGAGGTGTTTGACTTGGAGTTCCAGCGTATCCAATTCACACCAGATCTGATGCCTGCCGACATCACCGGCACGGAAATCCTCACCGACACGCCCGAAGGGCGCCAACTGACCTTCGCCAAAGGACCGATCTTCACCAACCTGCTGCTGGCAGACGAAATCAACCGAACGCCCCCGAAAACCCAATCGGCTCTACTGGAAGCCATGCAGGAACATCAGGTCACTGCGGCAGGCGTACGCCACACCCTTTCTGAGCCCTTCTTTGTCCTCGCCACTCAGAACCCGGTGGAAATGGAAGGCACCTACCCGCTTCCTGAAGCCCAGCTGGACCGCTTTCTTTTCAATACCTTGATCGACTACTTGCCGGAGGACGACGAAGTTCAAGTCGTCACCCAGACAACGTCCAAGGCCCACGACCCGATAGAATCGATCTTTTCGGCGAAGGACGTTCTCGAATTCCAATCGCTCGTGCGAAAAGTGCCCGTATCCGAAGAAATTGTACGTTACGCGGTCAAGCTTGCTGCTGCTTCTCGCCCTAGCGATCCGAACGCCCCGGATTTCGTCAAGGAATGGATAAGCTGGGGAGCGGGCACCCGTGCCGCTCAAGCCCTCGTTTTAGCCGGCAAAGCCCGGGCTCTATGGCATTCTCGAGCTCACGTGACCAAGGACGACATCCTTCAACTGGCCCACCCTGTCTTTCGTCACCGGATTCTTCTCAACTACCGAGCTGAAGCCCAAGGGGAAACCGTGGAAACGGTCACCCAAAAGCTGCTGGATACTGTGTAGTAACGTCGCCACCGAAATTTCGTCCGCGTGCCCGCCACTCCTAAAACTGGAATCGATCCTCTCGCCCTTTTCGCCATTCGCGATCTGGAGCTGCGGGCGCGCGTGGTCGTGGAGGGCCTTTGGTCCGGGCTTCACCGCAGCCCTCTGCAAGGATTCTCGGTAGAATTCACGGAATACCGCCAATACTCCCAGGGCGACGACTTGCGGTATCTGGATTGGAAAGCCCTGGCTCGCACAGATCGAGAGTACATCAAGAAATTCGAGGATGAAACCAATCTACGCTGCCTGCTGCTTGTCGACACCAGCCGGTCCATGCGTTTCGCATCCGGAGAAATATCGAAATCCGAATACGCTCGTACCCTAGCCGCCACGCTTGGCTACTTTCTTTTGCAGCAACGCGACGTCGTCGGGCTCGGGCTCTTCGATTCCGAGTTGCATAGCTACGTGCCCTCTCGTTGGAGAACCGGGCACTTTAGGCGACTTCTTTCCACGCTTTCACGAGAACCCGAGGGACAGGAAAGCAACATCGGCAAAGCCCTCGAACAAACAGCCCTGCTGTGCGGCAAGCGCTGCTTGATCGTCGTCATCTCCGACTTCCTTTCCCCGCCGGAAGAATGGGACAACGAGCTCGGTCAACTGGTAGCGGCCGGACATGACGTGAGGGCGATCCAAATTCTCGACTCCGCCGAACTCGACCTCGATTTCGGCAAAGCTTCCCAGTGGGAGGATCTGGAAACCGGCGATCGCCTTTACATCGATCCCGTCGAGGCGCGGAGCGCTTACAAGGAAAGCTTCGGCCAGCACCAAACGCTAATTCAGCAAACTTTGGAAAAGCGAGGCATATGCCACTTAATTGCCCCCACCAATAAGCCGCTCGACTATACGCTGATAGATCTGCTTAGACGTCAACCTTTGCGCGGGAGGGCAGCCGTATGAGCCTGCTCTCGCCTTGGTTTCTGGCAGGCGCCTTGCTAATCGCCGGCCCTATCATCTTCCACTTGATTCGTCGGGCGACGAAAGATCGTATTCGTTTTTCCGCTATGAGATTTTTGCGGGAATCTCCGCCGAAACTGCAGAAAAGAAGCCACATCCAAAATCCCTGGCTGCTGGCCCTACGTTGCCTGATCATCGTCTTGCTCGCCTTCGCCTTCGCTCGGCCCTTTTTCGTAGCCAATACGCCAATAGATCTCGCTTCCAACCCGCCCAAAGCTATCGTGCTGGCCATTGATGCGAGCGCGAGCATGCAACGGGAAGGCGCTTGGGAGAACGCCATTCAACGGGCCCAGTCCTATTTGGATACAGTGGACGCCGCGGATAAGCTTTCCATCATCGCTGCTTCGACAAACGCCCGCATGCTACTCTCGTTCGAGCAGTGGGACAAATGGCCCATCGCCGAGCGTTCGACTCTAGCTCAAGCCCTGTTGGCCGAGACCAGCCCCAATTGGGGAACGACTCGACTAGACGACGCCATAGAGCTTGCTCTGTCTGAACTCGAGCAAATCGACGATGGAGCGGAAACGCAAACCGATAAAACGGTCGTACTCATTTCCGATATGCAGAGTACGGCCCGGATCGCCGGGGTAGCGGGACGCGAATGGCCAGATGATTGCCTTTTGAAATTGGAAACCGTGCAAGGAACCCATCCAGGCAATACCGGCATACGCTGGCTGGGCTGGACGGGCGATGAGGCAAATCGCTCTATGCGAATCGGAATCCAAAGTTCGGGCCAATCGTTGACCTCCAATTTAAGTTTGACCCTTTTCGATGCCAAGTCCGACACTCTTCTGGGCCAGCCACTTAAGTTGTACTCAAATACTGGCGACAACCATATGGTTCTAATGGAAGTGCCCGAGCACGCTCCGGGCCCCTATCGAGTCGAGCTAGCAGGCGACCCAGATACTTTCGACAATGTATTGCACATCGCCGAGAATCAGCCTCGCCCTATGCAACTTCGATACTACGGCAACCCAGCCTATTCCGACGACCCCAACCAATCCGCCTTCTACGTAAAACGGGCATCGGCGGGCTGGGTAGATCCAGCGGTACAATTTGTCGACAGCAATTCCGACTCTGGATCGGAAACCGATCTGCCTCCATTCCTTTTTCTCGACTCGGCTTTGACCCAAAACGAAGTGTCTTCCATTCGCGAGCAGATCGAATCCGGATCCCACGCTCTTCTTTTACTCTCAAGTCGCGATATGCTCGATACCGCGACTGCCCTAGCGAACGAACCCGATTGGAGCCTAGCGGAAGCCAGCCAAGAGGATTCCCGACTCGGCTCCATCGACTTCCAAAGCCACGCTTTCGCCATATTTTCCGACCCTCGATTTAGCGACTTCTCCCGTATCCGCTTTTGGAACACTCACAAATTGGAAATCCCAGATCGCAGCGGACTGTCAATACTCGCCGAGTACGACGATAGCGGTCCCGCCATCGTAGAAAAAGCCTTGGGAATCGGGCTACTGACGATTTGGGTAGCGGACTGGGCTCCCCAAAAGAGTCAATGGCCACTGTCCACGAAGTTTGTACCGTGGCTACAGCGGCTATTCGAACGGGCAGCCGGCGGCTCCAACCGTACCAGCATTCTCAGCTCGGATTCAATCGCCTCCGCATTTGATGGGACCTCATCACAGTGGAAAGCGATCGGAGAAACGGCTTACTCGACGGACACGCCAAACCAGCCAGGACTTTATCAGCTCAAAGAGGGATTCACGGAACGCTGGATCGCCGTTCAAGCGCCTCCCGAGGAAAGCCAATGGGATACCCTGCCCTACGAAGATTGGGAGCGACTAGGTGCGCCACTCGAGGTCGCGGCGACAAGCGCTCAAAAGGAATCCGATCAAGAGAGCGAACGGCGTTCCCAAAACGCTGTCGAACTAGAAAACCGGCAACAGGTGTGGAAGTGGCTAATCATGGCCGTAGCCCTAGCGCTGATACTAGAGAGCCTGATTGCCCGAACTTTGCAGAATAGAGAGGAGCGCGCCACCGCATGAGAAAGCCAACCAACCCACACATTAGCGGCCCCGGATCCAATGCCGATCCGCAACTTCGAGCCGAAACCTTCGAAGTCGCCAATCGCTTGCGATCGACGCGATTGCTGCAACGGGAAACCCGCCGCTGGCAATTTGCCATCGTCGTATCCATCGCTTGGTTCATCCTATCGCTCTTGCTTGTCAGCCTCCCTCAACTCATAGCCGTAGGCATCCTAGCAATCATTGCCTATGTCCTTTTTTTAAATTGGAAGGACACCCGATCAACTCCAATCGATTTCGTGGCCGCCGCTCGCAAGATCGAGGAAAACGAGCCTTCGTTAAAGCAAGCCCTGTCGACAGCTATTGAACAACCTGGCGATGAAACCCAGCTCTCTTTTCTCCAGAGCCGACTCGTCAATGAAATCCTAAATCATCCTTCCATAAACGATTGGCGAGCTGCGGGAGCTGATGAGTACCGAAAATCCAAAATCTGGCAGCTGGCATTCGCCTTGCCACTCGGACTGATACTCATCGCCGCTTTCACATTGGAGCCAACCGCCAAGGAGCGATTCAATCTGGCCCCGGATACTCCCATCGCCTTGACCGTGAAACCTGGGGATGCCGAGACTGAGCGTGGCTCAACCGTTGTCGTGACTGCTCATTTTAAAGGGGACGCCCTGCCGAAAAATGTCGATCTAGTCGCTCTTTATCCCGATGGCCGGGAAACGCGCGAACCCATGGGACAAAGTCTTTCCGATCCTGTATTCGTATATTCTCTACACGGATTAAGCTCGGATGTACGCTATCAAATCGACTACGATGGACGTTCCTCCGAAAGCTACGACATCACGCTATACGACTTGCCCGCCCTCTCCCAATCCGATGCCACATTGAACTTCCCCGACTACACACGCATTCCAGCCAGGAACATCGAGGATACGCGTCGCGTTAGCGCGGTTGAAGGTACCGAAGTCATCTATTCGTTCTCGACCAATAAGCCTGTGGAGATTGCCAAGCTCGTCGACAGGGACGAACGCGAAATGATTCTGAAAGCGGCCAACCCAGAACGAACCCGTTTCGAAACGAAACTTACCGTAACCGAGAGCCTGCGATGGGACTTGCATCTGCAAGACGACAAAGGGCGCGAAAACCCCTTCCCTCCGGAAATACGTATCGAAGCTCTGCCCAACAAACGACCCGAGTTGGCAATCGCCTTTCCTCGAGGCGATCAACGCGTCTCTCCTATAGAGGAAATCGAGCTCGAAGCGAAAGCCAGCGACGACTTCGGTCTCATCGACTACGGCATCGCCTACAGCGTGGGCTCGGAACCACCCGTGTACTTGACCCACGAGGACATCGAGGATGATGAATTGAACAAGGAATTCGCCTCGGATTTGTCTCTGGAAGAAAGTGGCGTCCAAGTTGACGACCTCATTTCCTGGTATGCCTGGGCTGACGACTATGGACCTGACGGGCAAGTCAGGCGTTCAACCAGCGATTTGTTCTTCGCCGAAGTTCGCTCTCTAGACGAGATTTTCAGGGAAAACGAAGGAGGCGGAGGCATGCAGGGAGGCATGGGGAACCAAGGCGAGGAACTTATCGATCTGCAGCGCCAAATCGCCATTGCCCTTTTCAAGCTCATGCAACGCGGAGCCACCGATAGCTCATTTCTAGAGGACACCGCGGTTATCAACGATTCTCAAATGGAGGCTCGTCAGCAGGTCGAAGAACTGAAAGGGCAACTTGAGGATGAAAATGCCCGCAGCGCCGCCAACCTTGCCAGCTCCCTAATGGACAAGGTAACTCAAAATCTGGATACGGTA
>Ga0181579_10001708_pt1 | contig 17999 bp, 16 predicted proteins | sample 071ome_24_FD_132996 | JGI IMG/M metagenome (GOLD analysis project Ga0181579, IMG submission 132996) | Coastal salt marsh microbial communities from the Groves Creek Marsh, Skidaway Island, Georgia - 071402CT metaG (megahit assembly) | ecosystem: Environmental > Aquatic > Marine > Intertidal... | reverse complement strand
ACCGATAGCGGCCTTGGCTCCAGGCTAGGTACCCGGTGGCGTGGTGTAAGCGACCAAGTCATGGGTGGGATCTCTGAGGCCACAGTTACTCACGGCGTGATAGATGGTCGCCCCAGTTTGCGCATAACCGGCAATATTCGTCTTGAAAATGACGGTGGCTTCATCCAAGCGGCACTAGACCTTTCCCCTTCGGGAGATACTATTGATGCGTCCGGCTTCACCGGGTTACGAATCATTGTTTGCGGAAATGGTGAAAAATACTCGGTTCATCTTCGTACACTGGATAATGTTCGTCCTTGGCAGTCTTACCGTGCTCATTTCACCGCAGGGCCTGAATGGGAAACCATCGATCTTCCCTTCGTGACCTTTGTACCCTATCGGCTGGAAACCCCTTTGGACTCGACTCGGCTTCGCCGTATCGGTCTGGTAGCCATTGGGCGTGAGTTCTACAGCGATTTAGCTGTTTCTAATCTTTCTTTCTATCGCTAAGTTTTATTTAGCAGCCCAAGTAAGATATTAAGAACGGTCTCGTAGCTTGAGTAATGTTAAAAGCAGACTTAGCGGCCCTATACTTGATGGAGGCCGATTGAGGTTGATAACCTTCGTCACCTAGCAAACCATTAGAAATATTACAAAAGTCTTAGAGCGCTAAAAATTCTAAAAAGCTGGTTGCAAGCTATTGCAACAACTCATTTGGACACAGTGATAAATGTTGAAACCATTTTACGAAATGGTTGGTTTCGTGCCCCCGCAACCAACAAGCTGATGTGCAGCATAAAAAGGCCTGGGTCTATCCAGGCCTTTTTGTTTGCGGAGCACAGTGAAGATCCCCCGGAGGGAAGGTTTTTTTTACCTAGCTTCATGCCGGATTTTTTTGAATGTCCCCGGGAAGATATGTTTCATCGGTAATTCTGTGAAAGAATAGCTATAATGGATACACAGTTCATTGGGCTGAGGGTCATCGGTGTCATAAACGGTTTTGTCCCAAGGACATGGACCGCTTTATAGGGGCAGATAATAGAATGAGTGCTTTCGAGGTCATGCCGTCAGGCGCTGCATTGGGTGCGGATATTCAGGGGGTCGATTTATCCGTGCCGCTTGATAACGATACTTTCGATCGCATTCATAAAGCGTGGCACGATCATTTGGTTTTGCGTATTCGCGGACAAGCGCTTACCGATGAGCAATTCATCGCTTTTAGCCGTCGTTTCGGCAACCTCGATCTCGCGCCGGTCGATGGTGCAAAACAGTTTTGGATTCCTGAGCACCCGGAACTGACCGTCATCTCTAACGTTGTGGATGATGGAGGGGCGCGGGGAAGTCTTGGTAGTTACGAAAGCCTCTGGCATACGGATATGTCTTTTGTCGATTTGCCGCCCAAGGCGAGTTTGCTTTGGGCGATCGAGGTCCCTTCCAGCGGTGGGGATACCGGTTTTTGCAATATGTATGATGCCTATGATGCACTGCCAGGTAAGTTAAAACGAAAAATCCGTGGCTTACGCTGCAAGCACGATGCGAGCCGCAACAGTGTCGGCCAGCTTCGAAAAGGATTTGAAGAAGCCTATACCGATCCGGACAGTATTCCGGGTGCCGTGCATCCTCTCGTGCGCATTCATCCCGGCACCAAACGCGAGGCGCTGTTTCTAGGCAGGCGCCGAAACGCGCATATCGTTGATTTGCCCTGGGCGGAAAGCCAAGCTTTGCTTGATGAGTTATGGGATCAGGCTACCCGGGAAGAATTTACGTGGTACCAGCAATGGTTAGTTGGTGATGTGATTATTTGGGATAATCGTTGCGTCATGCACCGTCGTGATGCTTTGGACCCTAACCAACGCCGGGTCATGCACCGTACGCAAATTGGTGAGGATTCCCCCGTCCTAGAGAGTGCGTAAGGCCAACTTCTGATTTGAAAGCAACGAATGCATCCAACACCTGATTTTTTTTCGATTCCCGTGCCACCTGTGGCCGACGATCTGCCGCTTGAGCCGTTCGCAGGTGAGGGTGCGTGGTATGGACCGGCGATGAAACAGCGCGCGCAAGAATGGCAAATGCCGTTCAGTGAGAAACAAATCGCGGTGCTGCGTGATGCCATCGAGAGTGCTGAGAAGGCCGGTCTCGGGCCGCTCGATTTGACGGCGGCGAATTTCCCGCTGCCGGGTTGGGAAGATCTATTCGCCTCGACCAAGAAAGATTTATTCGAAGGCCGCGGATTCATCTTACTTCGGGGTTTTCCTGTCGATGAGTTGACGGCCTTGCAGCGCGCCATTGGATATTTTGGTATCGGCGCCCATCTCGGCAGGGCCGTTCCGCAGAACGCCAAGGGCCATGCGATTGGTCATATTTGCGATATCGGGGTCGATTACACGAAAACCACGGGCCGCGGCTATCAGTCTAATGTGAAACTGAATTTCCATACCGATTCAACGGATATCGTCGGCCTGCTTTGCGTGCGTCATGCAAAAAAGGGCGGAGCCAGCCGTATCGTTAGTTCGGCAACCATCTATAACGAGATGTTGAAACGGCGGCCCGATCTGGTGCGCTTGCTGATGGGGCCGATCTACCGCGACCGGCGCGAGGAAGTGCCTGTGGGGCAAGGCCCATGGTATTGCATCCCCGCCTTCAATCCGTTTCGGGGTCGGCTGTTCACCACTTATGTGCGGAGCACGGTCCAAAAGGCAACGCGGTTTACCGAGCTGCCGCCGATTTCACCAGAGCTTGAAGAAGCGATGGATTTGCTTGAATCGCTGGCGGCTGATCCGGCGTATCATTTGGATATGGATTTCAGGCCCGGCGACATTCAATTCCTCTGCAATCATTTCATTCTGCATGGCCGCACGGCCTATGAGGATTATGATGAGCCAGCTAAACGGCGTCATTTGCTGCGCCTGCAACTGGCCTGCCCGGACGGCCCGGCACTGCCGCCGGTTTATGAAAATCTTCGGGGCTATGACGAACACGGCCGCCCTCAGGGGACGCGCATCCCCGGTGTGTCGTTGACAGCACCGCTTGAGCCCATCGACGGCGGCCCTGGCGCCTTCGAGCAGCGCAAGCGCAAAGAATAGGCTGCCTTATCCCCCTTAGCTGTGGGCCGCATCATTTTATAAAAAGTTTATCCGGTCGAGACGGCCCGCCGGTAAAGATGCCAGGTTGCATGGCCTAATACCGGAAATGCCACGAGGAGACCGATTAATCCGGATAATAAAGAAATTGCTGTTAGTGCAGCGATGGTAAAGCACCAGACCGCCATGACCCGAAAATTTTCTTTCACAAAGCGTACGCTGGTGATCATAGCCGTAATAAAGTCGATATCACGGTGAAATAGCATCGGTATGGAAATCACCAAGTAGGAAAACACGCAAAAGGCAATCAAGGCGCCAACCGTGTTACCGACGATCAAAAAGAGCCAGCCGATGGGCGTGGTCAAGATCGTGTCGAGGAGTTCGCTGAAGCTAAAAAATTGAAATCCCATGAATCCAAAGGACAACAGGGCGGTAATGTCCAGCCAGATAAATAGGGAAAACCCTGTAACAAGCGCCATCCAGCCGAGGTCGCGGCTAAACATCGATCTGACGGTTGTAAACGCAATCTTCCAGGTTAGTGGTTCAGAGTTTTCTAATTGGCTGCTGACGACATAAAACCCGCTGGCAATAAAAGGAGCAATCAGCGCAAAGCCAGCCGCCAAGGGATAAGCAAGAAACGGCAGGTTGAATTTGAAAAGCATGAGGATGAGCATCCAACCGCCAACAACAAAAATTCCACTAAAGAAGAGGCCGTAGAGAGGCGCCGTCTTAAAGTCCTGTAGCCCTAGGGCAAGCACCTCCAATAGGTCATCAATGGTTACTTTTTGAACATTGATTTGGGAATTCTGACTGTTACTCATTGAAAAATCTCCCCCCAAATTTTTGTACAAGATGAAATCTGTCCCAAGGCGTGTTTCTTGCCTGCCTCGTGAAGGAGCGGTGTTAATACTGATTATTAAACACCTAATTTACAGTAAATTATAGCAGCTTTTTGGCTTTGGCTTTGTTTTGGCCATTTTAAGGGAGCAGTCTTTTGAACGTAATGGTCTTTTCTAAATTTTACTATTCTTGCGTATCTTATTGAGCTTGTATCTTGTTGTCTTAGTCTCAAGTCGATAGTCTGCTAAACGAATGTGAGCGTTAAGGTTCTATTGATGGCCATCCGGTTTTCAACAAATTTCGAACAACTTTTGAGCAATCCCGAACTGCGGCCGCGCCGGGTGGCGCCCGAGTGGTTCACCCGGGTTGCAACGACCATAGCTGCGGGGGCGGGCGGCGAGCACGCCGAGATCGAAGGTTTTAAAACCGTGCGGGTGTGTCCCGGATTTACCGATCTCTATGAAACCGCCATCATGCTGCCGTTGTGGTTTGATGTAACCCTCATTCGGTGTGCCGAAGGCCCGGATGGCAATCCCGTGCCAGACCCCAAGTCGCCCGATATGCTGTCGTTGGAATCGACCGAGGGTTTCCAAGTGGACTGGCATGTGGCCGCGCAGGCGACCGGTATGCCGGGGGTATTTGGCATGTCGGCATTGCCGAAGATGGTCAGCCCCTGGTGGATCGAAACCGATGAGGGCTGGTCTGTCTATGTCACCCCAGCTACCCATCACAGCGGCACACTGCCCTTCGAGCCGATCGCCGGCATCATCGATACGGATATGTATCATTCGAGCCATCTGCCGTGCCGTTGGACCCGGGAGCCGGGTGCCGAGGTGACAATTTCTGCCGGCACACCCTTTGCCTATATTTTCCCATTCAAGCGGGAGGTAATACCGGAAATTGAAATTGAACATGTGACCGATGAGTCGGAAATCCGCAGGCTGGATGTTCAATACGAGTCGGGTGAGTATCGAAAAAAACGCAAACGCGGTTAAAGGCCTGTTTAAAGCGAAAGATGAAATCAGGGGAGCAACAAGCAGGACAAAATGGCAAAAAAATTAAAAACTCCATTCAAAGCGCCGGTGGTAGACCGGCTTTCGGTGCGGGTGCTGGTGGATTCTGCTTACGAACGGTTTATGCCGAAAGGCGGTCACGAATATTGCTCGATTGAGCATATTGGCCGGATTTCCAATCGGCAGATGACGACGTTGGCTTGCGAATGGGGGTTGTCGCTGCATTTGGAATCCGTCGCCGATGGCCGGAATGCGCAATATCTGCTCGATTTCGGTTACACACCGGAAATTATTTCACGTAATTTTCAACTGCTTGACATCGATCCCGGTCAAATCGACGGGTTGATTCTGAGCCACGCCCACCGCGATCACTACGGTGGCCTGGAAGGGTTCGTTGAGCGGTTCCGTTATCAAATGCCGGAACAGCTTTCATTCTATATCGGCGGCGAGGGTGTTTTCCGCGAACGGTGGACGCGCGGTTCGGAGGGTGAAATTGTCGGCCTGGGCGCGCCCGATTGCGCCCGGCTGACGGCGCAGCATGTCGATGCGGTGGTTTGCGAAACGCCCCGCGATCTCGGCGGTGCATTTTCGACGGGCTACATTGAGCGCGAATCATTTGAAAAGGTGACCGGCGGTTCTTTGGTCGAAGCCGAGGATCATTTCAGCGAAGCGGAACGCCAAGGCAAGCTCGTCACGGATACGCATCCGGAGGAACACGCAACCTGCTATATCGTGAAGGGGCGTGGGCTGGTAGTGATTTCCTCCTGCGGCCATACGGGAATCGTCAATACGGTGCGCATGGCTAAGGCGGTGACGAACACGGAAAAAGTTCACGCAATCATCGGTGGGTTTCATCTTGGCACCGCACCGGACGATTACATCGAGCATACCGTTGAAGCGTTTAAGGAATTCGACCCCGACATCGTGCTGCCGATGCATTGTACCGGTGCCAGGTTTATCGAGGCTATGCGCCGGACAATGCCCAAGACGCTCGTAACGACCAATGTCGGCAGCCGTTTTACCTTTGGCGCTTAATACGCGAAGCTGGACCTGTCTGCCCGGCAGGAATTAAAATCGAACGTATTCTATGGGAGGTGACATCATGCCGTTTTTTGAACATGGCTCAGCAAAAATTCATTACGAAGAAGCCGGCAAGGGATTCCCATTGCTGATCATTCCCGGCGGGGGGCTAAACGGAACAATTGCTGACGCGACGACCGCCGCGCCCATCGACACGTTTAAGGCGTTCTCGAACGAGTTTCGCTGTATCACATTGGATGAGCGTAACGCTAAAGACGGCCAATCGACCGGCCCCCTCGAGCCCGACCGGCCATGGGGAATGTACGCAGACGATCATCTTGGCGTATTGGATCATCTCGGCATTGATAAGTTTTTGGTTATGGGCTTTTGCATCGGCGGACCTTTTATTTGGAATTTGATCAAACATGCACCTGATCGGGTTGTCGCCGGTGTCATCTCTCAACCGGTTGGCTTTCGCCCGGAAATACCCGACCGGTTTGCTAAGAACTTCGGCAAAGTTTGGGGCGAACCGATGAGCGATAAAAATTCAGATATCACACCGGATATCGTTGCAACGTTTCTGGATAATATGTTCAACAAACCCGCCGATTTCGTCTTCAGTGTAGACCGAGATTTTGTTAAAGCGTGTGAAACGCCGGTATTGATTATGCCTGACGATACGGAAGGGCATCCCTATGACGTCGCGATGGAATCCGCCATGCTCGCGCCGAATGCACAGGTTAGCATGTACCCTTGGAAGGATACGAAGGAACGTGTTCCGGTCGTCGAGCGCCATGTCCGAATGTTTCTTCAAACGCACCGGCCAAACAGGTCCTAATATAAAAAAATAAGGACAATAAAATTTATGACCGAAACAAAAATTAGGCGTTATCAATAAATGGATCCGATAACGCAAGGCGTGTTGGGTGCTGCTTTACCGCAAGCGACACGCAAGAAATCTAATGTTGGCATTGCAGGATTGTTGGGTTTTTTCGCCGGGATGTCGGCCGATTTGGACATATTGATCCGCTCCTCCAGCGATCCGTTATTGTTTTTAGAGTATCATCGCCATTTCACTCATTCGTTTATTTTTATTCCTTTTGGCGGAATGCTTTGCGCACTGGCCCTTCACTGGGTATTAGGGCAGCGTTGGAACATCCGGTTTCGGCAAACATGGCTGTTCTGTACATTGGGTTATGCAACCCATGCCTTGCTCGATACGTCGACATCCTACGGCACTATGTTGTTTTGGCCATTCAGCGAAGAGCGGTTTTCCTGGAGTATTGTTTCCGTTGTGGACCCCTTGTTTACGGTGCCCATATTAGCGTTGGTCATCGTTTCGGTTATGCGGAGAAAACCGGCATTCGCCCGTATTGCAATAGTATGGGCAGGAGTATATTTGGCGATTGGTTTAATCCAACATAATGCCGCCTTCAATATGGCCAAACAAATTGCGGCCAATCGGGGTCATGTGCCAGTCCGGATGGAAGTAAAACCGGGATTCGGTAACATATTAATTTGGAAGACAATTTATGAAACAGAGCAGCGATTTTATGTTGATGCCGTACGCACCGGTTTTTCGCCTAAAGTATTTCCTGGGGCTTCAGTTCCTAAACTGGAGCTTACCAGGGATGTGCCGTGGTTGAATCCTGACTCACAACAATTCAAGGACATTGAGCGTTTTAATCATTTCAGCAAGGGGTTTTTAGCGCAGGACATTGAGCGCCCCTTAAGAATCATTGACGTTCGTTATTCATTTATTCCGAATGAAATTTCAGCGTTATGGTCAATTGAAGTGTTGAGGGGCGTGTCCCGGACAGAGCATGCGCGCTTTCACACGCATCGGGAGAATGTAAAAGTCAATTTTTATAAATTATTCCAGATGTTGTTTGAAAAGTAATCCATCAACGGTATCACAGTCGGCATACACAACAGTTAAAAGCTTCTATATTAGCTGTCGCAGGCCGATCAGTGATTGCGTAGATGCGGCGCGGCTTTGGCGCCGAGGGCGCGCCATGTACCGGCAAAGCCGAGGATCAAGGTCAAAGACAAACAAACAATGACGACCAAAACGATACCGCTTGGAAATAATGTCCAAGACATTCTCATCAGGTGCACGATGATCCCCCAGGCAATCAAGGTGCCGATCAACGCTGCGATGAAGCCGGTGAACAACCCCAAAATTCCATATTCAACCAAAAATGTTTTGAGAGTGTTGCGGCGGCGTGCACCGAGAACTTTGAAGATTACCGCATCATAAATCCGGCGCTCATGACCGGCGGCAATGACACCGCTTAAGACCAGGGCCCCGGCAACGAGCGCGATGCTGGCAGCGCCACGGACAGCGGCGCCAACGCCGGCCAACGTTTTAGCCGCAGCTTCGAGGGCGTCGCGTACACGGATCGCGGTAACATTGGCGAATTGTTCGCCGATCTTCTGTTCGATAGCTTGTTCCAGCCGAGGCGGTGCTTGCAATGCCGCCAAATGGGTGTGGGGCGCGTTTTCCAGGGTTCCGGGCGCGAAGATAACGGCAAAATCAAAGCGCAGTGAGCGCCAGTCAATATCACGCAAGCTGGCGATCTTAGCCGTCACTTCCCGGCCGAGAATGTTAAAGGTTAGGGTGTCGCCAATGCTAATACCAAAACCCTTAGCAACACGCGCATCAAACGAAATCAACGGCGGGCCCTGATAGTCGCTCGGCCACCACGTACCTTTGACAATCTCCGTTTCGGGCGTTTTTTCGGCCGCGTACGTTAACGCCCGGTCCCCCCGGGTCGCCCAGCGAACACCGGCATCGATTTTTGCCTTTTCAACGGGTGTGCCGTTGATGGCGACGATCCGGCCGCGTAGGGTCGGGGCATGACGCAGCGTTTGTGTTCCTGGGATGGATCGTATCGTCTTTTGAAACGCATCGATTTGATTGGGTTGGATATCAATAAAGAAGAATGCGGGGGCTTGTTCGGGAATACGGCTGTCGATTTGATAACGAAGGTTTTGTTCGATCAGCACGATGGCAACAAGGACCGTTAAGCCGACGCCCAGCGACATCATGATGTTGGGCGTCGCGGCACCGGGCCGGTAAAGGTTGACGAGTCCATGCCGCCAGGCTGTTTGGGAGCCCGTTGTGCCGCCGGTATGCTTGATCCGCCTGGCGGCGGCCGTCAGCAGCAACGCACCAAGCCGTAAAATACCGAGGGTGGCGAGCGTACCGCCGATAAACCAAAGGGCAAATCCTTTGTCCGATGCCGTGATAATCGTCAGTCCGCCCAGCAAGGCGGCACCGAGGATCAAGAATGCGATTATTGTCCGGTTAGGGCTGACTCGGCGCGGATCAATCCGGTCGCGAAAAAGTTGCGCGGCGGGAATGGCTCGTGCCCGCCCCAAGGGCCAAAGCGTGAAGGTGATCGTCGTCAGCAAACCAAAAATGGCGGCAATCAGCAGCGGTTCGGTATAAATGGCGATTAAGGGACGTATCGGCAGCCGATCCGCGATCACCGTTAAGCCGAGATAGGGCAGGGCGATGCCTAGAATGAGTCCGGCGATTATGGCCAATACGCTGAGAAATATAATTTGAATAAAATAGGTATTAAAAATGAGATTGTGTGACGCGCCCACGCACTTCAATGTTGCGATGACTGACATCTTGCGGTCGAGATAAGCGCGAACAGCGTTGCCGATACCGATGCCGCCGACCAAGAGGGTTGCAAGGCTCACAAATGTTAAAAAAAGCGTCATACGCTCGATAAACCGGTGAACACCGGGGGCCGCGTTATCCTTTGTGCGAATGCGCCATCCTGCGTGGGGAAATGTGGATTTAAGGTCTTTGACCCAGGTATTGGTATCCACGGTATTGGCAAGCAAAACCCTGTAGTGAAAATGAACTTGGCTACCCGGTTGAACCAACTGTGTTGAAGGCAAAGCATTGATGTGAATCATAAAGCGCGGGCCAAACTCAAAAACACTGGCGATTTCGTCGGGTTCTTTCTCAATTTTAGCCCGCACGATGAATTCGGCTTCACCGACTTTAATGCGTTCACCTATTTTTCGATTAAGCTTTTCCAGCAAGACTGAACTGACGGCCGCGCCCCATATCCCATCTCTTTTTTTCAGGGCCTCATCAAGCGATATCGCCGGATTGAGTTGAATTTTGCCGAGTAACGGATACGAATCATCAACGGCCTTAAGTTCGATAAGCTCCCGCTTCTTGGTTTGGGGGTGTTGTGCCATGGCGCGAAAATCGCTCATCGTCGACAAAGCGGCAGAGTGCTTTCGCAGGTAATCGATTTGTTCGGGCGATGCCGGCCGGCTGAGTAACCGAAGGTCGATATCGCCGCCGTGAATGACTCTGGCATTGGCGTTTAACCCGCCGACAATAGCCTTGTTGACTATGCCGACACTGGCGATAACCGTAACGCCGAGAATGAGGCACATAATGAAAATGCGAAAACCTGATAGGCCCGCGCGTAATTCACGGCGCGCAAGCCGCGCTGCTAAAGTAAAATTATTCATGAAGTTGAATCGAATGCTTTAGAGGTGTCGTTCTCGATGCACCCATCTGTCAGTGTAATGGTGCGTGAACATCGTTTTGCAACATCGGGTTCATGAGTAATGAGCATCAATGTTGTATTGTGGCGTTGATGCAGGTCCAATAGCGTATCCATGACACTATGACTGGTTTTGCCATCGAGATTGCCGGTCGGCTCGTCCGCCAATAGAAGGGCGGGCTCGGTTACGAAAGCACGCGCAATAGCGACGCGTTGTTGCTCGCCCCCGGAAAGCTGCCCCGGATAATGATTGATGCGTTGAGCAAGTCCAACGGAGGCTAATCCTGTTTCCGCACGATCGAATGCATCCGGCGCACCGGCAAATTCAAGTGGCAACGCGACATTTTCGAGCGCCGTCATTGTTGGAATCAGGTGGAAATCCTGAAAAACAATTCCAATATGATCTCTACGAAATTTCGCCAATGTATCTTCGCTTTGGCCGTTGATTTTGTTGCCCGCAATATGGACGGTTCCCCGGGTCGGCTGCTCCAGTCCTGCAATCACCATCAAAAGGCTTGTTTTGCCTGAGCCGGATGGACCAATGATGCCAACCGTTTCGCCGGCACCGATTGTGCAATCAATTCCGCGAAGGATGTTGACCTCACCCGCTGAATTTGTCAGCGTGAGATGAACATTATCGAGCGCAACGGTTGGGATTTCAGAGCTATTCAATGGAGTCATGAATTATCGAGGTCTTAATTGGGAAAGTTAAAAATACACATAAAAAAGGCCAGCTTTCGATATGCGGTGCTTTTGCTGATTGTCAATGTATGGATTGGATTTTCCAGTCCTGCGATCGCAAATGGGGTGATAATTACCGTTATCGGCGACAGTTTAACGGCTGGATACGGCCTTGAGCGCAAAAACGCTTTTCCTGCACTCCTTGAAGCGGCATTGAAGACTCATGGTATTGCAGCGAGGGTAATCGGTGCGGGGGTTTCCGGTGACACTACCTCAGGCGGGCTCTCAAGACTGGCCTGGGCTTTAGGCGATAAACCGGATTTGGTTATTGTCGAATTAGGTGCCAATGATGGTTTACGCGGCATCGACCCTGCCGTGACGCATAAAAACCTGGACCAGATCGTTGCCAGAATTAAATCGCGCGGCATCAGGGTTTTGCTTACAGGCATGAAGGCCCCCCCAAATTTAGGCCGCGATTATGCCAAAGCCTTTAATGCTGTCTTTCCGGCCGTCGCAAAAAAACATAACGTTCCTTTTTATCCGTTCTTTTTAGAGGGTGTCGCCGCTAAGCCGGAACTCAATCAAAAGGACGGCAAGCACCCGAATGTTCAAGGGGTGGCCGTGATCACTGAAAGAATATTGCCTTACGTAAAGGCTGCGTTGAAAAATTAATCAATCCGATATGGGACTTAGGGCTTAATCGGCGTTCTTAAATCTGGCGCTATACATCCGTGTCCGGCAGCTATACATTAGTTAAAACGAATTAACCGATCCAGGGGGAGAGACCATGCCAGCGATCATCAAAAATATTGAAGTATTTTACGTGGAAATGCCGTTAGTCGGCACGTTTACAAGCGGGGGTATGGCTAAAACAGCGACCAAATGCGTCGTAGTTCGTATTACCGATGAGGACGGCGCCATCGGCGTTTGCAGTATCGATCCATCAAGCCGGGCCGTTTCTCCCCATACCGCGTCAGATATCACAGCATCACTTCGTGACAAGATTGCGCCGGCGTTGATTGGTGAGGATGCTGTCAACGTCAACCGGATCGTTGCGAAAACGAACACATTGACGCCAGATCAACCCGGTTGCGCGGCAGGCATCGAACTCGCCTGTATCGAATTGATTTGCCAACGTGCGGGCGTGGCGTTTCATGAATATATCGGTGGGGCTATCCATGACGAAGTGCTGTTCAACGGCTGGGTCGGTCAGCTGCCGCCGGATGAAGCGGTGGCTGATGCGAAAGATTTTGTAGACGCCGGTTTTAAATCGATGAAGATTAAGGTCGGCAATGAAGTCGACAAAGACAGTGAACGGGTCTTGGCTATTCGTGATGCCGTCGGCCCGGACATCAACTTGCGCATGGATGCGAACCAGCAATGTTCCGTCGATCAAGCGTTGGCGTTATGTGCTGCGGTGAAGTCCTGCAACATGCAACTGTTCGAGCAACCCATACCGAAAGAAGATCTGGAAGGCCTGGCAAAGGTGCGGCGTGAAGGCGGCATTCCGATCATGGCGGATGAAGCCATCAGTGATCATGAAAGTCTGATCAACGTCATCAAGGCGGATTGTGCCGATTACGTGAAGTTCGGCATCAAACAGGCGGGCGGTTTGCTGCCGTCTTCGCGGATGCTGGCAACGGCGGAGGCGGCCGGTCTGAAGGTTGTCCTCGGGCACGGCTTCGGCCTCGATCTCAGCACTACGGCGGAGATCATGCTCGCTGCAACTTCAAATAACGTACTACCGGGACTGGAATGCGTCGGCCCGCTTAAAGTGGTCGACACGGTCGCGGCGACCCGGCTTGATATCAGTTCGGGCCGTGTTGCGGTGCCGTCTGGACCGGGCCTCGGTATCAAGCTCGATGAAGAGAAGCTCGCGAAATACAGCAAGTAGTGGCGCTGAATTGAGTGGCGTCTATCAACAAGGTATAGGCTGAATCGTGAAGCTCGCCATTTTGGACGATTACCAATCGCTCGCGACGACTATCGTCGATTGGTCGCAGGTCGACGGCCTTGATGTCGCGGCGTTCAGCGATCATGTCTTCGATGAAGCGGCGTTGATTACACGCTTGAGTGATTTCGATGCGGTTTTGCGCATTCGCGAGCGCACGGAGTTTCCAAGATCGACCCTTGAGGCCTTGCCGCGGTTGAAGTTGCTCCTTGCGACCGGTATGCGCAACGCGCGCTCGATCGATTTGGCCGCCGCCGATGAACTTGGCATTACGGTGAGCACGACGCACGCACTGCACCGAACCACAGTTGAGGTCACGTGGCTGCTGATTTTGTCGCTGTTCCGGCAGTTTCCGGGCGAAATCGGTTCGGTTCGCCATGGCGGGTGGCAGCGTGGCCTGGGACGCGGCTTAGACGGCAAAACACTGGGGGTGCTTGGATTTGGTGATATGGGACAACCGGTATCGAAAATCGCGCAGAACTTCGGTATGCATGTGATTGCCTGGAGCCCGCATTTGACGCCCGAGCGGACCGCATCCCATAATGTTGAATGCGTATCCAAGGATGAACTGTTTAAACGCGCGGATGCGGTGACGATCCATATACCCGACAGTGACACAACCCTTGGCCTAGTCGGTGCGCATGAACTCTCACTCATGAAATCTGACGCGTTTCTGATCAACACATCACGTCCCGCCATCGTCGATCAGGACGCATTTCTCAAAGCACTTGAAACGCAATCCATCGGCGGAGCCGGCTTAGATGTATTCGATATCGAACCGCTACCGCAGGATCACCCATATCGCATCTTACCGAACGTGATTTCGACACCGCACATCGGTTTCGTGACAGAAGAAAACTATAGAATTTTCTATGAAGAGAGCCTGGAAAACTTAAAATCGTATATGGCTGGTAAGCCGATCCGCACAATTAGTGCTGACCAGCCGTTTCGTCCCGAATCCCGGATTGGAAGCGAACAGAAATTATAGCTTAGGAGACGGCCATCATGGCGCGCATCGCCGTCGGCGGCTTTATGCACGAGACCAATTGTTTCGTACCCGGGGTGACCGATTTCGAATACTTTGCCGAGCATCGTGACCGCCCGCCATTGTGCCGGGGCGATGAGATATTCGACTGGTTGCCGAACGCGGGTATGGCGTTATCGGGTTTTCTCGACGCGGTCGATGACGAACATGAATTGGTGCCGTTAATTTGGACGTCGGGGGGTGCCGGTGCCTTGGTCTCGCGCGACGCCTTCGAGCGTTGCTCGGCCGAGTTGGTTGGCGCGCTGTCGCAACGCATGCCGGTGGATGCGGTCTATCTGGATTTACATGGCGCGTGTACCAGCGAAGAGTTTGAAGATGGTGAAAGCGAGCTATTGCGCCGGGTTCGATCCGCCGTCGGCAATGATATTCCCATCGTCGTCAGTCACGATTATCATGCGAACGTAACGCCGGAGACGGCAGAGCTTTGCGATGCGTTGTGTGGTTATCACACTTACCCGCATATTGACCGGCCCGGTGCGGGTGCGCGCGCGGCTAAAGCATTAGAAACGATTCTGAGGCGCGGGCGGCCGACGTTTAAGGCCATTCGCAAAATCCCGTTTTTGATCCCGCTCACATTTCAATGCACCATGATTGAACCGTCACAAAGCATTGTTATGGCATCCAAGGCGGGCGAGGCCGGTGATGTATCGACAAGTGATGTTTTAACTTTGGCGTATCTCGCCGGTTTTCCGCCGTCCGATCAATATTGGTGCGGGCCAAGTGTCGTTTGTCATGGTTACGATCATGATGCGGTTGAGATGGCGGCGGATCGACTGGAAAAATTGATTGAGGCCCATGAAGCTGACTTCGCCGGCGTGGAGCTCACGCCCGATGAAGCGGTCAGGGAAGCCATGCAACTTGCGAAGGGCGCATCGAAGCCTGTCGTAATTGCCGATACCCAAGACAACCCGGGTGCGGGCGGTACCTGCGACACCACCGGCTTGTTGGCCGCCTTGGTCGAAAATGACGCCGTGGGTGCAGTTATCGGCATCATGTGCGATCCAGACGCCGCCGCGCGCGCCCATGAAGCCGGCGAAAATGCGGAAATCGAAATTGATTTAGGCGGGAAAAGCGGCATCGACGGGGATGCGCCTTATTCGGGCAAGTTCACCGTCGCCAAACTCGGCAACGGAAAATTTCATTGTACCGGGCCCTATCAGGGTGGACGTGATATGGACTTGGGTCCGATGGCGTTATTGAGGATCGGCGGCGTTTCTATTGTGACTGCAAGTAAGCGCGCACAAGCCGGCGATCAGGAAATGTTTCGCCACCTCAATATCGAACCGTCACAGCAAAAAATTTTGGCGCTTAAAAGCAGCGTTCATTTCCGCGCTCACTTCCAGCCCATTGCCGAAGAAGTATTAGTGGCGCTTGCCCCAGGCGGGCATATCTCCGATCCCCGCCGGTACGCTTATAAGAAGCTCCGCCCCGGCATCCGCCTGACACCACTAGGCCCTGAATGGGCGGGGTGATTTTATCCTTTCAGCTTCTGCAAAAAGCTTTCCAGCTCATTCGCATCGACCGAAATCGTCTCGCCGTTGGCCGGGAATTCCCCATTCAGTGAGGCTTCGCGGAAGGCCTTCAATCCTTTGACGCGTTCGTCTTTGATTTCCTGTTGCAGCCGGGCGAGATCGCAAAAGGCGCGGGCATGGCGCGGCGGTTCCGGGTTTTCGCCGCAGATGTCTTCCATAAAAAGATACATCACATCGCCGCCGGTGCCCGAGCCGAGGGACACCGTAATCAGGCTCGTTCGCTTGGAGATTTCTTCCATGATTTGCCCGGGCACCACTTCGACTTCAACGAGTGCAGCACCGGCATCTTCCAGACGCTTAAACTTTTGATAAAGGTCGAAGGCCTCATCGGCTGTTTTACCAATCGCCCGAAGGCCACCAAACCAGGTCGATTTGCGCGGTACCAGGCCGAGATGCCCCATGACGGGGATATCTTCTTTAGCGAGCATGGTCACGATATCGAGGTTGCGCGGTGTTAAAACCGCATCGGCACCGAGGGCGAGTACGCGAAACGCTTCGCGCAGCACATCCGTTTCGGTCGGAAAATTTTGAAAAGCGATGGTTGCGGTCAGAAACAGCGTGTCATTGCCCCGGCGCACATCTTCGACGGTCGGGGAAGTGCACACGATCATGTCGACGCCCGCTTCGGCAGCGGCGGCCGCTTCATCGGTGTTGCCGACCTTCACCTGGGTGAATTTTTTCTTGCCTTTATTGGCTTGTAAGTCCGCGAGCGTGACATTGCGCATCGCGGGTTGTGCGCCCCAAGTATAAATTCGTTTCATCGTAGTGGCCTTCGTTTGATGGTCAGTTTGAAAGAGTTTAGTGCAGCTGGTTGCGGACGGCTAGTACTGGAAACCGGTGATTCACCCGGTAGGCAGCGTTCCGACAAGCAACGCCAGCCTTCAATATTACGGGTTTTCAGCCGTTAGCTCATAATGCCACCCCAATTTGAGCTGTGAATAAGGCCCAAAATGATAAAAGTTTATAAGGAACAATATTACCTTTTAATCGATTTGAGCCCAACGATGAAGAGCAGTATCGAAGCCATAATGTTAATCACGAAAAGCAAAAGGATTTCAAAATATTTTAACCCGGGAAAATCGATTCTATATTTATTCAGGGCTAAAAAGCAAAGGTCCAACGCTTCGATAAGAATAGCGATCATGATAAACATCACGCCCATATTGTGTGAGTACTGATCAAATTGCTCAATAAAACCGGGTATGTTTGTTTCGTAAATTTTATTCAGCAAATACCGGCGGTGTTCTAAAAATACGCCGAAACACGCAATTAGAATGACGATGTTTTCTTCGAGGGCCACTTCGCCGGGGATGAAGTTAAGGTGATGGTGTTCGGCTAAAAACTTGAATTGTTCCACCATAATGCCTGAAGTGCCGAATAAGATAGCCAGACTGGTGAAGAGAACCATATTTTGGCTGCCGGCGATTCGATAGATCATTTGTCTTTACCCCCAAGACTATTGCGTGGATTTAGTGCCTATTCAGCACGGTGCGGCCATACGAAGAAAGCCCCAACCGGAATATTTATCCCAATGTTTCTTCCCGCGCTCTTTGGCGACTTTTTTAAAATAAGTGCGGATCGCATTTAGGTCTTTGATATTTTTGTGTTTGATGGCAACGGCCGCAAACCCTGCGACAATGGGTGAGGCGAAAGACGTTCCCGACATGGCCTTGCCGCCGCCGGGAACAGCCGTCCAGATTCTGACGCCTGGTGCGGTAAATTCGACATATTTGCCCGCGGAAGAAAATCTGGCGACCGTATCAAAGCGGTCTGAAGCGGCGATGGCAATTACGGATGGATAGGCCGCCGGATAGCTCCTTTTTTTAGTAAAGGGGCCGTTATTGCCAGCCGAGGCCACCATGATGATGCCAAGGTTACTTGCATGCTCAATGACTTTGCGGACAAGCCGGTTTGCTGCGCCCCCAATGCTAAAATTTATAACGTCGACTTTTTGTTTAATCAGCCAGTTGATGGCTTTTAAAATACTTTTAGAGCTGGCCCGAGAGCGGCCTTTTTTGGTTTTATGAAATACATTGGCCGCGAATAAATGTGCATCCGGTAGCAAGCTGCCCCATTTGGCATGGCCGACGATCATTGATGCCACGGCCGTTCCATGCGCGATGGACGACATGACCTCTCCTTTGCGGTGAAAGGATTGAAACGTAATATTTTTATTTCTAAACGCGGCGTGTTTCAAGTCGACAGTGCCGTCGACAATGCCGATACGCATGCCGCGTCAGCATCCTGGTTTGGCTTTGCCCCATTGAATAACCTGCCGGCTTACCAGCGATGATTTGCGTTTACGTTTGCGTTT
>Ga0181579_10001707_pt1 | contig 18000 bp, 17 predicted proteins | sample 071ome_24_FD_132996 | JGI IMG/M metagenome (GOLD analysis project Ga0181579, IMG submission 132996) | Coastal salt marsh microbial communities from the Groves Creek Marsh, Skidaway Island, Georgia - 071402CT metaG (megahit assembly) | ecosystem: Environmental > Aquatic > Marine > Intertidal... | reverse complement strand
TGAATCCATCTTCAGATTGATTCAAATGGTTCAGCTCTGGCACTTCATCGCGGCAGGGTCCGCACCAGTCGGCCCAGTAGTTGATGAGCACCCATTGGCCCTGCCAGAGCTCTGGACTGGTTATGTTTCCATCGGCCAAGCGCAGAGGGTTTTGAGGGCCTGCATCGGCACAGCCAAGCAGACCGAAACCCATAGCCGCCAACAGCAGGGTCGATCTAATCACGCGTCGAATGTTCAGAGCATTTAGCATGACTCTCTTCTTAACCGCCAAAAAATAACTTCGGATCTTCAACCCAGTCGCGTCTTCTTCATGTGAATCCCACATCCGGATGCATATACTGTTTGCATGATTTTTGTGAAAACCGTTTAAGCGAATTGCACATGGCAACTTACACCATCTACCACAATCCACGCTGCTCAAAGTCTCGGCAAACCCTCGCATTGCTGGAGGAACACGGGGTGTCTCCCCACGTGGTCGAGTATTTGAAAACGCCCCTTAACCAGAGTGAGCTGATGTTACTGCAGCAAAAACTGGACCTCCCTATCACCGCCATGCTGCGAACCAAGGAAAAAGAGTTTTCCGAAGCTGGCTTGGATAAGCCGGGTGTTGCTGACGACATCATACTCAAAGCTGTAGCAGAACACCCGATATTGCTCGAACGGCCCATCGTTACTTGTGACGATAAAGCTGTTATCGGCCGACCACCAGAAAACGTACTAGCGCTAGTATGAGCAATCCATACATTCTCGTTCTTTATTATTCCCGGACTCAGGGTACGCAGAATTTAGCCCTGCAAATCGCTAGGGGCGTGGATCGGGTTGCGGGCATCGAGGCCAGAATTCGCACGGTTCCCCCGGTGAGCGCGGTCAGTGAACGCACCGCCGCCAGCGTACCGGATGATGGAGCGATCTTTTGCTCCAAGGATGACTTGGTGAATTGCAGTGGTCTAGCTCTTGGAAGTGCAACGCGCTTCGGCAATATGGCTGCCCCCCTTAAGTACTTTCTGGATACAACAGCAGACTTGTGGGCGAGCCATCAGCTGGTTGGCAAACCTGCTAGCGTTTTTTGCTCGACAGGCTCTCTGCATGGTGGTCAGGAAACAACGCTGCTGACCATGATGGTGCCGTTGCTGCACCATGGCATGCTGATTCAGGGCTTGCCCTACAGCGTGCCGGAACTGAACCATACTCAGAGCGGTGGCACTCCCTATGGTGTTACCCATGTTCAAGGCCAAAATGACGCAGGCGCATTGTCCGCGGCAGAGACGGCTATGGCCCAGAGTGCGGGGCAACAGCTAGCCGAAACCGCGCTGCGACTCAAATTAAGTGAGAAAAACTGATGCAAGGATGGTTGTTCTTAACCTTTGTGGTGGTGGGTTCCTTGGTCGGAATTACTGGCATGCGCCTGTTTTTTTTCGACCCGCTGCCCACCACCGCGCTGAATGTGACATGGTTCGTTCTGCAAATTATGCCCCTGCTGCTCACCCTGCCCAGTGCCATGCGCGGCAATCTTAAAGGCATGTTCTTTTTATGCTTGGTAAGCACCCTCTATCTTGTTCAGGGGGTTTTGATCATTTTCGATCCTGCATTGTTCTACTGGGGCGTAGCCGAGGTGTTTTTCGCGCTTGCTCTATGCGCAATCACCGCCCTCTACGTCCGCAAGCTCAGAGAATATAACGCCGCCAACGAAGCCGACGCCCAGCAAGACTGACTGTAGATCCACGGGCACTTGGCGCGTTAACCCTTTACAAAACTAGCGGCTGAGGCGGCCTCTGGGCGTGAAGGGCTTTATCAGATGATTTTGGATCAGTGAATAACGCGGGGGTGTTCTACCACTACCACGGCTTCCGCTTCTTCCACCTCTTGCACTAGGTAACGCCGGGTAGAAATCCCCCCAGACGAGATCTCTGGCAAGCTGCGCAGGAAAGCCTCTACATGTGGTGTCGTTAAGTGTTCCATCAAGGCGTCCATGGTTTCCCATTCCTGAAACAACACCAAGGTGTCGGTGTCTGATGTGCCCCGATAAAACTCGTAGGTAATGCAACCGACCTCGCCAAGAGCGGCAGCCGTTAACTCTTTCGCCATACTCAGCGCGCGTTCAAATTTACCGGATTTTATGGGGATACTGCCCTGCATTATGATCATGCTGAACTGATGACTCCTTGTTCTGGAACAATTCTTTGTGAAAGTTCCGCTACCAGATCTTGTTACGACTGCGGGTCCGGCATCGGCTACCGCGATTATGGCCCTTTTCAGTCAGATCAACTCAACCAGCCGTTGCGCGATAGCGTATCACGCAACTCATCGACGATGCCGGGATCGTCAATCGTGGATGGCACTGTGTACTCTTGCCCATCAATCATTTTGCGAATCACTTGGCGTAAAATTTTCCCGGATCGCGTCTTCGGCAATCGAGGCACAACAATGGCCCGCTTGAAATTGGCAATGGGACCCACCGCTGCACGAACTGCCTGTGTTAGCTCTGACTGCAAGTCCCCCTCATCTTGGTTGACGCCATCCTTCATTAGCAATAACCCAACGGGGACTTGTCCTTTTTCTGGGTCAGCTATGCCAACCACCGCACACTCTGCAATGGCGGGATGCTCGGCAACCACCTCCTCTATGCGTCCAGTGGAGAGCCGGTGCCCGGCTACGTTGATCACATCATCGGTGCGCCCCATAACGAATACGTAGCCGTCCTCATCACGATAACCGCCGTCGCCGGTCAAATAGAATCCCGGATACTCGCTCCAATAGCTGTCTTCAAAACGCTGGTGATCTTTCCAGACCGTTGGAAAAGCGCTAGGTGGTAGCGGGGCTTTTATGACGATGGCGCCCTCCTGATTCGGCCCTACCTCTTGGCCGTCGGCATCCAGCACGCGCAAATCCCAGCCGGGCGCCGGTAACGTGCAGGATCCGGCTTTTGACTCAAGCAGCTCAATTCCAGCCATATTGGCGCATATTGACCAGCCGGTTTCAGTCTGCCACCAATGATCTATCACCGGCACATCTAAGTGTTCTTTCAACCAATGGTAGGTGGGCGGATCCAGACGCTCACCGGCTACGAACTGATACTCCAAGCTGGAAATATCGTACTGCTGCAGCAACTCACAGTCCGGGTCTTCCTTACGCATGGCGCGAAAGGCCGTTGGCGCCACGAAAAAACTCTTTACCCGGTGCTCGGCAAGCACCCGCCAAAATGCGCCGGCGTCCGGCGTTTTTACCGGCTTACCCTCGTATAGAATTGTGGTGCATCCGGCGAATAACGGGCCATAAACGATGTACGAGTGGCCGACAACCCAGCCCACATCTGACGCCGCCCAATAGACATCTCCCGTGTCCACGCCGTACACCGCCCGCATGCTGTAATTCAGGGCCACCGCGTGACCGCCGTTGTCGCGCACAATACCCTTGGGTTTTCCGGTAGTTCCTGACGTGTATAGGACATACAGAGGGTCTGTGGCGGCAACCGGCACACAGCCCACAGGCGACGCCTCACGTTCCCAAGCATGCCAATCCACATCCCGTGGCGACGACAACACCGCTTCACATTGGGGGCGTTGCAGCATGACCACATGATCTGGCTTGTGCTCAGCCAGATCGATGGCATCGTTCAACAGCGGCTGATACGGGATCACTCGATCCACTTCGATACCGCAGGAAGCGGCCAAAATCACCTTGGGATTAGCATCGTCTATCCGCATGGCCAGTTCTTTCGGCGCAAACCCGCCGAACACGACGGAGTGAATCGCACCGATACGCGCGCATGCCAGCATGGCGGCCGCGGTTTCCGGCACCATGGGCATATAAATAACGACCACATCGCCCTTGGTCACACCGAGGTCCGACAACCCCCCGGCGATAACAGACGTTTTAGCCAATAATTCAAAATAGCTGTATTTTTCGACGATCCCGGTAACCGGCGAATCGTAGATCAAGGCGGTTTGATCCCCGCTTCCTTGCTCCACGTGCTGGTCAAGCGCAACAAAACAGGAGTTCAGAACACCATCAGAAAACCAGCGCCACACGCCATTTTCGTCTTGATCCAAAATGGTTTCTGGCGGCGTAATCCAGGGAATACGCTCGGCTTGTTCTGACCAAAAACTTTGAGGCTCGGTTAGCGAGCGTGCATATACTTGGGCGTACTCGTCCGATTGATATGTATTTGTCATATGCCCTCTGAAACTCCCTCTTTGCCGAATCAAATACAGATCGACGAACGCGTAGAAACAAAAAACCGTCAGCCTGCCAAGCAAGCTGACGGTGTGATGATACCCGACCAGAGAATTACGTCCCACGCCACAGACGCGGGACTCGCGGCTACTGCTGGGTATACCGCTTGATTTGCGCCGGCTTTGGGCAGCGCGAGATCAGGTCCTTGTAGACCTTGGTTCGCTTGCCAATACGTTTATGTTCGCAGTAAAAGTCAACCGCTCGCCGCCACGCCTCCACTCTGCCATGACGTGTTATCGACACCGTCGTATTAACAATCTTCTCTCGAACCCGGGACATGACGCCTACCTGAAAAACAGGCGTTAGGGTTCCACTTTTCTCGCGCTTTAGTCGACACAGAATGCCTTTGATTTGCCCGGTTTCATCCAGCTGAATCTCTCGGTCACTTTTATCGCGCTGCTTTCGCTGCAGAGTCTTTAACTCCGCGTCTCTAGCTTCAGCGATACCTTTAACCTCGTTCTTCCTAGCTCCCCGCAGGCGTTTGCTATTCTGTTTTAGGGAGAAGTACTCTTGATAGGTCTGTCCTTCAATTTGCCGCCGAACCCGATATCCATAAAATCTCGGGTTGTCTAACAACTCTACACTCATAGGGAACACTTCCTTTCGCGTTTATTATTATTGGGGTGCGCGCCCAAACTTTTTATCTTGACCCTTTTCAAAAAAGCCTTATCCCACATTTAACCGCAATTTTGCCGCATTTTCACGGGGCATCTTGAATCTCAAGAGCAGCTAACCAGCCACTACGCCTTGCTCGGTCAAGCTCGAAATCTCTTCAGCCGACATGCCAAAGTCGGCCAGCACCGCCGCAGTATCCTCTCCGGGCACTCTGGGCGCAGTGATGGCCGCTGCAGGAGTTCGGGAAAACCTTGGCGCCGGCGACTGCTGAAGCATACCAGCAACGGTTTGATATGAATCTCGTGCTTTGTTGTGCGGGTGTTCGGCGGCGTCAATCAGATTAAGCACCGGCGCAAAGCACACATCGCTGCCCTCCATAATTTCGCACCATTGGGCTTGAGTTTTGCTAAGGAAAACCTCCGTTAGCTTAGCCTTTAATTCTCCCCAGCGACCTCGGTCCATCTGTGGCTGAAAGTAATCTGGATCCAAACCAGCTTTCTCCATCAGCAGCGCATAAAACTGCGGTTCAATTGATCCGAGAGAAATGTACTCTCCGTCCGCCGTCTCGTAGGTATCGTAAAAGTGCGCGCCGCCGTCCAACAAATTGGTGCCGCGGTCCGTCGCAAAAGCGCCCGCTGCGGACATGGAGTAGAACATGGCCATCAGCGCCGCAGTACCGTCCACCATGGCGGCATCAATCACTTGGCCTTGATTGGATTTCGTAACCTCCAGCAACCCGCAAACCATGCCGTAAGCAAGCAACATACCGCCGCCGCCAAAATCACCCACAAGGTTTAGGGGGGGTACCGGGCGCTCTCCGGGGCGTCCTATGGCATGCAAAGCACCGGCCAGAGAGATGTAATTAATGTCATGGCCCGCGGCCTGAGCCATGGGGCCGTCTTGCCCCCAACCGGTCATCCTTCCGTAAACCAGCTTGGGGTTACGTGCTTGGCACTGCTCGGGACCCAGACCCAATCGTTCGGTAACGCCCGGGCGAAAACCCTCAATTAGACCGTCGGCTTTTTCAACCAAGCGCAAAACAGCCTCAACGCCTTCCGGGCTCTTCAAGTCAACGGCAATGGAGCGGCGGTTGCGCGTCAGAACATCTTTGGGTGCCTCGGTAGCTTGGGCTGCGCCAATACGCTCGACACGAATTACCTCAGCACCCATGTCCGCCAACATCATTCCGCAAAACGGCCCAGGCCCAATACCCGCTAACTCGATGATTTTAAATCCGTTCAATGGCCCCATTACTGACTCCCCTTGCTAAGTTTTATGCGTTTTATTTCGATGTTCTGATCTTACTGACCACTGACGCTTTCAGCTACCAAGATCAGCCAAAGGGATTTGATTGCAAGTTCAGCCTTTGAAGGAAATGCAATAAGCTGGACTGATGCGATCAACCCCTGAATTTGCAAGACACGACGGGATGCGAAAAATCATCCACTGCGACTGCGACAGTTTTTATGCCTCAGTGGAAATGCGCGACGATCCCAGTCTACGAGAACTGCCCATCGCCGTGGGTGGCAGCGCCAGCCGGCGCGGCGTCATTGCAACCTGCAACTACGCTGCGCGTAACTACGGCCTGCACTCTGCTATGCCAATGGCTCAAGCCCTGCGTCTGTGCCCGGATTTGGTGGTGGTTCCGACCAATATGGAGAAATACCGAGTTGAAAGCCGGCGAGTTCAGAGCATCTTTTATGACTACACCGACCTAGTAGAACCACTGTCTTTGGATGAAGCCTTCCTCGACGTCAGTCAATGTTCCAAGCACCGAGGTAGTGCGACCCGAATCGCTACCGAAATACGCGACCGCGTTCGCAGTGAAGTGGGCATCACCATTTCAGCGGGGATCGCTCCAAACAAATTCCTCGCCAAAATCGCGTCTGATTGGGACAAACCCGACGGCCAGTTCACCATCACGCCGGCGGATATCGAAGACTTTATGATCGATCTGCCCGTGGAGAAAATTTTCGGCGTAGGGTCGGTGACCGCGAAGAAAATGAGCGCCATGGGTATCCGCACCTGCGGCGATCTGCAGGGCATCAGCGCTACCGAGCTAGCCAAGCGCTTTGGTAAGTTCGGCACGCGGCTGCACCAACTGTGTCGCGGCAAAGACGAGCGACCCGTAAGCATTAACCGAACGCGCAAATCCATCAGCACAGAGCGCACCTTCGCCAACGACCTCCCTACCGTGGCGGAGTGCCAGAGACAGCTGGATGCATTGTTTGAGGATCTGCAGCAACGTATCGCCAAGGCCAATTGTCAGCATCGGATTAAAAGTCGAACTCTGAAGCTGCGCTTTGAGGGGTTCGATACCACCACCGTTGCCAGCACCGGACAGGAGGTAAATCGGGAAACCTACTTAGGCCTGATTAATACAGCATGGGAGCGGCAACAAAAACCGGTTCGATTAATCGGCTTGGGGGTGCAACTGCGGGAACTCGACAATCCGGATCAGACCGATTTGTTTGGCGCACAGTAGCCCCGATCGCTTTTACGTCGCTCAGCTGGCGAACTGGATGTCGGCAAACCGCGCATAGAGTTCACTGTTGCTCACCAGTTCGTCATGGGTACCAAAGCCGATAAGCCGCCCATCATCGAAAACAAGGATCCGATCAGCTTGCCGCACCGTGGACAACCGATGGGCGATTACCAAGATGGTCATCTCACCCTTTAAGGCTTCCACGCTCTGGCGAATGCTTTGCTCGCTCTCCGCATCCAGCGCGCTGGTGGCCTCATCCAGCAGCAAAAAAGCGGGCTCAGCCAAAAGCGCCCGCGCAATAGCCAAACGCTGACGTTGCCCGCCGGAAAGGCCCACACCGTCTTCGCCTAGATGCGTATCCAAGCCATTAGGCAGGGCGTCGACAAAGGACTGGGCGTTGGCTAAACCAAGGGCCCTCGCGACTTGCTCTGACGTTGCGTCCGGTCGGGCGTAGGTCAAATTATCGCGAACAGAACCGGAGAACATCGCCGGAGTCTGAGGCACAAATCCAAAGACGTTACGCAGGACGTTCAAACGCAAGTCCCGAGTGTTGACCCCGCCTAGGGCAATCTGACCCGAGCTGACATCGTAAAACCGCTGCAGCAAATCGAAAAAGGTGCTTTTACCGGCCCCAGACGGACCAACCAAGGCGACCATTTCTCCCGGCGCCACGCGAAAGGACAAATCCTGCAGCACCAACTGATCAGGACGACTGGGGTAGTGAAAGGTTACGTTCTCCACGCTCAAATCCAACCGCGGCCAAGGCGCCAATGTATCTACGGGGCCATCGGCAATTTCGCTAGGCGACGCCAACAACTCAACCAAGCGCTCCGTGGCCCCGGCGGCCCGCTGCAGATCACTCCACACTTCAGAGATCGACCCAACGGAGCCGGCAACGATGAAGGCGTAAAAAATAAAGGCTGCCAAGTCGCCGGGCGTAGTTCTTCCCGAGAGCACGTCTTGGCCACCCACCCAAATCAAGGTGGCCACCGCTCCAAAGACCAGCAACATCACCACCGCGACCAGCACCGCCCGCAACCACACGCGCTTCAAAGCGACGCTGAGCGCGCGCTCCACCACCTGGGCAAATTCAGCGATATCCAAAATCTGATGATTAAAGGCCTGTACGATCTTTATATGACGGAAACTCTCGCTGACATGGCTGCCCACATCCGCCAGCCGATCCTGACTGCTCCGGGACAGAGCACGCACGCGTCGGCCAAAAAAGATCACCGGAAGCACAACAAAGGGCACGCTGGCCAGCACGATTAGCGACAGCTTGGCATTGGTAATGAAGAGCAGGGCCATGCCGCCGAAGAACATCAAAATGTTTCGCAGCGCAATGGACACCGAAGAACCAATCACCGTTTGCAGCAGCGTAGTATCCGTGGTCACTCTGGACTGAATTTCGCTGGGCGCGTTGGCCTCGAAGAAACTGGGATGCATGTGCACAAGGTGATTGAATACCGCCAGACGAATGTCTGCGCTGACTCGCTCACCAACCCAAGAGACAAAGTAGAAACGCACGAATGTGCCCGCCGTGAGCACGACGATGAAGGCAACAAACAAACTCAGGGACTGATTCAGTAGTTCCACTTCGCCGCTGGCAAAGCCGCTATCAATAACCAAACGGATTCCCTGGCCCAGCGATAAAGTTGCACTGGCCGTCACGATCAGCGCAATGCTGGCGATAACCACCTGAGGAATGTAGGGGCGCAGAAACGAAAACGCCGGGCGAAGCCGGCGCAAATTCTTGGAGCTGGGTCTTTCTTCTTCTTGCATCCGGCCATTATGGCGCGTTGTGTCGTTCGATGCATGATTGAGGACAAAATTAGCTTAACATCACGATCGAACGCAGCGTAAGAACCCGGGCTATTCACAGCGACGATCGTATGGCTTGTTCAGCTGATTCCATTCGGATTTGTTCCGTAATCCGAACGGACGTTTCCAAATCAGATATGTAATCCAGCGTCTTTCCTATCCATGCATTACTGACGGTCTCCAAGGCGAGTTGCTGCTGAGCTTGTGAGATCGCCTGTTTAACCTTCGTTAGATTATCCGGATCCGGCACCTCCAATAGCACCCGAGCTTTCATAGCATAAAATACCGATGGGACATGGACATCCGCACTCTGATCCACGGACGCCAACACGTTGAGATAATCCTCATATCGCCCAAGATCTACAGCTGCATTCCAAACTTCAGCCAGCAGAATGTGCGGCGTGGTGCTTTTGACCACCTGGGGCACCAACTCCATCAGCTTTTCATACGACCTTTCTACTTCGTCGGGCGTACCGGAATCAATTAACCCGGAGTACATTGCTGCCTGAATAGACGTATCCAAAGGCCTGCGACGGTTGGCCTCTTTGATGAGCAGCAAAGACAAATGCGTATTTCTCAGTCTTGCCGCCATCTGCGACGCGTTGAACAACAGATCGGGGTCAAAATTTCGCTCTTTCGACGCTTGCAGGAACAGTTCCAATGTTGTCAACGCTTTTAACCGCCATGATTCAAAGTCGGGCAAAGACGGGTCAGCCGCGTACCTGTCCTCTTCGCTGGACAGTTTGTGCACAGTGGGCTCTATGTCGATTGTCTCATCAACATCCCTTAGGTAGCCCAGATTCGTCAATGCCTCTTCATAGCCGCTGGTTAACTCCCTGTATGCCGTATTAGCCCTGCGCAGATCATCCACGGCGTTCTTGTAAGCAAGCACTTTTGACTCATCCTGAGCGAATTGCAGCGCGATTTTTTCTTCGAGCGTGTTTTCTATGTCGGAAAACTGCGTAACACCAAACAGTCCAAGAAACACCAATAAGCCGAACAAACCGTAAATCAGGATACGGATCAGAGTCTCGATCGGTTGCCTTGCCGCATGCTCAAGTGAAATTGCGTCAACCCGAGCCTCCAACTCTTTCCAGTCTTTCTCATCCATAACAGCGGCTCCTTGCCAAAGTGACCGCCTAGCACTTTACCCAGCGGCTGGGTTTGACATTGTGATCGGACGCTCACTACACGCACGATTTCTCAGGCAAAGCTCTGTTTACGTACGTTTTGTGATCTGGCTCTCGCTCAGCTTGTTGAAGGGTGACAATACTCAGCCCGAATGAGCTTTCCGGCGTTTAACTTGCCCTGCCAATTGAGATCCCAAAGAACAACCGTTATCTTTCCGCCCTGCTCCCATCACCCGGCAATCTCGGAGGCAACATGGATTCGATGGAATTTTTGGAAACCGAAACTGGTGATAATCCGGTGGGCTGCGTTATCTGGATGCATGGCCTAGGCGCGGATGCCACCGATTTCGAACCCATCGTGCCGATGCTGCCGCTGGAGCAAAATCTGAGGTTTGTCTTTCCCAACGCTCCCATTCGCCCTATTACCGTCAATGGCGGCATGGAAATGCGCGGCTGGTATGACATTGATCCCGCCTCGCCTCTGGCCAGCAGCGATGACATTCGGCAATCCGTGGATGCAGTCAATCAACTGGTAGAAGCCGAGGTCGCCAAGGGCTTTCGTTTCGACCAAATCACTGTGGCCGGCTTTTCCCAAGGCGGTGTAATCGCCTTGGAGCTTGGTCTGGGCCACAGCGACCGCCTGCGCGGCATTATGGCGTTATCAACCTACGTGAACGATCACGAACATCTTGCCGAACGGGTAGGCTTCGCCAACGTAGACACCCCTATTTTTATGGCTCACGGTGTCTCCGATGCGGCCATCCCCATCACTCGCGCCATCACCTCCCGACAAGCGCTAATGGATCTGTCCTATCAGGTGCAGTGGCAGGAATACGCCATGGGCCATCAAGTTTGCCCCCAACAAATCACCCACATCGGTCAATGGCTGAACTCCATATACAGTCAGTAGCGGTTGCGGATTTAACGGCGCTTCGACCCACCGACCTAGGCTGGCTCGACTGCGTCTTGGGCGACTTTGAATCGTTTATTCAAGATCATGCGTCTGCGGAAAAGAAAGCCTCAGGCATGGCTCTGAGCATGGTGGCCCACTATCCGGATCAACCCAGCTTGGTTGCGGCCATGGTGGATCTGGCTGTTGAAGAGCTCAATCATTACAAAGAGGTGATGGGCTTGCTAATGGCCAAAGGGATGACACCGGCTGCGGACCGCAAAGACCCTTACGTGACCGCCCTGAACAAACTGGTGCGCAAAGATTCCCGGTTCTTCTTGCTGGATCGCCTGCTGGTGGGCGCCATTGTTGAACGCCGGGGCGCCGAACGCTTTGGCCTGATAGCTGCCCACGTCGAGGACCCGAAACTGGCCAGGTTCTATGGCGCCATTGCCAAAAGCGAAGCCCGCCATTGGCAATTGTTTTTGCGCTTGGCCCGGGACCTGTGCTCCCATCTGGAAGTAGACCGGCGCTTTTGCGAGCTGGCTGAACAGGAGAACGATCTTGTGGCCACCCTGCCGCTTCGCGCCGCCCTGCACTGAGCTGTGATTGAGCGCTATGTAACGACCTATGCCGAGGCCGGTGCCCAAGCGCTGGTCAACAATAAACGCCTTGCCCCGAACAGTTACTGGCCTCAGGCGCACGCAAAGCACGTCTGGCAGGGCTGCCTGATCATACCCGCCTTCGACGAATCCTTTGACGATTTGGATCGGCAACTGAGCTTCTTCACCGGAGCCAACGTGCTGGTGATTTTGGTGATCAACGCGCCAGTCGGAGCCGCCGCGGAGCAAATTCGGCGCACGGAAGGTCTGCTCGAAGCATGTAAGGCCCGGGACTATGCCCACGTACTGTTGCTCGATCACGTGTCCGAGCCGAACAGACTGAACCCGAAACATGGTGTGGGTTTAGCACGTAAAATCGGCTGTGATCTCGGGTTGGCGCTATATCTGCTGGGTCAAATCCGCTCACCTTGGTTGCTACAAAGCGATGCCGATGTAGCTTTCCCGAAGGGATACACCGACGTTTTCTCCACCGAGTTTTTTGCTGCGAATCCGCAGCTATGCCCCGGCGCGCTGATCTTTCCTCATCGACATCACAGTGCTGACCCGAGCCTGCATCTCGCCGCCAGCCTTTATGATCTGCACATGGCGTACTACGTGGCAGGTCTGGCCGAGGCCGGCAGCCCCTATGCGCACCACAGCTTGGGCAGCACGATCGCCATTCACGCAGACATTTATGCTGCGGTTCGCGGCTATCCCAAACGCAGTGCCGGTGAAGATTTTTATCTGCTAAACAAGGTGTGTAAGGTTGCGCCCATTCAACGCTTGTCCGAGCCAACCCTAACCATTGAGGCCCGACTCTCCAGCCGCGTGCCTTTCGGCACCGGACCCGCCTTGCAGCGAATTGTGCAGGGCTTGCCGGAGGATCTATCGGGTAATCATTACCTCAGCTATCACCCGGCCTGTTTTACCTTACTCGCCCGGGCCATTGACGCCCTCGACCAATGGGCCGTCGACCCGGACAACTTTGCCGATGACCCTGTCGCGCAGCGATTACAGGCGCTGGGGTTTGAACGTTTTGCAAAGAAATTGAATCAGCAGAATACCAACGCGACTAAACGTCGGCAGTCCGTCCGAGATTGGTTCGACGGCCTCAAAACTCTGCAGTTTGTTCGGCGCTGCGGCGATCGCTATCCCGACCAGCCGCTGCAACAAACCGTCGCCGGTCTGCCACCGAACTTCCAAAGCAAAGTCTTTGAATTTCAAACAAATACTAACTAACAATGCTTAACAGCAAGGTCCTTTGACCGTAAACTCCCTGCGGCCAAATGCGTTATACAAACGCGTGTATCTAGGCAACCGACGCCCCAGCACACTCACCCAAGTTAGTGAGTCAAACGGAACACATGAAAAAAGTATTTATCGACGGACATGCCGGCACTACCGGCCTGCAAATCAGCGAGCGCTTGGCCACCCACGCCAACGTTGAAGTGCTGCAAGCAGACCCAGCGTCGCGCAAAGACCCAGACGCTCGCGCCGAGCTGTTGGCCAGTGCCGACGTGGCCATTTTGTGCCTGCCCGACGATGCCGCACGAGAGTCCGTTGCCTTGGCCGCGGGCAGAACTCGAATTTTAGACGCCAGTTCCGTCCATCGTACCAACCCAGAGTGGCAATACGGATTGCCCGAGCTGCAAGCGGACAGTCGCAGGGCGATCGCCGAGGCACAATTCGTCAGCAATCCCGGCTGTTATCCTCAGGGCTTTATTTTGCTGGTGCGTCCGCTGATTGACGCCGGCCTCCTTAGCCAAGCCACACCGCTTCGATGTAATGCGGTATCAGGCTATTCCGGCGGCGGCCGACAAATGATTGAACAGTTCCAGAGCATGGACTCCGCCACTGCCAATACGCTCGCGGTGCAAAGCTATGGATTGGATCAGGGCCACAAACATTTACCGGAAATGACCCAGTTCAGCGGCAGCAAGGTGGAGCCGATATTTGTTCCCACCGTAGCCAACTACGATCAGGGCATGCTGACTCAGGTACCCTTGTTCTCCAGCGAGTTGAGCGGCGCAACACCCACACAAGTTCATAGGATACTGGCGAATCGATACGAGTCCGAGCCGTTTATTCACGTCGCGGAATTTGGCGATCGCAGCATGCTGAACGGTAACTACCTGAACCCTACCGGGCGCAATAACACCAATCACATGGATCTTTTTGTCTTTGGTGACAATGAGCGCATCGTGCTTTGCGCTCGGTACGACAACTTGGGCAAAGGGGCTGCTGGCGCGGCCATACAGAATTTGAATTTAATGTTAGCGATGGACGAGACCACCGGACTATGACAACGGCCAATAACCAAACCATGACTCAGTGGACCACCGAGACCCTGCGAGAACAGCTCTCACAGTGGCAGGCCCAGTACGGGGCTCTAAATGGCAGCAACCTGAAACTGGATCTCAGTCGCGGCAAACCCGGCATAGAGCAGGTCAGCTTGAGTAATGGGTTGGACGGGATTTTACAGGGCAACTTCATTGCACAAGACGGCACCGACACACGCAACTACGGGGGCACCCGAGGCATTGCCGAGGCCCGAGCACTGGGCGCTGAAATCATGGGCGTGCCAGAGGACAACATTATGGCCGCCGGCAACTCCAGCCTGAGCGTAATGCACCTTGCCCTGCGTACGGCGATGGATCTGGGGCTGTGGGGCGATGAGCGCATATGGTCGAAGGTCGAAACCGTCAAACTGTTAGCCCCCGTACCGGGATATGATCGGCACTTCACACTGTCCAACCACTTTGGCATTGAACTGATACCCATCCCGATAGCGGATAACGGCCCGGATATGGACGCTGCTCGAGCCGCCGTCGCTGATTCCAGCATTAAGGGCATCTGGTGTGTTCCCAAGTATTCGAATCCAACAGGCTGCACCTACAGCAACGACATCGTTTCGCAACTGGCTGCCCTGCCTAAGGATGCTGCCGCCGATGACTTCGTGGTACTTTGGGACAACGCCTATGCCGTGCACGATTTATACGAACAGGGCGATAACCTAGCCTCAATTTTTGAGGCCGCTGCAGCCGCCGGCACCGCAGACCATGTGATTCAATTTGCCTCCACCTCGAAGATTACCCACGCGGGCGCCGGTGTCGCCTTCCTCGCCGCGTCGGCTACGGTCCTTGATGCACTGGACAAGCACCTCGGCGTTTTCAGTATTGGCCCGGATAAAGTAAATCAGCTGCGCCACGTGAAATTCTTGCAGGGCCGTTTATCGGCACATATGGCCGACCACGCAAGGATCATCCGGCCGAAATTCGAACTGGTTGAAGAGATCTTCAGTCGAGAGCTGGGCGGCCTTGGCATCGCCTCATGGACCAAACCCAAGGGCGGATACTTCGTGTCCCTAGACGTACGTCCCGGGCTTGCCAGCAAAGTCATTAACATGGCCAAGGCGGTAGGGCTGACCCTAACCCCGGCCGGGGCGACGTTTCCCAAGGGCGAAGACCCGGATGACAAAAACATTCGCATTGCGCCGACCTTTGGCTCATTGGAAGAAATCCAGGCCGCCATGGATATTTTGACGCTGTGCATTAAGAGCGCGTCAGCGGAACAAGTACTGGGTGCAGGTTAGACCCGAGCTTGCTCTATCATTTACATCACATATTAGGATCCCATGACAGATCAACCGCCTAAACCCGAGCATGTTCAAGACGATGACGCAGTCGTCGATCAACCGGTGGAGCAAGTCTTCGTTGACGAAGCCACAACTCAAGCCGTAGCAGAAACAGCTATGCCAGCATCCTCCGGAACTCCCGCAGCGCAAGCAGAGCCCGAGCTCGCTGCGGACGCCGAAGAGGGCGGCACTCAAGCGGATGCGCCGGCGCACGCACCTGAAACGGATGCCGAGACAGCGCCGCAAACCGACAGCGGCCCAGAGGAGCCTGTGCGGTTCGAGGAACTGGCGCTCCCCGAACCTCTTACCCGTGCGATCACCGAACTCGGGTTCGAAGAGTGCACACCCATTCAAGGGCGCTCGTTACCCTTCAGCCTGTCTGACTACGACGTCACCGGCCAAGCTCAAACCGGTACCGGTAAGACGGCGGCCTTCTTAATTACCTTGCTCACCCGGTTTTGGGAAAACCCACCCCAAGAGCGCCCGAACCTTGGCACACCTAGGGCGTTGGTACTGGCCCCCACGCGAGAGCTGGCCCTGCAAATTCAAGGCGACGCGGAGGGCCTGGCCAAATATATGGGCATGAGTACGGTCTGCCTCGTTGGCGGCATGGACTTCGACCGGCAGCGCGAAGAACTGGTTAAGCAACCCGTGGACATCTTGGTCGGCACACCAGGTCGGTTAATCGACTTTTTGGAACGCAGAGATATTAATTTGAGCAAAGTGGAATGCTTGGTTATCGACGAAGCCGATCGCATGCTCGATATGGGTTTTATCCCCGATGTGCGCCGCATCGTTTACCAAACGCCCCACAAGCGCAAGCGGCAGACCTTGTTCTTCTCTGCCACCTTCAACGAAGCGGTCATGCGACTGGCAGACTCTTGGACTATTGATCCCGAGCACATTGTGGTGGAACCGGAAAGCGTCGCCACCGATACCGTGGACCAAAAATTCTGGTTGGTGGAAGGCAGCAAGCGTCAACGTATCCTGCTTGGTTTCATCAATCACAACGCCCCAGCGCGGGCCATTATCTTCGCCAACCGCCGCGACCGAACCCACAAGCTGGTGGACTATCTGAAAAAGAAAGGCGTCGCCTGTGAGGGCTTGGCAGGTGACATTCCGCAAAAGAAACGTTTGTCGACCCTGAACAGGTTCAAAAACGGCGAGCTAAAGTACCTGATTGCTACTGACGTCGCTGGCCGCGGCATTCACGTAGACGGCGTTACCCATGTCATCAATTACGAGCTACCGGATGACGCGGAAGACTACGTGCATCGTATTGGACGCACAGGTCGTGCCGGCGCTTCCGGCACAGCGATTAGTTTCGTATCCGAGGACGACGCTTTTAACTTGCCAGCGCTGGAGGAATATCTCAGTACCAGCATCAAGTGCATCCAACCGGACCTGCTGCCGGACGACTAACGAGCATGAGCACAAGACCTGACAACATCGTTATGCCAAAACCCACCAAGGTGGCGGTGGTGCAGCACAACGCAGGCACCGATGTGGAGCAGAACCTCAGCACTCTGGAAACCCTGTCGCAGCAGGCGGCGAGCGAGGGTGCAGGCCTAATTACCTGGGCTGAGGCCTTTGCCTACCTCGGCCGGCACGACGGCAAAAAAGAGATCTTGGAGCCGCTGCCTGAGGGCGGCCCGATTTTGCAGCGCTGTCAGAATTTGGCCCGAATCCTCGGCTGCGACCTGCTGCTGGGCGGTTTTCATGAGGCAATGCCAGATGATCCAGACCGCTGCTATAACACCAGCGTATACCTGACCGCTCAAGGCGAAATTGCCGCCATGTACCGCAAGATTCATCTGTTCGATGTGAGTATCCCTGACGGCCCTCAGTTGATGGAATCCAGACAAACGGCGCCCGGCGACAAAGCCGTATGCGTCCAAAGTCCCATAGGCACGCTTGGCCTGACGGTTTGTTATGACGTGCGCTTTCCCGCTTTGTACCAGCGATTGGTGCAAATGGGCGCGGTAGCCCTGACCGTTCCCTCAGCGTTTACCGCAACCACCGGCGCAGCTCACTGGCATGCGCTGCTGCGCGCCCGCGCGATTGAGAGCCAAAGTTACGTGATTGCGCCGGCTCAGCACGGTGCCCACAGCGCTAACCGTGCGTCTTTTGGCCACTCCATTATTATCGACCCTTGGGGTGATGTAATCGCGGAGCTGCCAGAGGGCGACGGGTACGCCATGGCCGACGTTGATCCTCAGCGCGTGATCGATATTCGCAGCCAAGTGCCGAGTTTGGCCAATCAACGGCCCTTCACCTAAACTTCGATTTCACTCTCAATGCACCTCTGGCGAGGACCCGGCAATGACAGATCAAGACAACATAGACAGGCGTAGCGGTGGCCGAGGGTTCATCGTCTTTGCAGCATTAATCGTTATCGCTGCCGGTCTAAAATCAGCCCAAGCTATCGTTGTGCCTATGTTGCTGGCCGTTTTTATCGCGACCATCGCCGCCACACCGATGTTCTGGTTCAAGTCCAGAGGTATGTCCAACGGCCTTGCGCTTGGCTCTGTGGTGTTAGCCATCTTTCTCGCCCTCGGGCTGATTGGCGCCCTGCTCACCCAGAGCACGTC
>Ga0181579_10001706_pt1 | contig 18004 bp, 15 predicted proteins | sample 071ome_24_FD_132996 | JGI IMG/M metagenome (GOLD analysis project Ga0181579, IMG submission 132996) | Coastal salt marsh microbial communities from the Groves Creek Marsh, Skidaway Island, Georgia - 071402CT metaG (megahit assembly) | ecosystem: Environmental > Aquatic > Marine > Intertidal... | reverse complement strand
CGGCTTCTGCCGCCGCGACATCGGCTGGCGCGCCCTCGACCGCTAACGCCACTCACCCCACATCAAGATTGCTCATCCTGAGGCGCATCGCGCAGCGATGCGTCCCGAAGGACCGCCAACACCAGCGGCTCGGTCACTCAATGCACCCGAAGGACGACACTTCCCATTCGGAAGGGTCCTGCAAGCTCGTCCCGCCGTCTTCGAAGTGAATTTTCCGCGCGTCGAGAATCATTTGCCGTCCGCGCACGTCGTCACCGGCATACCGGACAAATTCGCCGTACTTCTCTCGCGCCCGGTAGGTGCAGTCGGCGCGGTCGCCGTAGATCGTTTTCGCAACCTCGACCGCCTCTTACGACAAACGCTCCATAGATTCGACGTCGCAGACGCCCAGGTTAAGTTCGGCAAGCATCACCAACGCAGCGACGCGGGAAGGATGATCGGAAGGCAATCGGGAGAGGCCAAGCTCAAGGAGAGTTGCCGCATCCCGTGCGAGGCTATCAAGGGTTTCAGGACTTAGCCCAGGGTCCAGGGGTGCGCCAACAAGAATGTTCGCGCGAATGAGGTCGATGATCCCGAGCCGCGGATCGTCCGTGCCTCCATCGGCGTGCGCGATCACCTCGGCTTGCGCCAACATCGCCTCGGCCGCGGCCTTCGCTTCGGACCGCGTACGCCCTTTTTTGTCGCCGATACCGGGAAGGTACGTCAACCAAGCCATTTCGATCAGCGGGTCGATCACCACCAGGTCGGTCATCAATTTCCGATCTTCGGCTATCTCCAGCGCCCGTATCAGCGGCGGCCCGGCATCGAAATCCCGCTGCAAACCGACCAACGCACCTCCTAGCGCGCCCAATCCACGCACGACAGGGACAGGGTCGCCTGCCGCAAGCAGCTGATCCGCGGTTGCGTCGAAGTCCGCCAAAAGCGTGCGGGCGTCTTCCCATCGGCCATGCCGTACAAGCAACAAGCCCAGCCAAGCCGTCGCGCGACCGCGCTCTGCCGATGTGATATCCGCCTCACTGTCGAGCGCTTCCTGCAGGTCGTCGATCACCGACTGCCGCGCATCGCGGTCCATCGAGACATAGCCCGCCTCGGCCCGCTCAATCGCATCCTCAGGCGTCTCCCCACACGCCGCAAGCAAAACAGCGCCCATCCCCAGAAGCGCAACGAACCAAATCCGCCCGATACTCATCATCAAGGCCCCCAACAAACGTTCCGATCACCCCGGTCCCTATGGAAAGGCTAGACGATTTCTGGGCCGATCTCACTGATTGGCATCCCGTCCCACACAAGGACTGCTCATCCTGAGGGCATCGCGCAGCGATGCGTCCCGAAGGACGAAAGGCGGTGGGGACAGAGAACGTGATTCTACGCACCGCGCATAAACGGGTAGAATCAACGCGTCACCATTGGACACAAACTCTATTGCCCACACGCACTACGCCATTGTTCAACCAACGCCTTACGCCAGCACCGTTTTTTGGCTTCGTTTGTCACCCAAAAGAGAGCAAGCATTGATTCAAAAGGATTTTTTGGCTTCGTTTGGTAATTTCGTACCCCAAGGGCGTCGGTCATGACCGAAAACCCTGACGTATTGCCCGCGCACCAGTTCGACGAACGCCGCCTCGAAGACTGGTTGGCCGCCAACCTCGATGGGTTCGCCGGGGCGATGACGGTGGCCGAGTTCAAGGGCGGTCAGTCCAACCCGACCTACCGGCTCACGACACCCGGTGCGTCCTACGTCTTGCGGCGCAAGCCGCCCGGCACGCTGTTGCCCTCGGCCCATGCCGTGGATCGCGAATACCGCATCATGCATGCGCTGGCCGAAACCGGCGTGCCGGTGCCGCGCACCTATTTGTTGTGCGAGGACGAAAGCATCGTTGGGACGATGTTCTACGTGATGGATTTCCTCGACGGCCGCATCCTGTTCGACCCGCGCCTGCCGGAAGTGACGTCTACCGGAGAACGCGCGGCAATGTTCGATGCGATGAACGAGGTCATCGCCGCCTTGCACACCGTCGATTACAAAGCCGTCGGCTTGGGCGATTTCGGGCGCGAGGGCGGCTACGTCGCGCGCCAGATCGGGCGCTGGTCCAAGCAATACAAGGCAAGCGAAACCGAGACCATCGACGCCATGGAACGCTTGATGGAGTGGTTGCCCGCGCACCTACCCGCGCACGACGAAACGACGCTCGTGCACGGCGACTACCGCTTGGACAATCTGATCTTCCATCCCACCGAACCGCGCGTCATCGGCGTCTTGGATTGGGAGATCGCCACCTTGGGCAACCCCTTGGCCGATTTCGCCTATCACGTCATGGCCTGGCGGGTCTCGCCCGACGAGTTCCGCGGTTTGCGCGAAGTGGATATCGAGAGCTTGGGTATTCCCAACGAGGCCGCCTACACCGCGGCCTACGCCAAGCGCACCGGCCGCGACGCGCTGCCCGATTGGGAGTTCTACATGGCCTATAACCTGTTTCGCATGGCGGCCATCCTGCAAGGCATCATGGGCCGCGTGCGCGACGGCACCGCCGCCAACCCCGAAGCCGCCCGCATGGGCGCCCTCGTCCGCCCCCTCGCGACGCTCGCCTGGGCCCAGGCCGAAAAGATCGGCGACTAACGATTGGGAAGCGCACCGATGCCGCCCGAGTCCACTCTCCTCCCCCTCACCGAGGGGGGAGGGCCGGGAGGGGGTTCACGCTAGAACCCGCACGCCGTGGACCAACCCCCTCCTCAATCCTCCCCCTGCAAGCAGGGAGAGGCGGTCGGTCGGCGCGCGCTAACCGTTCGTGTACTGCCGCAACTCGCGTTTGGCGATACCTTCGGCGTGGACTTCATCGGGCCCATCCGCCATGCGCAGCGCACGCGCCCAGGCCCAGGCATAGGCCAAGCCATAGTCTTCCGAGAAGCCCCCGGCGCCGTGCACCTGCATCGCGCGATCGAGAATGGTCTGGGTCATCACCGGCACCGCGACCTTGATCATGCCGATCTCGTTACGCGCCTCTTTGGCGCCGACCTGGTAGATCATCCAGGCGGTCTTCAGCACCAACAGCCGCGCTTGCTCAATCTCGATCCGGCTTTGCGCGATCTGTTGGCGCAACGCGCCTTGTTCGGCCAAAGGTTTCCCAAACGCGACCCGCGTGGTCACCCGGCGACACATCGTTTCCAGCGCCCGTTCGGCCACCCCGATCTGACGCATGCAGTGATGGATGCGTCCCGGCCCCAGGCGGCCTTGGGCGATCTCGAAGCCGCGCCCCTCGCCCAGGATTAAATTGGTCGCGGGCACGCGCACGTTCTCGAACGTCACTTCGCAGTGGCCATGCGGCGCATCGTCGAACCCGAACAGGCCCAACTTGCGCACGATGGTCACGCCGTCCGTATCGCGCGGCACCAAGATTTGCGATTGCTGCTTGTGGCGGGGTGCGGTGGGATCGGTCTTGCCCATCACGATGAAGATCGTGCAATCCGGATGCGCCGCATTGGTGATCCACCACTTGCGCCCGTTGATCACGTAGTCGTCGCCATCGCGGATAATCGAGGTTTCGACGTTGGTCGCGTCCGAAGACGCGACATCGGGTTCGGTCATGCAAAACGCCGACCGAATCTTGCCCTCCAGCAACGGCGTCAACCATTCCGCCTTTTGCGCGTCGTTGGCGTAGTTGGCCAGCAGTTCCATGTTGCCGGTATCGGGCGCATTGCAGTTGAAGACCTCCGGCGCGAACGGCACCCGCCCCATCACCTCGCACAACGGCGCGTATTCCAAATTGGTCAGCCCCAGCGCCAGCTCTTCGTCGGGCAGGAACAGGTTCCACAAGCCTTCGGCTTTCGCTTTTTCTTTTAGCGCCTCCATGATCGGCGGCACCCGCCAACGCTCTTCGTCGAGCTGCGCCGCATAGACGCTTTCCGCCGGATAGACATGCGTATCCATAAAGGCATGCAGCTTGGGCAACAGTTGTTTGGTTTTTTCCGGATGTTCGACAACCATGGAAACTCTCTTTGTAGGGCAGACCTGCTGTTTGTATCAGGAATTCTCGGGCAAGGCGCATTGACGCCCCGCAAAATGACCGCGCTATCGCCGACGCTTGAAAAACTCTTTCAACAAGGCCGCCGCCCGCGATTCGTCCAACCCGCCGTAGGTCTCGGGCGCATGGTGACAGGTGCTTTGGGCAAAGATGCGCGGCCCGTTCTCCACCCCGCCGCCCTTCGCGTCGGCCGCCCCGTAATAGAGCCGGCGCAACCGGGCAAAGCTGATCGCCTGGGCGCACATCGGGCAGGGCTCCAACGTCACGTAAAGGTCGCAGTCGTTCAGCCGCTCGGCCCCCAACTTTGCCGCCGCGGCCCGAATCACCACCATTTCGGCGTGCGCCGTGGGATCGTTGTCGCTCCGCGTACGGTTGCCGGCGGCGGCGATCACCGCGCCCTTGGCGTCGACCAGCACCGCCCCCACCGGCACCTCGCCGGCGCGCGCGGCCGCTTCGGCCTCGGCCAACGCTTGGGCCATGGGGGTCTCGCCACTTCCTGTCATGCCCACGACCTTGGGCCGTGCCCCGCCCGGCGGTCAAGCCTCGGCAGCAATTGCACGCCGCGAAAGGCGGCCTTAGTGTCCGCGCCATGAGCAAATCTCCCCTGATCGGCATTACGGTCGATTCCGAAGAGCCCGGCGCCTATTCCAACAAGCCCTGGTTCGCCTTGCGCCAAAACTATTGCAGCGCGGTGACCAACGCGGGCGGCACCGTGGTGATGCTGCCGCACGATGCCGGGGCCGCCGAACGCTACGCCGACCTTCTCGACGGTTTGGTGGTCTCGGGCGGCAATTTCGACGTCGACCCGGCGTTGTTCGGCGCCACCGAACGCCACGCCACGGTTAAAACCAAAGACGAACGCACCGCATTCGAGGCCGATATCACCAAAGCCATGTTGGCGCGCGACAAACCCGTCTTGGGCATTTGTGGCGGTCAACAACTCTTGCACGTCATCCTGGGTGGCACGCTGGTGCAGCATATCCCCGACGCCGTGCCCGATGCCTTGGCCCACGAACAACCCAACCCGAGGGACGAACCCGGCCACACGGTGGCCGTGACGCCCGACACCTTGCTGCACAAAATCGTCGGCACCGACGAATTGCCGGTCAACAGCGCCCATCATCAGGCGGCCGCCCATGACGGCGAGGCCGTCGTCATCAATGCCGTCGCGCCGGACGGGGTGGTGGAAGGCATCGAATCGCCCGCGCACACATTCTGCCTTGGGGTGCAGTGGCATCCCGAGTACGACATCAGTGAGGGCGATGCGAAAATCTTCCGCGCCTTCATCAAGGCGGCGGAATGACGACGGCCGACACCAAACCAAGCGAGCGCATCGCTAAACGCATCGCCCGCGCCGGATTGTGTTCGCGCCGCGAGGCCGAACGCTGGATCGAACAAGGGCGCGTCAGCGTCGACGGCACCGTGCTCACGACGCCGGCCTTCACCGTGACCGACGACAACAACGTCGTGGTCGACGGCAAACCGCTCCCGGCCAAACAGGAAACCCGCCTGTGGCGTTACCACAAGCCGCCTGGCCTCGTGACCACCAACCGCGACGAGTTGGGCCGCGATACCATCTTCGATCACCTACCCAAGAACCTGCCGCGCGTCCTCACTGTGGGCAGGCTCGACCTCAACTCCGAAGGGTTGTTGCTACTCACCAACGACGGCGACCTCGCCCGCAAACTCGAACTCCCCGCCACCGGGTGGACGCGGCGCTACCGCGTGCGCGTCTATGGCCGGGTCGACCAAGCCAAGCTTGAGCCGCTCAAGCGCGGCGTCACCATCGAAGGCATCGGCTATGACTCGATCATCGCCAGCGTCGACAAGCAACAAGGCAGCAACGCGTGGCTTACCGTGTCCTTGCGTGAAGGCAAGAACCGCGAGATCAGACGCGTCATGGAATACCTGGGCTGGCCCGTGTCGCGCCTCATTCGGTTGGCTTACGGCCCCTTCCAGCTCGGCAACCTCAAAGCCGGCGACGTCGAACCGGTGCCCCACAAGGTGCTGCGCGAACAATTGGGCCAGGGCCGCTAGTGCTGCGGATCATCGCCGGCACCCACCGGGGTCGAAAACTCGAAACCGCCCCGGGCAATAGCTTGCGCCCCACCGCCGAACGCGTGCGCGAGGCGATCTTCAACAAACTCACCCACGGCCTGATTACCGACAGCGGCGCGCCGTTGACGGATCTACACGTCCTTGATGTCTTTTCGGGCACCGGTGCGCTGGGGTTCGAAGCCCTGTCGCGGGGCGCACTGCGGGTGATTTTCATCGAAAACGACGCGGCCGCGGCACGGCTGATCAAGCGCAACGCCGAGCACCTCGGCGCCGCCAACACCACCACGGTCATTCGCCGCGATGCGACGCAACCCGGCACGGCCCGTATCCCCGCGGGCCTGGTCTTGATGGACGCGCCCTATCGGTCCGGTCTGACGATGCCCGCGCTCAAAGCGCTCAACGACAGCGGCTGGATTGCCCCCGGCGGGATCATCGTGATCGAGGTCGCGCGCAACGAAGAAGTCGCCCCACCGGAAGGCTTTGAAATGATCGACGACCGCCGCTATGGCGCGACACGGGTGGTGTATCTGCGTGCGCCGGACGGTCCGGCCTAGTCGCTCAACGGCGCCCGAACAGCCGCTCAATATCCGGCAGTTGCAGCTCGACATAGGTCGGGCGGCCATGATTGCACTGGCCCGAGTTGGGCGTGACTTCCATCTCGCGCAACAACGCGTTCATCTCGGCCGCCGTCATCCGCCGCCCCGCCCGCACCGACCCGTGGCACGCCATGGTGCTGCACACATCGTTGAGCCGCTCGGTCAGTGCCGTGGTGTCGTCCAGTTCGGCGAGATCGTCCGCCAGGTCGCGCACCAGCCCCTGGATATCCACTTCACCCAACAGCGCCGGCTGTTCGCGCACGACAACAGCTCCACTTCCGAATTGATCGATCACTAGGCCCAGTTCGGCCAGCTCGTCGGCCCGATCCAGCACCCGGCCCACAGCCGCCTCGTCCATTTCCACGACCTCGGGGATCAACATGCCCTGCCGGGCCACGCCGCCTTGCAGCGCCTTTTTCATGCGCTCATAGACCAAGCGTTCATGTGCCGCATGTTGATCGACCACGATCAAACCATCAGCGGTCTGCGCCACGATATAGGTCTCATGGAGCTGCCCCACCGCTGCGCCGAGCGGATAGGACGCCTCGGGTGCCGCCGGATCGGCATCCGCCGTCCGGGCCGCCGGCGCGAAACCATCGGGGCCGTCGCTGCCGGACGGCATCGTCGAGGGCGCCTGATGGTGAAACGCACTCGCCGCTTCGGCCAACCCGGTCCGCGGCGTTCCCTCGGAACCTGCTCCGTAGAATGCCTCCTGCCCGCCGGGGCGAAACGCCGCCGTCGCTTCGGCCGCAACCGTCGACGAAGCGCGGTGCCCCGCCCCCGCCAAGGCGCGCCGTACCGTCGAGACGATCAGTCCGCGTACCAGTTGTTCGTCGCGGAAGCGCACCTCCGCCTTGGCCGGATGGACGTTCACGTCCACCGCTTCGGGTGGCACGGTTAGGAACAACGCCACGATCGGATGTCGGTGACGCGCCATCAAATCTTGATAGGCGCCGCGCAAGGCGCCGGTGAACAACCGATCCCGCACCGGGCGGCCGTTGACGAACAAATGCTGCGCCTGCGCGTTTCCCCGGTTCATGGTCGGCAAACCGGCAAATCCGGTCAGCCTGATCCCCTCGCGCTCGGCTTCAACCGGCACGCTGTTGTCGACGAACTCGCGCCCCATGACGGCGGCAAGGCGGTCGCGGGCCGCGTCCTCGCCGGCGGTCGCGGGATAGCCAAGAATCTCCCGCGACGCGTCACGCAAACTGAACCCGATCGTCGGGTTCGCCATCGCCAACCGCTTGGTTGTTTCGGTGATCGCATTCGTCTCAGATCGATCGGATTTGAGGAACTTCAGTCGTGCCGGGGTGGCGAAGAACAGGTCCCTGATCTCGATCCGCGTACCGGCAGGCAGGGGGTCGGGTTGCGATTCGCCGACCCGCCCCGCATCGATATGCAACTGCCAAGCGTCCTCCGACCCGCGCTCCCGGCTAGTGATCGTCATCCGGCTGACCGATCCGATCGAAGGCAGCGCTTCGCCGCGAAAGCCCAGGTGCGCAATCCGCACCAGATCGTCCTCGGGCAGCTTCGACGTGGCATGTCGCTCGACCGCAAGTACCAATTCGTCCCGCGTCATGCCATGGCCGTCATCGGTAATGATGATTTGATCCCGCCCGGCGCCCATGATGGCGACATCGATCTGCGTCGCATTGGCATCAATTGCGTTTTCGACCAGTTCCTTGACGACGCTTGCCGGACGCTCGACGACCTCGCCCGCGGCAATGCGGTTGACCGTGCCTTCGGGCAGACGTCGGATCGTCATGGCTCGAGCGCGACCCGCCCGGCCTTAAGGTAATCGCGGGCGCGCACCTTGCCTTCGTCAACAGCCGGTTGGTCGAACGGGTTCACCCCCAGAAGATCCGCGGTCAAAATGGTCTCGAGCATGAAATGCATGAACAACCCGCCCATCGCGGCCTCATCGACAGCGGGCAGCGTGATGACCCGAACCGGCCGCTTGTGTGCCACCAAGGTCTCCACCGTCGCGCGTGCCGACGCCGCGACGATGTCGCCGATCGACCGTCCACCAAGATAGTCGAGCGCGGCGATTCCGGCGACCTGTTCCGGCGTAACCGTCAGACCCGTGCCCTGCGCCGGCGGCACAAGAATGGTGAAGACTTTGTCGGCCGGCCCATCGAGATAAAGCTGCAACTGACTGTGTTGATCGACCGGCCCAAGTGCGGTGACCGGTGTCATCCCCAGACCGGCCTTGCCGAGGCTCTCGGCCCAAAGCTGAGCGTACCACTGGGTGAACCATCGCAAGCGTTCGTCATAGGCCAACATGACGGAGATCGGTCGACCGGCACGGTAGTATCCCGCCATCAAGGCCGCGGCTTCCGAAGCGTCTGACGCACCCAAAACCGCTGCCGCCCCCTGTCGGATCGCCGCGACGTCGAGACCGAGAATCAACGCCGGCAACATCCCCACCAAAGTGAGGACGGAGTATCGCCCTGCCACTTTCGGCGGATGATCCAGAACGGGAAAGCCCCAGGACCGAGCCAGCGTGCGCAGGGGATTGTCTCCCTGAACCGCAACCGCCAACACGCAATCCGCAACCGCCGAGCGACCAACAACGGCCTCGAGTCGCGGCAACACGATCAAAGCCTGCGCTATGACCTCGACCGTCGATCCGGACTTGGAGATCATCAAGAAACCGGTGCGCTCCAAATCGACACGTTCCAACACCTCTTCGAGCCGACCGGGCTGGAGGTTCGCCATCACATGCAGGCGGCACCCTCGACCCGGCAAAGCCGTTGCAAGCGCCTTGGCCGCCAATCCCGACCCGCCGATCCCCAATAGGACGACGTCATCGAACCGGCCTCGAAAGTCGTCGGCAATTCGGGACAAGTCCGCGAGATCATCTTCCCAACGTGCAGCGCCGATACAATTGAAGGTGGCATCATCCCCCGCAGCCCCGCGAAGCGCCGCCACGCGATTCGTCGCCTTTTCCAAGTCCTGGGACAGTGCCGAGGTCGTCAACCCGTCCGATCCGACGGACTCGGCATAGCAATGCTGCGTGGTATGAAGAATGGGTGGGCGCATGGGTGGCGCCAAACTAGCAGAGCGGAAACGCCGGTCCAACGACCGGCGGAGCTAGGGCGTGGTCTCAACCCCTTCGGGATCGCCGACGACAACGACCGACATCGCGTCGACATCCAACAGCCGTCCGGCAACCCTTTTGACGTCGTCGAGAGTCACCTCGTTCACCAGGCCGGCCCGGCGGTCGAGATAGTCGATGCCGAGGTCCAGAACCTGAAGGGTCACCAGCATGTTGGCAATCCGGGCGTTGCTGGTGAGACTGAGGGGAAAGGCGCCGGTGGTGTAGGTCTTGGCGGCCTCCAATTCATCGGCGGTAATGCCCTCGCGCGCGATTTTATCGATTTCAGCGCGAATCAACGAAAGCGACTCGGCGAGCTGTCCGTTCTGGGTGCCGACCCCACCCAGGACCAACCCAGAATGCTCATAGGGCACCACGGCGCTGTAGACCGAGTAGGCGAGGCCGCGTTTTTCGCGCACCTCTTCGTATAGGCGCGAGGTAAAACTGCCGCCCCCCAAAACCCGGTTCATGAGCGCGGCTGCAAAATAGTCCGGATCGTTTCGTTTAATCCCGGGCATAGCCCAGATCAGGACACTTTGCGGAATCGGTTGCCTAATGACTTCGACGCCGCCTTTGGCAGCGGGAACGACTTCCGGCACAACGATGCCATTTGCTGCCTTCTCGGGCAGATCAGCAAACGTCTCATCGAGCAAGCTCGCGAGGCGCTCGGCCGAAATATCTCCCACTACCCCCACGATGAGGTTCTCCTTTGCGAAGCGCCGGTCGACAAAGGCACGAAGATCTTCGACGTTGATGGACGCTACCGAATCAGGCGTGCCACGGGTCGGGCGCCCATAAGGGTGATCGGGATAGATCTTCTTAAAAAGAGTGCGGCCGGCAATTGTCCTTGGGTTTTGCGCGCGCGATCGAATGCCGGTAATCACTTGAGACCGAATCCGTTCGACCGGCTCCGGATCAAATCGCGGCTCCGTCAGCGACAGTCGCAATAGGCGAAAGGCCTCGACGATATTCTCAGTAAGGGTCCGTAGGCTACCGCTGAACCCGTCACGACCGGCGGTATAGGACAAAGAAATCGCCAGTTCTTCCAGCCGTGCCTGGAAGGCCTGCGAATCGAGATCGCCCGCGCCCTCGTCAAGGAGACCGGACAAGAGGTTCGCCAGACCTTCCTTGCCGACGGGATCGAGCGACGCCCCGCCGCGGAAATAGACCTCGACCGCCAGCATCGGGATCGAGGGCTCTTCGACCAGCCAAGCCGTGATCCCGCCTGGAGATCGCACTTCTTGAATCTCCGTGGCCCGCGCGGGTCCGGTGGACCACCACACACCCAACACAACCAACAGAACCGCACTGCGTACGACAGTCTTCATCGGTCTCATGCGCATCAACTCGGCTGCCCCGTGCGGAGAATGCCGGTCACCGACTGGCGCTTGTCGAAAACATATCGTGCCGCGGCATTGACCTCTTCGAGGGTGACCGCCTTGACGCGATCGGGCCAGCTTTCGACATCTTCAATACTGCGCCCATTGGTCAGCGCTTCACCGAAAATCCGGGCCGCACCTTGAACATTGTCTCGCGCGTAGATCACCTGAGCCAGCAGGAACCGCTTGGTACGGTCGAGTTCGTCCTGGGTAATCCCGTTGTCGACCACGTCTTCGATTAGCGCTTCCATCCGCATTTCGACATCGTCCAACGTCGTGTCGCCGCGTGGCACCGCAAACAGGAAGAACTGACTGGGCCCAACATCGGTTGCCGAATAGAACGCGCTCGCCCTCACGGCGATCGGATTGTCGATCACCATGTCGCGATACAGCCGGCTGGTCGACCGGCCACCCAGGATTTGGGCGAGCAGTTGAAGCGGTAAGGCGTGCTGGGTCTCGCCCCACTGGTAACTCGGCGCCAAATAGGAGCGGCGCCACGTATCCTGGGTGACCTGGGGATGGAACATCTCAAGGCGCCGCGCGGCGAGCTGCGGCGGCTCCTGCGGGCGGTCTCGCACAGGCTGGGCACGTTGTGGGATGACGCCGTAGTACTTTTCAGCGAGGGGTTTAAGTGTCTGGAGCGTGACGTCGCCGGCAACGATCAGGATTGCGTTGTTGGGCGTGTAATAAGTCCGGTACCAGTCAAGGGCATCGTCCAAAGTCAATTCGCGAATTTCGTTCTCCCAGCCGATCACGGGAATTCGGTAGGGGTAGGCGAGGTACTGCGCCGCATTCATTTGTTCGAAGAACAACCCGTTCGGCGTGTTATCGACCCGCGAACTGCGCTCTTCCAAGATGACCTTGCGTTCGGCAAGCACCTGCGCCTCGGTCAAGGTGAGGTTGGTCATGCGATCGGCCTCAAGCCGCATCACGGTTTCCAACCGGTCCGCCGCCACGGTTTGGAAATAGCCGGTGTAATCATATGAGGTGAAAGCGTTCTCTCGACCGCCGTTGCGCGTCACGACCTCTGAAAATTCACCTGCCGGCACATCCCGCGTACCCTTGAACATGAGATGCTCGAGAAAATGGGCAATCCCGGACTTGCCGATCGGTTCGTCGGCCGACCCGGCACGGTACCAGATCATCTGAGTGACCACCGGCGCCCGGTGGTCTTCGATCAAGACAACTTGGAGCCCGTTATCGAGGACAAACGTTTTGGGATCGAACAGCCCGGCAGCGGCTGGGTCTCGGGCGAAGAGCAACGCCACGGCAGCGATAAGAAGGACACCGAGGCCGCGACGGTTCCGCAGGTGTTGGCGGCGAAAAAAGCTCAGCATATTCCAAGGTAGTCATGCCAACCGGCACGTTGCAAGGGGTCAGTAGGGCACGAACGGTCACATGATAGTCAGGCCGAGGCTAAAACACCCCGGACAGGATCGATCGACTCTTGCGGCGAATGATAGGCGTTTCCTGCTCGCTTGCGCCCGTATTGGCAGCGGAGTCTTGCTGGCGAAGTCGACGCTCCTCCTCGGTGGGATTGACCACCTCGGCGTCGTCACTTTCGGGACGAACGCGATCGAGCAAGCGGTCCACAAATCCGCCTTCACGCTCGGCCAGTTGGGTGGTTTCCGCGTTCAGGACCTTGCGAATATCAGGATCGGCATCCTGAGCGCGCGCAACTTGCAATAAGGCGACTTCCCCCGGGGTACGCGTCGCGCTAGGCGCGGCCTGGGAGTCGCCCACCAGGGCGGCTTGGGCGCGGCTCGTCGGGTTCAACTCTTGGGGTCGCGGGGCGCCCGGTTGCGGGGGGCGCAAGTTGAAGTCAGGCGGAATGGTCAAGGGCGCTTTGCTGACAACGGTGAATTCGTCTGGCGGCTCGGGATCAAGGCCCAGCGTGCGACTGGCGTTCGAACAGGCCGCCAGAGCCACGGCGCCGGCGAGAAGCGTTGCCCCGACAATGTGTGATCTAAGACTACTTATGGTCATCTCCATCGGCCGTTTTCCGCGATCGGAAGATCAGGCCCTCTGCCAAGATCATAACGACGCCGACGACTATTGCCGAGTCGGCGGCATTGAACGCCGGCCAATGATACCCCGCCACATGGAAGTCGAGAAAGTCCACGACGGCTCCATGGATGATCCGGTCGGCTGTATTGCCGAGCGCCCCGCCGATGACGCCGCCTAGCGCCAAGGCGAGCCAGCGCGTTTCCGCGCGGCGCATCCAGACAATGAGACCAATCGCGATAATGATGGCGAGGACACTGAAAACCCAACGCCCCCAGGTCGGGCTCTGGAACAGGCTAAAGCTGATCCCGGGGTTGAAGGTCAGGACCAGATTGAAGAAGCCGGTGACGATAACACCGGTGCCGGGGTCGATCGCGCCGAGTATCCAGAGCTTGGTGATTTGATCGACCACGACTACGACGGCAGCCACGGGCAACCCCAGGCGCAGCATCAGGCGACTTGCTCGTCCAAGCGGGCGACGGCATCCGAACAGCGACCGCACAAGTCCTTACCGGCCTCGGGTTCGACGGCGACTTCGGGCAGAACCTTCCAGCAACGCTGGCACTTCCCACCTTCAGCCATCGCCGGCACCACGGCGATGCCGGGCACCTCGTCCAGGCGATAGGCGTCCGTCGGCGGCGCCTCGGCCACAAGCGAAAGTGCCGACGTAATACACAGCTGTGCGAGATCGATATCGGCGCACGCCGCGACGGTGTGTTGATCGGCATGAACCGTCGGTGCCGCTTGCAGGGACGATCCGATTCGCTTTTCTCGACGCTCGATTTCCAGAGCGCCGGTCACGACCCGACGGAGCCGCCGGACCTTTTCCCATTTGTCGGCGAGCGTATCGTTTTGCCACTCGGCCGGGATCGCCGGGAAGGTCTGCAAATGTACGCTTTCGTCCTCGGGATACCGTGCGAGCCAAGCCTCTTCCGCGGTGAAGCAGATAAACGGCGCAAACCACGTCGTCAGGCAGCGAAACAACTGATCGAGCACCGTGCGCGCCGCGCGCCGTTCGATCGAGTCGGCCGCGTCGCAATAGAACGAGTCCTTGCGAATGTCGAAGTAGAACGCCGACAAGTCATTAGTGCAGAAGTTGTAGAGCTGCACGTACATGTCGTGGAAATCGAAGACATCGCAGCATTGGCGCACATGGCGGTCGAGTTCCCACAACCGATGCAATACCCAGCGCTCCAGGTCCGGCATCTCTTCCATCGGCAAGCGCTCGTGCTCGTCGAAGCCCGCGAGGTTGCCCAGCATGTAGCGCATCGTGTTGCGCAGCTTGCGATAGGCATCGACCTGCCGCTTGACGATTTCGTCGCCAATGCGCAAGTCGTCGGTGTAGTCCGATCCGACGACCCAGAGACGCAAAATGTCGGCCCCGCTTTGGTTCGCGATGTCGAGCGGGCTTACGACATTACCGAGCGACTTGGACATCTTCCGGCCATCGCCGTCCATGACGAAGCCGTGGGTCAGGACCGATTCGTAAGGCGCCCGCCCGCGCGTTCCGCACGACTCGAGCAACGAAGAATGGAACCAACCGCGATGCTGGTCCGAGCCCTCGAGGTAGAGCGATGCCGGCCACTGCAAATCGGGCCGTTGCTCGAGGACAAAACTGTGGGTCGAACCGGAGTCGAACCACACGTCGACGATATCGGTGACTTTTTCGTAGTCCGCCGGATCGTGGTCGTCGCCCAAGAATCCGGCGCCGTCTTCGTCGAGGAACCACGCATCGGCGCCGCGTTCCTCGAAGGCCGCGGCGATCCGTTCGTTGACGCGTTCGTCACGCAGCGGCTCGCCCGTCTTGCGGTTGACGAAGACGGTGATGGGCACGCCCCAGGCGCGTTGGCGCGAGATCACCCATTCAGGGCGATGCTCGATCATCGAACGGATCCGATTGCGGCCCTGCTCGGGTACCCAACGGACTTCGTCGATCGCCTTTAGGGCTTTGGCACGCAGGTCGTTGGTCGACATGCTGATGAACCACTGCGGCGTATTGCGGAAGATCACCGGTGCCTTGGACCGCCACGAATGGGGGTATTGGTGCACTAAGGATCCGGTCGCGAACAAGCCGCCATGGGTTTCCAGCGCCTCGATCACGACCCGGTTGGCGTCGCCTTCTTTGCCGCTGGGGTGCAATATCTTATGTCCGGCGAAGAGCGGGACATCGTCGACATACACGCCATGGGCGTTCACCGTTTCAGGCACGGCGATACCGTGTTTTTGCCCAAGGTCGTAATCGTCCGCGCCATGGCCCGGCGCGATATGGACAAACCCGGTGCCTTGATCGGTCAGCACGAAGTCGCCGGCAAGGGCGGGGACCGGAAAGTCGTACCCTTGATTAGCGAACGGATGTCGCGCAACCACGCCTTGGAGGTCGCGTCCCGGAAAGGGCGTCGAGAGGGTCCAGTCCGTGATACCCGCCTCGGCCTGAACGGCATCGGCAAGTGCCGCCGCGATAACGATTTTTTCGCCCGGTACCGCCGTGCTGCCGTCGGCGACAGCGCCAACCTCGGCCACGACATAGTCGATGTCGGCGCCAAAGGCGATCGCACGGTTGCCCGGTAAGGTCCAGGGCGTCGTCGTCCAGATTACAATGCTCGTGCCGTCCAAATCGGGCTTTCCGCCACTGACGGCAACGGCAAAGCGGACCATGACGGTGGTCGAGGTATGGTCGTGGTACTCGACCTCCGCCTCGGCCAACGCGGTTTGTTCGACGACAGACCACATCACGGGCTTGGAGCCCTTGTAGAGCCCACCGTTCATCAGGAACTTGCAGATCTCGCGGGCGATCTGGGCCTCGGCTTTGAAGGCCATCGTCGAATAATAGTGGTCCCAATCGCCGACGACGCCCAGACGTTTGAACTCGTCGGCCTGAACGCCGATCCACTTCTCGGCGAATTCCCGGCACTCTTGACGGAACTGCGCGACAGGGACTTCGTCTTTGTTTTTCCCAGCCTTGCGATATTGCTGTTCGACTTGCCATTCGATCGGCAGACCGTGGCAATCCCAGCCCGGCACGTAGTTCGCATCCTTGCCCATCATTTGCTGCGAGCGATTGACCACGTCCTTGAGCACCTTGTTCAACGCGGTCCCCATGTGGAGGTGGCCGTTCGCGTAGGGTGGGCCGTCGTGCAGGATAAATTTCTCGCGGCCCTTGCTTTGTTCGCGCAAGCGTTCGTAGAGCTTCATCTCGGCCCAGCGCTCGAGGAATGCGGGCTCCCGTTTCGGCAAGCCGGCACGCATCGGAAAATCCGTCTCGGGCAGGAAGACGGTCGATTTATAGTCTTTAGACATCAGAAGAATGGATTCCAGTTAGGGTAAGAAACGGCAGACGCGGACCGGCCTCGACTAGAGCGCCGGGGTGATAATTCGCGGAATCAGTTGCCGATTTTGCCTGGACATGGCGGATTTTGTACCAGGGGCTCCGCACCCTGTCGAGATGCCTTGCGCGCTAGGGCAGCGGCTCTTCGCGCGCTGGCGCCGGCACGCCAGCCTCGAAACGGGTCGGCGCGTAATCCGGCGCCGCTAGAATTTCGCGAGCCCGACCGCAATCGGCATGCATTTGGGCGATCAACCCGTCGATATCGGCGAAACGCTCTTCGGGCCGAAGGTACTCGACGAACGAGACATCCATCGTCTTGCCGTAAAGATCGCCGGAAAAATCCAGTAGGTGAACCTCCAGAAGAACGGTTCGCCCGTCGAAGGTCGGCCTCAGACCTAGGTTGGCCGCACCATCGTACCAAGTCGTTCCTGCGACCTCGGTGATCCCGGCCCGCACCGCGTAGATCCCATGCGAGGGTTGAAGATGGGCCCCCATTTCAAGATTGGCGGTGGGAAAGCCCAAATCTCGCCCGCGCGCGTCGCCATGTTGCACGGTGCCGTCAACCGCCCACCACCGGCCCAAGGCCTCGGCCGCGTCACGCGGCCGCCCGCTTTGCAAAAGCTCACGAATGGCCCGCGACGAATAGAGCGCGCCACTGGCCGCAAGGTGCGCCTCGACGACGGTCACGCCGAAGCCGAATACATCGGCCTGTTCCTTGAGAAACGCTGTGTTCCCGCGCCGCTTATGTCCAAAGGCAAAATCGTGTCCCACCACCACATGCCCAACCCCGAGCCCGCCGACCAGACCCTTTTCGACAAAGGATTCCGCTGAGGTCGCGGCAAGTGTGGCGTCGAACGGTACCGCCACCATGCAATCAAGCCCCCAGCTTTCGAGGATGGATTGTTTGCGTTCGAACGGCGTCAGACGAAACGGCGGGTCGTCGGGACTAAAGTAGTGGCGCGGGTGTGGCTCGAACGTAATCACGCCACAAGGTCCGCCGGAAGCCTGGGCGACTTGTTTTGCCTTTTCGATGACGGCGCGATGGCCATGGTGCAAGCCATCGAAATTTCCGATCGCAAAGGATCCGCCACGCAGGGCGGGCGGCAGGGCATCGAAGCGCCGAACGACCTTCATACCGAGAAAACCGTTAGGCGCGGGAGGGCACCATCACGAGTGCCTCGCCTTCGATGACGGCCTTCCCGTTGACCGTGCAGGTCGTGCGCAAAGTGACGCGCTTTTTCTCTGCGTTGATGTCGGCGATCTCGGCCCGCGTGACAACGACATCGCCGATCCGTACCGGGGCGCGGAACTTCAGAGATTGGCTCATGTAAACCGCCCCGGGCCCCGGCAAACGGGTGCCGATCACGGCGGAAATAAAGCTTGCCCCCAACATGCCGTGGGCGATGCGGCCCTTGAACATGGTACCGGCGGCATAGTCTTCGTCCAGGTGGATCGGATTATCGTCGCCCGACACGCCCGCGAATTGTTCGATCATCGCCTCGGTAACGGCGTTACTCACCTCTTCG
>Ga0181579_10001700_pt1 | contig 18056 bp, 13 predicted proteins | sample 071ome_24_FD_132996 | JGI IMG/M metagenome (GOLD analysis project Ga0181579, IMG submission 132996) | Coastal salt marsh microbial communities from the Groves Creek Marsh, Skidaway Island, Georgia - 071402CT metaG (megahit assembly) | ecosystem: Environmental > Aquatic > Marine > Intertidal... | reverse complement strand
TGGATGATATTCCCTACCACGATGGCCCCTGCCCTAAGTCGGCATCGATTCGCTCCTATCCTGTTGTCGACAATATGGGCTGCATCATGATGTGGTTCGATGAGGGTGGTGCAGATCCTGACTATGCGCCGCCCTATCTCGAGCAATGTGATGAAGGTGGCTGGGTTCGCTGGGATCTCGATCACCTGCCCGAGCTTGAGATCCATCCCCAGGAAGTGCTCGATAACATGTGCGACAACCGGCACCTTGGCCCAACACACGGTGCGCCCTGCGAGTACTTTGAAAACGAGATGCGTGATCATGTGCTTATCCAGCGCCAAGGCGGAGCGATGACGCTTTATGGCGGCGCCATGCTGTACACGACTACTTGGTACACGGGACCTGGTGTTCTGCTGTCCAAGCAGGTCTGGGGAGATGCCACACAGTTCGAAATGATTGCGAACACACCCGTGGGTGATGGAAAGATCAAGGCATGGCACGGCTGCTTGGTTAAATCAGCGACAGGCACGATCACGCCAGAAGACAAGGAGATGGCGAAAGCCATTCAGGCCGGCGCTTTAGAGGCGTTTTCAAAGGACTTTGAAATCTGGCAAAACAAGACGCCAGCACTCAAACCCATGGCCATGAAAACTGAGGGCCCTTTCCTTAAAGGTCGCAAATGGTACAGCCAGTTCTACGCGGCGCGGGATGGTATTCAGGCAACTCAGGAAACCGTCAACGGCATCTACCATGTACCCGGTGTGCAGACACCCGCCGAGCGCGATCATGCGATTGATGATGGCCTCCCTATCTAACTCGGCAATCGATACCTTGTTGATGTAATTGCCATCATTCAGACGGATGAGGTGGGTTTCGTGCGTAAACCCGTATAATGCGCGACACCATTAGCGGGGCGCAGAACCTCGCATCTATCAACTGGGATCCACTATGAACGACGGCACGTCTGGCAAACCTTCAGCGATAAAGAGGTTACTAGTACCACTGGTGATACTGGCGTTGTCTGCTGTGATTTTTGTTGCACTGATTAATAACCAGCCGACACTAGAAACAACCGCGAAAGAGCCGGTCCCTGTGGCGGTTCGCGCACTCGATATCAAACTTGCTCCGATGCAGCTCAGTGTGAGCTCTGAGGGAAACGTGCAGCCTAGTATCGAGACTAAACTTGTGGCGCAAGTGGCAGGTGAAGTTGTCGAACTCTCCTCCAGCTTGGTCGCTGGCGGGGATTTCAGCAAAGGCGACGTTCTCCTTAAGCTCGATCCAAGAGACTACGAGATTGCACTGGCGCGATCTGAAGCCGCGCTTTCCCGTGCGCAAGCAGAGCAACGCTTCGCGGCTGAGGAGGCCGCACGTATTCGATCACTCTACAGTGAAGAGCTAGCGAGCGTTGCACAACTACAAAGCGCTGAGCGCTTATTAGCGATTGCAAATGCCGCCTCGGATGATGCATCTGCGGCGGTGAAACGAGCCAGCGTTGACCTTGAGCGGACGGTATTCACAGCACCCTTCAATGGCCGTGTCCGTGCTGAGAACGTGGATGTTGGCCAGTTCTTGTCCAAGGGCGCCATGATTGCCACCTTGTATGACACCGATCGACTCCAAGTTCGCCTACCTCTGGCTGATGCCCAACTTGCCTACTTAGATCCAAGCTATGCCCAAACCGGACTGGCAGGCGAAGAACCCGCCGATGTTGTGCTGACTGCCAACTACGCCGGTGATACACAGTCTTGGTCGGCCAAACTACTGCGGACCGAGGGCGATATTTCGACAAAAAGTCGCTTCTTGCATGTCATCGTAGAGGTGGCCGAGACACTCAACGGTAACGACGTTCGATTACCGGTCGGACTCTTCGTTGACGCCGTCATAACAGGTCGGACCGTCGACGATTTGGTCTCTGTACCGCGGACGGCCCTGCGACCCGATAACACGGTGATGGTCATCGACGACGGTAATCAGCTTCACTTCCGCGACGTTACCGTATTCAAGCTCTCTGACAGCGATGTGCTCATCTCCGAGGGGCTTGCCTCGGGAGAACGCATTAGCATCTCTCCACTGCAGTTTGTGGTTGAGGGTATGCCCGTCACAGTGATTGACTGAGGCCGCCGATGCCAAAGCTTATTGCCTGGTTTGTTGATAACCCTATTGCAGCAAACCTTCTTATGTTCATCCTCATCGGCTCAGGCTTGTTGGCTCTCAATGACGTCCGTAAAGAAGAGTTCCCAAATGTCGAAGCGCCAGTGGTCATGGTCACTGTCCCCTACCTCGGCGCGGCGCCTGCCGAAGTTGAAACAGGGGTGTGCACCCGCATCGAAGAGTCCATTGATGGTATTGAAAACATCGTCAAGATAAAAACGACAGCTGCTGAGGGACAGTGCAACGTTGTAATCGAACTGGATATGGATGCCGATAAGGCGAAGGCTCTCGACGACGTTAAAGCGCAGGTCAACGCTATTTCCACTTTCCCAGCCAATACCGAGCGCCCGATTGTGTCGCAATTAACAATGCGGAGCCTAGTGACTCAACTAGCGGTTCATGGCGAGACGGACGAGGGATCCCTTAAAAATGTGACAGAAGTCATAAGAAGAGATCTTCTCGACCTGCCAGCCGTGAGTTTGGTGGAAACCTTATATATGCGGGCGGATGAGATATCCGTTGAGATCCCAGAAGCGACGCTGCGGCGGCATCAACTCACAATGGCGCAAGTCGCACAGGCCATCCGCGAATCTAGCATCGACATCCCAGGAGGCTCAGTAAAGGCGGATTCGGGCGAAATTCGATTGAGAGGAACCGGGCAACGCTACACCGGGGAAGAGCTCGAAAATGTTGTCGTCGCAAGAGAGGCTGGCGGAGCTCGCTTACTGCTCCGCGATATTGCAACCATCATCGATGGATTCGAGGACATTGACCAATACGGTGAGTTTAATGGCGAGCAAGCGATGTTGATCCAGATTTTCCGAATTGGCACTGATGACGCCATCGAAATCTCGGAAGCAGTACTTGCCTACGTAGCAGACAAAGAGCGCGCACTTCCAGAGGGTATCCACTTGTCCATTTGGAATAACGAAGCGGATGAACTCATCGGACGTCTAGGCACTATGATTAACAATGCGCTGGGCGGCCTGATACTCGTCATTATTAGCCTCTCGCTATTTTTACGTGTCCGTTTGGCTTTGTGGGTGAGTGCCGGTATCCCGGTCGCCATATTTGGTGCTCTGGCACTCTTCCCATCGACCGATCTCAGCATTAGCACGCTGTCGTTGATGGGACTGCTTTTATCTCTCGGGGTGGTAGTTGACGATGCAATCGTGGTGGGAGAGCGAATCTATACCAAAGAGCAAGATGGACTCGATGCGAGATCAGCGGCCATCGTGGGCACCAGCGAGGTAGCTGTCCCTGTTTTCTTCGGGGTCCTAACAACCATTGCTGCATTTATGCCACTTCTCAATGTAGACAGTAACCTCGGCCAATTTTTTATATCCATCGCTGGCACAGTCGTACTCTGTCTCATTTTCAGCATCGTCGAATCGCAACTAATCCTCCCCTCGCACTTGGCGCACAGGAGCAAGACACGTCGTCAATCTGGCTTTGGTCAGCGCTGGGAAGCATTTCAAGACCGTATAGCGGGATCGCTAGAACACTTTGCACGACATCGCTACAAGCGTTGGATCGAGTGGGGCATCGATAATCGATACACAACTCTATCAATTGCACTAGCGATGATGATCGTTATGGGCGGCACTATCGCAAGTGGGCGAGTGATATTTCAGTTCTTCCCCTCAATATCGGGCAATAATGTCGTCGCAAGAGTCGTCATGCCGGAGGGCTACCCCTTAGCTGGCACGCAGGCTGTCTTGGAAAAAATACAACAATCTGCCGCTGAAACACGCCGCATTGTCGATGCAGAAAGGACGGACAAGGCATCGTCCTTCAAGAATGAATTGGCTTCAGTTGGTATTTCAATCACGCAAGGCGCCATTGTGACTGTCGGTGCAACCGGCTCAAATATTGCCGAAATATCGCTCAACTTGGTTCCGTTCCGTGAACGAGGCGGTATGACACCTCAGGAAGTTGTGAATCTCTGGCGAGATCTCACGCCTCCAATACCCGATGTCGTGGAGTTGAGCTTCTCCGCTGACGCCGTCTCATTGGGCGCTGACATCGACCTAGAATTACAAGGGCGGGATACTGAACAGCTTGGCCGAGCCGGAGCCGCGCTCAGTGACATTCTGGCCAGTTACGGCGGACTCTACGATATCAGCAACAGTTACCGATCAGGAAAGCGAGAATTAGCGTTGCGGGTGCGACCCGAGGCCGAGGCGCTAGGATTGACCCAAACTGACCTTGGCAACCAGGTCAGGGACGCTTTTTATGGTCGCGAGGCGCAACGTGTGCAACGGGGCCGAGATGACGTAAGAGTGATGATTAGGTTCCCCGAGGACGATCGACGATCCCTGGCAAGCCTCGAAAACATGAGCATACGATTACCGGACGGTACGGAGGTACCAGCCCTGTCCGTCGCCGAGCTAACGCCCACTATCGGCAACTCGACGATCAACCGGACCGACGGTCAGCGTTCGATTAATGTTGTCGCCTCCGCCGACCGTGACCGTGTCGCCCCCGAGACTATTTTGGTTGAACTGTTCAGAACGCATATTCCCAAATTAATGGAAGACTTCCCGGGCGTTTCCGTTTCCCAAGCGGGGGAAGCCGCTGATCGTACAAAGGCTTTGAGTGGTGTTCTGAGCTCAAGTCTTGTCGCCCTCATGGTCATCTATACTCTTCTCGCCGTTCCACTGAAGTCTTACCTACAGCCACTCGTGGTCATGGCCAGCATCCCGTTTGGTTTCATTGGCGCCATTCTCGGGCACCAGATCATGAACTATGACCTGGTGTTCTTCTCGCTATTGGGGATGATCGCACTTGCCGGCGTTGTCATTAACTCAAGCTTGGTGCTCGTCGACTTTATTAACCGTAATCGGCGACTGCACGGCATGGGGCTCAGGGAGGCGGTCATCGACTCGGGCATGTCCCGTTTCCGGCCTATTTTCCTGACATCGGTCACCACGTTCATGGGCTTAATGCCGCTCATGGTCACGCGGGACTTTGATACTGCGCCGTTTGTGCCTCTGGCGGTCTCGCTTGGGTTTGGTGTCGTATTCTCTACGGCGGTTACACTGGCGTTGATACCGGCGCTTTACGTCATTCTCGAGGACTTCCTGTCATTATGCCGCGACGATACTGAATCAAATATCGAGCAACAAGAAACCGCGTTATCCACTCAGAGCTAGACTTAGTCGTTCACCAGCGTATCGAGCGCCTCATAGGCTAGATCAATACCAAAACAACGTGGTTCGGTGGCAGCCAGTGCTTCGGCAGTTTGATAAAACGCTGGCGCTGCCTAAGGGAGAAGACTGTCGTTCTCGTTTCACGCGCCGACTCCAGTACGACCTAAAAGGCGATTACGATTTTGCGGCGAAAGAGCTGGAGGGCATTAGGAAACGCGGGGTCACCTACCCAGCGATGAATTTTTACGAGCGTTTGATTGCTGAAATGAACGACTAGTTGGGGTGTAACCGACTTTTTCGGGCGCCTGCGAATTGTTTATCGCCTTTCATTTCAATCAGTAACGCACTCTTTTCCCAAAGGCATCGATAGCGGCCTTATCGTCCTACCGACCAATCTGGCCTTTAAAACGGCCTGCCGCTTGTAGTGGCTGCGAAGCCTCAGCCCCTCTTCGACAACGTGTGTATAAAGCGAAGAACAAGGGCGAGACCGTCTCGCCCTTTCTGTCTGACACAACAGACTTGCTCGGTCTTACTCAGATGCCATCCTGATATTAGTGGACGTCATGAGTGTATGAACTTCGCAGTTCGACATCGCCTGGTATTTAGCAAACCAGGCTGCGCCGTCTTTTGAGGCGAAGAACTCGTCAAAGCCGCCACCCATATTGGTGTTGCTGTCCCAGGCACCGACCCACCAGAAGTCCACTGCTGACATGTTGTTACTGAAAAAGGGCGTCATAATCCACGCGCTGTATTTTCTGTCGGGTAAGTCGTCAACAATTTTATTGAACGCTTCGGTGTGCTCCATCAGGTCGGACATGCCGTAGCCCTCGGCGAACTTGCAGCCCCAGAACTCCACAGGGTTTGCCGCAAACGCCTGTGTGCTCGCTGTAACAAGAAGTGCTGCCAATACCGTCTTTACTGTTTTCATTGTGATCTCCTTGAGGTTGATGGGGCGGCGTTCGCCCCAACTTCAAGTTAGATCACAATCTCGGCACCTGCATAATTTTTTGGCACACCAACGTTTGCCCTTTCTTCAAGAGCAAATATTGAATCTGTGGAGGCTTCTAACCCGCTAGAGCCCTTCACCGGACGCCGGGTAAATGACCCAGATCTTTCGATAACCCTCGGTCTCCCAGACACCCGTCCACTCTTTTGGAATGGTGACAGCCTCGCCAGCGTTGACGGTCAGTTGACTGCCATCATCGGATGTCAGGGTCACGCTGCCCTCAAGGAAAAACATGAACTCGTCGACGCCGTAGGGCTCGGTAATGTCAAAGCGGGATTTCCCGGCACTGTACATGCCTGAGGCAAACTTACCGTCGGAGGATTTTAGCGAGGTAAGGTCGTGTATCTTACCGGTTGGTGTCTCCGTCACGATGGTATTGGGGTTTTTGAAGGCATAGCCCGTCAGCTCGGTGTTCGACAGTTTGGCTGGGTGAATCGTCTCAGCGATTGTCCCCATACTGACGCCAGTCCAACAAACCAATGCCGCCAGCCGCATCCAAAGACCGTCCTTACTGTTCGTATCAATCATGACCCTGCACCTCTTCTAATCGGTTTACTTAACGTTTCTCATCGCTCTGATAACCTTACAACGACCAACCCTATTGCGACTTCTACATATCGACTGTATTGTCGCGTGTCACGTGCCCGCCAATTTAAGTTGCTCGTTGACCGCCCTATCCGCCGCATCCACCGCCCCATCCACATAGGCATGGGCCTCTGAGTCCGAGTTGGCGATGCTAATGCGGCCAATCTGTGCACGCCCGGCAATATGCGGCCCGTTATAGCGGTTGTAGCTAGGGTTGATGCCAATCCCCTCGAATTCATAGGCATAGCCGTGCGGCCAGCGGTTGATTGTAATGCCGGCCATATCGCGCTCAACATCGAATCCATGAGGGCCCAACATCCCGTCAAAGTGCTTGACGATGTCGTCTTCAAAGTCCTGATAAGACATTTGCAGTAGTTGCATGCGCCCTGCCCGATACTGATCCATGGCGGGAAGGCCTTTGGCGGTCGGTGAGTACCAGGCTGTCACGACAATGGGTCGGTCTGTCTTTTGGGCGTATTCGTAGTCACCAATGCTGACCGGGTAGTCCAAGTGCAAATACTTAAAATAGACATCGCCGGGTGAATAGAACATGAAATGCCCGGCGTCTTTAAACGATTGCCAGTTTCTCAACGCGAAGGTGCCCAGCACGAAAGGAATCTTGGTGGACTGACCTATCGCCTCGTTTTGAGCCTGACTCGCCTCGGGACACAGGTGCGGGATGATCTGGTTGTAGCAGGCCATGACCGTGTGCTTTGCTCGCACTCGATAGGTTTTGCCGGCGTTAACATAAGCGACATCGACGTATTCGCCATCAGGCGTATTCTGCGCTCTCACCACGGTAATGTTGAGACGAATCTTGACCTTATTATCGGGTCTATCTAACCGACTGTAGTCAGCTTTTGCGGTGACCAGATCTTCCATGGTACTGCCGGGCATAGCGTCCGGAATCAGGTTTCGGACCAAGGCACGCGCAATGCTGGCGTTGCCATCCGGAAATTTGAAGATGTAAGGCTCCTCTTTTCCCTCCGGTGGTCGCACCCCCACTTCGTTCGTACCCGGAAACCAGTAAATCATTGCTTCCCAGGCCGAAATAGCTTCCCAACCCGCACCCATCATTGGAAGCCAGGAATCCTGCAAAATGCGTCTCACGGACTCGGGTTGTCTCGCATAGTCCTTCAGAAAATCAAGGTAACTCGTCTCGCGCAGAACGGCCTCGCGCTCGGGGTTCGAGAGCCCCTTCAGATAGTCTTTTCCGCCCTTCAATAGACTTGCAAAGGCCTCTTGGTCCTCTTTGGGAATGGGCATATCACCCGTGATTTTGTTCAGCTGGAAACCCCAGCGATCCCACCAGTCCTGAATGGGATTTTCAGTGATGGCCCGTTTTCCAAAGGTCGCCTCGTCGAAGTAAATACCGCGGGTCATACCACGGTCTTCGAAAAACGACTGGTCGTGATAGTCATAAAACCGCTCGACGAAGATACCAAGATCCCTCAGCAACTGACTCGCTACTGGTGAGTAGGCCGAGGGCGTATCGATCGCCTGACTGCCGCCATAGCCAATCAATGTATCACCATCGACCGAGAGCTCGTTACGACGCGCATGCCCACCAAAGTCATCGTGGTTATCCAATACGAGGATCTTGCTGTCGCTTCCGTGCCGGTCTCTGAAGAATTTCGCGGCCGCTAGTCCCGAGATCCCGCCACCAACCACTACCAGGTCGTAGGTTGTCTCCGTTTGCTCTTTAGGCAGAGTGAATGCTCTACCCTCGCGTGCCAGCGCGTGAGCAATCTCATAGGTGCCATCGACACTGCCCCGCATGCCGGTCAGCGCGGGCGGATAGTAGTTAGGACCCAATGAGTGGGGTGGGAGTAAACCTTGCGCGAGTGCCTCGAGAGGCGACAGGTGAAGCCCTGCCGCACCGACAGCCATGCCGTTAATAAAATCACGGCGCGTGAGTTTTGGGTTTACTGGGCGCTTCATTGTTTAAGTCGTTGCTCCCTTCGAATGCTGTTTTAAACCTTCTTGAACTCTCTTTACGCGGATAGTGGCTGCAATCACCTGCTTCTCGAGGCATACGGACACTTCGATTTAGTTCTGACATCACCATAGGCCTGCCGCCTGCAAAAGTAAAAGCACTGGTAGTCGCCAGCGAGTTGTCGTTTACTCAAAGGAAGGGAGCTAAAGGTGGCTCGCGAGTAAACAAAATAAAAACCCAAAATTAAAAGCCAAAATTAAAAGACAGGAACGAAGATTGATGTCGACCGTCAAAAAGACCCTAGTTCTCGCAACCCCGGTGGTCCTGCTTTGTGGGTGGTTTGCTTACGACTACCTGGTGACCAACCTCAAATTTATACCTACCACTGAAGAAGAGCGCGCGGCGATTCGAGCGGAGGTAGCAGCACAAGACGAAACCGCGTTCTACAAACCTGCCCAGAGCCCAAGGTCAATTCAGCCAGCAAACCCGCTTAACAACGTCTACTTCGGGGATCTACACATTCATTCCAATCTCTCTGCCGATGCTTATCTCTTTGGCAACCGGCGAGATCTCGATGCGACCTATCGGTTCGCCAAAGGTGAGTCGGCGCCCATTGAGACCGGTGAAATCATCGAGATTACCCGGCCCCTGGACTTTGCCGCGGTCACCGACCATGCCGAGGGCTTTGGACGTGTGATGGCGTGCTTTGATCCTGCAACACCAGAGATTGCGGAGAGCTGTGAGCTGGTCAACAACCCCAATTTGCTCTCGTTTCTGGAGCTCAGAGCGAATGTTGAGGACCGGCCGTTGGTCGAAAATCTCAATTACTTTGGTAATGACAAAACGGTAGAGCGCCAGTATCACCTCGATACGTGGGAGGCGATTAAAGCTGCGGCCGAGCGACACAACGAACCGGGCGTCTTCACCACTTTCGCGGCCTATGAGTACTCCCCGGCCATGATCGATCGGGGTAAGCACCATCGAAACGTTATCTTCCGCACAAGTGTCACTCCCGACTATGCCGTCTCTGCCTACGACGCCGACTCGGAGATCGATCTCTGGAAACAGTTAGATGCGTCTTGCCGTGAAGGCTGTGAGTTTCTGACGATTCCCCACAATCCGAACAAGAGCTGGGGCTTGGCCTTCGCCAGCGAAACGATTGATGGCATTCCCTACACCCGTGCCGACTGGCGTCTGCGAGAGAAATTTGAGCCCTTGGTTGAAATGTTCCAGATCAAAGGTAATTCCGAGTGTGTGCTTGGCTTTGGTGCCACCGATGAAGAGTGTGGCTTCGAGCAATTCTTCCCTGTCTGTGAAGAGGGTCAAGTCACACTGTGCATTCACCCAACATCGATGGCTCGAGACGGTTTAAAGAAAGGGCTGGTGTTGCAGGAGTCACTTGGTTTTAACCCCATGAAGTTTGGCCTCATGGCCTCAACCGACACGCACAACTCGAATCCTGGTGATGCGGAAGAATGGGACTACCGCGGTGCAAACTCGTACATGGGCTCACCTGCGAAAAGTCGACTCCAAGATGGCTTACGACAGCCCAAAGTGGCCAACCCCGGTGGCTTAGCTGCTGTTTGGGCGCCAGAAAACACGCGCGATGCGCTGTTTGATGCCATGAGCCGACGCGAAGTCTATGCAACCAGTGGCACGCGCCCCACCCTTCGCTTCTTTGCAGGTGCCGATTTACCTGCAGACCTTACCCAAACGGGTGATCTAGACGCCGCGTACGCCAATGGTGTTCCCATGGGCGGCACCTTGAACGCTGAGGCCGGCGTGCCGCGCTTGTTTGTCTGGGCGACGCAAGACCCTGACCACGCGCCATTAGCGAAAATTCAAATCATCAAGGGCTGGCTCGAGGACGGCGAGGCACACGAGAAAGTTTTTGACGTTGCGTGTGCCAATAACGATGCCAGCGGTGGATGTTTATCGACAAAAGCCCCAGTCGATCTCAGTGACTGCTCGTGGTCTGATACTGCAGGTGTGCCCGAGCTTCGCGCAGACTGGGTAGACCCTGATTATGATGCCGCTCACAACGCGTTTTATTACGCGCGGATTATTCAGATACCAAGCTGCCGCTGGACAACCTATGACAGCTTGCGGTTAGGGCTCACGCCACCCACAGATGTGCCGGCGACCATTAACGAAATGGCTTGGAGCTCACCGATCTGGGTGTCAGCACGAGATTAAATCGCCCGCCGCAACCTAGGAATTCATGTTCATTCGGATATTTTAGAGGCTTTTGGCAGATTTTAAGGGCTTTTATCGGCTTCTACCCACCACCACCTGATGGTCCATCACTCGACGAATCGTTTTTTTCCGGCGGCGTCAAAATAAGCTTTGTAGGTTTGTCTTTAGACTTTCCCGGAGGTTCACTGGTATCCCAGCGCACACACTTATCGAGCGGGACATCGCCCTGAGGATTGCTGACCGTGTGCGAGACGTTGTAATCACGAGCTGCCACAGCCGCTCTGGGTGAAACTTCTTCACTCAAGCATTTAGGAAAGTAAGGTAACGTATCCAAACCCAATTCTTTCTCGAGTGCCGCGACCGCCCGCTCTTCAGGTGTGGCACACCCACCCAGCACAGCGGCGATGATGGTGATTGCGAGAAACATTAAGGCGCGCATAGTCAATCTCTCAGCTTGATTCACTGCAGATTAGTACGCTATCTCCCATATTACGAGGGCACCATCACCAGAAGCATCTTTCTTCATGTGGCTTGTGTGACTCCAATCCATCGCTTGCAAAAGTGCCTAAACCGCAGCTCAGTGCTCGCGCCAAACCTATACCGAAAAACAGGAATAACTTGTGTGGCAGACCTTTTAGGTCGCCTTGGCTTAGGTAATACTCTCACGGGCAACAGTAATAAGAATCGCGAACATGTGCGGAGAACTCCTCCACGCCGGCAAGTCATTACACCCGAGCTGCCGCACCTGACAGCCATAAACAGAGATTTAGAGAGAGGTAATCCCATGCGATCACTCTTCACTGCCCTCACAGTGGGCGCCATTACGCTGAGTGCTGTAGCACTGCCCACCAGCGCCGCCACAGAGCAAGAGGTCGAAGGCTTTGTCGACCGACTGAAAAAAGGCGACTTAGACGAAAATGTATTGCTCCACCCTACCGCTGATCGACGTGTTGCCTTTGCGCATATCGACGCTTGGATGCCGACGCGACCATTGTTTCCCTCCGAGAATCCCTATGCCCTGACCACAAAGATCGACGGGGACCTCGAGAATGTGAGTTATCAAGTCGGTGGCGAAACGTTCACGGTCGGTGACTTCCTGAAGCGGGAACCCCTCATGGGCATGGCGGTCGTTAAAGGCGACACCATAAAGCTTGAGCACTACGCTGAAGACCACACTCCAGAGTCGGTCTGGGTCTCGTTCTCAGTGACCAAGTCCTTTACCTCAACCCTCGTTGGTTCCGCGATAAAAGATGGGTTTATCGGCAGTATTGATGACACGGTGGAAACTTATTTACCGCGCCTCAAAGGCACTGCTTATGGCGCAGTGTCGATTAAAAACATTCTGCAAATGTCCTCGGGCGTTGCATGGAACGAGAACTACGCGGACCCAGATTCTGATGTTGCAAAGGCGGGCTCCTTCCAAGGTATCGAGCTAACCGAATACCTAGGCACGCTGCCTCAGAAACACAAACCCGGAACGGTTTTTAACTACAACACCGCCGAGAGCAACCTCTTGGGTGAGGTATTGAGAGCGGCGGTCGGTAACTCCGCCACTGACTACATGAACGCCAAAGTCTGGCAGGGTTTTGGCATGGAGCACTGGGGTAATTGGATGCAGTCCGCCCCGTTTGCGGGCGAAACTGGCGGCTGCTGCATCAGTGCATCCGTCCGTGACTATGCTCGTTTGGGTATTTTCGTGAAAAACGGCGCAGTGAATGCAGCAGGTGAATCCATCGTGCCCGAGGGCTGGATGACTGAGGCAACAGCTCCCTCAAAAGGTTATGAAGGCTACGGTTACAAGTGGTGGCTCGAGGGCGGCGGTACCTACATGGCCGCGGGTATCTTTGGCCAGTTCATCTTTATCGACCCAAACAATGACGTCGTGATCTCGATGCATAGCAATGCGCCTGCGGCTGTGGAAACCAACTACCACGCCCATGCCGATGCAGCGATGAAAGCGATTGCGGCGTCATTCGGCTCGTAAGCCCTGGGTTGTAAACAACCGCGAGGTGCGCGTTGGTTACGTGCACCTTTTTAATGGGCAACGGTTTTAAACAGCCACCTTTCAACAGCGGTGACACTTGAGTCTTCAAGCTAAGTTGAAAGGTTAGTCCCTACCCAGTATCAGTGTGGGTACACCATGGGTTTTGTCACGCACCGTGCAGACCCTGGTGCCGGGTCGTCGACCAGTCCGAATTTCTGAAACATCAAAGCCGCGCTCGGAAAGTTCGCTATGGGTCGCTTCAATATTGTCCGTGCGCCAGCTCAAGCCGAAGAAACGATCACGCTCGGGACCGATAGGCTTCGATAAGGACTGATAGACCTCAACGATGAGATCACCGCAGCGAAAGAACATTAGCCGCGCATCCCAGTTCTCGTTGGTCAGATCAAGCCGCATATCGAGCTGTAAGCGGCCACTCAGTAACGCAGAGGTGAAATCTCCATCGCCACTGGCCACCACCGCATGATCAAGACCTGACAAGGCCCCCGGGCTTGGCAAATCGACTGACTCGGCGTCACGCGCTGCCGTCAGAGCAAGATTCACACTCCGAGTGGTCTCCGGGTTAAGGGCCAAAAAGTGACCATCCGACGCGTCATCAACGATCTCGATACCTACCTTGGGCAGTCGGCGACGCGCAGAGTCCAGGTCGGGGCAGCCAAAGACCAGCTGTTTGAGGCCCTGTCTCTCAGAGGTTTCAACCAATCGCAGGCAGGTATTTGCGAGCTGAAAGCTCACTGAAGAACCACTTCGGAACTCCCCTTCCTGCCCGCCAGTCCCCGTCAGCGCCGCATAATCAATCGCCGCGGCCGCCAGGTCGTTAACACCCACAACGACGGAATCGAGCTGAGAAATCATTCGGGACATAACGCCCTTCCTTGGTTTTGGTCATCTGAGTCAGAGCCAGAAGGATACGTGGCTGCTTTTTCAAACCCAAGGCTTATCGCCTGCCAATGGGAAATCGCAATTGGCTTGCCAGTTCACCGTCCCGTTTCAGACGAGAGAATGAGTTTCTTATGCGTCTCGCGTGTTTCGCCGAGCTAGGTCAGTCTGGGTCAATCGGAATCAGTCTGGGCCATTCGCACATGTTAATGCGGGTCAGTCCTCACTCTGATCAAACGGCAGGCGCCGCGATGCGTGCTCCCAACCATCCTGAAGTCTGACGCCGATACCAATGAGTCGCACTGGCATCTCTCGCCGCTGCCATCCCTCAATGAGCAGCTGACGATAGTCAGATTCGACAGCTGCGGTTCCCACGCGCTCGACTGTTGTACTGCTGAAGTCAGAGAATTTCAGTTTCACAAAGGCCTTGTGAATGCTTTCGCTGGCATTCGCTGACTCAATGCGGCCCAGCAATTGTTCAAAGAGCTTATCGACGTATGGCTCCCAGACTGTGGGTCCTGCCAGGTCCTCGCCAAAGGTGGTTTCAACGCTGATCGATTTGCGGATGCGGCTTGGCTGGACCGGTCGCTCGTCTTTGCCACGCGCGCGCTCGTGAAGCACAACGCCAAACTTGCCAAAACGGCGAATGAGGTCATGCAGCTCCCACTCGCGGATATCCGCACAGGTCTTGAGCCCGTAGCGGTGCATTTTTTCAGCGGTTACCGATCCCACACCGGGTATCTTTTTCACAGGCAATGCGCCAACAAAGGCGTCGACCTGCTCGGGCGTCACGACCGTCAATCCGTCGGGCTTTTTCCAGTCCGAGGCGACCTTGGCGATAAACTTATTCACTGAGACACCGGCTGAGACGGTGATGTCGAGCTCCTTTTGTACTTTGGCCCGAATTTCCTTGGCGATTTTCGTCGCAGTTAAGCTTTCACCACTGGACTCAGACACATCCAGATAGGCCTCATCCAGCGACAGCGGCTCGATGATTTCGGTGTACTCCTCAAATATGCCGCGCATGGCCTTGGACGCCTCGCGGTATTTCATGAACTGTGGCGGTACTACCGTTAAATGCGGACACAGACGCATGGCATGGGCTGTGGACATGGCCGAGCGTACGCCAAACTTGCGCGCATCGTAGTTGGCCGTCGTGAGTACACCACGACGTTCGGCACTGCCCCCCACCGCCATGGGGATACCCCGCAACGTTGGGTCATCACGCATTTCTATGGCGGCGTAAAAGCAATCAGCGTCGATGTGAATGATCTTGCGCTGCATGCCAGTTCGCTCAGTCAGACATGAAGGCAGCCATGGAAGATCTACCCCTCAAACCACGCACTGAGCGATGGCTTGGTGACCTTACCGAGCGCGTTACGCGGCAAGGCATCGGTGAAAATCCACTTTCGAGGAACCTTATAGCCACTCATACGCTCTCGTGACCACTGAACGAGGTCATCCTCGGAGACAGAGTTAGCCAGGACCACAGCAGCGGCAACAATCTCACCCCATTCCTCATCCGGCACGCCAATCACAGCCACCTCGCTGACATCCGGGTGCTCAAGCAAGGTAGCCTCAATCTCGAGCGCAGAGAGCTTGTAACCACCCGACTTGATGATGTCTATGGAGGCACGCCCCAAGATGCGGTAGGCACCTTCATCAATAACCGCAATATCGCCGGTCAAAAACCAACCGTCGGCAAACGCCTTTGCGGTGGATTCAGGGTTACCCCAATACTCTTTAAAGGCTGTGCGGCTTTTCACCGCCAGCTCACCGGGCGTTGCTGGATCAGTAATTTCCTCACCGCTCTCGCTGACACGCTTAATCACAACACCGGGCAAGGGTTGCCCCACATGGCCAGGCCGGCGCTCACCCTCGTAAGGGTTAGAGAGCGCCATACCCAACTCGGTCATGCCATAGCGCTCTAAGAAGCGCTGGGATGTCAGCGCTTCCCATTCATCAAAGAGTGGCACCGGGCAGGCAGCAGAGCCCGAGACGTTGAGACGCATATTGGCGAAGCCCTCGGTCACTTGGTCACGTGTGGCTTCACCCAATGTCTTTAGATACGCAATGAGTTTGACGTAGATGGTAGGTACCGCCATGAAGACCGAGTAGCGATCGTCCGCCACCTTGTGACACACCTGCTCAGCATCAAACCGCACGTAAAGATCGACCGTGGCGCCCCGCCACAACGCGCAAAGCAATATATTGACGATGCCGTGAACGTGATGGAGCGGCAAAAACAGTGGAATAACGTCCGTCGCTTCCCAGCCCCAGGCCTCAATCAGTGAGGTGACCATCGCCGAGACGCTAGCGACTGTATGAACGACACCTTTGGGTTTACCGGTGGTACCGCTGGTGAAGACAATGAGCGCACCCTGCTCGCCCGCCAGCGGCAGTGCATCCGGTGCCGGCGCATCCGGGAGGTCTTCGACCGCAAGCTGCTCAACCCCGAGCGCTTCACAGACGGCATCAAGCGCCTCCGAGCGCATCTCACTGGGGAGAAGCAGTCGTCTCACACCGGCAACCGATAAACAGTGCGACAGCTCGCCTGCACTCGCGTGAACGCTCAGAGGCACGGCAATACCACCCGCCGCTACAACACCAATGATCAATGCCGCGTAATCAAAGCTCGCGGGATACAGAAACGCCACGCGCTCTTCTTTTAAGGAAGCCTCACCGTTCAGCAAGCCAGCAACAACACGGCTTACAGCGTCGTTTAATTGGTCGTAAGTGAGACTTCGCTCACCATCAACCAGGGCGATGACCTCACCCGCGTGGTTGAGGCTCGGAAACCATGCTGCCTTCTCACTAGTCATCGGCTCAGTACTCATCGGCTCAGTGCTCACCGGCAAACACCCAGAGAAGCAGTCCACCGATAACCAGCGGCAAAGCGAAGCTCAGAAATAGGCTGTACATACCCCAGCCGGCAGAAATGAGGGCGCCCGCCAACAAAGGCGATGCGATGGCACCGGTCCTGCCCACTCCTGCCGCCCAACCAACTCCGGCGGCACGTACATCGCTAGGATAGGCCTGTGTGGCCAATGCGTAGAGGCACGTAAAGCCGCCGTGTAAAAACACGCCACCAATAAACATTAGCGTCATGAGGCTGCCCAGCGCAGTGGGCTCGGTTAATCCGACGTAGGCTAATACGCCCCCCGCTGACAGAAAGAACAGTGAAAGTAAGGGCACTAGCGGTAACCGCGTGGTGAGAAATGCCAATATCAAAATGCCGGGAATCGCGCCCAGATTGAATCCGGTCAGCGCCTCAATACCCTGCGCACGGGTATAGCCGGCATCCACAAACAAGGTCGGTATCCACGACAGCATGAAGTACATGGTGAGGAAGCCCATGAAATAAATAGCCCAGAGCACCAGCGTTCGGAGACGCCGCTCAGCAGTCAAAATCTGCGCAACAGGCGTCGCGCTGGGACTCGTGACGGTGGCACTCATGCCAGTCACGGCCTCCCGGTTAAGGCGCGCCAACAAACCGTTCACCGCTACCTCTCGTTCCGGTCGGTTACCGGCGCGGCTCGCCAGAAACTCGGGCGACTCAGGTAGCAACGCCCAGGTCACGATGCCAATCAATAAGGTCAGAATGCCGCCCGCCGTGAAAACGGCGGTCCAGCCATAATCAGGAATCAATGCATTGGCGATGGGGCCTGCCAGTACTGCCCCAACGGGATAACCCATGACCACCAGCGACACGGCTAAGCTGCGATAACGACTCGGCATGAACTCGGAAGCAAGTGCAGGTGCACTGCCAAATATCACGCCGATACCAAGACCCGAGATGAGGCGAAGGATGGCAAAGACAGTGACGGAAGCCGTGCTCGCAATCCAGCTGACAGCAAGCATGCTAAGGCCCACAAGGAACATCGCAGCAACTAACAACATACGGCGACCTAGCCGGTCCGATAGTGGCGCTAAACCGGCCGCGCCAATAGCCATACCAAACAATGCTGCGCTAAATAACGGACCCAAAGCCGAGCGCTCAAGACCCCAGGAAGCCGCTACACTGGGCGCCGTTACCGACATGGCAACGACATCAATACCGTCAGCAAGATTCAGCATAAACCCAAGCAGGACAACCAACCACATGAGTGGCACCACGGGCCCCTCATCGATGCGTGCTCGTACCAAGTCAGCACTCATGGTCTTTCCTTT
>Ga0181579_10001699_pt1 | contig 18056 bp, 15 predicted proteins | sample 071ome_24_FD_132996 | JGI IMG/M metagenome (GOLD analysis project Ga0181579, IMG submission 132996) | Coastal salt marsh microbial communities from the Groves Creek Marsh, Skidaway Island, Georgia - 071402CT metaG (megahit assembly) | ecosystem: Environmental > Aquatic > Marine > Intertidal... | reverse complement strand
GACTGGAAAATCGACTGCGGACCGGTGGTGGGAGAAGCATTCGATCAATCACTGTGGCAAGGACTTGGACAACGACCCCCAGACGCGGTGATTTGTGATTCCACCAACGCACAAAATGTCGGGCATTCGATTTCGGAAGCGGATCTTTACGAGGGTTTGCTGGAACTGGTGAGCGGTGCCACCGGGCGCGCGGCCATTGGCTGCTTCGCCAGCAACATTGCTAGGCTGCAAACCCTTGGCCGTGTGGCGGCTGCCAGCGGGCGATACCTGTGTTTGCTGGGCCGGTCCCTAATTGCCATGACCGCGGCGGCCAAGGCCTGCGGCTACCTGAAAGAGAACTTTGATCCCATTCCACCCAGCGACCTTGGCTATTTGCCTGCCGAGGAAGTGCTGATTTTAGCAACGGGCAGCCAGGGAGAGCCCGGTGCGGCATTGACCAGACTGGCCGCGAACCGTCACCCAACCTTGGAACTGACCAAGGGTGACCGGGTCATATACAGCGCCAAGGCCATTCCCGGCAACGAGGCCAAAATCGCCGCCATGGGCGAGCGCTTTGCCTTTGCCGGCGTAGAGGTCATACACGCCGACCAGAGCAATTTGCCCCTGCACGCCTCTGGGCACCCCAACGCCGATGAACTGTCGCACATGTACCGATGGTTGGCGCCAAGAATCGCCATCCCCGTGCACGGCGAAGCGGCTCATATGCGGGCGAACGCCGTGTTGGCAAAATAGGCCGGGGTCTCTCAACAGCTGGTTGGGGAAAATGGGGATTTGTTCCGTATCGCTCCGATGCCAAGCCTGATGCGGGGCGCCGTGGACACAGGGCGGCTATTTGTGGATCGGGGTCAACTCAAGCGCGTTTGAGGGCTGGCTGGGGTCTTTTCGTAGTCTTGTTTTTTGGCTTTGGTTTCGGTTTTGGATCAGCCTAAGCCTTATTGCCCTTGGTTCGAGCTCTCTTCCGGATAGGCAAAGATGGCGCGGTTATTTTCATCAACGTCCTGACCTTCGCTCTTCATAAAACAGCTATAAACCGACAGCACCGGTATCATGGCAAAGGCCGAAATCAGCATACCCAGCGCTTCCAGCATCATGCCGCTTCGGTACCACTGCTCGTGAAAGTGATCGACGATGCGAAAAAAAGCAGCGAAGTAGAAAAACATGGCTATCACCGTCACCACCGCGAGAACACGAGCCCAAGCAAAACCGATGTTGACGCGAAGACTAACCAAGGCCAGCAGTGCCCCACCTAGGTAAATCAGGGTGAGGATTGGCGTCTTTGGGATAAAGACGTGTAGGACTGCCAGTGCAAGCAGCGCAAACCCTGTGATGGCATTGATGACTCTCAACGTGACTCCGTTTCTCCAGCGTTAAGGACGTTCGGCCCAACGCAGGTTGTTTGGGCCGGTGGGAGAAAATGAAACACAGGGTCCTAGGTGTCAATAGTTTTGTTACAAAAAGTGACGTTGTGTTACCGGGCGGGTTTTGCCACATCAATCACAAAGCCAGCATAATGCTCTGTTTTTATTGGCTTTTTCCCTAGACAGGATTCGACTACGTTTTGTTTAAATCCCAATCCGGTACGCCTTTGTCCAGCTGTACACCAAAGCTGTTTAGGGCCATGGACACCAAATTGTACTGCCCAACAGTAAAAACCAGATCCATCATCTGCTGCTGATCTAGGTGCTCGGTCAGCCCTAGCCATGTTGTATCGGAAATGTGAGCATCCGCGTGCAGCTCATCCGTTGCTAACAGCAGCAACCGATACAAAGGCGACAGGCCGGGCGTTTCTGGACCGCTCTTACTGGCGAGAATTTCGTCTTCGGTCATGCCTGCTTTTCGAGCGATCACCACATGCTGGCCCCACTCGTAGCCGGACTGACACAGATAACCAATACGTAAAATCACCAACTCCCGTTCCTTTAGCGGCAGCGTGGATTTACCCAAAATATGGTTGGCAAAAACCATCCAGCGGCGCGCCAAGGCCGAATGATTCGCCAGGGTGCGAAAAATATTCAGCACTCGGCCGCCCTTTGCGATGGGCGCCAACAGTGCTTTGGCATCGGCATCCAATTGATCGTCCGCTAGAGGTTGAATCCGAGGGGTTGTCATACGCATGATAGGCCTCCTAAAAACTCTCACTATAGCCCAAGTTGCCCCAAGTCAGGCGCAACCTGTGCTGGCACACACAACACTCTGGAGAACGGGTCGTTGAAGCACCTTTTGATCGTTTTTCATTCTAAAACCGGCAATACCCGCCAACTGGCAGACGCCGTTATCGCCGGAGCCACCTCGGCGGACGTCGGTGACGTGGAGGTACGGGTCTTGCGGGCGGCAGATGCCGGTCCAGAAGATTTGTTGTGGTCAGACGGCCTGTTGTTGGGCACCCCGGAGAACTTCGGCTATCTGTCCGGTGCTCTGAAAGACTTTTTGGACCGCACCTTTTACGAAGTCGAAGGTAAGCTGACGCCGCTGCCCTACGCCATGTTCGTTAGCGCAGGCAATGACGGCACCGGCGCTGTTAGGGCCATGGAGCGCATCGCCAATGGCTACCCGTTCGTCGCGGTCCAAGCTCCCCTGATCGTGAGAGGCGAACCGACCCGCAAAGATTTGGAGGCTTGTCAGGCATTGGGCCAAGCCATGGCCTTGGGTATCGAAATGGGTATTTTTTAAACCCAGATCTCCGAAGAAAAACGGCGCAACCAACTGGATTCCAACTTTTTTCACCCTTTCTTGCTACCGAACCGAGTATTCTGACCCGCTACTGACAGTTTGAGACGTTGAGTGCCAACCCCCACCGCGAAAATTTGCCACAGCATCACTGAAATCGATTCTGACCAATGGGATCGGTGCGCGGCCGGAACCGGTGCCTATAACCCATTCACCCGTCATGCCTTCCTACTGGCTTTGGAGGAGAGCGGCAGCGTCGGGCGCGATGCTGGATGGCAACCCTTTCATGTTGCCGTTGAAAATGGCGATGAACTGATCGGGGTAGTACCCCTGTATCTTAAGAATCACAGTCAGGGCGAATACGTCTTTGACTACGCCTGGGCCGATGCCTGGCACCGCGCCGGTCACAATTATTACCCCAAGCTGCAAAGCAGCATCCCTTTCACACCCGCCACGAGCCCAAAACTGCTGTGCGCAGATAATTCCGACGAAAATCAGCAGCTACTCTTGGATGCGTGTCTTCAGGTGGCCGAGCAAGCCAAGGTGAGTTCCTTGCATATGACATTTCTGCCCGAAGACCAATGGCAGCATGCGGCCGGGGCTGGCCTGCTCCAACGCATGGACCAGCAGTTTCACTGGCATAATGCTGGCTACACGAATTTCGACGAATTTTTGGCCCAGCTTGCATCGAAAAAACGCAAAAATTTAAAGCGTGAACGCAGGACAGCTCTGGAAAACGACATCACTATCCACTGGCTCACCGGTGCGGATTTAAACGAAGCGCACTGGGATGCCTTTTACCAATTCTATCTGGATACCGGATCACGCAAATGGGGCAGCCCGTACCTAACCCGGGACTTTTTCAGCCGGGCCAGCGCAACCATGGCCAAAGACATCTTGCTCATCATGGCCCAGCGCGAAGGGCGCTACATTGCCGGGGCTTTGAATTTCATTGGCGGTGATACCTTGTTCGGCCGCAACTGGGGCTGTATTGAAGATCACCGTTTTCTGCACTTTGAAGTCTGTTACTACCAAGCCATCGATTTTGCGATCTCTCGGGGGTTGAAACGAGTGGAGGCAGGGGCTCAGGGGGGCCACAAAGTCGTGCGCGGATATTTACCCCAGGCAACCTACAGCGCTCACTGGATCGCAGACCCCGGGTTTCGTGATGCGGTGGCCCGCTTTTTGGAGGAAGAGCGCCGTTATGTGGCCGAAGACATTGAGCACGTTGAACAGCGCAGCCCGTTCAACGCAACCGTTGACCTTGCCCACATTCGCGGCGGATGAAAACGCTAAATCCTCAACAGAAAAAACACAGCCGCTGATTTATGATTAACGCTGCTTTTTGACCCTTAGGAAGCGTCCAGAACACCATGATTGTTGCGATTAAATCCATCCTCCAGCATGAAACCCCCATCGACAGCCAAGTAACCGTGCAAGGCTGGCTGCGCTCGCGCCGCTCGTCCAAGGGCGGTTTCTCGTTTCTGCAGATTCACGACGGCTCCTGCTTTGGCACGGTTCAAGCCATCGCCGACCAAGCCTTGCCCAATTACCAGGCAATAGTCGACAGCGGCACCGGCTGCTCGGTAACCGTCACCGGCAAGCTTGTGGCGTCGCAGGGCAAGGGTCAGGACCGGGAAATACAGGCCGATGACGTGATCATCCACGGTCTGGTCGATGACCCAGAGTCCTATCCCATCAGTAAAAAACAACACTCATTCGAGTACCTGCGAGGGGTTGCCCACCTGCGCCCGCGCACCAACACATTTGGCGCCATGACGCGAGTGCGCCACGCGCTTAGCGCAAAGGTCCACCAGTTCTTCGACCGTCACGGCTTCTTTTGGGTAAACACGCCGATTATCACAGCCAGCGACTGCGAGGGCGCCGGCGACATGTTCCGAGTGTCAACCTTGGACCAGATTCACCGCGACCACGGCAACGAGCTGGATCAAGCCGACCCCTTCAAACAGGACTTTTTCGGCGGCGAGGCCTTTCTTACCGTCAGCGGCCAACTGAACTTGGAGAGCTTCGCCTGCTCCATGAGCAAGGTATATACCTTCGGGCCGACGTTTCGGGCAGAGAACTCCAATACCAGCAGACACCTTGCGGAATTTTGGATGATCGAGCCGGAGGTTGCCTTTGCCGACTTAGCAGCCAATGCGGCCTTGGCCGAGAGATTTTTGACCGAGGTGATTCAGGGCGTCTTGGACCGTTGCCCAGACGATATGGCGTTCTTTGAAGAACGAGGCGACGGCGGCCTGATTGACCGGCTAACCAAGGTCTGCCAACAGCCCTTTACCCGCATGAGCTACAGCGAAGCGGTAGAACTGCTGCTGGATGCAAAGCAAGTCTTCGAATTCCCGGTGGCGTGGGGGAGCGACCTGCAGTCAGAGCACGAACGCTTTATTACCGAACAGATCATACAGGGGCCGGTGGTGGTCACCGACTATCCCAAGGACATCAAGGCGTTCTATATGCGCCTGAATGACGATGAAAAGACCGTAGCCGCCATGGATGTTCTGGTACCGGGGGTCGGCGAAATCATAGGCGGCAGTCAGCGCGAGGAGCGCCTCGATGTGCTCGACGCGCGCATGGATCCGCGCCTGGCAGACGAGCTTTGGTGGTATCGGGACCTTAGGCGCTATGGCACGGTACCCCACGCGGGGTTTGGCCTCGGCCTTGAGCGGCTGCTGCTCTACATCACCGGCATGGATAACATTCGTGATGCCATTCCCTTCCCCCGGGTTCCCGGCAACGCCAGCTTTTAGCCTGTGAAGCCACAGACCAACGAACCTACCCTGCCGCCTACCGCCCTTCTGGCGGCGTTATGGCAATTGCGACGTTTTATCGGTCCCCATCGCCGGGGCCTGTACATCGGCATTACAGCCTTTGGCGTGGCCCGTATTTTTGAAGCCATGGTGCCAGTGTTAACCGCCGTCTCCATCAACCGGATGGTGGACGGCAATTTTGATGTGGCCTATCCGGTACTGGGCATCATCGGCGCCGTGCTCATTCGCTATTGCGTGGTCAGTTTCGCCCGATTCAGCGTTCGCCGGGTCGCGCTCAAGGTTTCCTATGACCTGCGTCAGGCTTTCTTTAGCAAGCTGCAGCAGCAAGGTTCGGAGTTTTTCTCGGAATTCAGTATTGGCGACATGATGACCCGGGCCGTGGCGGATATCTCGCTGATCCAGCGACTTATATCCATGGGCACAATTTTGTTGATTATCATGGTCTACGCCACCGTCGTGGGTTTTGGATTCATGCTTTACTATTCGCCGTGGCTGACCCTGCTGCTTCTGCCGCCCATGCCGCTGGTATTTTTCTACGCCCAGTACTCGGCCAAGGCCATGGGCGAGGCCTCGGCGCAAGTGCAGGACCGGCTATCGGATTTGGGCACGCATACCCAAGAAAACCTTTCAGGCATTCGCACCATTCAGGCCATGGTGCAGGAAGAAAACGAGATAGCGCGCTTTGCCGTGACCAACCAAGCCTATGCCGATGTTTTTTACGAGCAAGGCCGCATCAATTCCGCCATGAGTTCCTGGATGCCCAGCCTCGCGGCGATTTGCTCGTTGACTATTTTGGGTTACGGCGGCAGTCAGGTACTCAATGGCACATTGGCCGTGGGCGACTTCGTCGCTTTCTTCATGTTTGTGAACATGGTGGTACAGCCCTTTCGGGTAGCCGGGTTTATCGTCAATCTGTTCCAGCGGGCCGGTGTCGCCAGCCGCCGCCTGTTTGAAGTGTTCGACCGCCCGGCCGAAATCGCCGACGAGCCTGCGGCGGAAGCACCGGTCGAACTTGCCGGCAGTATCGACATTCGCCACTTAAGCTATCGTTACCCCGGCACCGCCACCAAGGCCATTGATGACCTATCACTGAGCGTCGCGCCGGGGGAAACTGTCGCTATCATGGGGCGGGTTGGCAGCGGCAAAACCACCCTGCTTAAACAAATTGTTAGGCTTATCGATCCGCCGGGCGGCAGTGTATTTATCGACGGCCACGAGGTGGCCGACTACCCCCTTACCCAGCTGCGCACACAGGTTGCCTTGGTGCCCCAAGATCCGTTTTTGTTCGCTGAACCCCTGAAAAGCAACATCACTTACGATGATCCGACCCGATCTTTGGAAAAAATTTGGGAAGCCGCCACCTCGGCCGACTTAAAGGACACCGTTAGCGATTTTCCTGACCAACTGGACACCTTGATCGGCGAGCGCGGGGTCACTCTGTCCGGCGGGCAAAAACAACGGGCAACTCTAGCCCGCGGCCTGATTCGCCACGCCCCAGTTTTAATCTTGGACGACTGCTTTTCTGCCGTGGACACCGAAACAGAAGAGCATATTCTCGGCGAACTGAAACGACTGCGGCAGCAGCAAACCACAGTCCTTGTCTCTCACCGCGTCAGTACCGCCCGCCACGCGGACCGAATTTACGTCATGGACGCCGGTCGCATCATCGAAAGCGGTCGCCACGAAGACCTGCTCGCCAATCAAGGCTACTACGCTGAGCTTGAGCGGGTTCAGCGTGAAGGCGGCGAGGAAGACGATTTAGAAAGACTCCGGGTGAACTCATGAACACGGCCCAAAAGAAGAGTCCCCGAGACTACGCCATGTTCGACGCCGACATCAGCGGCGCAGTATTAAACCTAAAGCTGCTGCGTCGGCTGCTGAAGTGGCTGGTTCCGTACAAAGCATCCTTGGCGCTGAGCACGATCCTTGTCCTGATCGCTTCAACGCTGCAGGTCATGCTGCCTATCATCATTTCTTTGGTGGCTATCGATCACATCATTCGCGGTGAGGGCGATGGCGACAGCCCAGACTTTGGCCTCATCGACTTCAACACGAATCTGGCGAACACCCTTGGCGTACCGGAGCTCATGGCTGCCTGTTTACTTTACGGCGGCATCCAGTTGGCCTGGGCTTTTTGCGGTCACGCCCATCGCATGACCTTGATTGGCCCCGTCATCAACGGCCTTCGAGACTTGCGGTTGGATCTGTTTCGACACCTAGAGACCAGACCTTCATCGTTTTACGACCGAGTGGCCGTAGGCCGCATCATGACCCGGGTCACCAATGACGTTGAGGCCCTGTACGAATTGCTCCGTGGTCTTGGCACCTTGGTCGGCGAATTCGTTCCGTTCTTTGTGGCCTTGGCGGTCATGCTCGCCATCGACGTTCAGCTGACGCTGATTTTGCTGCTGGCCCTACCGGTGCTGGCAATGGTCACCTACTTCTTTCGCCGCAAAACGCGTTTCCTGTTTCGACAGACCCGACAAACCCTGTCTAACTTGAATCAGAATTTGCAGGAAAACCTCGCTGGCCTGCAGGTGGTTCAGCTGTCGGATCGCCAGCAACACAACTTAGACCGTTACACCCAGATCAACGAGAAGAACCGTCTGTTTGAGCACCGGCTGGCTCGCGTTGAAACCCTCTACGGCGCCTTCAACGAAAGCCTCGCCCAGATCGCTATCGGTCTAATTCTGTATTACGGCGCCAGTCAGCTCATGGATGTCACCATGACCGTGGGGGAAGTGGTTCTCTTTACCCAATTTGTCACCATGTTGTTCCACCCCATCGTCGTTCTGGGCGAGCAGACCAATATTTTGTTTCGGGCCATGGCCAGCGGAGAGCGTATTTTTCAGGCCTTGGATTGGGACGAGATCATTCACGAACCGAAACATCCGGTAGCTTTACCATCGCGACTTGAGGGTGAGGTTGAGTTCCGCAACGTGAGCTTTGCTTACGATGCCGCCATGCCCGTCCTCGACGATGTTTCTTTCATCATTACCCCGGGAGAAAGATTGGCCATTGTGGGGCCGACTGGATCCGGCAAAAGCACTTTGATTCGCCTACTTGGCCGCTTCTACGACTTTGACGATGAACAGATTTTCTTGGATGGCGTGGACCTCAACAGCATCCACTCGGCAGACCTGCGTCGACGCGTCGGCGTCGTCCTGCAAGATTTCCACATCTTTTCGGGCAGCATTTACGACAACATCGCGCTGGGTAATCCCAAGGTTACCTTGGAACGGGCAATCGAGGCCGCCACCATCGTCAACGCCCACGACTTCATCAGCCAACTGCCTGAGGGGTATCACACCCCCCTAACCGAACGGGGTCAAAACTTGTCCCAAGGCCAGCGCCAGCTGCTAGCCTTTGCCCGTGTGCTCGCCGCGGATCCTGAGATCCTCGTGCTGGACGAGGCCACGGCCAATATCGACACAGAGACCGAATTATTGATTCAAGAGGCGGTTGAGCGGCTGACAAAGGGCCGCACCTCCATCATCATTGCCCACCGACTGCAGACCATTCAGGAAGCAGATCGCGTGCTCGTGCTGGAGCACGGTCGGGTGGCGGAAATCGGCAGCCATGAGGAACTGCTGGCAGCAAACGGGCTGTACGCCACATTGCACAGTTTGCAGTTTCAAAGCGAAGTAGTTTCGCGCTCAGAAACCTCATCGGCCTAACAACAACTTTCATTGGCGAAACGGATACGGCGTGTCGGACAAAAACCAGATCAAAAGCGGCGACAAGTACGAAACAGCTCAAGGTTTCAAAGCCATCAAGAACGGCATGAAACCCGGCGCTAACGCCCGGACAGAGATTCAGCGCAAGCCGCCTTGGCTCAGGGTGTCCGTTGGCGGAGGCGAACGCTATCGAGCCGTTAAAGATACCGTCAGCACACATCGGTTGGCCACGGTCTGCGAGGAATCTCACTGCCCTAACATCGGCGAGTGCTGGAACCACGGCACTGCCACCATTATGTTGATGGGAGCAACATGCACCCGGGCCTGCCGCTTCTGCGCGGTGGACACTGGCAACCCCAAGGGATGGCTGGACTCTCAGGAACCGGCAAATGCGGCTCAATCCGTAAAACTCATGGGTCTGAACTATGTTGTTCTGACCTCCGTGGATCGCGACGACCTAGACGACGGCGGCGCGGGTCACTACGCAGCATGTATTCGCGCCATCCGTGAACTTAACCCCACGACGGCAGTAGAGGCGCTTACGCCGGATTTTAACGGCGATGAGGCGGCGGTGGCCCGAGTGGTCAATTCTGGCTTGCACGTATTTGCGCAAAATGTGGAGACGGTGCAGCGGTTGACCCACGTGGTCCGCGACCCCCGTGCAGGCTATCAACAAACCTTGGATGTGCTCGCCTACGCCAAGTCAGTGCGACCAGACGTGCTAACTAAATCCAGCTTGATGCTGGGCATTGGCGAAACCGACGACGAGGTCCGACAAACCCTAGAAGATTTGAAATCTCACCGCGTGGATATCGTGACCTTGGGGCAGTACATGCGGCCTACCAAGAACCATCTGCCCGTCGATCGCTGGGTGACGCCGGAAGCCTTCGAAGCTCTGCGCGAGTTTGGGCTTGGTCTTGGCTTTACTGAAGTAGCATCGGGACCTTTGGTGCGTTCGAGCTACCGAGCAGATCGCGTGCTGGAAGGTAATAATTTAGGGATTAACCTTGCGCCTGACGCCAGCGATACTGGACACATCCCGGTTAAACAACTGTAGCGGCTGAACCGTCGCTGAATACGGTTAGCCACCACCACAACAATTATCACCAACCCAAGCGAGCAACATGCAAGACCTTAGCCCTGAAGACTTTACCGGTACCGGCTTCCTTCCCGCAGATTCCGACGTTGTCGCAGCGACCCTGTATCTCACCAGCAAGGCCAACCTTACCCAACGGCTCGAAGCCTTAAGCGCAACAGACCAGCAATGGGTCCATCGCCAATCCTTTACCGGCGAATCGGGTCAGTTGGCGTGGCTGGAAAACGGCGACGCCTTGGTCGGCTGCAACGATAAATCGGACTTAAGCACATTGGGCTCCCTGCCCTTTAATTTACCCGCCGGTGTCTATCGACTGGCGGAAGACGCACCGCCGCTGGCCCTGCTTGGCTGGGGGCTGGGTAGCTATCAGTTCTGTCGCTACAAGGCCAGCGACCGCGATCCGGCCCAGTTGATACTGCCGACCGCTGCCAATGCCCCGGAGCTGGTGCATACAGTGGTTGCCACCAACCTGACCCGGGATCTGATCAATACCCCTGCTCAAGACATGGCTCCGTCTCATTTGCAGGCCGAAGTGGAGGCGTTGGCTGAAACCTTTGCAGCAGCAATAACCACGACCGTTGGCGACGCCCTTTTGGACATGGAGTGCGGGGCCATTCATGCCGTTGGCCGAGCTGCCGATGATCCTCCGCGCCTAATGGACCTTACTTGGGGCGATCCCCAGCACCCAAAGATCACCATTGTCGGCAAGGGTGTGACCTTCGACAGCGGCGGTCTCAACATGAAACCTTCCGGCGGCATGCGCTGGATGAAAAAAGACATGGGCGGTGCCGCCATTAGCTTGGGACTTGCTTACCTAATTATGTCCCAAGGTCTGCCTGTCAGGCTTCGGGTGTTGATCCCTGCTGCAGAGAACGCGGTGTCCGGCAATGCCTTCAGGCCCGGAGACATTCTCAATACCCATAAGGGCCTCACCGTTGAAATTGATAACACCGATGCGGAAGGCCGACTGCTGCTTTGCGATGCGCTGTCCATGGCCAGCAGCGAAAACCCCGAACTCATCGTGGATTACGCCACGCTAACCGGCGCAGCCCGGGGCGCAGTGGGAGCCGAGATCGCCGCCATGTTCTGCACCGACGATGATCTGTCACTGGAATTGACCCAGCTTGGCAGGAGCGAAGACGACACGGTTTGGCCCATGCCCCTGCACGCCGGCTACGATTACATGCTCAAAAGCAATGTGGCGGACTTGGTCAATTCGGCCGCCTCACCCTACGCGGGTGCGGTAACCGCTGCGCTGTTTCTTAAGCGGTTTGTCGACGATGTGCCATGGCTGCACTTTGACGTAATGGCGTTCAACATACGAAAGCGGCCAGCTCGTCCAGAGGGTGGCGAGGCCATGGCCTTACGCAGTGTTTACCGTTATCTAAGCCAGCGTTTTGGAGACAGCAGTGAGTGAGATCAAGGCACTGGAAACAGCCAAGGCGGGCACGACCATGGACCTTGAGCAATTTCTGGATCAGGTGAAGTTTAATGAACAAGGACTCGTACCGGCTGTTGCCCAGGACAGGGCCAGCGGTGCGGTGCTGATGCTGGCTTGGATGAACAGAGAATCCATAGAACAGACATTGGCCAGCGGCGAAGTGGTTTATTTTTCTCGCAGTCGCCAGTCCCTGTGGCGTAAGGGCGAAACCTCCGGCAACACCCAAGCCCTCGGGTCCATGCGCTTTGACTGCGATGCCGACGCCATCTTGGTTGCCGTCGATCAAATTGGTCCGGCCTGCCATACACAACGGACCCACTGTTTTTATCTTGCGGTGCGGGGGGATCAGGTGGTCGTCGATAGCGAGCCGGAGAACCACGTCATATAGGCAGAAAGCCGGCTCTGAAAGGAGTAGACTCCCGCCGTTTCAAAGCAGACTCGCTACCCACCCGTAATTTCTATCAAAGGGTTATGACCACACCATGAGCCAGACCGACATTGTTTTTCACAACACGCTTAGCGGAACAAAGGAAGTCTTTGTTCCCAACGATCCTGAGCATGTGACGATCTATGTCTGCGGCCCCACCGTTTACAACTTGATCCACATCGGTAACGCGAGGCCTGCCGTAGTCTTTGATGTACTGACCCGCCTGCTGCGTCTGCGGTATCCCCGAGTCAGTTATGTCAGCAACATCACCGATATTGACGACAAAATTAACGCCGCAGCGGCCGAGAACGGTGAAGACATCACCACCCTTGCCGAGCGCTTCACCATAGCCTATCAGGAAGATGTGGCCGCCCTCGGCGTGCTGCCGCCGGATGTGGTACCCAAGGCCACCCATCACATCAATGAGATCATCGCCATGATCGAAAGCCTGATCGAACAAGGTCATGCCTATGCCAGTGCCGGTCATGCCCTGTTTCATGTGCCCTCGGATCCAGAGTACGGCTCGTTAGCCAAGCGTTCCTTAGAGGACATGATTGACGGCGCTCGCGTAGAAGTTGCCGACTACAAAAAAGACCCTAAGGATTTTGTACTGTGGAAGCCGTCCAGCGAGGATCAGCCGGGCTGGAACAGTCCTTGGGGCCGTGGCCGACCCGGCTGGCATATCGAATGCTCGGCCATGGTGAAAAGGCATTTGGGCGACACTATCGACATTCACGGTGGCGGCTCGGACCTGACCTTCCCCCACCATGAGAACGAGGCCGCTCAAAGCCGTTGCGCAAATCAGGGGAAGGGCTACGTTAACTACTGGTTGCACAACGGTATGTTGAATCTCGGCGCCGAGAAGATGTCCAAGTCGTTGGGTAATGTGCTGACCATTCGCAAGCTGTTGCAAACCCACAGCAGCGAGGTGCTGCGCTATGCCTTGCTATCGGGCCAATACCGCTCGTCCCTGAGTTGGTCAGACGACCTGCTGGCTCAGGCGCGTGCCAGTCTGGACAGTCTGTACCAAAGTCTGCGAGATACTGCCGCAACTACACAACTGACCAGTCAGGATATGCAGGAACTGGCACTGCAAGAGTACCCAACCGACGTCGTTGCCGCGCTATGCGATGACCTGAATACGCCCAAAGCCCTAGCGGCCATGCATGACCTCGCCGCACGTTTGCGTCGCGCCGCAAACGACACTGAGCGGGAGGACGCTGCCCGGCGTCTACTGGCCGGCGGTTGGCTACTGGGTTTGCTGTACCAAAACGCCGAAGAGTACTTTACCCAAGGACAACCCGGCGACGATGAATCGCTCACGGCGGATGACATCGAAGCCCTGATTGAACAGCGTAAGACCGCCAGAGCCAGCGGCGACTATGCTGGTGCTGACCGGATCCGCGATGAACTGCTCAATGCGGGTATCGAGCTGGAAGACTCTCGGGAAGGTACCCGCTGGCGTAAAATTTAGCGGCAGCCCTGAGCCCTTGTACTCCGTTGCCATCATTGGAAATAACCTTGCTGCCCAGCTGGCGGCGCTCGCATGTCACGCCAGCGGCTTCGATGATGTTAAGCGCTACCGGGATGCGCATGATCCTGAGCCTCAACCGGCTGTTTACAGTCTAGGAGCCAACGCCAGTCGCTTGCTCAGAGCACTTGCCCCCCACCCTCTTGAAGATATCGCTTTTTTCCCCGATCGCTTTCAAGTCAGGTTCGCAAAAAGCGCCTATCTGCTCGCGGAGTTGCCGCTGGGAGACTTTTACCACCAGCGCTACGGCAGCCCCATGATGAATGTTGCCGGCCCCGCATTACGTCAGTGGCTAGATCGGGGCCTGAGCGCTCAACTGCTAGCGCCGATGGCGCTAACCGAGGCAGAAAGTACGCATGCCCTCACCATCTTAAGTAGCCGTCAATGGAGCCACCGATCGGGCGACGGTGAATTCCGTGTATTTCACGCAAGTTTGGCCGATCACCCGCTACGCCGCGCCAACGTGCTCTGGCGAGGCAAGGGTCAATACATCGAACAAGTGGCCGACACGGACAGGGTTCATTTTCGATTCGTAACGCCCAAAGGTACTGACTTTGTCCAAGCCGATTGGCACCAAAGCCTGCACCCGGCTCTTGCGGCAAAAACCCAGCTGCAGGATATCTTCATCGACGAGCTTAACCACAGCGACAACCTGTTTGGCGGCTCGGTAGCCTTCCTGAGCGATGCGGTGACGCCACCAATCACCTGCAAGATCGACGGTGCAAACACGGCTTTGGAAGATGCTTGGGTGCTGTCACGGATGATGGAAAACTACGAAGAGGATATCGCCGACGGCCTTGCGGCCTACGAACGATTCCGCCGGCCTCGACATCGTAACGTCATGACGGGTATGCGCCGCCACGTAACCACGCTCACGGAGTCTGCTGCGATGAAAAGGCTTGGCCAGCATGTGGGCACTGCCCTGCAAAACCGGCTGTTACCGGAAATTGCTTTGCAGCGGCAGGACTGGCTGTATCAGCACGATGTCATCAAAGGATTTCGCTGACAAACAGACCGGTCCCGGCCACCTTTTCTGGAAATCGCGGGCCGGTGCGCAAAACGCAAAGCCCTTTCGCGGCAACCTAGTTACCTTCAGTGGCAGGCAAGGCGACTATCGGAGCCAAAGCTCTTGCTGAGAAAGGCCATTTGATCACCAAGGATGCGGCCCGAGTTAATGAGCGCTAAATACTCGGAATAGTTGGGTACGTAGGGCAAGGCCAGCAGCTCTAAACTGGTATCCTCCAACAATCGGTTGCCCTTGAAGTGGTTGCAGCGTCGGCAACTGGCGACCACGTTATCCCACTGATTGCCACCGCCTCTGGAAACCGGTACGACATGATCCCGAGTCAGTTCCGAGTCCCCTAACTGCTTGCCGCAATACAAACACGTATTGCCATCGCGCTTAAACAGCGCGAGATTGGTTAGGGGCGGGGTCGGCGAAGGACGCGCCACCACCCTGCCGTCGCAGGCGATGATGCTGTGGATGTCCTGACTGCTGGCTTCTCCCGTGTGCTTGGAATGACCACCCCTGATGGTGATCAAGGGGTCGCCAACGGTCCACACCACCAAATCCCGTGCGTAGAGGCATACCGCATCTTGCCATGCCACCCACTCCACAGGCTGGCCAGCAATATTCAATCGTAAAATGCGGGGCACGCGTTCAAAATCTGACAGCGTTGATAGCATGACGGCTTCCTTGTAGCGAGTTGTACGTATCGATTACTCAAAACTTGGGTTGTCATACCCGGCAAACCGCTCTGGGTTTACTGGCTACACGGCATTAAAAACTAGGGGAAAAATCCAGTAGCCGCAAGCCAAACTCTTAACCAAAAGGCGTAACGGCAGACGACCAATTTTTCACCGTAGCTGCCGAAAATCGGCGCCTTTAAAACAGCATCAAAGGACTTTTCCAACGCCATCATTGTCTGCATCGGCCAGCAAAAAGGCCTTTGAAAATCGATAGTCTGGGTTAGTCTAGCGTCACTGGGCTTTAGCCCGGACAGAACAATAGAGTGTGGATTTCGATGTGAACAGCCGAATTTTTCTAGGGGTCTTTGCGCTGATTACAGCCAGTTGCGCGAATAACGCCCCGACGTCGTCAGCTGAGCTTGTCGAACAGGCGCGGGAAGAAACCAGTTGGCACTGTGAAGAAAGTGCCGGCAGTTGGTCCTGCAAACGGCGAACCATCGGCGAGATCCAGCAACGCCAGGCCGCTAGCGAGGCCCGAAAGTTTGATTGGTCACGATCTGAGACCGAAACTCTGACCCGGGTGAATGAAAGCTCGGCTGAACCGGCCGAAATTGCAGCAAATGAATTCGCAGAAGCACGCCCCACGAGGCAAATGCCGACAGAACCGCAAACAGCGAACGTAGTAACACGCCCCCGCTCAGACAGCCCGGCAGAGTCCAACTCGTCGCAGGGAGTGGCCGCACAGAAATCGGCGGCCTATCAGCAACTCATGTACCGACCGGATGCGCCCATGTCCTTGGAGGACCTTCCAAGCAGTTATTGGACCGTACAACTTATAGCCCTGAGCAGCGCGCGCGAGCTGCAGGGCTTTATGAGTTCCCTGCAGTTAGATGGTCTCGCGGGCGCCATGATCAAAGTCAATAATAGAACCTATTATGTGGCCCTACTTGGAGTTTATGAGACCCGAGCAGCTGCGGAGTTGGCGGCCAAAAAACGGCCTGAATCGCTATCGCGATACCAACCCTATGTGCGCAGTCTTGGTTCTTTGCAGGCCGCTATGACTCAAGCCAGCCAACTGCCGCGCTAAGGTTGCAGCGCCGTTACACGCCACAAAGCCCAAACAACGCCGGCGCAGCTTTATTCCTCTACTGAGATCCGGCCGTTTGCGCCACGCTCTTTTGGGGCGAAATGGCCCGGTAGGAGTCTCGCTGACGCAGGCGCTGAAGATATTCGGCCACCTCGGGAAAGGGCGAAGTGTCCATACCGTCAACTTCCAGCACCATGGCCACAGTCATCATGGGCACGTCGGCCAAAGAAAAGTCGCCACAAAGATAATCCTGCCCGCTCAAGGTTTTCTGCAGAAATGGAAAAATCTGCTCCCGTAGCCCTTGCCGTCCGCTTTCCATCGCCTGACTGTCTCGCTGATCTTCTGGCGACCACCAAGGCATCCAAATCATCGGCAGGAACTTGCCGAGTACACCCTCATCTCCATAATTTTCTAGCGCTCGGGCATGAGCGCGCAGATCCGATCTTGTCGGCAACAGCGGATTATTTGGTTCTTTTTCATTCAAGTACTCGTTAATCACGGTGGAGTCGTAGAGCACTAGTCCATCATCATCAATCCAAGGCACCTTGCCCAGTGGGTGATTGGCCAAGATCTCTGGCAGTTTCTTCCATACCGCACCGGGGCTGACGGTTTCCACGTGATACGGCAGGCCTTTTTCCTCAAGGACCACTTTTACCTTACTGCCGTTGGTAGATCGCAAGGTGCCGTATGGATAATCCCGTTCCATGGTGAACAACGTAATCATGCTACCCCTCCTCTAATGCTTTAATGCTTTGCGCCTTGGGCGCATGTTGTACAGGTTTTCAGCCCTGAAAATAATCAGTGCCAGCCAGCCTATATCAGCCCCGTTACTCCCTCGCCAACGCGCTGGCTGAGCCGGCAATGGCGCCAGCGCTGGGACCGATCAAAAGTGGTCTTTGCGCTTACGCGTCTCGGCAAAGATAGCGACGGGATTGGCCCCCACTAAATCTATGGTTTGCTGCAAGTTAGCGCTATCGGGCCGCACAAACGGGTTGGTCTGCCGTTCTAAGCCGATGCTGGTGGGAACCGTCGGAATGCCTTGGGCACGAAGCTTTGCAATCTCCTCAACTCTCGCCTGTAAGGCTTGGTTATCAGGCTCCACGGTAATGGCAAAGGCCGCGTTGGCCTGCGTATATTCGTGCGCGCAATACACCAGCGTCTCGTCGGGTAGCGCCATAAGTTTCTCAAGACTACCCCACATTTGCTCCGCAGTTCCCTCGAACATGCGGCCACAGCCCAAAGCAAACAATGTGTCCCCGACAAAGGCGACGTTGTCATCCGCAAAGTGATAGGCAATATGGCCGGTTGTGTGACCAGGCACTTCCAATACCCGCACTGAGGCACTGCCCAGTTCAAACACCTCGCCATCCACCACCTGTCGATCAATGCCGGGAATGCGTTCGGCATCGTTAGCGGCACCGATTATCTGACAACCCCACTGAGTCTTGAGGGCTTCATTGCCCCCAGCGTGATCAAAGTGGTGATGGGTATTCAGGATGTGGGTCAGCTTCCACCCCTGCTCAGCCAATGCTTCGTTAATCGGCCCCACTTCAGGCGTATCAATACTGGCCGTGACGCCGGTCGCCGAATCGTGGACGAGGAAACCGTAGTTGTCGTCCAAACAAGGGATTTGCTTCACTTGAATGCTCATG